>Ga0315280_10003077_pt1 | contig 26023 bp, 23 predicted proteins | sample YL17G06_40_MG_FD_203697 | JGI IMG/M metagenome (GOLD analysis project Ga0315280, IMG submission 203697) | Sediment microbial communities from Yellowstone Lake, YNP, Wyoming, USA - YL17G06_40 | ecosystem: Environmental > Aquatic > Freshwater > Lake > Sediment | place: USA: Wyoming | collected...
AGGAATTTGTCGGCAAAGGGATTGCTGAAAATCTGTTACGTGAACAATTTCTTTTCACGCCGTCCTGCGGCATGGGCACACTCTCAGAAAGCGATACGGCGATAGTGCTGAAACTGCTTGCTGCCACGCAAACCTTTTAGGATTAGGAGCGTTTTTCAGCCTGGGGGAAGGCCAGGCAACCCCGGATAATCAGCTCTCGACTGACTGGCCGCTTGGTATTGTAAGAGAATCTCGTTGGCGTTATTCACGTTAATGCAGTTCAGGTCTGGCTCCTCACAAACTATTCCTTTTTACGAGCAGCACTGTTTTCAATCTCAGCCCACTCTTCAGGTGAAAGCATTTTTAGGCCACTGTTTTTCAAATCGATAGTCGTCGTTTTTTTCGTTAATGGGTGAGAGGCGTCTTTCCATCGTACTGAGGGGGGATGTGGAGATCGTACGATCTCGAGTACCCCTGAAATGTCAACGTTACATGTGAATCACCACGACGCACATCCTGAGACTGGTTCGCACTCGTCGTCGTACGGATGGTATTGTCCTGGGAAAGGCTTACTTGCGTACTTGAGCCACTTGGAGCTTCCGTGAACGAATAGAGCGCAGACGCGATTGCGACTGCTGTGCCGACGACAACATTAACGAATGAGAGATAACTCAATGAAAGAGGGGAGAGCGCTTCTCAAACTCTATCCTTTTCTCATGAGCAGGTAAATTGCCCCTACCACAAGCGCTGGTATGCCCAAGCCTAGGAGCGAGAACTCAAGGACGGGCTGGGGCGGCAAACTCGCCACGCTACTCGTCTGTGCGCTCGTCTGTTCTGTCGGCACTGCGATATCAGGCACCGTGGCATTCGTCGTGTCAGTTGTCACGGGAGCAAGCTGTGCTACCTGTGGACTTGGCGTTGCGGCTGCTTTTACGACAGTCGGCGTCGCGGCTGCTTTTACGACAGTCGGCGTCGCGGCTGCTTTTACGACAGTCGGCGTCGCGGCTGCTTTTACGACAGTCGGCGTTGCGGTCGGAGTCTTTGCGACGACCTTCTTCGTTGGCGTGGGCGTCACCTTAGGAGCCGGTGTTGCAGTCGGCTTGATGGTCGGCGTCGCGGTTGTCCATGCCAGCTTGTCGGTGTTCCAGCTTCCACCACTGCTAAAATCAACGATCGAATTGTATTGCCGGTATACAAAGAAGCCGCCGTTGAGCCAGGCGGTCTTGACTGATGTGGTGCTGCTCCCGTCTGAAGCTGTATTTCCTAGGTTCGCAGAACCAACTGCGTCGTTGTACCAGGACCCAGATCCACCAAGAGCGCCTCCAGTCTCGTCCCAGTGCGTTTGACGCACCGGGGCATTTCCGTCCTCACCGATCCAGATCGTCGGATATGGTTCTTTTCCAGGGCCTGCACTTGAGTCCCACGCAATTTGAATGTAATAATTGTGGCCTACGCGGAGTACGGTATCAGTTGGTATGTACCACCGTGCGCCGCTGCCACCTGTCGTAGCGCGGTAGATGGTAAGATAGCTTCTACTAGCACCATATTGAGTATCGACATAAATAGAGAAACCGCCATACGCTTTGTCCCAAATTTTTTGGATGTTGCTCGATGCCAATCCAGAGAGACGAAAACCTATCTCCCACGACGCTACGTTCTGGTTGTTTGTTGCACTGCCGGCCGGGATACCGATAAAATCATTTTGTCCTATGTCACCCCAATAGGAGTGCCCGTTTGATTTGGTTTGAAATAAGCCAGGGGTGCTGACGTATGCGTTATAGCTGGCTCCTGCCGTCCCGCGATTGACCCACGTTGATCCTGCCTGGGGGACGTAATATATGGTGGGGGTCGGCTGTGCTGCCACGGACATGGTTGCGACGCCTATAAATAATACAGTAATGAGGAGAATTGCTATAGAAACCGGGACGATTTTGTATGCGCGCATAGGTTGCCTCGGAAAAACGTTTTTGACGTAAAACGTTCTTTAACAAAAAACGCGTTACAGAAGTATATAAAAGCTTTGGTTGCACATGACCGTAAAAACGATGCTGCGATGTTTAAATGGCCAAAAAATGGCTACGATCAAACGATTAAACTCCCGCTTGATCGCCTTTCTGTGTTCCACCGCCTCCGTCGCAGCCGCTTAGCCGGTGCCTCTTCTTTCTTAGCGGGTTCTTCTTCTTCGGGGTGCTGCGTAGCCAGTCTTCGAAACGCTGCCAGCCGGTACGCGCAAACCCGCCGTGAGAGCGACAATCCATGCGGCAAGCGTTTCCAGGATGATTGCGCGCGTTGCGTGTCATTTGTTCTTAGTCGCCGAGGCTAATCACAACGACTAAATGTGGAGCGCCGCTATGCACCTAGTATGTCAGCCACTGATTATTGCTCAGATCTTCATCCTGATGTTGTGATGCCAAACCACGAGCTGCTGGAAGTCCATCGCAGCAAAATCTCGCTCCACCACGCAAAAACGGACTATGCCTACCCAACGATACGCCTGCCCCACACATTCTCAAAGCTTGCCGGGCTAACCACACGGATCTATCAGACTATTCACGAAGGAACACTAGCCTTTCTCGTAGTCATACCGCCTACAGAAAACGCCTCAACAAGTTCCAAATCCCCCGTCTTGACATGGCGGAGGTCGCCGGTTCGAATCCGGCCGAGCCCATTGTTCTTTTTACAATCGGCCACACTAAAGCCGTCTTTTTTTTAACGCGATTTATTAGTACAATTAGGCGTATCCTTTAGCCGCTTGCGCGACTCTTTCTTCGATGCGTGCCATCGATATCGACTGCTGCGATGCCGCCCCTCCAGCAAGAGCTGGAATTGAATGGAATGGCCGGCACTTTCCGCAGCATGTCGTTGAAAATCGAAGCAGAAAAGCAAAGCTGATCGATAAAGCAATGCCTGAGCGCGTGGATGATAACCAATGAAGCGAGGGAGCTATCACAATTTTCATGGTGACCCTCTCAGATGCTAACACATTTAGATAAAACCCACACGAACCGGGCGCTTCAATGTCGTATTTTAGGCATGATCCCGGACATAACGCAGTTGACTTAGCACGGATCGTAACACTTTAACCTAATCTGACCGGGCCGAGAAGCACAAAATTCAATACCCGCAGGGCGGTAAGGATCACTTCTCAAAATATGTAACTGTCTCTGTTTTGCAGCCTTCGTATATGCTTGATTATATGCTTTCCCTAAGTCTCTTTTTTCCAATAGTGATGATGCAATATATCAGAGGTATGAGCGCGCCCTATGCCATATTCACGAGCCAAGTCTCCGACCCGCTCCCCGTTGTTCCTCCTGGCGCGAATCTCCTCAACTTGCTTTTGCGTGAGTTTCGCATTTGGATTGTGCTCTCCGCGCGTGGCAACGATGCGCGCTTTAAACTTATAGCGGCCTATCCGTCTATCGCTTTTTTGCGAAAAGATTAACGCCACAATCTTGGTTTTCATTATAATGCCCAGGGCCATAATCTTGGTTTTCATTATAATGCCCAGGGCCACAAATACGAGCTGAAGCGCGCCAATCGTGCAAAACGTCATTTTAACCTCCCAAAAACGCGGCGGCCACCGTTTTTATAAGCTGATGCAGCGCTATATTATCTCCCCATTTATAGAAATCGTGTAATCTTTAATTATTATGTTTTTTTGGGCTTTTTCCAGTGCCCTTTGGACTATAATCTCAATACCTGAGCAGCAGGGAACTTCCATATGCACAATGGAAATCGATTTTATATCCTGTTTCTGGAAGATTTCAGATAATTTATCCACGTATTCTTCTATGGTTCTATCCAGTTTGGGACAGAAAATGATCAAAACCTTATCCTTTAAGAATCTTTGATGGAAATTAGCGTAGGCAAATGGGGCGCAATCGGCCGCCAACAAAAGTTCAGCATTTTTCAGGTAAGGTGCATTGGGGTTTAAAAGCTGTAACTGTATGGGCCAATTTCCGAGTTCTGAAGTTAACATCACCGGCTCACGAGTCTGATTGTCAGATCTACGTAAATCCCGCGTCATTGAACCGGGACAACCGCAGGCCAATGGTTCTTCTTCATAATCCGGAATTTCAATGTTATTTTCCTTTAAAAAGTCAATAGCCTCATTTACAAGATCCTCCTGGCCATGTTCCTGAAGATGCTGCAGGTGGGCCTTTATGACATTAGGTCCTGCTTTTGCGATATTTCCCATAACCTTGCACTCATCATAAGGTTCGGCTTCTCTTGTTTCAATTTCTATAGCGCCCTCCGGGCAATCCCCAATGCAGGCGCCTAAACCATCACAGAATAAATCACTTATAACTCTGGCCTTCCCATCAATTACCTGTAAGGCACCTTCAGGACATCCAGTAACGCAACTGCCACAACCAGTACATTTTTCTTCACTAATTCGGATAATATCTCTTTTCAAAACTATGCACCCATATCCGGTTGATTTATTGAATTTTAGGGATTATTTGCCCCAACATCATTGTTAAGGTACGTAGGAATCATTCTATATATGTGAAAATAAGCTGATAAAATTACCGTACATACAGAAAATAGGGTTAATTTACTCTTATTTTTGTTTTTAGTTGTATTCATATTCTGCCAGATATTTGCCATATTCATCCCCAGATATGGCCAGATAAAAGAAGAAAAAGCTGATATTCTTTCTAATAAACTATTCTGGAGTGAAGCATCGGCAGTTTATGGTATTATGGCCCTGGGCACTATACTGTCATTTTTTTGTCAGTTTAATGACATCACCATATCCATGGCCTTAATCACGGTCTTTACCATGGTGTTTGTAACCATACTTGCCTTAATCACCACTATAAACAATCCAGATTTAAGATGGTGAATCACCAAATTCCAGAGTGCTTTAATCGATTAGAGCTTGATAAGGGTTCTGATTCGATTGATCTGTGCTCTCAATACATTTGTCTAAATTGTCGAAATGAGGTACAGTAAAAAAAGCGATTCTGCCGTTGAAATCTGTTTCATAAATGCTTATTGTGTCACCTGCTAATTCTTTCAGTTCTCTCGGCAGCCGAACTAGCTGATATTTAAGGCCACTAAATCATTAAAAGAAGCGTTTAAACGGGCCCGTTTCCCTATCATCATCTACACATACCCGTGCAAGGGTAAAGAACAGCTCGACTTCCAACTATGTCGTGTACACGATACGGCGCGGACGTCTGTACTGATCGCAATAAGGTACGTGATCCCTCTCACCGCGCAGCTTACAACCGTTATACTTCTCGCACCGTCGACAATCCATCATGTTATAAAGTGAGTTATTCCGCTGGCCTTTTAAATTATTTCGCCTTCGCACTCGGTCCTGATAAGGTGATATCACCAAAATAGCGTGATAATAAACCGTATTTCGCTTAAGTTCTAAAAGATCCAAGGATAGCGACAATAAGGCTGCTAATGCCGCTCCCTTCTAAATCCGATATTGCAGGCGATTGTTACTTGGGAATGCGGTCACGCGCAGTCGCAGTCCCAACTATCAGCGGCATTGTAGCCCGCTATAGAGAAGAAGTTTGGTGCCCGTGCCTAGCTTATCTAAGGCGGTCGATAGTTGCGCTCCTTATGTGCGGGTCAGCTGTCATCACACTCTGCACAGAATGCCGTCATTTGCGACGGCTAGATCAAAGCTAGCGCTGCCGGTTGTGCAGTCCGCGCTTTGAGACGCTCACAGTCGTGCGCGGTCGCGCTAGCTTTTTTTGAGAAGATATAATGCCGTGAAGCGTACCTCAGCGCGTTGGCAGTCCGTCACTCTCTTGACACTGATTAGTATACGCTCCCAGGTGACAAACGTCGCCGGAACCAGTCAATTTGCGGCGAGCAGCGGGATGTGACTGCAGGGGCGAGGCTTTGCGACGAACGCGAAGAGATGACGAGGTGAAAAAGCAACAGTTGGAGCGGTACCTGTTGCGTATAAACCGGAACCGCTCCAGCATACTAGTAAGAGCGACGCGCCTTAACCGTTTCCCTCGTATTTGAGGTATTCTAGGTGCCAATCACAACCGTTATGTTCACGTGGGCCATTCCACCACGCACGTGACCGATCTGCACGCAACCTTCGCGCAAAGTCCGCTACCAAAGTAAGTGCTAGTCTATGCCAACTCCTCTTGACGTCCAGGGAACGATAACACTCAAGATGGCGCTGATAATTGTTGTTATCGTAGCTGCTGGGCTCGTATTAGCGTTCACACCCGTCAGTGCGATCGGATACATTTTGCTAGCTATTGCCGCGGTCCTGTACCTTTTAGCGAGCTTCAGCACGAGATCGAGATAACGCTAGATAGAGACAAGCTGACAGGAGGCTTTGCGGTCTATCAAATACGGTGTTGAGAGTGCACGGGTGTTAGTTTAAAGCAATCAATAAAATCGATAAGATGCACTTTTCAAAGGGGGGGCATCGTGACGAGATTTGCGAGCGTGACTATTGTCCTGCTGACGGTTCTAGTCGTGCTCATTACCACGCAAGTTGCAGCGATCATAGGGTGGATCTTTGTCCCCGACACACGAGTCGCGCTTACGCTTCCTTTTCAATGGGCCATAGCGCTCGGTGTTCTCGTTACGACCCTATATAGCATTGGATTAGTTGGAGCTGCTCGACAGCGCCGCTGGGGGCCGCTTGTCGTTTGTGGCACAGTGGCACTTGATTCCATCGACATTATCAGCGGTCTGATGAACTCGATTGACAAGCTATACGCGGTCGGAGGCTCAATTTTTCTTACTCTCGTATTCGTAACCGCGTACGCTGAATATCGGCGATACACTTGAGCAAAGTCGCCGCAAGAAGATAAGCCCCACCGCACCGGCTCATCGAGAGATTGGATGCAACCCGTTTTCGTTGCGGAGCCATAGGCGATCGCGCCTCACAGCGCAGAGGACGGTTGCACGCCTCTTCGTTCATCGTCGCACTCCTGAGGCACGTCAAGACGTAGAAGCAGTTCTGAATCGCTGAAATCAGCGGCCTTCAAACGGTGGACGTTGTACGCTCCAATGCTGAAAGCAGGTTTATTTCAAACCTATTAAAGTAGTTGTACCACTGAATTAAGCTACGTCTTTCACGCAATTGTGATTCGAGCGCTCGTGTTCAAAATGTCAGACGTTTACCTGTGGGTCGGTCAGCACCAAGATTACCGGCGCATCAATTTGTGAAGTCGGCATCGCAGAAATGCTGACAAGCGTGTTTCCTGAACGACCATACCATATATTGAGGTTGGCATCTCCAACGCTACTCGGGTAGGTCGCGTACCCTTGCGATTTGTAGGCACTTACCAGTTGGTCCTTAAAGGCGAGAGTCTCTGAATATGAGTTCATAGGATAGACTTGCGCGGTATGCGTGCGTCCATCCTTTATGAGCGTACCCACGTAGGCTTGTTTCCCGTTTATGGTCACCTTTTCAAATGGAGAAGCATTGATGGTTCCTGCTCCAAAACCGACAGTATTCAGTCTGCTCGTATAATCTGGCGATGGCGACGGTGCGGTCGACGACGTGGCCGATGCGCTCGGCGTCGCGGTTGCTGTGACGGCTGCTGATACTTCAGGGGTCGGCGTGATCGTGGCCAAAGCCGATGCTTCGGTGGTCGGTGTCGCTATCGATCTGTTTGCTGCTTGTTGAGAAGCAGATATCGCGCCGGCTACGATTAACAGCGATAGAAGGACTAGCACACCGTAAAGGATATATCGCTTCTTGAAGCGACGAGGAGGCTCGGGAGGAGCGGCATACAATGGTTCATCGCCTAAAGGCTCTTCTGGCGGAGGCGGCGGTGCGGGAGTCGTTGGCGCCGATGCGGGAGACGGGACGAACGAGTCGCCGCAATCTGTACAAAATGCAGCGTACGGTTGATTCCTCGCCCCACAGTTCTGGCAATATTTTTCGTTACCCATGACGCGCTCCTTGAAATAAATAGGCGCAAGAAAAGAACAAAAACCCTCTTTATTTCAACGTTGCCATAATTGTTGGATCTTACACACAGCTTAAAGATATCGATTTTGTGCTCGTGTTGATCGTAGTTTAGACGGAGTTTTATACAATCAGCGGTTATGTGCTAGTTTCTTCGCTTGGCGCGTGAAGCGTTAATCATTTACCTCTGTGTGCGGCGTGAGAGAATCAAACTGCTGCTTAATGTTGCTACTAAGCAGTCCGCACCGCTAAATTGCCTATTTGCGGGGTTGCGAGTGACCGCGTTAGCTAAAAGCTCGACATCACCTTCTCAACAAGACTGTATGGCACGTCCTTCTTACCCTGCAACGCAAATAAGACTACATCCCTACACGCGAGCAACTTCTCAAAATCTTGAGCAGATAGTACGACTCGCTCGTCGTCTTGACTCATTGCTAATATGTTTAAAGGAGCATACGAATCTGTAATGAGGCGTTCTTTTCTTTTGATGTTATTAAGTTTCATTTTCGTGTTCCTTTTTCACAATCACAGTGAGAACGAGAAATTCGGTAGCCGTGAGCGTTATGTAAGGATTTTGTAGTCCTGCACTTGAGGAGCTCGGTAGAACGAAGGCTTGTGCAATCCACAAGCCGGCATATGCACTGAAATCTCCAATGCCCGAACTGAAATTGAACCTGTTGATGAATAAGCCTTTTCAGCGTTTTCGCGAGTTTCAGCGAAAAGCCCTCGCCAGTCCATTATGACGCGGCTCTGTTGAACGTTGCGTTAAACGTTATCACCACGTCGTCAACCTGGATTATATAACTTGCGGGAGCCGTTGGCGAGTCGCGCTGCATTTTTATGTATGCATACGTGCTTGGCAGGTGTTGAGTAACATTGAGATAGTTCTTATGTTCATTAAGTGAGCTTGCGGTTGTCAGAGCTGGGAAACCAATCAGCTGCGCGGCGCTGGAAGCATTGTAACCTTGACTGATGGAACTGATATAATCGCTTGCTTCGGACGTAGATCCGAACTTTGTGTACTTTGCTGTATAATTGAGGCTTTCATTCGGGTTGCTCATTCTGTAGGTCACCATCGCGGTTGTGGCGTTGACCCATTGGACTGATTGGTTCAACGCCCGAACCCATTGCGCGCTATTGTATGCTTGTAGATCGTCGCGGATGACGGCCTGGAGCACTGCATCGTGGCTTATGCTGCCAGATGTTGATTGCGATGCGCTCTGGTTCGTGCTCGAAGTGCAGCCGGCAGCTAAGACACTAGCGATTATGGCCATAGCAATGAGGATGGCGACTTTCGATTTCATAAAAGTAATTAAACACAGATATCATAATTAATAGTTTTCTATTTGTTGAATGCCTAGCTGAATGCTGATGTTTTTCAAAAAAAATTGCTATTTAGGCTCTTTTTAACTTTTTTTGAGCTCAAGATCGTTGAAATCGTGAATTAGCCTCATAAGACGGTCTGTTATCTAGACTAAGAAAAAGTGCGAGTAAGCCCCTACTTAGACCGCTCGCACTGGCCTGCCGTTACTCTTTCAGTTTCTGAAAAACGCTGAGGATTTCTATAGGAATGGGAAGCACGATAACAGAATTGTTTTCTTCGCCGATTCTAACCATCGCCTGATAGAGCCGAAGCTGTAAAGCTGTAGGCGACTGTTCGATGGTTTTAGCCGCTTCCAGCAGCCGATCTGCTGCCATCGCCTCTCCTTCCGCAAGCGTGATGCGCGCGCGCCTATCTCGTTCTGCTTCAGCTTGCGCGGCCATGGAGCGCTTCATCTCTTCGGGGAGCTCGACGTCCTTTAGCTCGACTGCAAGAACATGAATCCCCCACGGCAACGCAAACTCGTCAACGAACTTGCGAATTCTTTCACCCAGCTCATCACGTCGCGCGAGGACTGTGTCGAGTTCGACGGTTCCGACGACGTCTCGCAGACTCGACTGCGCGAGCTGATTTATCGCATAGCCGTAGTTGCTTATTTCGATAACGGCTTTGTCTGCCTCAACGACCTTGTAGAAGATCACCGCGTTGATCTTGCACGAAACGTTGTCTTTCGTGATGACCTCCTGCCGCGGAATGTCTAAGGTGTTTACGCGCAAGTCCACTTTCTTGACCGATTGAAAAGCTGGAAATATATACCGCAATCCCGGGGGATAGACGGTCCTAAACGATCCGAAGGTGAATTTAACACCGCGTTCGTATTGGTAGATCACACGAAGCCCGGAGAGCAGATAGAGGGCTACCGCTATAACGATTATGGTCGCTACCGCAAGGCCAGCATTGAGTTCTATTTGGGCAAACATCGAAGACACCACTTATAGAAGGATGGGTGGGGAGATCAACTTTTCTGAGCGAAAAGTCGATCGCGTTGAACAAACGGGCTAGAGCGGAATTTGGCGTACCGAGATTACCCACGGGCTGGGCATCGCAGAAGGTCTTGATACCCTCTCTCACGTCCGGGAATGCCTCTCGCGTCAGCCGTGCATTGCTTGCACACCGTAAACTGGGCTAAATACTTGTTCGCTTTTGCCCGAGCGTCATCGAGCTCCTTGCACGTCGGAGGACGCTTGTCAGCAAAACTGTGGGCGGGAATAAGGGGCATAATATTCATCATCGTTGCGCCGCGTTTGCTCGTTTCTCGTGCGATTTCCTCCATCACGGTTATCGATGAATTAAACCGCTATGACTGACAATCAACATCCAGTCTGGGTGCAAATTTGCAGCGATGATGGTTCCGGTTACTTTTTCTTTGTCTCAAAACGGGACACTTGTGCTGTAATTTTTTAAAAAAGTATTATGTTTTTTCGTATAGGCAGGACTGAATATCCTCTCCAAGTTTTCCGATTGCATCTGCCCGGCACCGCTGGCAATGGCGCATCTGTTTCACGTATTTTGTACATTCATCCTGCATCTTGCGCTTCATCTCCATTGTTGGCGGCGTTATATCGGCAAACTTGTATTGTGCAATAAGGGGGATAACGTTGAGAGTATACACACCCATTGCGCCTACCTTTTTCGCAATCTCCGGAATATGTTTGTCGTTGATGCCCGGAATATAGACCGTATTGATTTTCACGATCATATGCCGCTTTACCGCCTCTTCAATGCCTCTTAACTGCTGGGAGAGGAGAATTTTTGCACCTTCGATCCCCGTATAGCGTTTGCCCTTGTAATTAATAAACGCGTAGATCTTTGCGCCGATCTCCGGGTCAATGGCGTTAAGGGTAACGGTGACATTACCCACATCATATTTCTGGAGCAGGTCGATCTTATCGGGGAGCAATAGTCCGTTTGTACTGAGGCACTTGATAACATTGGGGTACTGCTCGTGAAGGCGGCGAAGCGTTTCAAAGGTCTCTTCATTTGCGAGCGGCTCACCCGGCCCGGCGATCCCTATGACCTTAATATAATCATATTTGTCAATTACTTCTTTAACCAATTCCATAGCTTCATCAGGATTGAGTACTTTTGTTGTGACACCGGGGCGGCTCTCGTTCACACAGTCAAAGTCACGAATACAGTAGTTACACTGGATATTGCATTTGGGTGCTACCGGAACATGACACCGCCCGAATGTGTGGCACGCTTTTTCGGAAAAGCAGGGGTGTTCCTGGATCTTGCGCATCTGTGACGGGTCCCACAGGACTTTACTACCTGCGACATCTGCAATTCTTATTTCATCAGACATAGTCAATACCACTACGTGCGTTGTGAATGTTTAAATAAAGTTCAATTGCGATAGAGTGATCCACTTCACCCTTAACCACTTTGTTTTCCCATTTGTTTGAAAGATTGCCGGTTTCATTATTGATAAAAAAAGGGATCATCCTTATCTCTCAGGCGATTATCTCTCAGGCGATTCTCTCTCAGGCGATTCTCTCTCCATAGAGTCGACCGTGGGTGAGCTCAGAACACCCTTACCGCTCTAAAGGGTTTTTCATGAGTCAATTGTTTATCGTGCAGAGTATTATTATGTGCAATGGTCGTCGTTCAGACCTGGTATTAGCACGGCGTTCACTTTGATCGTCATACCGAGCTTTGCGGCCATCTATATACCCTTCAGCTGGTTCTTGATAATGATTTTTGCCCCGTTTTGCGGAGCACTCCAAAAAACTTGCTATATATTATTATGAAAATATAGCTATTAAAATATTTGCTTGATGCACGCTCAGAGAGAGACACATCAAGCAACGTGTGGTTACTTGGAAGATGCGAGCGCAGCCGGTCTACTCTCCGCCCCAGTCTTCTTCGGGAAGTTCGCAGCACTTCCTGAGCGCTTCACGAGCCGTTGCGACAGCTGGTATGCCTGCCGTCACCACAAGGACCCCCAGTGTGTCTAATACCTCCTCGCGCGAAGCGCCCATGTTCATAGCAGCCTTCATCTGCGCGGTTGCGCACGCTTCACAGCCCATTGCAGAAACGACTGCAAGGGCGATTAGCCTCTTTGTTTTGGCTGAAATCGCTCCGTCGCTCAAAAGCGATTTATCCATGTTATAGATGACGTCAAACATCTTCGGATGCGACTCATAGATAAGCTTCAAAAGTGCCGGCGAGAATCCCATGTCTTTCCTAAGTTCTTTAAGTTCTACATCTCCAATAGGCATGTTTCAAACCTCTAAATACTGATAAATGTTATAATATAAATCAATAGTTGAATCTGTGACGACAATGTGTCCGACCGTCGTAGCTCATAAATAGGGGTGACACGCCTTAGTGAAGAGACGCAGCGCTGCGTGATAGATGACAGGTATGGTAGCGATACACGGCCGGCGCCACTCTCGTAGGAAGAAATGGAGCATACAGAAGAGGAAGAGTATCCTGAAGACCTCAAGAGACGGGAGCGCTTGAGCGAACCTGAGGGGTTGCCTAAAGGAGAAGATTGCCCCCACTATCCCTGCCATTTCAAAGGACAAGTGTGCGTATTCTGCTATTGTCCGAAGTACCCGTGTGAGGATTCCCAACTCGGTAAGTGGATAGTGAGTTCTCGAGGTGACGTTGTCTGGACCTGCATCGACTGCAGACTCATCCATAAGAAGAAGATAGCGTTATTTCTCCACGATCACCCTGAGGCCACGATAAGCGAGTTGAAACGAGTTGATGCTGAGTAATCGCGCGCTGGGCGGTGAAGTCCCGTCGACTTTTTTTTTGCTTACTTTGGCGCGGCGAAGCGACGCGGGCGCCTGTCGCAAGGGGCGTTTGGCCGGCACCGGCGTATGTTCGCATCGACTTGCATCAATTTTATATAGAACTGCACGCAATGTAAACACGTCATTTTACGTTTAACAGGAGGAAGATTATGCCAGGACGACCTACGGGACAGCTAGTTAGTGCAGGCGGACAGCCGATTTTGATACTCAAGGAGGGCTCCACCCGAACGCGAGGGGAGGAAGCCCAAACCATGAATATCGAAGCTGCGCGCGCCGTAGCGAATGCAGTACGAACGACGCTCGGCCCTAAAGGCATGGACAAAATGCTCGTCGACAGCATCGGGGACGTCGTTATTACCAACGATGGAGCAACTATCTTGAAAGAGATGGACATCGAACATCCAGCCGCAAAAATGGTAGTCGAGGTTGCTAAGGCTCAGGACGACGAAGTCGGCGACGGGACGACAACTGCCGCAGTGCTTGTTGGAGAACTCTTGCGGGAATCGGAGGAGCTTTTAGGTGAAGATGTGCATCCTACGGTAATCGCTGCGGGATTCACCTTAGCAGCGCGCAAGGCTGCCGACTTACTTAATGAAATGGCTTTTGCGGGCGACGATGCTACGCTGAAGTATGTTGCGATGACGGCTATTACCGGAAAGGGGGCGGAGATGATGCTCAGTAAGATGGCTGACATCGTTGTCGAAGCAGTGCAGCTCGTCGCTGAAGACGTGGACGGAAAGAAGACCGTTGATCCGGATGATATCAGCGTGGTTCGTCGCTACGGAGCATCTGTCGACGACTCAAAGCTCGTCCGCGGCCTGATAATTGATAAGGAGAAAGTCCACCCGCTTATGCCCACAACGGTGAAAGACGCCAAGATAGCCCTTCTCAACGTGGGTTTGGAGATTGAAAAGACGGAGATCGACGCGAAGATCGAGATCAACGATCCTGGGCAAATGCAGTCATTCTGGGATGAGGAAGAGCACAGGCTTCAAGCAATTGCCGACAAGGTGGTTGCGAGCGGCGCAAACGTTGTTTTTTGCCAAAAAGGGATCGACGATCTCGTCCAGCATTATCTTGCGAAAGCGGGTATCCTAGCGGGACGACGCATCAAGAAGAGCGACATGAAACGTCTCGAAAAGGCAACCGGGGGTAAGATCACCGATACGTTGGAGGACATCTCGCAACTCGGCTACGCAGGTTTGGTGCAAGAGCGAAAAGTCGGTGACAACGAGATGATCTTCGTTGAAAACAGCAAAAATCCCAAGGCAGTTTCCATACTGCTCCGCGGTAGCATCGAACACGTTGTCGATGAGATGGACAGAGCAGTCAACGACGCCCTAAAAGTCGTTTCGTTGACCCTTGAGAACAACCAAGTAGTAGCTGGCGGCGGTGCTCCCGAGACTGAACTTGCGATGGCACTGCGCGACTACGCGACGACTTTTGGAGGACGTGAGCAACTATCCGTTCGCGCTTTTGCGAATGCCATGGAGATCATTCCAAAAACGCTCATTGAAAATACGGGAGGGGATCCACTCGACAAACTTGTCGAGCTTCGCAGCGCTCACGAATCGGGCGACCGAAACGCCGGCATATCAGTCGACGGCGAGATTCGAGACATGCTGGCCCTTAACGTTGTTGACCCGCTCCGGGTGAAACTAAATGCGGTCGAATCTGCGACGGAAGCTGCCAATATGATCTTGAGAATTGACGACATAATCGCAGCTAGCAGTGAGACGCCAGGACCCGGAGGCGAAGGTCCGGAAATGTACTAAGAGGCGGGTCGTGAGCCGTTGGTGATTGCGCTCTGCAGTCATCTCTTCCTCTTCTTTTTTTAGCGTCACAAATCGGAATCGCGGGTCTGCAGCGTCCGCTATCTCTTGATTCAACGGATGCGACAATCTAGGTTCGCTTGGCGGTTGAAGTGTGCGAAATGCCCTGTAAGGAGCTAAAACTCCTTTGTGGACCACACGTGGAGAAATCGGATTGAACAAAATGTGGATAAGATGTACCACTTCTTTTCGTCCCTTTTTTGAAGATAATTTCCGGTTGCCGAAATGCGCGAAATGCGACCACAGCAAACACAATTTATAAGTAGTGAACAATTGCTTTTTGATTGATTTTCATCCCGAGATAGGCAGGCCGAAGGCGTCACGACAGAGTGAGTCGTAATCCATGCGACAAAAAGCACCGACTGTTGTAATTTCGCTCATACTCATAATGCTGCTTTTGTGTGGTTGTTTGGGGGGTGGGCAAACCAATAATACGAACACCTCGCCTCTCGCAAACTCCGTGCTCGTGGTCAGATCGGTTGAGGTGATGGTCGGTTACAACACCTCTCTCTCCTGCGTTTTGAACACAACGAACGGACAGGGTCTTGACAATCAAGTCGTGTACTGGTACCTCGATGGGAAGCCCCTTGGGCAAAGCTCCACCTATTTTGGTTTTGCTGCGCACAACCTTTCGGTCAGCGACGTCTCGGCGTTGTCGACAGGAGAGCATCGAATTCTGGCAGAATACAAGGGCAACGCCGATTATGCGGGGTCAAGAGGGGAAGGCGTGCTGCGAGTCATTCCAAAACCAACCCCAACCCCAACCCCTACGCCATCACCTTCACCAAGCCCTTCACCAAGCCCTTCACCAAGCCCTTCGCCGACTCCTACGGCAACTCCAACTCCCACCCCAACAACTAGGCCGACACCAAGCCTATCAGTAAGTCCTACGCTGCGGGTTTCAAGGCAAACCGTACCTCTCGGGTAAAACGAGCAGTGCCGTTGCAGCGCGATTCGCTGCCGAAGTTGCCGTTATCGTCAACGCGTCTGATATGGGCGCGCAAGAGGCTATAGAACCCCAGCGTATGTGCAGACGCCTTCTAATACAGTTTGAGATATCGCGGATTTGAGTTTGATCTTGTATTTACTTCTGTAAGGCGTGCGATTGAAGCCAGTCTGCAATCGTCGCAAGATCAACTTCATTTTGTGCAATAGCCAATAAAAACCTCTTTATTCGTGCTTTTGGATCTATATAGTAACCATTCTGCTCTAGGAAGAGATCGCACGCTAGGAAACCGGTCCTCTTAGAACCATCGATGAACGAATTCGTGCTGATGATACATTCGATTAGCGAAGCGGTTTTCAGGAATATGTCCGGGTAAGGCGTATAGCTATGAATGGTCGTTTGTGGGCGGTCGAGGCAGCCCGCAAGGAGATTTTCGTAAATGCCAGGGTGAAGACACCTGTCACGCTCGCCTTCAATCGCCTCAATCATCGCGTGGTGTATGCTTCGGACTTGTTCTCGTGTCAAGTACGCGACCAATGCTACAGCTCCGCCAGCTCTTCCAGCACGCTCCGATAGCGCTCTATGGCATTATGAAGCAACTGCTTAAATTCCTCTTTTTGCTTATCGGGTTCGTCCGTGATGTGCGCTCTCCTTTGGGGTGTGTCTGTTTCAGTATTTGACGAACTTCCGGTATGCACGGCTTTGAAAACCGTGGTATTTGGAGAATCCTTCGGCGTCGCGTTGATCAAGCGACTTATCGTTAAATGAGACGAGCTCTTCTGAATACAGCGCATTGGGGGAACTGCGAGCGCAGACGCTTGCAAGTCCTTTGTGCAATAGCATTGTGACTGAACCCGTTACCCTTTCTTGCGTCGTGTTGATGAACGCGTCAAGGGCCGCGCAGAGCGGCTCGTCCAGCAAGCCTTCGTAGGCAAGCTCAGCCCACGCCGAATCGACGAGCTCCTTGAACTTCCGCTCCTTTCGTGTCAGCACAAGCGCCTCTAAATCTTTATGAGCTGTTAGAATGACTGTCGCTGCGGGATGTTCGTAGATCTCTCGGGCCTTGAGGCCGAGGATCCTATCCTCCATAAGGTCGGTCCGTCCGATTCCGCGTTTGCCTGCTACTTCGTTAAGCTCTCTAATGAGCTCCAAGCCGCTTAAGTGCTTTCCATCTATTGAGACTGGGATGCCTCGTTCGAAATCGAGGTTCAACCGGAGCTGGGTCCCCGCTTTCGTCGGAGCTGTCGTCCATTTGTAGACGTCCTCCGGCGGGATACAGGCGGGATCCTCGAGGCGACCTCCTTCGACGGAGCGCGACCAGAGATTTTCGTCTACGCTGTACGGTTTTTCAAACGTAGTCGGCACGTCAATTCCGTGCTCCAGCGCGTATTCAATTTCCTCGGAGCGCGTGAGATTGAGTTCGCGCATCGGTGCGTGAATCTTGTATGTTGACGCGCGGAAAACGGCCTCGAATCGCAGCTGGTCATTGCCTTTTCCGGTGCAACCGTGTGCTATAGCTGAGACACGCTCGCGGTCGGCCAGCTCAAGCACTTTCTTTGCGATGAGGGGTCGAGCAATGGCTTGTCCGAGGACATACCCTTCGTAGCTGCCGTTTGCCTTAATCAACGGAAACAAGTAGTGTTCGACGAACTCTTCCTTCGAGTCGACTGTGTAATGCTCGTCGCTGAGCGTTGCAGCGCGGGTCTCTGCTTTTTTCAGATCGCTCTGCGGTTGGCCGACGTCAACCGTAACGGTGACGACCTTATCGTATTGATAGCGCTCTCTCAAAATGGGAATGCAGACTGAGGTGTCGAGACCGCCTGAATATGAAAGCACAACTTTGTTAATCACAACCACCTCCTCGCCGAAGTAGCGCCGCTTCCACAGTTTACGCGTCTTATAGGCTACCTCAAGCGCGCGCGTGAACTACCGCGGTGTCGGCGATCGTATCCGAGAACCGCTGTCGTGGATCTCCCTGGGAGAGGAAGCCGATAATTAGATCTAATGCGAATAGAAACGCGAACACAGGAAGCCACGCTTTCGTGAAACTTCTTACGAAAGCCTTTGTATAGTTCATCCTGCCTCTGAGCGGTCTCACTTTTAAGTCCATAAACCGCTTGCCGATCGTCGCGCCAGCAGACCCTTCCAATGCGACATAGTACCCCCAAACGATAACGAGGCCGAATATCGCCGAAAATCCTGAAAAAAATCCGCCAAACGCGTTCGCGTTGAAGACCAACAAAGGCACTAACAAAACAATTGCCAACACGGCGTTCAACACGGCGAACACGATCAGGAGAACCAGCGAGTCGATGACAAACGCGATTGCTCGTCGTGTCCAAAGGTTTTGGAGCGCGCTATTGGTTCGTACTGCGTCAAACCTTCGCTGCATAATATCGCTTCACAGTTACACGCGCGAGCTTAAAAGCGTTTTCACTGCGGATTAACGAAGGAGCGTCAATTATTAGCCTGTAAATGCATTGCAGTGGCAGATGCATAGTGTTCGCCGCGCTCGACCAAGCGAGACCTGACGCGGTCGTCTCTAGCAGACAGCAAGACGCTAACAAGCGCATGATAGTCAGTTCATCAACCGCATCAATACCTAGCTGCTTGTACTCTTCCGAAACAAACAGCCGCTTGCAGGTGCAGAAATTGGCGGCGCCGTGACAAGCGACGCGGTTCTTTAAGCACCCGTTTCGCCCGCGCCGCCCCATTGAAGCAGCACATAACCTGACTGTCAGCTTTGTGGCCACAAATCGCTAATATAGCTGTTTATAGGCCTGATTGTGAGATTCTGGGCGCGAGGCGTATCGTAGCGTTCAAGCATGGTATGAATAGCGTCAGCCGACGCTCGAGCTCCTTGGACGCTTGTTATGTACGGCACGCTATGATCAACAGCTGCACGTCGCAGCACCTCTCCGTCGAGTCGTGATTGCTTCCAAGTCGGGGTGTTGATTATCAGTTGTATCCCGTCGTTGCGCATCATGTCCAGAAGCTCTGGGCTGTCGGTAAGTTTTGGCACCCTTTCAACGGCGACGTCGTGCTCCCGCAGATAGTTTGCTGTGCCAAGCGTTGCCAATAATTTGAATCCGGCTTTGTGCAGCGATTTTGCGATGCTGCACAACTCAGGTTTGTCTTCGTCCCTTACCGAAATAAACACGGTGCCTGAAAGCGGGAGTTCGTTATCACTCGCGAGCGCTGCCTTGTAAAATGCCCTTCCGAAGTCGTAGTCTATGCCCATGACCTCTCCCGTGCTCTTCATTTCAGGGCCTAATATCGGATCTACGCCGGGCAGCTTATCAAATGGGAGCACCACCTCTTTCACGGCAACGTGCTTCATCTTTGGCTCGGTCGGACAAAGGTCTCGTAAGCTGTGTCCCATGATCACTTTGGCGGCGATCTTTGCCAGCGGCAAGCCTGTGGCTTTTGACACGTATGGGATCGTCCTACTCGAGCGCGGATTCGCTTCAAGGACGTAGACTGTACCGTCTTTTATCGCCATCTGAAGGTTGATGAGCCCAACGACGTTCAACGCCTTGGCGATTCTCGTCACGTAGTCCTTAATGGTTTCTTGCGTCTCGTCGTCAATCGATTGAGCTGGGATGACGACCGCCGAGTCACCAGAATGAATCCCCGCCTCTTCGATATGCTCCATTATGGCAGGTACCAGAACGTGGTCTCCGTCGCTAACCGCGTCGACATCAACCTCGACAGCGTGCTGTAAGAACCTATCGATCAACACCGGGTGTTGTCTCGATACCTTCACCGCCTCCTCGATATAACGGTCTAACTGAGACTCGTCGTAAACGATCTCCATAGCGCGGCCCCCGAGGACGTATGAAGGTCTGACGAGTAGCGGATAACCGATCTCTCGTGCGATACGGGTTGCACCCTCGCGCGAGGTCGCGGAACCGCTCTCCGGCTGGGGTATGGAAAGCCGGTCCAATAGCTTCGAAAACCGATCTCGGTCTTCGGCAATGTCGATAGAATCGGGGGACGTGCCGAGGATTCTTGTCGAAAACCCTCTGCGTTTCATCTCTCTTTCGAGAGGGATCGCGAGGTTTACCGAAGTTTGGCCTCCGAATTGCACAAGAACGCCTTGCGGCTCCTCTTTTTCAATGATATTCATCACGTCTTCTAGCGTCAGGGGTTCGAAAAAGAGTTTGTCAGACGTGTCATAGTCTGTTGAAACCGTCTCAGGATTGTTATTTATGATGTGCGCTTCTATGCCTTCTTCTCGCAGCGAGAGCACCGCGTGGACCGTACAATAGTCAAATTCAATCCCTTGTCCTATTCTGATGGGCCCTGCCCCTACGATAAGCACTTTCGTTCGGTCTGAGGGGACGATCTCGTTCTGCTGTTCGTAAGTCGAGTAGTAGTATGGCGTCTGAGCTTTAAACTCAGCCGCACACGTGTCGACCATCTTGTACGTCGCCGTTACGTTGTGTGTTCTCTGATGTCTGAGATCCGTGACCTGTTCGCGGACAAGACCGGCCAGGTCGGCAATTTGCTGGTCAGTGAACCCGAGACGCTTTGCTCGTCGCAGATCCGCAGCGCTTATCCTTTTAGCGTCCCCGTTTCGGTACTTCGATTCGATGTACACCTCAAAATTGACAATATTCGAGATCTTCCTTACAAAAAATGGATCCATCGTCGCGCGCTGTGCTATCTCCTCGATAGTGTGCCCCTGCTTGAGGGCGCTGTAGATCTGAAATAGTCGCTTATCAGTCGGGATCGATATCAAGTCGATGGGATCTTCGGCGAAGGAAACCGCTATGTCCAAATCGAGCGATCGGATGGCTTTCTGGAGTGACTCCTCAAGGGTTCGACCAATCGCCATCACTTCGCCCGTGCTTTTCATTGCGGTTCCTAAGGTATTATCCGCACTTGTGAACTTGTCAAAAGGCCACCGCGGTATCTTGATGACCGTATAATCGATGGTCGGCTCAAACGAGGCTGGCGTTTCGTTGGTAACTCGGTTGGGGATCTCGATTAATCGCATCCCGATAGCGATCTTTGCTGATACGCGCGCTATAGGGTACCCTGTTGCTTTCGACGCAAGCGCCGATGAGCGTGACACCCGTGGGTTCACTTCAATAACACGATACTCGCCGTCCTTTAGGGCGAACTGTATGTTGCACCCGCCTTCGATCTTTAGCGCCCTAATAATCCGTATTGAAGCGCTCCGCAGCATCTGATGTTCCACGTCAGAAAGGGTTTGCGAGGGCGTCACGACGATCGACTCGCCCGTGTGCACGCCCATGGGATCGACGTTTTCCATGTTGCAAATGGTAATACAGGTATCTCCTGAATCGCGCATCACCTCGTATTCGAACTCCTTCCATCCGAGTACGCTTTCTTCTACCAGGACTTGGCCAATCCGTGATTTTTTAATCCCGCCCTCGATTATGGCTTTGAGCTGTGCCTCAGTCCTGGCGATGCCGCTTCCACCACCACCGAGCGTGTACGCCGATCGGACGATCAGGGGCAATCCGAGTTCGCTGGCCAACCATTGGTAGTCGTTCGAATCGTAGACCGCGTGGCTTCGCGGGACCCCTTCTCCGAGGTCTTCCATCGTTGTCCGGAACCGCTCCCTATCCTCGGCCATATAGATGGTTTCTAGTGGCGTTCCCAGAGGTTCAACGTCGTTTTCTGCTAAAACGCCCATCTCCGCCAGTTCGGCGGTAATATTGAGGCCCGTTTGGCCTCCAAGACCCGCGATGATTCCATCAGGCTGCTCCTTTCGTACAATCGCGGCTACAATGTCAGGCTCGAGAGGTTCGATATACACCGCGTCCGCCATGTTCGGATCGGTCATAATGGTTGCAGGATTTGAGTTTACCAATGCCACGCTCACGCCCTCTTCCCGCAGAGAGGTACACGCTTGGCTTCCGCTGAAATCGAACTCGGCTGCTTGGCCGATCATAATCGGACCGGAGCCGATGAGTAGTACCTTCTCTATGTCTGCTCTTTTAGGCATGATTCATCAGCGTTCGTCAGCGGATTTGCCCCCTCACAGTGAGCGACCCGCGACTTCGGTAATGTGGTCGAAAAACGATTTTTCAAGGTCATGTGGGCCGGGACACGCTTCCGGGTGATATTGCACGCTCATAATATGCAGGTATTCATTTGCAATGCCTTCGACGGTGTTGTCGTTGGCGTTTACTTGTGTGACCGTCATCTCACCCCGTTCCTCGTATCGCACGGCGTAACCGTGATTTTGCGCGGTAATGTATACCCGCTGGGTTCGAAGGTCCAAAACAGGTTGATTTGCACCTCGGTGTCCAAACTTGAGTTTGTAAGTCTCTCCGTCAAGTGCGAGAGCGATAAGCTGATGTCCGAGACATATTCCGAAGATGGGCAGCGTTCCCGCGAGCTCACGTACCACGCTGATCCCATTTTTTGCCTGCGTGGGATCTCCTGGACCGTTGGAAAGCAGTATCGCATCAGGCTCGTAGTCCAGTATTTGTTTTCCCGGCGTATTGGCAGGCACGACGATGAGGTCAACGTCGCGACGCCGGAGGTTTTTGAGCGTGTTCCGCTTCACACCAAAGTCCACGAGCACGAAACGTTTCCCTTTGCCCGGAATGTGGTAAGCATCTGTGCAGGTAACCTCCGATACTAGGTCAAGGTTGGCGATATCCGGTGCACGGCGAGCAAGGTCAATGGCCCTTTTCACATCGGCGTCTCCGCCCCTAGTGGAAGGCAACAGGCTTGCCTGCATTGCGCCTTCGTCACGGATCATGATAGTGATCATACGCGTGTCGATATCCGAAATGCCGGGAACGTCGTAAGCCTTGAGGAACCCGTCGAGCGTTTGGTCATTTGTGGGGTGCTCACAGAGTTCTCTGATGACAAATCCTTCGGCTTGTATGCCCTCTGATTGGCAGTCATCGTAGTTTATGCCGTAGTTACCTACCAGTGGGTACGTGAAAAGCAAGATTTGGCCGTTGTAGGAGGGATCGGTTAACGCCTCTACGTAACCGGTGTACGGAGTGGCGAACACAAGCTCGCCCGTTACCGTGCGTTTCGCTCCAAAATGTTTGCCAACTACCGCAACGCCATTTTCAAACCCGAGAATCGCCTTCATCATTCCTTCTGTCGGTGCAGGAAGCAGCTCTGCGTGAATTCCTGAGTCATCTGTCTTTTATGCTAATCACGAGTATGTGGTAAATAAGTTACTGTGTTCAGTGTGGCCCGCACGGCGTCAATATGCGGTTTAACGCATTTGCACGGCGCTTACGCATGAGGTCAGCAAGCGGGGAGTAATCAGGTCGAATCGTGCGGCGCAATCGTTGAAAGCTTTAAATCACGTGATTGCTCTATAGAGTTAAAGCTGCCTATGGAAAAATCAAAAGTTGCCCTACGGCTTGCGTACGTGGGAACCCATTACGCCGGTTTTCAGGCACAACCGGGCCGGCGAACCGTACAAGCGGCAGTTGTTGAAGCCTTGCGCCGTGCGCGATTGATTGGAGAAATAGATGAGGTTCATTTTACGGCCTCTGGTAGAACGGACAAGGGAGTCCATGCTGTCGACGCAGTCATTTCGTTTGAAACTGAGGTTAGTGCGTCAGCAATCCCTCGTCGGATCAACATTGAGTTGCCGAACGATATCTGGACGTGGGCACGAGCTGACGTGCCCATGACGTTTGATGCCCGCCGCGACGCTGTTCTGCGTGAGTATCAGTATATCTTGTGTGATGGGCAGTTCGACGTTCACGCTATGCGTCAAGCAGCTGATCTTTTGCACGGCATTCACGATTTTCGCAATTTCAGCCTCGAGAAACGCCGATCTGCCGTTCGAAAGGTCTTCTCTTCACACGTACGAGTGTCGGATGACTTCATTGTCATTGAGGTTGCGGCAGACAGTTTCGTATGGAATATGATGAGGAAACTTGTTACTGCCCTGACCCTCGTAGGAAATGGACAACGAAGCGTAGCGTGGTTTGGCAACATGCTGGATCCAAAGGAACATACTGAAGGGATTCGATCAGCGCCTGCTTCAGGACTCATACTTACGCGGGTTGAATATGCGGGCATCGAGTTCGTTGAGGACGAGTACGCGAAGAAACGTGCGTATAAGCATCTACGAGAAGCGCTGCTGCAAAACAGTGTGATGATGCAGATCTTTAAGCGATTCAACGAACAAATGGCAGGGAGCGCTTTCGCCGGTCGGGCTTAATACTCGTCAAGATATTTTTGTCCGCGATCTGTGGCAGTTTTGCGTTTTTCGGCGGGGTCGACTACTGGCTGTTTGCTGCCGCCCGGGATTCGCGACTCCGAAGCCGAATCACCGTGATTTTCAGGTGCGGAACGTCGTGTGTCGAAATTGACCGGCGCGCCGTGCTCTAGGATTGGCTCATGTTTGGGCATCCGTTCGCCGATCAATCGCTCTGCTTCTTCCAACGCTTTTTTCACCGCTACGGCGTCCTTTTTAGTACTCATTAAGAACGCAAGCTCGTCGGCACTGAGATTTAGTGCTGCGGTTATGCCTGCAGCGTCTCTCAGTGCAAACTCTTTATACAACGGCACAATTTCTTCTCGTGCTTTAGTGACCGAGACGTGATTTACGGAGGCTATTTTGGACGCGACGCCATCCCGTAAAGCGCGCCTAGACCGCGTCTGCCCGAGTCGCATCCAACGGGTGGGTGGTGAATACTTGACGGCCGCATTGCGTGGCCCGTGGTTTTGGCGAGCCGCTACGTTCACTCCTGACGTCATGAGCTCTGCGGCATATTTCCATAGGCCGTAGTGTTGCCGCTTTCGAGTTCGTCCGAGGTAGATATCAGCCCTGCCCAATACCTGAAATGCGCGCGCGAGCCCCTCTCCTTTCAAGGCGCGTGGGAGATTTTCGTCTATCCAATGGATAAGGTCTTCTGGCGTTTGATCCACTGCGTACGAAATAGCGAGGGGCTTTTTCGAGTCTCTGTCGCTAAAGATGCTCCTCATTAAGTCAAATGCTGATTGAGCGCGATCGCGGGCTGCAGTTCCCACGTGGGCTCCGCCGATGTACGCTTGAAAGTCGTTGATTGCTGACCGCAGATCTCCTTGTGCGTTTTTCACGATCTGTGCGATCAAGGGAACATCGACGGCCTTCAATGAGCGGTCAACGTCTGAGAGCGTCTCTTGCAGATTTCTAAGTTGACCGTACAAATCCGTTAATGCTTCTAAATCTGCGCTTGCTGCCTGTAGTTCGGCGGTATCTCCTGAGGCGCCCTCCGGCTGTTCAACACGGGCCACCAAGCCAGCAACCGCTTCCTTAGCTTTGGAAATCTTACGGAGGACTTCGAAGTCAAAGTCGAGTTGTTGGAGAATGTCAAGATCCGCACTAATTGCGTTTAGTTCGGCTGAATCGCCTGAAGTTCGCTCCGGCTGTTCAAGACGGGCTATTAAGCCAGCAACCGCTTCCTGAGCGCGGAGGGTTTCTCTTCTCTCGTTGTGCCAAATATCCAAGAGCGCTTTTTGTGCGCTCTCTTCCCTGATAGCGGAAAAGGCGATTTGTTTGCAGTATCTGCGTAGCGTCGGCGAAACGCTGTACAGGTCGTTAGCGGTCAGGATCACAGGCGCGCGTGTTTTTTTGACGAGCTCGGTGACCGCTTTTGCCCCGCCACGGTCAGAAGTGCCGTGCAGGTTATCAATCTCATCAAGCAGTATCAGTTTCTGGGCATTTAGAAGAGATGCGTTTTTTGACGCTTCTCCTGCCGTTTCGTTGATGATTCCTTGAGTCCGCTTGTCGCTGGCATTAAGCTCGAGTAACTGCCACCCCATGTCAGCTGCCAACGCGACTGCAGCTGACGTTTTGCCTGTGCCGGGCTTACCGTACAGCAATGCTGCCGATTTGTCAGACGGCCAGTTCAATGCCCATTGGCGGAGCTCTTCGATAGCTTTGCGGTTGCCTCTCACTTCTAAAAGAGTTCTCGGACGGTACTTCTCGACTAGGTCCATAGCAATCGAGCGCAGAAATCAAGAGATAGGAGCAGTATAAGGATATAAGAACCTCCTATGCCTATTAATGTTTTGTGAACGACATGAAACTGGACGAATTAGCGCAGTCGCTTCGTGATTTTGAAGGCGTCACACGAAAGCGCGCGATAGGTCCGCTTGTAAAATGGTTCGACGCGGATCTCAGTACAGGCAATTTTGGAGAGGATGCCGCGGTAATCGAGCGGGGTGACGAGTCGCTTTTAATCGCTGCCGATGGCATCTGGT
>Ga0315280_10003078_pt1 | contig 26023 bp, 16 predicted proteins | sample YL17G06_40_MG_FD_203697 | JGI IMG/M metagenome (GOLD analysis project Ga0315280, IMG submission 203697) | Sediment microbial communities from Yellowstone Lake, YNP, Wyoming, USA - YL17G06_40 | ecosystem: Environmental > Aquatic > Freshwater > Lake > Sediment | place: USA: Wyoming | collected...
CAACGAAAGCCGGCGCTCGATGGTCGAGGTCAGCGAAACGGAAGTGACCATCGGCCGCGACCCCGCGAACACCGTGGTGCTGCAAAGCCCGCTGGTCTCGCGCCACCACGCGGTGGTGCGGCTTACCAACGGCAAGCTCCACTTGGAAAACGTCGGGCTGAATAGCTGCGTGGTGGGCGACATCGAGGTCTCCGGCGCCCAGACGGCCGTCTTCGAGCCGGGCACCAAGGTGCGGATCTGGCCGTTCACGCTCACCTTCGAGGCCGAGAAGCCGGCGGCCATCACCCGGGCGGAGCTGGAGAACCACCTCCGTTCCATCGTGGCCGACCTGGAGCTGCGGATCCACCGCAAGCTGCTGGAACGGCTGGACCTCTACGAATTCGAGAACAATCGGGCCAGCGACACCGCGAGCATTCTGCTCTTGGAGAACAACATCGAGGACGTCTGCCGCGACTTGAAGGTCTTCAGCCCGGAGAACGAGCCCCTTCTGGAAGAGATCACGGGGCTGGTGCTCCGCGACCACCTGGTCAACCAGTTGATCATGGAGACCGGCGAGAGCGGGTTCTTCGACTTGGCGAGCCTGACCTCCAACGAGTTCGACGTGCCGGCCACGCTGGTGCCGGAGCGCGAGTCGGAGCTGCACGCGCTTTTGCAGTTCGTCCGCGACCGGCTCAATCTCGGCGAATGCCGCGACGTGAGCGACCAGATCACCTGGGTGGAGACGCGCTTTAACGACATCTTCCCGCTGGTGCGGCCGCACCTGCACCACGAGCTGCGCAAGTACCTCATCCTTCGCACGCTGAAGAAGGATCTCAAGGACACGGTCTTTGGCTTCGGGCCGCTCCAGGACTTGCTGCGGGCCCCGGCGGTGACGGAGATCATGGTGGTCGGGCGCGAGCAGATTTACGTGGAGCGGGGCGGGGTGATCGAGAAGTCGGGCCGGCGGTTCATCTCCGACAAGGTGACCGAGTCGATCATCGAGCGGATCGTGGCCCAGGTGGGCCGGCGCATCGACAAGAGCCAGCCGCTGGTGGACGCCCGGCTGCCCGACGGCTCCCGCGTGAACGCCATCATCCCGCCGCTGGCCGTCAAGGGCCCGTGCCTGACCGTGCGCAAGTTCCCGCTCCAGCGCCTGACCATGGACGACCTGATCGAGCTGGAGAGCATCAACCGCGCCGCGGCCACTTTCTTGCGCGCCTGCGTCATCGACCGGCGGAACATCGTCCTCAGCGGCGGCACCGGCTCGGGCAAGACCACGCTCCTCAATGTGTTGAGCGGCTTCATCCCTTACAAGGAGCGGATCGTCACCATCGAAGACACGGTGGAGTTGCGCCTCCACCAGGAGCACGTGGTCACGCTGGAGACCAAGCCGCCCAACGTGGAAGGGGCCGGGCAATACACCGTCCGCGACTTGGTCAAGAACGCCCTTCGCATGAGGCCCGACCGGATTATCGTCGGCGAGTGCCGCGGACCGGAGGCCCTGGACATGATCCAGGCGATGAACACCGGCCACGACGGCTCGATGACCACGGTGCACGCCAACAGCTCCCGTGAGGTGATCGAGCGCCTGGAAGTGCTGATCCTGATGGCGGCCGATCTGCCGATCACGTCGATCCACCGGCAGTTGACCACGGCGGTGGACCTGATTGCGCACATCAGCCGCTTGCCGGGCGGGCGCCGCGCGGTGACGCAGGTCTCCGAGGTGCTCCGCGTCGATCCGGACACCAAGGAGATTGTGATTCTCGACATCTTCAATTTCCGCAACGGCGTGTCGCTGGAGCCGACCGGGTATCTGCCTTCGTTCGTGGACTCGTTGATCGAGAAGGATCTGTTGGACCTGGAGTTTCTGTACGGCAAGGAGCCCGCTCAAGCCCTGCCGTCGCCGCCGGCGGCCGCCAGGCTGACGCCGCCGCGAGGCCCGTGACGAACAGTTGGGGTGCGATATCGGACGGCGGCACCGATCTGAAACGAGGAGCCGAAAATGGGCAGGATCAACTTGACCTCGAAGGCCTGCGGCGGCGTGAGTTTACCGAATTCTGAACGGCCCCAGCCACCCGGCCGCGCGCAAAAAAGGGAAATGAAAAGTGCAAATTGAAAAGTGCAAAGTGCAAATTGATGGTGCAGCACCGGCGCCCGCTTCGATCGCCATTTTGCACTTTTCACTTTGCGTTTTTCATTTTGCACTCAGCTCTCAGGATAGGCCTCCCAAGATCATGAAAGCCCGTTAAGAAGGCCGCCCATGCCGTCCACCGGTCTCATCTGGCCCGCTTGCCTCTTCACGGGGCTGGCCGTCGCCGCCCTGGCGCTGTTCTGCCGCGACTACTTTGCGCGGGCCCTGGACGCCGTGGAGCGGGACATGGCGGAGAAGCTCCGCCGGCTGCGGGTCTCGACGCGCAAGCTCCGCCGTTATCTCATCCTCTGGCTGGTGGTGATTGGCGGCGTGTTCTTCGGCTTTTTTGTCGTGGTGGACAGCATCCTCTTTGCCGTGCTGGCCTCGGTGCTGCTGTTGTTCGTGCCGTGGTATCTCCTGCGGCGCATGGCGGAGCGGCACCGCCTGAAGATCGAAGATCAGCTTGCCGACGCCATGGTCACGCTCGCCAATGCGGTCCGGGCAGGGCTGTCGCTGGCCCAATCCATGGAGATCCTGGCCGCCCAGTGCCCCAGGCCGATCAACGCCGAATTCTACCAGATCATCGCCGAATACAAGCTCGGCAAGCCGCTGGAGCGGACCTTGACCGAGGCCAAGCAGCGGCTCAAGAGCGAGAACTTCGCCCTCTTCGCGGCCGCGATGCTGGCCAGCCACGAGAGCGGCGGGCGCCTGAACGAAACCGTGGAGCGGATCGCCGAGTCGGTGCGCGAGATGCAGCGCCTGGAGCGGAAGATCATGTCCGAGACGGCCCAGGCCCGGAAGTCCGCCATCTACATGGCCCTGGCCCCGGCGTTCATCCTCGTGGCCTACTTCTTCATTGACCCGAGGAACACCAGCCTGCTCTTCACCACGCCTTTCGGCCAGGTCCTTTTGGCGGCGGCGCTGGTGCTCAACGTGGTGGCGTACTTTTGGGCCCGGTTGATATTGAATCCGGACATATAGGAGATAACCGCGATGGGAGATCCGGCGATCCAATGGCTTGCCAGCGGATTGGTGGGCGCTGCGGTCGCGGTCTGCGCCTGGTGGGCAATCCGCGTGCTAGAGAGCGAGGACCTGGCGCAGGGGGCCGAATGGCGCTACGACATCAGCCGCATCAACGAGCTGCGTCGCAGCGACGCCTTCTACCGCCTGTTCCAGCCGGCGATCCAGCTCCTCGCGCGGCTCAATCGGACCATCTTCCGGGACGGCCTGGCCGAGATTTACCGGCAGATCCAGGCCGCCGGGCTGCCTCGGTTCTGGCTCCCTGAAGAATACCTCGCCAAGGCGGAGCTGATGGCCGTCTTCCTGACGCCGATCTACGCGTACCTGTGTGTTTCTACTTTCGGGCTCGGCGGGCTCCTGCCTGCCGCGGCGCTCATGCTCCTGACGGCATGGATCCTGCGGCTCCGTTTGGCCTCCCGGGCCGCCAAGCGCCTGCGGACGATCAAACGCCGCATGCCGTTCCTGCTCGACTTGCTCACGCTGCTCATGGAGGCGGGCTCGACCTTCCTCAACGCCCTGTCCCAGGCGGTGGAGGAGTTCCGCGGCCACCCCGTGGCGGAGGAGTTCGGCCGCGTGCTGACCGACATGAGCCTGGGCAAGACCCGCACCGAGGCGTTTCTCGCAATGAAGGACCGGCTCAACGACGACGAGATCACCAGCATCGTCGGGTCGATCGTTCAGGGGGAGAACCTGGGCTCGCCCTTGGCACAGATCTTCCGCACCCAGGCGGACGTGCTGCGGCTGAAGCGGACCCAGCGGGCGGAGACGGTCGCCGGGGAGGCCGGGGTGAACATGCTCCTGCCCGCCGTGCTGGTCATGCTGTCCACGGTGCTGATCATCGTGGGTCCGTTTTTGTTAAACTACTTCAGTTACCTGTATTTCGGCCTGTCGGCGTAAGGCGGCGCAAGAGATGCCGATCCAACTCGATTGCCCCCGCTGCAAGCATCGGTTGTCGGTCCCCTCGAGGAAGGCCGGCGACTACGCTACCTGTCCGCGCTGCAAAGGCCGATTCTGGGTCCCGGAGGCGAAGCCGGCGCCGCCGACGGTCTCGCCCATCCAAAACCCAGGCCCTGTCACCGTCCAAAGCCCAGGGGCTGCCACCCCCGGGCTTTCCAGGCCCGCCACAACGTCCGCTCCCGCGGCACAGCCGCCCCCGGCTGTGCGAGAGCCTCTTTCAGCGGTGCCCCCCTCCCCCGCGTCACCCCCCATAGCGGTTCCGACCAGCATGGCGGCGCCGCCAGGACCGGTGCCAAAGGGAGTTGCCCGGATGATCGTTCCCTCGCCGAGCCTCCCCGCGTCCGGTTTGCCGGAAAGGCCGCCCGTGGCTGAAGTCCCGCCGACGCAATCGCCGCCGGTGGCCCCGCCGGTCGGTGCCGCGAGAAAAGTCGCCCGCTTCATTACCGCCGAAGCGGCCCAATCGACGCTGAAGTTGGCCGAGGACGGGAAACTGCCGGAATTGCGGCTCCGGGAGTCGGGAGCAGCTCCGGTCAAAGAGGCCCCTTCGCGAGGGATGAACCCGCTGGTGCTCTTCGGACTGCTGGCCTTCAGCGTCTTGGCGTCGGTGGTCTTGGTGTTCGCACCCACCGAGAGCCAGTCGCCGGCGAAGCTCAATGACAAGCGGGAGGCGCAGCGGATCATCCAGCATGACTACCTCGGACTGGAGAGCTCTGCGAGGCCGGAACAGTATCAAATCTGGCTGCGCGAGGCCTACCAGGCCCATCTCCACCGCGACGCCAAACAGGAACGGGACCTCTATCGCCGGGTCCTCGGCCTGCTGAGGGCCGAGCGAGGGACGTCGGAGCAGGGGCTGACCGGCAGCCCCCAGAGGGACCGCGAACTCGAACGACAGATTCTGATTTTCCTTAGCGATTAGCAGTGTGAAGCCACGGCCGGTGGTCGCGGCCTTGGCTGCGGCCCAAGGCCGCGTGAGGCCGCCGGGCAACAAGGACGAACCGATGGAGTCGGCTCCGCGTTACGAAATACTCGATACGATCGCCACGGGGGATTTCGCCAAGGTCTACCGCGCGCGGGACCGTGAGTTGGGTCGCGAGGTGGCGATCAAGCAGATCCACCAGCAGTTCCTGAACAATCCCCGGCAACTGGAGCGGTATTGGCGGGAAGCGCAACTGCTGGCCTCGCTCCAGCACCCGAACGTCGTGACGATCTACGACATCGTCCGCTCCCGCGGCTGGCTGATCCTGGAACTAATGCGGGGGAGTCTGCAGCGCAGCGCCGAGACCAGCCCGATCGACCTGGATTTCCTCCGGGCCAGCCTGGTCTGCTGCCTCAACGCCCTCAGTTTTCTGCACGCCAACGGGGTCATCCATGGGGACGTCAAGCCGAGCAACATGCTCGTCGACGCGCAGGGGCGGATCAAGCTGGGCGATTTCGGGCTCGCCCGCCGCGCCAGCAGCGAACAGGGGAGCCTGCTCAAAGGGACCACCAAGTACATGGCCCCCGAGCTGGTCTCCGACCAGTTCGGCCCGGTGGGGCCGGCCAGCGACCTGTACTCCCTCGGCTTCTCGGCGTACGAATTGATGTGCGGGCCGCAGTTCGAGTCGCTCTTTCCCGGCCTCGGCACCTTCGGGCGGGACCGGCAGATCGCCTGGCTGATGTGGCACGCGGCCCCCGACCGCAACCTGCCCGAGATCGCCCGGGTGCTGGAGGGCGTGCCGGAGGACCTCGCCCGGGTGATTCAGCGCCTGACCGTCAAGGACCAGGCGCGGCGCTACCACTCGGCCCAGTCGGCGCTGCGGGACCTGAGGGCCGGGGAAGCGGCGCTCGGGGAGGTGGGGGAGAAGTCCGCCGGCGAGGTCTCGGAGCCGCCGGACCGGAAGAAGCGTCGGGTGCGGATCGCGGCCATCGGGGCGATGGTCTTCTCCGTGGTCCTCTGCACCGCCGTGGTCTTCTGGCCGAAGACCGATCTTTCCCCGGCCGAGACGCCCCAACCGCTTCAAGGAATCATCACGCAAGTCTATCCAAGGGACCAGAGCATCGAGGTGTTTGACACCCTGAAAAAGGAGCCCCTCTCAATCCGGCTCCGGCCCGGCGACCAGGTGTTCGTCAATCAGACGAAATCGCTCGCCAAGCACCTTCAGAAGGATGACCGGGTGAAGGTGGAGTACCAGCCCGGCAAATCCGGCGGCACGATCGCCGTCCTCTACGCCAGCCGGCCGGAGGAACAGCAGGGAATCATCAAGTCTATCGACAAGGCTTCCCGCCAGTTCACCCTCGCGGTGGGCTCGGAGGGCAAACTGGTCGATATCCGCGTCCCGGACACGGCAAGGATCAGGCTCAATGACCGGGAAACCTTGCAGGGGAAACCCGTCACCTTCGGCGATCTCAAGCGGGGCGATCAGGTCATCGTGCAGCACGTCGCCGACGACCTCCAGCCGGAAAAGGAAGGGCGGGCCGCCTCGAGTCTGTCCGTGCTCCGGGAAATGACCTCCGAAGGCACGATCCGCGAGGTGGACCGCCGCCAGTTGACCTTCGAAACCGCGGGCCGCAAGCTCGAAAGCTGGCCTTTCAAGGAGAAGGCCGCCATTGGGATCAACGGCGCCGACAAGCGGGAGGACCAGTCCCCGCTGAGGCACACGGACTTGAAGGCGGGGGAGAACGCCCGGGTGACGCACGACACGCACATTACCCGCGTGGACGTGGATCGCGTCATTGGGCTGAGCGGGATCGTGCAGACCGCGGGGCCGAAGATGCTGGAAGTCCGGGGCAAGGACAAGACCATCCCCTTCCTACTCGACGCCCAAACGAAGATCACCCTGGCCGGAGAGCCGGTGGAGGCGACGGACCTTCGCTCGGGCGACCTGGCCGACGTGGCCCATAAGTCCCCGCTGAGTGCACCGAACCCCCTGGCGTTGACGGTGACTGCACGGCGTCCTCCGGACCGCAGCCGCTGGGCGATCCTCATCGGGATCCAGAAGTACGACGACGCCAAACTCTCCGGACTGACCACTCCAGCGGCCGATGCACGGCTGCTCCAGGAGACGCTGCTCAAGCGGCAAGGCGTCCCGCCGAGTCAGACCTTCCTGCTGGAAGACGTGAGCCTGGTGCGGCTGAAGGAAGGGATCCCCGCCTTTCTGGACCATGTCCCGGCCGACGGCAAGCTGATCGTCTACTTCGGCGGCCATGCCCTGCGCGACGACGAGGGCAAGGTCTACCTGGCGCCCAAGGAATTCAATCGGGACCAGGTCGCGGCGACCGGCTTGAGCTTTCAGTGGCTGGTGGACCGGCTGGAGCAGTGCAAGGCCAAGGAGAAGCTCCTCCTGCTGGATGCCTGCCAAGCGGCGCCGGGCCTCGATCCGCAGAAGGAGCCGTCTACGGCCGAGATGTTCCAGTCGCTGGTCGCCCCGGCGGGAAGGGCCCCCCTGCGCACCGTGACCGGCCTTGCGAGTTGCTCGGAAGGGCAGCGGGGCCACGTGCTGGCGGACGGGAAGCACGGAGTGCTCGCCTCGGGGCTGGCGGAGGGATTCTCCGGCCGCGCCGACAAGAACCACGACGGCCGCCTGGAACCGACGGAACTCTTCGCCTTCCTCGGCGAGTCGATGGCGGCCTCGGCCAAGGCGACTGGGCAGCCCCAATCGCCCAAGCTCTTCCTGCCCGACAACCGCCCGCCCCGTCTTTCCGACGACGCCAAACAGGCGATCCGCGAGCTGGCCGCCTACTTGGAGCAGGACTCGATCAACCTGGCGGAGGCCAAGCTGCGGTTTGCCGCTGCCGACACTCTGGCGGGCAAGGAGCCCGAGGCGAAACTGATCTACGGCTTGGTGCTGTTGTCGTGGCGCCAGCGGGACGAGGCCCAGCGCCAGTTCGCGACACTCAAGAATGAGCACCCCAGCCTGCTTCTCCCCTCTCAAGCCCTGGCGTGGGTGCAGTTCGACAAGCGGTCCTACGCCAACGGCGTCAGCGAGCTGGCCGAGCTGGCGGCCAAGATCCCGAAGCCCAAGAAGCCCGGCCAGCCGTATCCCGCCGAGTTGCAGGAGGTGCTCCACGGGATCGGCCAGCTCCGCGAGTTCGCTGCCGGGGTGGGCGAGCAGCGGGCCGGCGCGGACGAGGCCCTCCAGAGGCTCGATGCCGCCGTGGCCGCGCACGGCGACGCGGCCGCGCAGCCCTACAGCGAGGGCCGCGCGCAGACACGCTTCGTGCTCAAACAGTTCGACGCGCAGATCCTGGCCGCCCCCGACCAAGCCAAGAAATCGAGGCTGGAGATTGACCGGCGCACGCTTTCCAAGTATGTTGCCTTCCCCATCGAGGCCGCCACCACGGCGATCCTGGAGGGATTGAACCGCTAACCGGAGCCGAAGGGGTCGGGAGTCCATTTCCGTGTCGGCAAACGAGGCTCTCACCAACGAGCGAGACTGGCAGCCGACACGGAAATGGACTCCCGACCCCTTTTCCCCCAACACCGACCTGCCATGAACGACTCGACTCCTTCGGCACCGCAAGCCGCCGCACCCCGCTGGCAGCCCATCAATGCCATGGACCGGCGCGTGGCCGGCGTCCTGGTGGAAAAGGCCAAGACCGTCCCCAGTGCCTACCCGATGTCGCTCAACGCCATCGTCACGGCCGCCAACCAAAAGAGCAACCGCTTCCCCGTCACGCAGCTCGATCCCGAGCAAGTGGAAGAGTCGCTCGAGCGGCTCCGCCAGCTCGGGGCGGTGGGGCTGGTGCAAGGCTACGGCCGGGTCTCCAAATACCGCCACTACCTCTACGAGTGGCTCGGCGTGGACAAAGTCGAGTTGGCCGTGATGGCCGAGCTGCTGTTGCGCGGGGCCCAGACCGAAGGCGAGCTCCGCGCCCGCGCCGCGCGCATGGAGTCGATTCCCGACCTCACCGCCCTGCGCCCGATCCTCGCTTCGCTCGCCGCCAAGCGACTGGTCTTTTCCCTTTCACCTGAAGGACGCGGGCACGTCGTGACCCACGCGCTCTACCCGCCCCGAGAACTGGAGCACCTGAAGGTCCAGTACGCGGCGGGCGCGATGGCCATGGCTGCCGGATCCGGCGAGGAGGAGTCAGCTCAAGCGACGCACGCCGTGGTCGGGCCTCCTCCCCACGCCCCCGCGGCGGCTCTTCCGGCCACGCGGGAAGGGGCCGGCGACTCGCCTGACCCGCTGCGCCGCGAACTGGAGGAACTGCGCGTGCAAGTGGCGCAGCTTCGCGAGGATCTCAACGAGTTGGCGGCCACGCTGCAGCAGACGGACATTGAAGTGCGGCGACTGAAGGACGAACTCGGCTCGTGAGCATCCTGGTCGTCAACGCCGGCTCCAGCACCGTGAAGTTCGGACTGTTCGCTTTCGAGACGCTGGAAGCGAAAGCCACCGGGTTGCTCGACTGGGCGGGAGACGCACGCCGAGCCACCTTGACCGTTCGGCCGACCCGCGGTGAGCCAGCTCAGACGGCGATCGACGCCGTGGACTATCGCACGGGCGTGATCGGCGCCCTGCGGCTGCTCGGTGACTCCGAGCGGGCGGGCCAAGGTTGCGATGGCATCCGGGTCGTGGGGCATCGGCTAATCCATGGGGGGGAGGAGATTCGCCGGCCGGTCGAGATTAGCGCGGAGATGAAGGCCACGATTTCCCGGTTTTCTCATCTTGCCCCGCTTCATATCCCGGCCGGGCTTGAGGCCATCGAGGCCACCGAGGCGGCCCTGCCGGGGGTGTATCAGATCGGGGTGTTCGACACCGCCTTCTTTGCCGATATTCCCCCGTATGCGTATCTTTACCCGGTTCCGTACCAGTGGTATGAGGACTGGGGCATACGCCGCTTCGGATTCCACGGGACCAGCCATGCCTACTGCACGGATCGGGCCGTCGAGATGCTCGGCCGGGACAAAGTCGGGCTGCGGCTGGTGATCTGCCACTTGGGTCAGGGAAGCTCCGCGACCGCGGTCCGCGACGGTATCGCCGTGACCAACACCATGGGCTTCACACCGCTCGAAGGGTTCATGATGGGCACCCGCTCGGGGACCGTGGATCCGGGCATCCTGATTTACGTGCAGCGGGAGAAGGGGCTCTCGGTGGACCAGTTGGACGAAATCCTCCACCACAAGTCGGGCCTGCTCGGGATTTCGGGTCTCTCATCGGACTTCCGGCAGGTCGAGGCGGCCGCCCGAGAGGGTCACCGGCGGGCCCAACTGGCCCTGGACATCTACGCCTACCGCGTCCGCACGATGCTCGGGACCCTGGTGGTCACGCTGGGCGGCCTGGACGCACTGGTCTTTACCGGCGGGATCGGCGAGAATTCTCCCTGGCTGCGGGAGAAAGTCTGCGACGGACTGGAGTGCGTGGGCGTTCATTTGGACCGCGACCGCAACGAAACCGTCCTGCCGGACGGCGATGTGGCCGCGGCCGATTCCGCGGTTCGCGTGCTGCTCATCCACACGCGAGAGGACCTGATGATCGCCCGGGAAGCGCGGCAGATGGCCTTGGCGAGGGATGAGCGGCGAGGAGGCGCGTAGCGGGCGGGCTTGCCCGCCGCTGAGACCGACCATTTAGCGGGCGGGCTTGCCCGCCGTAAAGCACCGACTGCCCGGCCGGAGGACTCTTGTGCTTAAGACACTGAACAACTTCTTCGGCGCCGTGGTCTCGCTCGTCCTGGTGGCCCTCTTGGCGATCGGGGCCTGGTGGGGCGCGAGCGCTTATTTGAGCGCCAAGAGGGACCGGGAGCAGATCGCTGCCCTGAGGGCCGATTTGGAGGCCAAGCAGAAGGAAATCGCGCGCCTGGAAACGGCCATGCGGCTCCTGAAGGTGGACCACCGTGTCGCCCAGATCGAAGTCCTCTCCCAGCAAGGCTCGGAGAAGGAGAAGAACCTGCACACCACGCTGCGATTCGTGGAGCTGGACGACAAGGGCAATATTCTGGGGCCGGCGAAGACCCATACGATCCAGGGGGACACCGTCTACGTGGACGCCCTGTGGGTAAGTTTTTCCGACGAGTACGTGGAGGCCGGGGATCCGCTGCGGGGAACCTCGCTCTGCTTGTTCCGCCGCCTCTTCAGCGAGCTACAGAAGCCCACCGAAGGATACGCGCTGGACGCCGTAGGGTCCCAGCCCGCCGCCTATGGCAGCGGCCGGCCGGTCTCCGAATTCGAGCGCGAGATCTGGGCCAAGTTCTGGGAGTACGCCAATGACCCGGTCAAGGCCAAGCAGCTCGGGATCAAGGCGATCCACGGCCAGGCGCCGTACCAGAAACTCATGCTGGGCAAGCGCTACAAGGTGCTGCTGCGAGCGTCGGGCGGGCTGAGCTTTCACCCCGAGGACGTTCCTCCGGCCCGGCCCGCCGGCCCCTCTTCCTGACCGTCATGAAGCCGGGTGCCATGGCGACGCCTGCGTCGCCATGCGGGGCTGGAACATACCCACGACAAGCGTGGGCATGGCACCGGCTCACTGCTCGTGCGTGGGATACCGCTTGCCGCCCGGCGAAGCAGTGGCACACGCTCTGATTCTCAGGCCGGATAAGGCGACGGCAAGCGGAATCGCGGGTTGTCTTCCAGGAAGCGATCCACCCGCTCCGCCCGTGCGAGCGCGACGGGCAGAAACTCCAATGCCTCGCGGAGCCGCTCGTTGGGCTCGGCACAACTGAAGCGCAGAAACCCATGCCCTGCCTCGCCGAAACACTCGCCCCCAAGGCACGCCACCCCCAGTTCATCGTCAGCCGCTTCCAGCAAGTACATCGCCAGCCCGTGCGACGTGATGCCCAAGCGATTGCAGATTGGGGCCACCGAGGGAAAGACGTAGAAGGTCCCGCCGGGGTCGAGGCACCGCACCCCCTCGATCCGGTTCAGTCCCGTCACGAGAATCTCGACCTTCTCGCGAAAGAGCCGCATGGTGCGGCGGCTCTCTTCGTCATCGCTCTTCAGGGCGGCGATCCCGGCCAACTGCACCATCGGCGGCGTGCAAGACAGCGACGTGTTGATCAGCTTGGCCAGCACCTCGGCGATGTCCGGGCTGGTCACCGCGTAGCCCAGCCGCCAACCGCTCATGCTGTAGGACTTGCTGAAGGTATAGGCCGCCACGCACTGCTCGATCATGCCGGGCAAGGCGGCGATCGAGTGATGCCGGCCCCGCCATACCATGCGGTCATAGGGCTCGTCGCTGAAGACGGCCACGTTGCGGCCGCGGACCAGGTCCGCCAATTGGTGCAGGTCCTCCTCGGCGGCCACGCCCCCGGTCGGATTGTGGGGACTGTTCAGAAAGATCGCCTTGGGGTGCGGGTCTTCGCTCAGGAACCGCTCCACGTCGTCCAGGTTGGGGCGAAACTCCCGCTCCTGCTTCAGGTCCGAAAGCCACGCCCGGGCCTGTCGCCGGGCAATGTTGGGCAAGTACGTGGGAAAGTACGGGCTGAAGACCAGGACCCCGTCGCCCGGGTCGAGCAGCGCCTCGCAGAAGAACAGCTCAAACACCTTGGCCCCCGGGCCGGCGACGACGTTGGCGGCGGTTGTCTTGAGCCCAAAGTGCCGGTTTACGTGCTCCGAGACTGCCCGGCGGAACTCGGGCAAGCCGGCGGAAGGGCAGTAGTGGGACTGGTCGGCCTGGATCGCGGCCACCCCTGCCTGTTTGGCCGCCGCGGTGCTGGGAAACGGGCTGTCGCCGATTTCCAGCTCGATGATCCGCTTGCCAGCCGCCGCCAGTTGCCTGGCTCGGGCCAAGACGTTAAAGGCCGTTTCCACGGTCAGCCCGCGGACGAACTCGCTCAGCATGTCTTCCTCCGCGTCGATCGCCCAGCCGCCTCTCCACCCGGCGGTAGTCTAACGGACTCTGGCGGGACGGAACAGGCCCCGTCACCCCGAGGCCGCCATTCGGCGTCACGGAGTGCCGCCGCTACTTTGATCACTTCCCAGCGGCTTGCCGGCGCGTAGAATAGTCCCGAGTGGTTTGCCCGGATCCTGCCACCTCGTGGGCCGCCGCGGCTGCTCGGACATCTTGGGCGGCGCGCCGTCACGGGCGCAGGCGCGGTTCGGGATGCGACATGCCCACCCGACGCTTCGCGTCGTGAGGGCATGCCACCCGGCGGCTTTGCCCAGGAGAGCGGATATGCGAGGCCTCAGCAAACCCGGGTTGGCGCTGCTGTTGATGGTCGGTGTGATGCCTTCGCCGTTGTGGGGCATCCCGCGGGCTGACTTGCCCGACCTGTCCGACGGCAGCGGGGCAACGCCGGAGATTCTCAAGAAGGTCGGCACCACCGAGAAGCTCGGCGATCCTGTCCCGTTGGACCTGCCGTTTGTGGACTCCGACGGCAGCCCGATTGCGCTCAGGTCGCTCTTCGACGGCACCCGGCCGGTCATCCTCACGCTCAACTACTCCAATTGCCCGCGGTTGTGCAGCCTGCAGCTCAGCGGCGTGTTCAAGGCCCTGGAGAAGCTCGACTGGAACCTGGGCGACAAGTACCGGATGATCACCGTGAGCATCGATCCCGACGAGACGCCCCAGCGGGCCCAGCAGTCCAAGGACAAGTACCTGACGCTCTACGGGCGGCCGGGGACGGAGGACGGCTGGCACTGCCTGACCGGTAAAGAGGAGAACATCCGCAAGCTGGCCGACGCCGTGGGATTCGGCTACGCCTTCGTCCCCGAGACCAGGCAATTCGCCCACACGGCCGCGACGATCGTGTGCATGCCGGACGGTCGGGTCTCGCGGTACCTGTACGGGATCGAGTACGATCCCGGCACGATGCGCATGGCCCTCTTGGAGGCGGGGCAGGGGAAGATCGGCACCACGGCGGAGCGGACCCTTTTGTATTGCCTCGCTTTCGACCCGCAGTCCGGCCGGTATACTCTGGCCGCCCTGCGGCTGGTGCGGGCGGGAGGGGTAATCGCCCTGGCGGTTCTCGGGGGCGTGCTCTTCGTGTTCTGGCGGCGCGAGGCCAGAAGGTCCAAGGACGGGACTGACCGACCGGAGTGAAGATGGCATCCGATCCGGGCTCCGCCAACCACCGCGGGACGGCGCGGCCGGACCGGCCGCCGGGCAGTGAGGCATTCTGGAGCGAAAAACGGCTCCGCCAGTGGGGCTGGTTCTTCGTAGCGCTCGGAGCCGTGGCCTTGTCGCTGCGCTACGTGTTGCGGTTCCCCCTCTTTCTGGACGAAGCGTTCCTCTCGGTCAGTTACCTGGATCGCGGGCCGCTGGAACTCGTGCGGCCGCTGGAGTATCGCCAGGTCTGTCCGCTCGGGTTTCTGTGGGTCCAGTGGGCAGTCGTCCGCCTGTTTGGCTTCTCGGAATATGCGCTGCGGCTGTTTCCGCTCTTGTGCGGGCTGGGCAGCCTGGTAGCGTTCCGCTACTTGGCGGGGCTGGTGCTCGCGGGGACCTCGCGGCTCTTGGCCGTGGGGGTCTTTTCGGTCGCGTACCCGCTCGTGCGATACGCATCCCAGGCCAAGCCCTATAGCGGCGACGTGCTGGTCACCGTGCTCCTGTTGATCATGGCGATCCGGTGGCACAACAATCCAAGCCGTCCCCGGTGGCTCTGGGCGATGGCGGCGTCGCTGCCGGTCTTGTTGGCGATTTCGTTCGCCCCGGTCTTTGTGGCCGGCGCGATCAGTCTCAGCGTGGCGGCCGTGTTTTGTTTCGAGCGCCGGGAGAGCAGGGTGGGACGGAGCGCGCCGCCGTTGGGCGAGCAGCCCGATGAGATCATGGCGGGACTTCGGCCCACCCTGCGTCCGTGGCTCGCGTGGCTTGCGTACAATCTCTCCCTGATGGCCAGCCTGGGGCTCTTCTTCGTCCTGTCTGCGGGGGCGCAGCGTGAAGCCAGTAAGCAGTTCATGGAGTGGTATTGGGGCCTGGAAGGCGCCTTCCCGCCCTTGGCAGAGATCGGAAAACTCCCCGGCTGGCTGCTCAGGCAACATGCCGGGGACATGGCCGGGTATCCGATCGGCGGGCGAAGCTACGGCAGCACGTTGACCTTGATCTGCGTGGTCGCCGGGCTTGCAGCGCTCCTGCGCAGGCGGCAGTTTTTCGTCACCTCGCTTTGCCTCCTCCCGCTTGTGGCGAACTTCGCCGCGGCGTGCCTCAAGGCGTATCCGTATGGCGGCCACGTCCGCGTGATGCTCTACGCGGCGCCCTTGTTCTGCCTGCTGGCGGGATCGGGAGCGGCCGTGCTCCTCTCGCGCGTGCCCACGCTCCCCAACCACCGGCACGTGCCGGTCCTGGTGACGGCCGTGCTCTTGGCGATCGTGGGAACCGCCTGGCCGGCGCGCGACATGGCGCGCCCGTACAAGATGGAGTTCTGCCGGGAAAGCCGGGACTTCGCCCGCTGGTTCTGGACCAGCAAGTCCCGCGACGCGGAGCTGGCGTGCCTGGACACCGGCCTCGGTCTCGATTTCAGGCGCGAATCCATCCCGGGGATGTCTTGGTCGGACCTGCCCGGTGCGTCGGACCTGTTCGACACGTCGTCGCTCTACCGCTGCAACCGGGCGATCTATGGGCCCGAGGGAGACCCGCCGGACCTGACGCGGGTCTCGCGCGAGCGGCCGCTGCGGTGCGTGTACTTCCGCTCGTGGACGTTTCATTACGACGAAGCGGCGCTGGGCCGCTGGCTCGAGCAGATGGAGTCGCGGTACCGACTGGCCGGCCGAGAGACGCACCGCTTTCCGATCTCGTGGCTGCAGTTGGACGATTGCTTCGACCGCGTGGAGGTCTACGAGTTCGTGCCGAGGTGACGCGCCGTCCAGGGTTGACCGGAAGGTTCGGTGTAGGACGGATTGGAAATCCGTCCCCGACAACCGGGACGGATTGGAAATCCGTCCTACCGGCGCAACCAAGCCGCCAGGAAGGCGCCTACCCCCAGCAGCTCGCCTGCGGCAAAGAGCGGCCAATGGAACGGATTGGGCAGTCCGCCGGCCATCGCATTTCGCCAATCCCAGCAAAACGCTGCGACGATCAGCAGTCCGCCGACGCTCCCCGCCGCCCAGTGACACCAACCCAACGAGATCGGCCGGCCCACCCCTTCGCGATAAAGGACCGCCACTCCGGCGGCGATCATCGACGCGGAAACGATGATCGGCGCGATCACCGGCCCCACCCAAGGCACCGGAATGAGAAAGAGGATGTCCCACGTCCAGAGCGACGCGGGCCAGTCCACAAGCAGTTTCAGGAACAGGTAGTAGAGGATGTCCCACACGCCGAAGGCGATGAGGAAACCGGCAAACCCCTCGACGAACTTCCGCCCGACGGCCAGTCCGGCAGCGGCCAGCATCCCCAGCGTGGCCAGCTCGCGGCCCAGTTCGACCGTCAGCATGTGCGCGGGTCCGGGCCCCGCCGCCTGCAATTGCTCCAGCGTGAGCAAGGGGAACACTTCATCGTGCGGCTTGCCGGCCATGGCCTTCTCGCGGATCGGCTCGCACAGCCCCCGCAGGTAGACGACCACGGCGGCCTCCACGTAGCCGAATGCGACTCCAAACAGCACCAAGGCAATGAGCGGGCGAATCCGTCGCATCCTCGACTTCTCCTGCTTCCAAGGGGCGTCCCTCAGCGGATTATAACCCGTTGGTGGCATTGCGGACAAGGAACCGCATCCGCGCCGTCCGGTCGGAAAAGTCGAGACCTGTGCGGAGATAAGGATTCACATTCCCACTGGGACCGGTATACTGGAGTCGGGGGGAAAAAGGGGGCTTTCCGGGGCAGGGAAGAGGCTCCAGTCTCAAAAGGAGCCCGGCGGCATCGGGCCGTGGTGTTGCACACTTGGGCGCAAACGCTCAGGGGGTGGAGTCATGAAAGAGGGGACCCACGAGGAGCCGAGGATCGTCGCCGCAGCAGAACGTCAAATGCGGGCGTGGTCCTGGTGTCAAGAGGCGGCTGAGCGGGCGGCGCAGTCTCGTCGACTGGATCGGCCGCACGCCGAACTGGGCCAGTACATCACCATTTCTCGAGAAGCTGGGGCCGGCGGGAGCGAGATCGCCAAACTGCTCGGGCAACAGTTGGGGTGGGACGTGCTCGACAAGAACCTGGTTGACCGCGTGGCGGAGCGCTCGCACCTTTCCCGCTCGGCGCTGGAACTAGTGGACGAGACGGAGCCGAATTGGGCCTATGACGTGCTCGGGGCATGGCTCGACCGGGCGATTATCCCCCACGAGAGATATGTCGTCCATCTGTGCCGGGTTATTGCGGCCGCAGCCCGTCGGGGCAACGTCGTGCTCGTCGGCCGCGGAGCCAATCTCCTTCTCCCGAGAGACCGGGGTTTGGCGGTCCGCATCATCGCGTCGGAGAAGTACCGCCTCCGGCGGATCATGGAGGGGCACGCCTTCGGGGAGGCGCAAGCCCGGCGTTACATGGCGGAGACCGACCGCGCCCGGAGGGACTTCGTGATACGGTTCTTCCACCACGACATCAGCGACCCTCATTTGTTCGATCTGGTGATCCAAGTGGATCGTCTCGGGCTGGTTGGCGCAGCCGAGGCGATTATCACGGCCTACCGCCACTGGACCGCGGTCCGCTCGCCTGCGGCGCCGGCGCAAGTCAGTTAGCCGATAATCGGGGCTAAGACTGGCACCCGGCGGGTGACTCGACGGCGGGATCGGAATACTCGCAGCAGATCTTGACGATCTCCTCGATGGCGTCGAGGAAGGCATCGAGGACCAGCGGATCGAAATGCTGCCCGCGCTGGTCCTTCATGATCGCCAGGGACTCCTCCACGGAGAAGGCCCGCTTGTAGGGCCGCCTCGTGGTCAGGGCGTCGAAGACGTCGGCCACGGCGGTGATCCGCCCCTCCAGCGGGATCTGCTCGCCGCGGAGGCCGCCGGGATAGCCGCCTCCGTCCCACTTTTCGTGATGCGAGTAGGCGATGATCGCCGCCATGCGGAGGATCGGCGAGGTCCCAGTCTCGGCGATCGCCCGCCCCGCGCTGGCGTGCGACTCGAACCGGCGCTCGGGATCTTCGGAGGAGGACGTGCACACCCTGCGGCCATAGCCGCAGTGAAGCTGCATGCGCTGGAACTCGATCTCGTCGAGTTTCCCCGGCTTCAGCAGGATCGCGTCGGGAATGCCGACCTTCCCGATGTCGTGGAGCGCCGCGGCCTGCTGGATGCGGGCCACAAAGTCGGGGTCCATTCCCAGACGCCGCGCAATGACCGCCGCGTAGCGGCCCACGCGGAGGACGTGGTTGCCGGTCTCGTTGTCGCGGTATTCGCCCACCGTTGCCAGGCACTGGATGACCTCGCGGTGGGCCTGGGCCAGCTCGGCGGTGCGGATCGCGACCTCGCGCTCCAGTTCCCAGGCGTGGCTCTTGGTGCGGTCGCGGTGCGCCTTGTTGACCAGGACGTTTCGCAAGCGGACCTCAAGCTCCACGGCGTCGACCGGCTTGCCGAGAAACTCGGTGGCCCCCGCCCGCAGCGCGGCTAGCTTCGTCTCCCGGTCGCAGGCCGCGGTGAGGATGATGACGGGCAGATCGAAGGACTGATCGCAACGCCGCAGCTCGGCGAGGATCTCCAGGCCGCTGATGCCGGGCATGACGATGTCCAAGAGGACGACGTCCGGCTGTTCGGCGCGGATCAGATCCAGGGCTTGGGTGGCGTCGGTAGTCGTGGCGAACTGCTGGTAGCCGGCCAGCTTCAGGTACTTCTGGACCACTTTGACGTTGATCGGCTCATCATCGACGATCACGATGCGGGGATTGGAAACCACCTGATCCGCCGCGGAGCCCTGGAGCACAGGCTCCAGAGCAAGCCGCGGCGTTCCGAACAGGACCCGCATGGCCCCGATCTGATCTGCAATCAGACCGCCGTCCTGGGGCTGTTCCATGGACGCTGGCTCGGTCATGATGTCGTCTCCTGTTCTTACGCGTAGCGGTGTTAGTCCGTCGCGCCGGATGCCGGTTACGGACCGACCGGCCTACTGAGATTCCCGCCCGCCGCGCAAACGTCCGCCGTTAGTGGCACTGCGCCGCGGGGTCAACGATCCTTTCGACCAGTTCGGCGATGGCGCCGAGGGCTGCCGGGATGTCGTCCAGGCTGCGTGTCTTGACAAGCCGCTCCAAGTGCTTTGCCGGCTCCGTGAACGCATCAAAGCCGGCCGTTCCGCCCGCGCCCTTCAGCCAGTGGGCTAACCGGGCCATCTCCTCCAAGTCCCGGTCCGCCCAGGCCCGCTTCATGGCCTCCCACTGCTGGTGGGCTCGCTGGACGAATTCTTCCACGATTTCGCGGAAGTCCGGGTCCTCCGTGGGGAGCGTCGAGGTCAGCGATGGCCTTTTTGCCGCGGAGGGCTTTTGCTGCGCGGCCGGCACCTCCGCCGTGGCCGGCGTCGCGCCGCGCGCCAGGTGCTCGGCGACGGTTTGCAGGAGGCGGTCCGAATCCACCGGCTTGGAGAGGTATCCGGAGCATCCGGCCCGGCGACACTTCTGCTCGTCCCCGGCCATGGCATGTGCCGTCAGGGCGATGATCGGCAAGGTGCAGCCCAACTTGCGGAGCTTCTCCGTGGCCGAGTAGCCGTCGAGCACGGGCATCTGCATGTCCATGAGGATCAGGTCGAAGGATGCCTTCACGGCAAGATCCACGCCGGTTTGGCCGTTCTCGGCGGTCATGACCTCCGCGCCCGCGCGGCGGAGGACGAGGCTGATCAGCTTGCGGTTGGTGCTGCCGTCTTCCACCAGGAGGATTCGCGCCGGGGCCAAGGAGACCTTGTGTTGCGAGGCTTGGGTGATCGTTCCATTGCCGTTGACGGCGTCGGCGGGCGAGCTGGGCGCGATTTCCACGCCCTCCAGAGGTCCGGGATCAATCGTGGCCGTGAAGATGCTCCCCTTCCCCAATTCGCTCTGAACGGTCAAGTCGCCTCCCATGGCGGCGGCAAGCCGGCGGCTGATCGCCAGCCCGAGGCCGGTTCCCCCGAAGCGGCGCGTCACCGAGCTGTCCGCCTGAACGAAGGGCTCGAAAATCCTGTCCAGTTTGTCGGGGGCGATGCCAATCCCGGTGTCGATGACGTAAAAGGCCATCTGCGGCTTGCTGAGCGGTCCCTTCAGCCGCGCCACGATCCGCACGCTGCCGGTATCCGTGAACTTGATGGCATTTCCCGCCAAGTTGATGAGCAGTTGCCGCAGCCGCACCGGATCGGTGTGGATGGTGGCCGGGACGCCGTCCGGCCACTCGGAGGCAAATCGCAGGCCCTTTTCCTTGGCCCGGACGCGCAACACCGACATCACGTTGGCCACGACTTCGTAAGGCGAGCAGGCGATCCGTTCGACGTCCAGGCGGCCGGCTTCGATCTTCGAGAGGTCGAGAATGTCGTTGATGAGTTCCAGGAGGTGCCGGCCGCTGCGATGGATGGTTTGCAGGTAGTCTTGGCGCTCAGCCTGGTCGCCTTCGTCGGCCCCGCGGATGAGCAATTCCGTAAACCCGAGAATGGCGTTCAGCGGGGTGCGGATCTCGTGGCTCATGTTGGCGAGAAACTCGCTCTTGGCCCGGTTGGCGGCTTCGGTGGCGAGGCAGGCTTTCTCCATCAGGAGCCGGTTCTGCTCCTCCAGAAGGCATTTTTCGTGCTCTTCGAGGGCGTTGCCGATGGCCTCCGAGTGCGCGGACTTGAGCGTCGTCTGTTGCGAGACGAGCTGGCCGACTTGGGCACGGAGGGTACGGGCATTCAGCTCGCTCCGCACCGCGACCCAGGCGATCTCGCCGCAAATCGCCACCTTGGGCAGAAAGCGTTCGAGGTCCTGCCGGGCTTCCGGGGAGCACTCGCTGAAGCCCCCCAACATCCCCGGTTCTCCGTCGCCGTTCAGGCGGACGGCAAAGGCATGGCATGCTTGTCCGTCCAGGGTTTTCTCGCGGATGCACGTTTCCTCGCTTGCCAGGCAAGGAAACAGCTCGGCGGCCAGCAATCTGACAACCGCTGAATCCACCTTAGGGGAGAGGCCGGCGGCGGCTTTCACCCTCCCCTGAGCGTCGGCGAGAAACAGGAGCAAAGGCCGGTTCCCTTCCATCAGCTTGGCAACGCGTGCCAAACAGCCGGTCTCGTCGCGGGGGACCTCTTCCCCGTCGAAGTAGCTCTCGATGACCTCGAATAGGCTGTCCACGCGCCTACCTACAGTTGGAACAGGCTTTCGTTGGCACTGACCTCGCGGTCAAGGTCGGTAGCCAAGACCACGACATCTTCTTTGGTCAAGGACAGACGCTCGATGGCCTCCCGGGGAAAATGGACCAGGTTGATCCCCACGGAGGAAATGCCCTTGATGGAGCAGATGAAGTTGGCGATCTCGACGCAGTGCACCACTTGAACGTGCGGCCCGCGGTAATTTGCCGAGCCGTGGTGAAAGCGCACGGCGGCAACCACCGTGTCCGGGAAGCTCCAGTTCTTGGTGATCGCCTCGGCGAGCGTCGTGTGGTCGAATCCCAAGTAGCGGCGCTCCGCGTCGCAGAGCGTCGTCTCCTTGGACAACGAGCTGACCATGGCCGAAAACACCTCGTGGAGGTGCTGGTCTTCGAGGATGATCCCCACGTCGTGGAGCAGCCCCGCCAGAAACATGTCTTCAAAGCTGGCCAGGCGGCACCGCATGGCAATCATCCGCGAGCAGATTCCGGCCGCCACCAGGTGCCGCCAAAGGCTCGTGCGGTTGTACGTCCCGGTCGTGTGTTGCTGCTTGAACAGGTTGCTGATGCTGGCCGTCAGGGCCAGGTTGCGGATCTGGCGGATGCCGAGGTAAGCAATGGCCTGCTGCAGGTTGGTGATTCTCACCCGCGTGGCGTATGCCGAGGAATTGACGCACCGCAGCACGCGGGTACACAGGGCCGGGTCGTACTCCATGACCTCTTTCAGCTCGCCGGCCCCGGCACTGGGGCTGTTCGCCACCTGCATCACCCGCATGGCTACCTGCGGCAGCGTGGAAATCTCGTGAATCCGGCGAGTCACTTGATCGAAGGGCGGGACGGGTGCGGTCGTTGCACTCTGCGCAGTGGCCATTTCAGACTCCGGCTTGTCCTAAGAAGTGCCCGCGCCGAGGCGGGTGGGAACCCGAGTGCGTTCAGTCGAGCCGCCGCAAGCGAGGTTCAACATCTGCGTAACCTAAGTGGCGCTCCGGCCTTCAACGCAGGCCGGACGTGTTCAGGAAACTCTAGGTCGCCAAAACGGATTCCGCGCAAGCCCAGCGGATACGGAGCGATGCTTACGGCCCCGCTTTGCCTCCTACGTACGGCATTTTCCGGAGAGCCGATACGCGCTTGCCGCGGGAGAACCCGCACGGGAAGGAGAATCCGCAAATCTGCTGCCCCGATCAGGCCGGATGGGTTGCGTCGGGCGCAAAAAGACGAGGGCCCGATCAACGCCTGCGCCCGGCAATCCGATCGGCCGCCCTCTTGGCCGCCATTCTGACGAGCGCGCCGGGACGGCTCTAGGTGCCGTTGGTCCCGTTGCCGCCGAGCAGATCGCGGGCAGCGGCCGCCATCGTGCCGTACAGGTCCTGCAAGTCGCTCGCGTCCACGGCCGAGAAGGCCACGCGGATGTCGCGATCGCCGTCGGCGATCACTCCGATCCCGTACTTCTCCAAGAGGTGCCTGCGGTACGTCTCCGCGTCGAGCCCTCGGAGCTTCAGGCACATGAAGTAGCCGGCGTTGAACGGGTACGGCTCCCAGAACTCAGCATACTCTGGTGCGCTCAGGATTTCGTGGACTTTTCTGGCCCGGGCCTCGAGAACCCCCTTCTTCTCGCGGCGCTCGGCGGCAAGCGAGTCGCCGGCCATGGCTTTGGCGAGCACCGACTGGGAAAGGTGCGAGCAATTGGAGATCGCGCTGCGGATCGCTCCGGCGGCCTTCTTCTCCAAGGCGCCGTAGAGGGCCTCGTCGCTGAAGAATGCGCGGGCACTGAGCGTCAGCATTCCGGTCCGAAATCCCCAGACGAACTCCTCCTTGGTGGGGCCATCGACTTTGACTGCCATGATCCGCTCGTGGCAGCCGGCCAGCCGCGCAAAGAGCGACTCTTGCATCAAGGCCTCGTCGTAATACAGCCCGAAGTAGGCGTCGTCGGTCACCACCACCAGGTTTCGGCCATCCTCGGCCGATTCGCACAGCGCAGTGGTGATCTCCTGGGCCTCGGACTTGGAGATCGAGTAGCCGGTGGGGTTGTTGGGGAAATTCAGGACCAGGATCGTCTTCCAGCTTCCCGCGCGGGTGGCCAGGGCCTGGCGCAGGGCCTCGATGTTGAACTGCCCGGCGGCGTTGAAGAAGGGGTACAGGGCCAGCTGCGCCTGAAAGCGGACGCCGAACAGGAGCTCGTAGTTCTCCCAGAACTTGTCGGGAAGCAGGACCATGTCTCCCTTGTCCACGAACAGGTCGCCGACCAGGCTCAGCGCGTGGGTTACACCGCTGGTGACGATGGGCGTCGAAAAACTCTTGCCCGCCAGGCCGGGATTCTTTCGCAGGAGTTCCTCACGCCACTTCTTCCGCAAGTCGGCTCGGCCCGTGGCCGGGGCGTACGGCAATACGTCCCCCGGGCTGAGGTCCTTGAAATACCGCATCACCGAAGGGAGAAACATCGGCTTGCCGTTCTCCCGGGCAATGCCGATGGTGGCGTCGTACCGCTTCGCCTTTTCCTTGGCCTCGGCGCTCTGGGCCAGGATCCCTTTCGGGAAATAGAGCCGCTTGCCGAACTCCGAGAGCATGGCCCAGACGTTCGGGTTCTCCCGCTCGATGACCTCGTTCAGCTCCGCGGCGAGCGGTCGGATTTCCGCGCCCCGCTTCATCAGAGAAATCGGGGCCCGCAGGCGCAGGCGGAGCAATTCCAACTGTTCCCAGAGCGCTTTGGGAAACCGCTTGCCGAACTGCTGGAAGAAACCGGCGACGTTCTCCGTCTCTTCATACCAGTCGCCCCGGTTGACGGCCAACAGCTTACCGAGAGTCTCCGGGGAGATGTCGAGCCCGGTCAGGTCGAGGCTGTCGGGCGTCGGCACGTAGCCGATGGGGGTCTTGACCGCGTCGGCCTCGCCCCGGCAGCGGTCGAGGATCCACTCGATCACCCGCAAGTTCTCCCCATACCCCGGCCAGAGCAGTTCCCCGTTTTCGTCGGTGCGGAACCAGTTCACGTGGAAGATCTTGGGCGGGCTGGTCATGCGGCGGCCCATGTCCAGCCAGTGCTCGAAGTAGTCGCCCATGTGGTAGCCGCAGAACGGGAGCATGGCCATCGGGTCGCGGCGGACTTCGCCGAGTTTGCCGAACTGCGCGGCGGTCCGCTCCGAGGCCATCGTGGCGCCGACGAAAACGGCGTGCTCCCAATCGAACGCCTCATAGACAAGGGGCGTCAGGTGCGCGCGGCGGCCGCCGAAAACGATCGCCGAAATCGGCACGCCGTGATGATGCTGCGTGCGGTAGGACGCCGAGGGACATTGCGAAAGCGGGGCCGTAAAGCGGCTGTTCAGATGGGCCCCCGGAATGGGGTTGCCTTGCTCGTCTTTCATGCCCGGCTTCCATGGGCGGCCTTGCCAGTCCCAGCCTTCCGCCGGCGGATCGCCGTCCCCGCCTTCCCACCACACGGTGCCATCCTTAGCCAAGACGACGTTCGTGAAGATCGTCTTGCGGCTGATGGTCTTCATCATGTTGGGGTTGGTTTTCTTGTTGGCCCCGGGGGCGACGCCGAAGAAGCCCGTCTCGGGATTGATCGCCCAAAGACGGCCGTCCGTGTCGATCCGCATCCAGGCGATGTCGTCGCCAACGGTCCAGATGCGGTAGCCCTTGGCCTTGAGACCTTCCGGGGGAATCAACATTGCCAGATTGGTCTTCCCGCAGGCGCTGGGAAAGGCGGCGACAACATATTCGACGCGACCCTCGGGAGTCTCCATGCCCATGATGAGCATGTGCTCCGCCAGCCAGCCTTCGCCCTTGCCGAGGAAGCTGGCGATCCGCAGGGCGAGGCATTTCTTGCCCAAGAGCACGTTTCCGCCGTAGCCCGAGCCGACGCTCCAAATCGTGTTATCCTCGGGGAAGTGCAGGATCAGCCGGCGCTGGATGTCCAGATCGGCCTTGCTGTGCAGACACTTGGTGAACTGGCCTCCCGCGCCGAGCTGCTTCAGCGGCGCCGCGCCCACGTGGGTCATGATCCGCATGTTGAGCACGACGTAGATGCTGTCGGTCAGTTCCACGCCGATCTTGCTGAAGGGCGAGCCGACGGGCCCCATGGAGAAGGGGACGACGTACATGGTCCGGCCCTTCATCGACCCCTTGAAGAGCTCTCCCCCCCGCCGGTAGCCTTCCTCCGGCGACATCCAGTTATTGGTGGGCCCGGCATCTTCCCGGAGCTTGGTGCAAATGTAGGTGAGGTCTTCGGTCCGCGCCACGTCGTTCGCTGCGGTCCGATGGTACAGGCAGCCGGGGAGCTTCTCCTGATTGAGCAGAATGACCTCCCCGGTGGACGCGGCCTGTTGAACCAGGCAGTCCTTCTCCTCCTCGGACCCATCGATCCACACCACATGATCCGGCTCGCACATGCGGGCCATCTCTTCGACCCACGTATGGAGTTCCCAGTGCTGGTTCATCGGCTCATCCTTCCCCCCGCCGCCCGCGTGGTGCGGGCATACAAATCTCCTAGTATGGCACGATTTCGCGGCGAGTCAACTCTACCACCCAACCAGGTAGCACAGAAAACGGGTGGCGCCTCGAAGCACCCGGCGCGTGCCCCCAACGTCGTGCGGCCCTCTACTCCTCGCTTAGGAAATCGGGATTCCCTCTTTCGGCTAGTATCGAAGACGAACGAAAACCGCTCCCCGACAAAGACAACGCGCTGGAGCGATAGACACGGGAGGCCACCTCTGTAAGATGGACCGTTGTGTAAGGCTCGATCGGCTTCACGCTCGCTTCGACGCAATCGGAAGATACTGGTACCGAGCCGCTCGCATCTGCTGCTTACCCAAGTGACGGAGGGGACCCATGAAAGCTCACGCTGTCAGTTTGGTGTTCCTGGTGGTCTTCGCGTGCGTAGCCAGGGCGGAAGT
>Ga0315280_10003079_pt1 | contig 26011 bp, 22 predicted proteins | sample YL17G06_40_MG_FD_203697 | JGI IMG/M metagenome (GOLD analysis project Ga0315280, IMG submission 203697) | Sediment microbial communities from Yellowstone Lake, YNP, Wyoming, USA - YL17G06_40 | ecosystem: Environmental > Aquatic > Freshwater > Lake > Sediment | place: USA: Wyoming | collected...
GCATAGCCCTTGACCAAACTTGAATTTCGTTTAGAAAAGACTTTTTTAGTTCTTTGCGCCCTTTGCGTCTTTGCGGTGAAAAGCTATTTTGCCGCGCCGCGGAATGATGATTGGGTGTTTAGCGCGGACGATTTTTCTTTTTGAGCTTTTTAGGAGTTAAGAAATTCCGCGCTGGAGGTGTATGCGCAAGGCCATAGGCCTTGACCAATTTTGCTCGCATCCTGCTCGATCTTTTTTGGTGCACGATGGTAACCCCGCGTGGTCAAGGGCGTGCCCTTGTCGCGGGCAAGCTCGCTCCCTACTTCGCTCCTTGCGAAGCTTCGTAGGACAAGCGCATCCCGCGGCTCGCGGGACTTCGCATTGAATCTCAAATAGAAAATTTCGTATCTCACAGTCAGTAGAAAAACAATCTGTCGCCATTGCGTTGTGTTGGTCGTGTCGTTAAGGTTTTGGGGAAGGCTGGATCAGGCTTGCGACCAAGTCGGTCATTTTTTGATTCAGGTTTTTCTCTTCTTTGCCGGCGACAAATTCGCGGTTGCGGACGGGCCGGCTTCCGCGTTTCCAGGCCTCATAAAGCTCGATGATGGCGGCTTCGATTTTTTCGGGCTGGTTTCCGGGCACGATCAGGGCGCCTCCGGCCGCTCTCAAGATTTCCGCGGTTTCGCCTTCCGGGATCATTGCCAGGATCCAGGCCGGGGATCTGATATATTCGAACACTTTGCCCGGAACCACGGGGGATGACTTTAACTCGCTGTTCAGGAAAAGCAAAAGCACATCGGCCGCGAGCATCCATGCCGCAATCTCTTGGTGAGGCGTGAAACTTTTGAAATGGACAAGGTCGTCAACGCGGAAACTTTCAGCCATTACGATGTGTTCGGGGTTGAACTGGCCGATCATCCATACTTTAAGCTCTTTTTTTATTTCGGGCTGGTTTCGGGCCAGGCTCGAAAGCGCGGCAAAGAAATCTTTGGGGCTGTGCGCGCCGTAAAAAGCGCCGACATAGACGAGGTTGAATCCGGTTTGGGGGATCGGGGAGCTTTGGGTGAAATCGGTCTCGCGAAAGCCGTTGCTCAGTTCCCTGAATTTTCCGCTAAAATCGGGGTAAAAAGCTTTCGCTTCTTTGAGGCCGTAAGCGTATGTAACCAGGTCTGCGTTTTTGACCACGCTCTTTTCCATCAGCGCGCTTAAAGCGCGGTGAAATCTGGTCGGGTAAAAATAATAAGGGTGTCTGGCCCAGGCGTCGCGGAAGTCAACGATCCAGGGAATCCGGAAAATTTTTTTTAAAGCAAGCCCGAGCATCTGGAGGCTGTGGGGGGAAGAGGATGTGATTATTAGTTGAGGTCTTTCCCGGCGGATCATCCTGATTGCCCGCGCGAGCGCGAACGGCAGCCAGCCAATCATTTCGTCGGGTATGAGGAGCCAGCCGCGCAGGGTCTGGAAAGCTGCCCAGAGCAGACCGAGCTGCGAGGCCGGGGCAAGAGCTTGCATCTCATTTTTCCTGGCGGGCGTTATTTGGGGGCAAGGGTTTGCGGAGCTGAGAGCTTTTTTCAGCACATAGACGACTCTTTTGGGATCAAGGGAGCCGGTGCGTTCAATGATTGCGAGCTTCTCCACTTCCTTGAGAAGACCCTGGTCCGCGCCTCTCAGGAATCCGGTCTTGACGGTGAGAACTATGGTCTTATAGCCGGCGTTGGAAAGCGCCTGGGTCCAGCGCACCAGCCTGGGCGAACCGCCCCCGCCCGCGGGGGGATAAACATAGGAAACGAGAAGAATTTTTTTCCGGGGATTCACTTTCCACTGCAATATATCTTTAAAGGCGGAAGCGGTCAAATCAAGCGGGTGCGGTTCAGGGCTGCGGGTTTTTCCTTTCTGATCCATTGCTGCCCGCTGCCTGCCCTGGTTTCTTGACCCTTCGGCTGTCAGGTTATAATCTCAATTGCTATGCTAACCAGGGGAGAGAAATGAAAAGAACGCTGGCCTTGATTTTCTGTCTGGCCTTGACCCTTTCTTTTTCCTGCAAAAAGAAGCAGCAAGACACCAAGCCCGGGGCGGGGGCCGGTCAGGCGGCAGCCAATCCCTCGCCGGCGAGGAATTTTCAGGGAAATGCGGCGGGGCCTGAGCTTTATTACAAGTGCAGGCTGGACCAGCTTCGGATGGAACACGAGATGAACATAAAGTTTTTTAATTTGTTGAAAGCCGCCAAGAAATACGACGCGGAGCTGGAGGCGAAGATAGCGGAGTTGGAGATCGAAAGCGCGGTCCAATTCAAGGAGCTGAAACATCGATATGAGTTTTCGCCGATGGCTCCGGTCAAGAGCGGGTGGAGCCCGGAATCAAAAACCGCGCTTAAAAATTTTCTGGCTCAGCATCCGGACATAAAAAAAGAAGTCGAAGAACTGGAAAAAACCAACCAGCAGCTGGGCGAGGATATGAATATGGAGCTAAGGCGGCTGGAGGCCGCCAGCAAGCCCCCGGAGCGCACCCCGCCGGCTGAAGGCACCGGCAAACCACAGTGATCCTGCGCCCAGGTTTGATAAGAGGAGTTGAGATTTGACGGCAGGCTAAGTCAGGTATAGAGTTGGTCAACCCCAAATAAACTCGAGTATGTCACTGAAGGAGGAAGGTATGAAGAAGGTTATTATTGTGGTCTTGTCTGCGGCATTGGTGCTGGGCATTTCGTGCAAGAAGAAGGCCAAGGAAGAAGCGAAGACCGCTGCCGCGCAGCCGTCGGCGGGCTCCGGGGCTCCGCCGCCGGTTCGGGAGGGCAGAGTGATTCAGCCGGACAAGCTCTGGGACTATGAGCTTCAGCGGCTGACGCTGTTCAGGAACAACCGGGCCGAATTGCTTGCGGCTCTCAAGTCCGCCAAGACTCAGGACCAGGCGCTTATGGATAAAATCAACCAGTTGGGCAGGGCCTTGGCCGTGGATTTTCGCGCGCTTACCCAGAAGCTGGATATCAATGAGAATGATTCCCGAAAGACGATTGAAGACCCTGCCGCGAAAAAGGCGCTTGATGACTACCTAAACAAAAACGCGGAGCTCAGCGCCAAGCTAAAGCAGGTCCGGGAAGAGTATGTTAAAAATGAAGACGCTATAAGAAAGGAAGGCATAAGATTGGGCCTGATCAAGGAGAACCAGCCCGGGGCCAAGTAAGCAAACCCGGCGGGAACTAGCTATAACTGATGGAAAATATCCCTCACCCGTTAAGCTCTTGACATTTGAAAAAAGGGCGTTAAAGTATAATCCAATTTTAACCTAGCTCAAGGAGGAGAGACGATGAAGAAGGTTCTTTTGGCGATGCTTTTTGCAGGATTGGTCATTGGCTTCTCCTGCAAGAAGAAGGAAGCGCCGGCTGCCACGGAGATGGCTCCGACGCCTCCGCCAGCCGTTGAGGCCCCGGCTCCGGCCCCTGCCGCGACGGTTGAACCTGGCGCGACCGCTCCTGCGCCCGGCGCGACTGCAGCTGCTCCCGGTGCGACTGCAGAGCCTGCGAAGTAAGAGTAAAATCTTTCTTCGCAGTCCTGACTCAGTGAAAGACTGAGGCCTGTCCGGTATTCTTATAAAGATACCGGACGGGTGAGCGGCGTATTTTTCAAAAAAACATGCCCCGGTTTTCGCCGGGGCATGCTTTTTTAGTGGAGAAGGCTGTCTGTTTCTCGATGAGAAGGCAGAAATGCAGGAGCAAAATCAGGCGGTTGTCCCGGATCAAGCCAGTTTTCAGTTCAAAGGGATATAAATTGCCAGGCCCAAGCCAGCCCCGTTTTCCGGAAAGATGGGGGTGAGGAACGACCTTTCCCGCGGATTTCTGCCATCCGTGTGGTGCCACCGTTTTTGATAGGGCCAGTCATCGTGATGACCGGAAACCGAGTAACCGGTGATCATTCCCAGCCCCGCGGCCATCACCACATCGCTCAGCCAGTGCTTGTCGCTCTCCATCCTAGAAAGGCCGGTCAAGATCGCGAGCGAGTAGGCGGGGATGGCCCATCGGTGCCCCAGGCGGCTGTCAATCACCGAGGCGAAGCAAAAGCTGGCGCTGGTATGCCCGGAGGGAAACGACTGATTATCACTGTGATCCGGCCGGTCTCTTCCCGCGACCGTTTTCAGCGCGGCGGTGGAAATGCCATTGATGATTTCAGCCTCGATCAGGACTTCGCCGGTGGTCGCTATTTTTTGACTGCCAAGCCGCGAGCCTGCCGCCCAGAAGCCCAAGGCAAGAGCGGCCTGGGTATATCCGTCTCCGAAGCTGTTGCCGACATTGGTCCAGCCCCGGAGCGGCTTTTTCTCAATCCAGAATTGCTTCGCGTCTTCGTCGTATCCGTATGCCAGAGCCGCGGCCGCGGCGGAAAGCAAAAAATAAGGGATATTATTTTCAGAAAAGCTGGCCTTGGCGCCCTGGCCGAGGTGGGGGATGAGGACATCGGCAAAATATTCTTTGGGCCGGGGATGGATCTGGCTTTGGGCCTTCTTTTCTTCCCGATTGTTCTCGTGCTTTGTCTGCGCAAGGCCCAAGCCGGGAATTAGTAAAATGATAATTCCCGCAAGCAGGACTTTTCCGGGCACCTATGTTTCTTCTCCTTGTGAGGATAGCTGGGACTTGATCTCTTTGCCGGTGACGCTGTCTTTTGCAGTCACGGTCAGGATTCCGTCGGTGTCAACCGCGAAGGTGACCTCAACCTTGACCTGGCCTTTGGGCAGAGGGGGGATTGCGAATTTAATCTTGGTCAAAGGCTCGTTTTCCGCGGCCTTGTCGCTGCTTCCCTGCATCACCGTGAGCTGGACCGAGGTCTGGTTATCTTTTTGAGTGGTGAAAATTCCGGCCTTCTTGACCGGCACCGTGGTGTTTTGGGGGATCAAGACATTGAACCTTCCATCCGGAAGCGCCAGGCCGATGGAGAGGGGCACCACATCCAGAAGCAGGATTCCGGTTTCGCCCCGGGTGATGATGTCGGCCATCAGCGCGGCGCCAACGGCCACGGCCTCGTCCGGGTGCACGCCCTTGGATGGGTTCTTTCCGAAAAAGGTTTTGATCTTTTCCCAGACCAGAGGCATCCTGGTCTGGCCGCCGACCAGCACAATGTCGTCAACTTGTTTCGGGCTCAGTTTGGCATTATCGAGCGCGAGCTGGCAGATCTCCGTGGTCTTGTCCACGATCTTTGCGGTGAGCATCTCGATCTCTTCGCGCTTGAGTTTATATTCGAGATTGAACGATCCCTTCTCGGTCTGCATAATGTAAGGCAATTTGATCTCGGCCTCTTTTCTCACGCTCAATTCCTTTTTCGCCTCCTCCGAGGCCATGCGCAGCCGCTGCAGCGCGATCCAGTTGGAGGAAATGTCAACTCCGGTTTCGCGCTCAAACTTCTCGGTCAGGTATTCCATGATCCGGTTGTCAAAGTCGATCCCTCCCAGGAATGTGTCCCCGGCCGTGCTCAAGACCTGGTAGACCTTTTCCTCCACATTCATCACCGTCACATCGAAGGTTCCGCCTCCCAGGTCGTAGATCACCAGCTTCTCGGAAATGCCTTTGCGGTATCCGTATGCGAGCGCGGCCGCTGTAGGCTCATTTATGATCCGGACCACATCCAGGCCGGCCATTCTTCCGGCCTTGCGCACCGCCGCGCGCTGGCGGTCATTGAAATACGCGGGCACGGAGATCACGGCCTTGATCTCCTGATCCTGAAGATACTCTTCCGCGACTTTGCCGATGTAACGCAGGATCAGCGCGCTGACCTCGGGGATGGTGTAAGGCCTTTTGTTCCCCAGCACCTCCACCTCTCCGTTCTTGCCTTCCACGATCTCATAATAAAAACTCTGTTTGACCTTTTGAACAATCCAGGAATTGTATTGTCGTCCCAAAAGCCGTTTAGAACCCTGAATCGTATTTTCCGGATTGGTAAGACACTGACGGACTGCATCGCTTCCCACCAACAGCTCATCCTGGGGCGTGAATGCGACCACGCTGGGAACGGTCAAATAGCCTTTGCTGGAGGGGATGATCTTGGGCGAGCCCTTCTCCACAATGGAGGCGCACGAATAAGTGGTTCCGAGATCGATCCCGATAATCTTCACGGCTCTTTGTCACTCACCGGATATTCCACGGCCAGAAATTTTTCCAGCGCGTTCTGCTGCCGGCGGTCAAGATTAACGAACTTGATGCCCATGCCGGGGGTTAATTTTTTCGCCTTTTGCTCCCGGGCCTCTCTCTCGCTAACGCTCCGGACCACCTCCCCGTCAAGCTCGATCTCCTCTTTGGTCTCAGGATGGATCAGAGTCAGATTGATGGTCACCCCCACGGGCTTGGGGTCGGTGGTGGGTATGAAAATTCCGCCCTCGCTTATGTCCTTGGCGTAGTTTTCAAGCAGGGTGGTCAAGTCCGGGAACTTGACCTTCATCCGGATCGTGCTTCGGGGATGCTTGCGACGGTCGCTTTTTATTTCCGGTTTTTCATTCGCCTGGACATCAACATATTTATCCAATTTGTCCTGGACCGCGTCGGCGAAATCGATGAAGTGGATTCCCATCCCGCACTCCCAGCCCCTGTCCTTGGCCAGCTCCGGGTCGATGGTGTGAACAACCTCGCCCACCGAGTCGATCGGGTCCTTGACCCCGGGCAGAAACAGCTTGATCTCCAAGACGGTTTGTGGCGGAAGCGGGTTGTCCGACTTTATGAAGATGCCTCCCTTGGAGATGTTTTTGGTGTACTCCCGGTAAAACTGGTCAAAGCTCTTGAAATGAACTTCTATTTCGGCCTGGATTCTTAAAAGTTCCCTGCGACCCATCGGCTAACTCCAGAAATATTTAGCCTTCGAATTCTTTAAAAGTCAAAAGCCGGGCTTAGGGGCCTGGAACATTCTTGTAGTTATACCCTCGATAGATATAAAAATTCTTGACCGGCCTTTGGCCGCGATAGACAATAAAGGGAACGCCAAGCTCCTGAACTTTTGAAAATTTGCGCCTGGTCTGTTCCGGCATCTCTCTGGTCTCAACATAAACGGCCCATTTCCCCGCCAGTTCAGAGGGACTGGTCCAAAGGTTGAACTGACTTTGCTTGAACCCGTCGCTGATCACGATGGGCATGGGGCGGTCGGGAAGAAGGAACCGCATAACGCTGGCAATCTGGTAACGCCTTGCGGCCAGAAGCTCTCCCGGCCGCAGATTCTCCTCAAGAAAGTCTTTAAGCTCATCCCATCCTTCAAGCTCCTGGTCCAGCCTCCAGTCAAGCTGCCGGGAAAGATGAAAGCGGTCTTTCAGCTGCCACGACAACGGCCTCAAGAACCGCCAGCGCGCCTCCACCGGGATGCTTATTGAAATGACTGCGGCCATAACTATCGCGGAAATCCAGAAATTCCGGTTGAGAACTTTTCCCTTGCCGAGACCGCTCAGGCTCATCCAGCTCATAAGCAAAAACGCGGGAAAATATCCAACCAAAGACCAGTTTCCATAGACCGGCGCATGGAGCGACTGGAGCAAAAAGTAAAGGATCGCGGGCAGAGAAAGAGTCGCCAGCAAAAGCACCCGCTCGTCGCGATTTTTGCGCAGGTAATTTATGCCGGCCAAAAGCGCGGCGATGATGCCGATCAAGACCAAAGGCGAGTAAACTCCGAACTGGCTGATCACATATTCCGCGAAATATCTCAGGTGCTTAAGGAGTTTGAATTTTTCCGGCTTGACCAGCTGGCGGGTGGCGAGAATAGACGGCCATCCTCTTTGCGCGTTCCAAATGACGACCGGCAAAAATCCGGCTGCGCAGATGAGTCCCGCAAGCCAGGGCCAGGGCTTTTTCAGCTGCGCCCTGCCAAAAGGGGAAATAACGAGATAAAGCCCGAAGCTCAAAGCCGCTATTGCCGCGTTGAACTTGGAATAAAAAGCTCCAAGCAGAAACAGGCTTAGCCCCAGCCAGGTTATGGGCGTTGGCCGGCTGAGCAGCCTAAAGCTGAAATAATAGAAGCCGAGCAAAAATAAAATTAGAACCGTATCGTGAATCATCGCCATACCGGAAAAAAAGAAAATGGGCACAAAGTTGAAGGCGATTGCAAACCAGAGCGACGAGGCCGGGCTTGGGAAAAGCTCCCGGCAGCAAAAAAACGCGAGAAAAGTGGCAATAATCATAATCAGGACGGCCGGGAGTCTGATGGTGAAAGCGGTGGGAGCGGAAGGGATATGGTTGAATATCCAGTTTACCCACGCGACCATTCCCGGCTGGTCAAAATAGCAGATTGCGGGCTTAAGCGACCAGGTCCAATAATAGGCCTCATCCGGTCCGAGCGGAATCTTGCCGATGAAAAAAAGCCGGTACCCGGCGGCTAAAGTTGAAAATAAAACCAGCCATAATATGGACTGCTTCTGACTCATCTACGGCAATTTAATTACTGGCTTCCGACCGGGAAGATAATGGTGAAAGTTGTGCCCTGTCCGGGCTCGCTTTGAATCCGGATTTGCCCTCGGTGCCTCTCCACGATTGACTGCACGATGTTCAAGCCCAGGCCGGTGCCCTGCCCTCCCAGCTTGGTTGTGAAGAAAGGCTCAAAGATGCGCGGGAGCTGCTCGGGCTTGATGCCGATCCCGGTGTCTTCAATCTTGAGCTCGAGCAGCTGGTCTCTTGCCGAAGCCATAATTTTTATCTTGCCCCCTCCTTTTTCCGCGCAGGCGTGGGAGGCGTTGGCGAGGAGGTTGATGAGCACCTGCTCGATCTGATCCTTGACCGCTCTCAGCCGGGGCAGGTTATCCGGCATCAGGTTTTCGAGCTCGACCCTGCCCCGGCCCAGCTCATAGCTTGAAAAAGACAGCACCTCGTCCACCAGCGACTTCAAATTTATTTCCTCAAAAACCTCGGCCCCGGGACGCGCGTAGCTCATCAGATTTTGGGAAAGCCGGCGCGCTCGCTCGCCGGCTTCGATCACCGTGGTCAGTCGCCGGGAGGCGTCGGTCTCGCCGATCTCATCGAGCCTGCGCTTGACCAGCTCCGAGTAAGTGATGACGGCCTGGAGCGGGTTGCTCAGCTCGTGGATAACGCCCGCGGCCATCTGCCCCAGTCCCGCCAGCCTTTCGAAATGAAGCAGCTTGGCTTCCACCTCCCGGATCGGGCTCAAATCCTGGCCCACGAAAATCACGCCGAGAAGATTCCCGGCGTCGTCTCTCAGGCCGGCGATGTTGAAAATAGCCTCAAAAAGGTCTCCGCTTCCAGAGCGGAAGCGCGCCCGCAGGCTGGAAAACTTTTTGCCGGTCCGGATTTGGGACAGAACCTCGCCTGCGCTTAAGGTTTTTCCCATTTCTTCCTGGATCATCACCACATATCTCCTGAAGAAGCCGTCCCCGCTCAAGTCCTTTAACCCGGTCTTGGTCACTCCGAGCTTTTCTTCAAAGGCGCGGTTGAAGATCACGATTTCATTTTGGTCGTTGATCATCAGGATGAAGGCATTGGTGCTTTGGATCAGGCTTTCCTGGAAACTCCGGAAAAGAACCGACTGCCTTATGCCCAGCAAGTTGGGGATCAAGAGCGCCAGATATTTGCTGAATAGAAGCAGCAAAAATTCTTCCTCGGCAAGATACGGCTCCCGATGGTGAGATTCCACGCCCAGCAAACCCAGGAGGTTTGATTCGGAAATGATCGGCACCAGGATCAAATCCTGGCCGGACTCAAGGAACCCCGCGAATTCTTTGCCCGGCTCAAAATGGACGGGCTTGCCGGAGAGGCGAAGCTGCTCTTTTATTTCCGAACTTATGGCAAGCGGCGCCCCCAGGAGGGAAGGGTCAAGGTTGCTCACGCTTTTGATTATGAAATCTCGGCCGGGATCAGCCCAGGCCAGCCAGAGGTGCGCTCTAGGGAAAATATTCTGGAACAGGTTGAGGAATTGGAGGAAAATTTGCGATTCATCCTGATCCAAATCTATCTTCTGGCTCTGTTCGAGGATTTGTTCGAGGAACAGGTTTCTTTGCACCAGTCTCTGTCTTTGTTTTTCCAGCCGGAAATAGAGCCGGAAATGGGAAACCGCGATGGTTATTTGTTCGATGAGCTGGTGGACGGTTCGCAGTTTTTCCAGCTTCATATACCCGGGCTGATGGTGGCCGAAGAAGAGACGGCCTACCACTTCATCCTGGAATTTGAGGGGCAGGGCAATAAAATTGACATAGCCGCGGCTGAGCATTTCCTGGATTGCGGTTTGGGCGTCCCCCGGGGCCGAGGAGAAATCTATTTTGCTTACATCTTCATAATATCTTGTTTCCGGCATGCTTAGCCATCTGACCACCTGTTCCACCTGCTCAAAAGCTCTTTGCTCCTGGAAGAGCTTTTCGCCCGTGGCCGGGTAATAGACGAGCACAAAAAATCCGCGCTCGGCCAGCTCAGTTGGAACAACGGCTGCGACATCAAACTCAAAAAGCCTTCCCAGTTCCTTAAGCATGGAGGCGAGCGCTTCCTGCCAGTCCGCGGACTGGATCAGGATCGCGGTATTTTTCTGGATGGCCTCCAGGTAAGCTGTCTTCTCCCTTAAGGCCTGTTCGAGGAAGCTTTTTTCCGAGAGATCGACCAGAAATGCCAGGTATCCGACCACCCCTCCGGCCGAGTCGCGCATAACGCCCCAGGAATAATAGGTTTCAAATTTTCTTCCGGCCCTGTCGATTGCGGAAAAAGTTCCGTCCAGAATTCCTTCATGGCGGAGTTTTCGCAGGTAAAGGACAAACTCTGCCGGGTCAAAATTATCAATCAGCATTGAAGGCGGTTTGCCCTTGAGCTCTTCAATGTCATAGCCGAACAGCCGCTCCGCCTCCCGGCTCAAATGGGTGATTCTGCCGTCTTCATCCAAAACGATCAAAGGCACGGGCATGGTCTGGAAAAGCTGACCCCGGAAAGCAACCAGTTCCTTGAGCTGGTTTTGCATCTGTCTCAGTTCCGCCACATCAAAAAACACGACCAGCATCTCTTTGGCTTCGGTTTTTTCCGCGCGGACCAGAACCCTCTTGATCTGGCCTTTGGCCGAGCGGAGGTCCAGCTCTTCGATCGCGGAATTCTTGGTTTTCGCCTCCTCAACCAGCTTCATCCCGGCCGCGTAATTAACGCCTTCCAGATACCTGCTCAAGCTCTTTCTGTCCGGTTTTTCGCCGAAGATTTGCTCGGCCTGGCCGAAAGCCTCCAGGATCACCAGTTCGGGGTCCATAAGAATGACCGCCTCGCCGACCAGGGACAACGCGTGGGTGAGATTCTTTTCCACCCGCCCCCCCCGATCCAGGTCCAGGATTTTTTGATTGCCCGCGTACTCCCTGGTTTCCACCTCGGTGATGTCCCCGAGCTTCTTGATCACTTCCGCCATCCGGGTCGCCTGCTCGGATATGACCTTGACCGCGTTTTTGGCGGTGGCCAGGAACTGGTCGTCGGCCTTAAGTTTCTGCTTGAGCTGGTCTTCCGCGCGCTTAAGTATCTCCGCGTATCCGAGGATGGAGGTGAGCGGCTGGTTCAACTCGTGCGCGGCGGCTCCCGCCAGAGCCATGACCGCGTCCCGTCTCCTGCTCTCCAGCAGCCGCTCCTGGGCCTGGCGCAGCCGCTTTTCGATCTCAACCCTTTCCCGGATGTCCTGGTAAAGACCCATCGTCGCTATCTCGCTGCCCCGGTCATCGTAAATAATCGCCGCGCTCATATTGATCGGGATTTCTTCGCCGTTTTTGCCGATCAGGATGTTGTGGGTGGTCTCCAGCCGGCCCGGGCCTCCATAAAACGGGCTGCGCAGCTTTTTCATAACCGCCCGGGCCGCGCCGGGCGCATACAAATCAACGATGTTTTTAATCCCGATCATATCTTTCGCCTTGTAACCGGTGAGCTCCTCGGCCGCGCGGTTAAAAATAATGATCTTGCCGGTGGTGTCCGCGGCGATGATGGCTTCCATTGAGTTTTGAATCAGGTTTTCCAAAAACTCCTTGGTCTGGCGAAGCTCCAAGCTGAGTTTGCGCTCCTCGGTTACATCGTGAACCGAGATCAGGATTTCTCTGCCCGCTCCCGGCAGCAATTCAATGTGAACCGCGACAAATCTTTTAGAGCCTCCCTTGACCTTGAGCAAAAGGTTGCTGGAGCCGCTCCGCCGCTTTTTGGTCAGCCATTCGCGCATCGCCTCGGGGTGGGGCTTTTCAAATTCAAACAGCTCATCAATGCTTTTCCCGACCAGCTCCCTGCGCTCAAAGCCGGTCAGGCGCAAAAAGTTCAAATTGACCCCGGTGGCAACGCCCTGGTCGTTCACGATGACCAAGCCGTCTGAGGCATACTGGAAGAGTTTCTCCAGCCGTTTGGAAACCGCGCCGCTGTATTTAGCCTGGTGAATGGCTTTTTCCTTCACCTTTGACTCTTCCTCGGCCAGGCGGGCGAGGCGGACATTTTTCAGCGCCATGGCCAGCGAGTTTGCAACCAGCCGGGCGAAGTAAATATCAACCGGGAAATATTGGCGCATAGGCTCAACCGCGCGCATAACAATCACTCCGATCAACTCCTCCTGGTAAAAAACCGGGACCAGAAGAAGGGAATGGATGGATTTGGTGGCCAGAATCTCCCTGACTTCGCGCATCATCGGGTGGCGCTGGACATCGGTTATGACCAGCGGCTTTTTGGTTTCAATCACTTTCCGGATTTCGGGATAGTTTTTCAGCTTGAGCGGCACATTGAGCTCGGTTTGAGTCTTGGTCTCCGCAATCACCACCGCCCGGTCCCGGGCCTGGTCGATGATGATGATTGAGGAGCGGGAACTGGGGTAAATTTTGGCCAGTTGCGCGGCCGCAAATTGGAGCACCTCAAAATCAGTTTTGTTGCTGCGCGCGGTCGCGAGAATCTGCTCCAGAGCTTTGTAGCTTTCTTTGAGCGCAAAAGCGTCTATCCGGTGAGCCGCGCGCTCAATCACGGCCTGAATGCGGGTTAAGAGCTCCCGGGCAGGAGAAGAAAGCCTGAGGTAGTCGTCGGCCTGGGCGAGCGCGGCCGCTTCCCGGCCGCGGCGATGGTTTTGGTAAACGAGTAAAATCGGTATCTGGCGGAGAGCTCTTGTCTCCCTGATCCTGGGAACCAATCTCGATAGCTCCGACATTATGAGGATGGCGGACCAGTTGGCGGCTATTTTTTCCCTGAAGCTTTTGTCCGCGGGCCTGAGCACTTCCGCGTCAAACCCCAGCCGTTTGAGGGTGGAAACCAGATTCCGGGCTCGGGTCCCTGAAGAGCCGACCACCAAAAGCGGGGGCAAATTCAGCTTTTTGCTTCTCTTTGCTTTTCGAGCCATTCCTTTTTCACCTTTTGCTCGAGCTCGAGCAGCGAAATCTTATGATCTCCCGCAATCCTTGCCAGAGAATCGTATTCAGGATGAATCCGCTTTTCTCCATTGGGCAGGGAAATTATCTTCAGCCGCACCGTGCCGAACGAGCTTTTAAAGCTGACGCTTTTCCGGGCAAGCGCGACTCGGTCAACCTCGAAAAACCTGACGCCGGTGGTGGTGGAATGCATAAACACCACGTTGATAATATCCTCCAGCTTCGACCTTTGGCAAAGGAGCTGGAGAATTACTCCGGGCCTGCCCTTTTTGAGCTGAGCGGGAAAAAGCGCGGTCTCCAGCGCGCCGGCTTGAAGCGCAGCCTTGCGCAGCGGCTCAAAAAATTCAGGGTTCATATCATCGATGGTGGTTTCAAGCTGGATGAGTTGCTCGGTTTTTGGCGCGCCTTGGCCCAGCGCTATCCTTAGGACATTCGGCCGGCTTTCAATTTCCCGCTCACCCAGGCCGTAGCCTGTTTTTTCGAGTTTCATTTCCGGCATCGGGCCGAAGGCCCGGGCTAGAGAGGTGATGAGCGCGGCCCCGGTCGGGGTTGTCAGCTCGCCCTCGGTTTCGCTTCCGCCGATGACCGGAACACCGGCCAGAAGTTCAAGGGTAGCCGGCGCGGGCAGGGGCAGAAGGCCGTGCCCGCATCTGACCTGGCCCTCACCCAGCCGGATCCTGCCGGCGAAAACCTGTTCCAATTCCAGCTCATAAAAACCGAGAAACGCTCCCGCGATATCGATGATGGTATCGATGGCGCCCAGCTCGTGAAAATGGATTTGTTCGACCTTTACTCCGTGAATTTTGGCCTCTGCTTTTGCCAGGCGCAGGAAGCAGTCAATGCTTTTCTTCTTGACTATGTCCGGCATCCGGCCTCGCGCGATAATTCTTTTTATGGCGCTAAAGTTCCTCTCCGGCTGCCGGCCTTCGGGCGCAATCCTGACCAAGGTTCCCGAGACGCCGTTGCGCTTGGCGCGCGTGATATTCAGTTGAACTTTCCCGAACTTCAAGGATTGCGCGAGCTCTTTCAGCCGGCGGCCGGAAAAGCCCAGGTCGATAAGCGCGGCGAGCAGCATATTGCCGGCGACACCGCTGCTGCAATCGACCCACGCTATTTTTTTATCGCCAGCCATGGGCCTGCTCACAGGCGGTTAATCAGGCTGGCGACGCAGGCCGCGCCGTAACCGTTATCGATGTTCACGACCGCGACGCTGTTGGCGCAGGTGTTGAGCATACCGAAGAGCGCGCTTATCCCCGCGAAGCTGGCCCCGTAGCCGACGCTGGTCGGCACCCCGATCACCGGCTTGTCCACCAGTCCGGCAACCACGCTGGGAAGCGCTCCCTCCATGCCCGCGACCACGATCAGAACCCTTGCCTCCCTTAACTTTTCCCGGAAAGCCATCACCCGGTGCAGGCCCGCGACTCCCACATCATAAATTTTATCGACCCGGTTTCCCAAAAATTCCGCGGTCTCCCGGGCTTCCTCCGCAACCGGCAGGTCCGAGGTGCCGGCCGAGATAACAACAATTGTTCCCTTGCCCAGGACCGGAATTTTATGCTGGATGATTTTAAAAGTTTTTGCCCGGGCGTTATATTTTGCGGTGTTGATTTTTTTCAAAAGCTGTTTGGCCTTATCCGGCTCGAGCCTGGTTATGAGGACATTCATTCTCTGCTTTCTCATCTTCCGAATTATGGAGACGAGCTCGGGAATTTCCTTGCCCAGGCCCAAGATCACTTCCGGTATTCCCTGCCTAAGCGGCCGGTGGAAATCGATCTTGGCGAATTCGATGTCCTGGAAGGGCAGATGGGCCAGCTTTTTGAGCGCCGCATCCGTGTTGAGCCTGCCGCTTTTGAAATCGCGGAGCAGTTTCTTAACCGCGTCGATCTCCATTTCAGATGACTATAACCTCCCCGCTGGATTTGTAAATACAGAGCTCGCCGGTTTTAGGGTTGAACTCAATGGTTCTTCCGGTTTCTCCCCCCAGGTCCTCGGACACAAGCCGGATCTTCTTCTTTGCCAGTTCCTGCTTCACGGCCGCGGTGTTTCTGTCGCCGATATTGATCCCAAGCTCGCCGCATGCGGTGTTGAATTTTTGGGGGAACATATTTGCTCCGCCGGCTATTTTAGCGACCAGGTTTCGGGGACGGCAGCCTGCGCTTTTAAGCTCTTGGATGAGGAGCGCGACCGCGCTGGAGGCGTATTTGGCGGACCTTTTTGGAGGCCTTGAGTTGGAAGAGCTGGGTAGAAGGATATGGGCCATTCCCCCGATTTTTTTCTGAGGGTCCCAGATGACCAGCCCGATGCAGCTTCCCAGGCCGGAGGACTTAAGCCGTTCCGAATCTTTGGCCAGGATGCACTCGCTGATCCGAACTCTTAAGACCTTCTTCACTTCCTGCCCTCACAACCCGACCGCATTCAGCATCAGTTTGATGGAGTTGGGGTCGGGAAGAAGATAAAATTTCCCCCTCATCTCGCGTCCCTCGCGCAGGTAAAATTCGGCCTCGATCACAACTATCTCATCCGAGTCCTCGCCCAACTGGATCAGGATGGGATCGATTACCGCGCTGGCCAGGTCGAATGCGAACCAGGGCACGGATTGAACCAGCCTCATCTTGAGCAGCCCCTCCATCACGCTCAAATAACTGCCGACCAATATGTTCCCGATCTCCTTGACCAGCGAGGTATGGTACTCGTCAAAAGCAAGATCCTGGGATGGTTTCCGGGTCATGATCTGCTCCAGCAGCAGGATGCTCTTTTTGGGGAAGATGAGGATGATGTTTCCGTTGATGGGGCCTGAGAAGCGGAGGTAAATTCCAATTACGGTTTCTTCCGGGGAGCCGATGATTTCGGGCGCCTGGCTCAAGCGGACCTGGCTCACCTTGGGAACATCGAAATAGATGGTCTTGCCCAGAAGCTGGGCCAAGGCGGTGGTTGCGTGTCCCATTCCTATGTTGCAAAGCTCCTTAAGCGCATCCGCTTGCGTGTGATCGAGTTTAATCGCAGCAACTCCCATTCACTCCTCCCTTAAAACAGACCGATCAAATCGAGCACGAAAACAATTTTTCCGTCGCCGAGCATGGTCACTCCGGAAAGACCGGGTATTCTCTCCAGCGGCCTTCCCAGCGGACGAATGAAAGCGTCCTCCTGGCCGACCAGCGCGTCCACCACCAGCGCCATTTTTTTCCTTTTGACTTCCAGGATGAGCGCGTTAAGGGGAAAGCTCTGGCGGTCAGGAACTTTCAGGTCAAGCAGCTTGTGAAAATTGACCAGCGGTATCAATTCCTGGCGCTCCACATAATATTCCTGGTTCTGGCTCTTGCGCATCTGGTAGGGCAGGATTTCAACCGAGCGCATAATTCTGCTGACAGGTATGGCGAAAATCTCCTCCAGGAGACGGATCAAAAGCACTTTGACGATGGCCACGGTTTGGGGAAGGCTCAAGCTGACCGTGGTTCCTTTCCCCGGGTCAGAGCTCAGCGCCACCATTCCTCCCAATTCCTCAATGACATTCTTGACCACATCCATTCCCACGCCCCGGCCCGAGGTCATCCCGACTTTTTCCGCGGTTGAAAATCCGGGCGTGAAAATCAGGTTGAGAGCCTGCTCGTAAGTTATCTCCGGGGCCTTGGCGGGATCGAGCAGTCCCGAGTCAACGGCTTTCTTCTTGATAACTTCCGTATCTATCCCGCGTCCGTCGTCCTTGATCGAAAGCAGAACCATATCCCTTTCCCGGCTCGCTTCGATGGAGATGATCCCGACCGGGTTTTTGCCCGCTTTTTTTCTCTGCTCCGGGGTTTCAATGCCGTGGCTTATGGCGTTGCGGACGATGTGCACGAGCGGGTCCGGAAGTTTTTCGATCAAAGCGCGGTCAAGCTCAATCTCCTTGCCTTTGATTGAGAGCTCGATCTCTTTGCCTTCCTCGCGAGCCAGGTCGCGCACCAGCCGCGGGAGCCGCTGGAGCACGGTTTCAACCGGCATCAGCCGCGCGGCCATCACCTGGTCGTGGAATTCCCTGGTCAGGCGGTCGAGCCGGTCCAGGCGCTGGCGAAGCGCGGGATTGGGCGATTTGCGCCAGGCTTGCTCCATCTCAGCCTTGATCAAAATCATCTCGCCCAAGATGCTGATGAAATCATCGAGCAGGCTGGTTTTTACGCGCACGGTCTGAGGCAGCGGCGCGATCCCGGCTTCAGCCTGGCCGGGTTTGTCTGCCTCCACCGGTTTTGCTTCTTTTTCCAAGCCGGCCGCGGCCCGGGTTTTTTTAATTTCGAACTTTTTCAGCTCGGTTATCTTGGAGAGCGCGGCTGACAGAGCTTCCTGGTCAGCCGAGGCTTCCATCAGGAAGGTGATGGGGTATCCTTCCGGGCTCTTATCGATTTTACCTTGTTTGATGGATTCCTTTTCCGGAGCCGCGCTTATTATTTGGCCGATTTCTTCCAGCCGCTTGAAAAGGATCAGTCCTCGGACCGAAGGCGCGTCCGCCTCGGGCGAGATCAAGACCTTTATTTCAACGGCTTCTTTTGCGGGCCCGGCTTTTTTCTCCAGTCCTGCTTTCGGTGTTTTGGCTGGCTCGCCCGCCGGCTTTTTTTTTACCAGCTTCAGGATTTTTTCCTGGAGGTCCTTCCAGCCCTCGCTGAATTGCTTGTCCTGCTCAACCGCCTTGAGCATCGCCTCGATCTGGTCAATGGCTTTGAAAAAGATTTCGACCATCTCGTTTTCAACCGGTCTTTGCTTCTGCCGGATCTGGTCAAGCAGGTCTTCCATCGAGTGGGCTAAGTCGCGGATTTCACTGTAGCCCATGCTTGCCGCCATGCCTTTGATGGAGTGCGCGTTCCTGAAAGCCTGGGCGATGGTCTCCCCGTCCCGATCGCCGTTTTCGAGCTTGAGCATGCAATCATTCATCGACTGCAGGTGCTCGAGGCTTTCACTCAAGAACAGCGCCTTGTATTTGCTCAGGTCAACCATTTGCGCTGACGACCAGTTTTTTCACCACCTCCAGAACTTTCTCCGGCTTGAAGGGCTTGACGATGTAATCGCGGGCGCCGGCTTCGATGGCTTCCATCACCAGCGATTCCTGGCCGAGCGCGGAGCACATTATTATTTTCGCCCCCCGGTCGAGTTTGACGATCTCGCGCACGGCTTCGATCCCGCTTTTCAGGGGCATCACGATGTCCATGGTGGTAATGTCAGGCTTAAGCTGCTTGTATTTCTCAACCGCTTCCACGCCGTTTGCGGCTTCCCCCACAACCTGGAACTCCGCGCTGGAGAAAACATCCTTGATCATATTTCTCATGAACATGGCGTCATCCGCGATTAAAACCCTGATCGACATCTACCGTCCTCCTTAACCGAAATAACCCTCAACTTCGGAGAGCAACTTTTCCAGATTGATGACATTAAGTATCCTTCCCCCCAGGTTCACCACCTTCATTATGTAAGGATTTTCTCCCTCCGGCTCCTGAACCGTGTCCCCTGCGACCGGCACCGTCTCGATCCGCTCGACCCGATCGACCAGGAATCCCAGATAGAACTCCTGGCTGTCCAGGACAATTATTCTGCTTTCCAGGTCCGTCTCCTTTTTCTTCATCCCCAGGAACTGAGCCAGGTCGATCACCGCGATCACCCTGCCGCGATGGCTTATGACTCCTCTCAGGAAGAAGGGCCCTCTGGGCACAAAGCCCATTTTTTCCGGCTCGATGATCCGGCTCACATATTTGATCTCAAATCCAAAGAGCTCCTTGTCCAGGAAGAAGCTGACCATTCGCCGATGCCGGTCCTGAACTTCCGCGGGCTGTTGCTTTGCTAGAGCCATTTTCCAGAATCATTCAAAGGTATAATCGATATCACTTTCCGCGCCGGTCTTGGCCCTGGCTTTCTTTCTGCTCCCGGCCTTGGGCGCGTCGGATTTCACGAGTTCGAGTTCCGGCGCGGCTTTCGGCTCGGCGGTGACGGGCCTTTCCGAGTCAAGTCTGAACCTGCTCACCTGTTGTTTGAGCCGGTCCGCGGTCTGGGAAAGTTCCTGGGTTGCGCGGCTCAACTCCTCCATCGCCGCGGTCTGCTCCTGGCTGACCGTGCTCACCTGCTCGATGCTGGATGCGTTTTCGTGCGCCACCTTCGCGATCTCGTCTATGCTCCTAACCAGCTCTTTCGCGCCCTCGGCCTGAATCTGGGCCAGATCCGAAATGTTCCTCACCTTTTCAGCCGCGGTGGTGACCATCTGCACGATCTCTTCCAGCGACAGGCTGATGGTGCCCAGGTCCTCGCGGCCCTCCGCGATGTTTTGCGCGGTTTCTTTCATCGAACTCACCACCCGCTCGCTCTCATGCTCGATTTCCGAGACCAGGTCGGTGACCTGCTCGGCCGCGGTGGATGTGCTCTCGGCCAGTTTCCTGACCTCATCAGCCACCACCGCGAAGCCCTTGCCGTAGTCTCCGGCACGTGCGGCCTCGATGGTGGCGTTAAGCGCAAGCAGGTTTGTCTGGCGGGCGATGTTGGTGATCATCTCCACTATTTTTCCGATCTGCTTGGTCTTCTCGCCGAACTTGAAAACCATTTCCTGGGAGTTGGCCATCTTCTCGAAAACCTGGCGCATCTTCTCCATTGCCAGGTTGGCCAGCTCGCCGCTTTGCTGGGCCTTGCCCGAAGCCTCGCCCACGCTGGTGGCGGTCACCATGGCATTGGAGCTGGTAAGCTCAATGCTTCCCGCTATCTCGCGCACGGTCTTGGAAGTGTTTTCAACCAGAGAGGCCTGGAGTTCAACGCCTTTGCTGATCTCCTCAATCGTGGTCGCGACCTCGTCGGCGCCGGCGTTGATCTCCTGGGCGGTGGCGGAGAGGTTCTGGGCGTTATTGCTCATTTGAATGGCCGTGGACTGCGTTTGCGCGGAAAGGTCGCGCAGGTTCTCAAGCATTATGTTTATGGACTCGATCAGCTGGTCGATTTCGTCCGGATACCGGGTCGGTTTGCGGAGGGTGACCTCCCGGGTGAGGTCTCCGGCGCCGATCGCCTTTGCGGACTCGATCACTCTTTTCAAATCCCTGGTAAGGCGGGTGGAGTAAAGGTAGCCGGCCATGCCCGTGCAGAAAACGATCAGGCTTATGGTCAGAAGCACAGAGCGGGTCGGTCCGAGACGCTCATCGAGCCGGAAGTAGTTGAAGAGATAAAAAAGAATGATGACGAAGAAAGCAATCAAGAGGTAGCCGAGAAAAATTTTGACCCCCAGCCTGTTCTTCATCCTATTCCTCCTGTATAAGCGCGGGCGCCAGTCTCTTTGATTTTCCTGAAAATCCTCTCCGCGGAAGAGATATGCTCGAACCTGGATCGATAAGGATCGGGCAAGAACTCGGTTTTGCCCAGAACCAGATAACCGCACCCGCGCAATGAGCGCTCAAAATTTCCCAAAATCCTCGCCTGTTCTTCCTGCTGGAGATAAATGAGCAGGTTTCGGCACATAATCAAATCCATTTCCTTAAACCCTACGAATTCGGGCGCAAGCAGATTTTCCCTTCTAAACGCGATCCTTGATTTAAGTTCCGGCTTGACTTCGCAGCTTTCGCCCCGGGCAACAAAATATTTCCTGATCAGGCTCCTGTTTAAATTCTTGAGGCGGTCTCGGGAATAAACGCCCTTGCTGGCCTGCTGAACAGCCTGCTCGTCAATGTCCGTGGCCAAGATGCGGATTGTCTCTGCCGAGGCCTTGTCAGGCAGAGCCTCGACAAAGGTTATGGCCAGACTGTATGCTTCTTCTCCCGTGCTGCAACCCGCGCTCCACAATTGAATCTGCGGGTCCGGTTTTCTTTTCGGCCCCAGCAAGACCGGAACAACTTTTTCTGCAATTTGCCGGAAGGTCTCCGGGTCCCGGAAAAAACTGGTTACCGAAATAGTCAAACTGTCAATAAGTTTTTTTTCTTCCTGGGGATTATTTTTGAGCAAATCCAGGTATTGGGAAAGGGATTTCAGGCCCAGGCTTTGAATCCGGGCGCTGAGCCTTCGCTTGATGCAGCCGTCCCGGTAGCTGGAGAGCGGCAATTGGTGCTCTTTTGCGAGCTGTTCTTCCAGCTGAGCCAAATGTTCCACCTTCATCTCAACCTTTGCAGGCTGAGAACAGTCTCTTTCCGCTTTGAGCATTCCGTCTTTTTCTCTCAATATATTAAGTTATCACTGTTCAGCCGATTATGTCAATTAAGCGCGATTTCCGGCTGGGCGGGGTCGCTCCCCGATTTTCAACGGCCCAATCTTGTGACTAATCCCTTCTCGCTCCGCGAAAGGCTAATTGAAAAGCGGGCAGCTGTCATCTGTTCATCAATCAGCGGTTGCGTTTTCGGCTCAAATCAAGCTAAATTATAGCTCAAGGCAATGAACCCTTTTTATAACGGGCGGGCTGCCACGGCCAGAAAAAAGGCGCAGGAGTTGGGCGGCCGGCTTACAATTAGAGACCGCGAAATCAACGAAAGGCATGAAATAATGCCTGAGCTTCTGGCTCAACTGTGGGAGGAAGGATACTATTGCTATTTGATCCCCAAAGAGTTGGGCGGCGAAGGCGGATCCATTTTCGAGGCTGCGCTCATTTTGGAAGAGCTGGCGCCAAAGAGTTCCTCGGTCTCGCTTTCTCTCTTGATCCAGAGTTTAGGGGTGCTTTTGATCAGCGAGGATTCTGATGGTGATCGGAAAGAGCGGAGGCTGTCGCGGGTTGCGAACGAGAGGAAGTTTCTGGCCTTTGCTTTGAGCGAGTCTTTGGATCAGGAAACTGAAACCAGGGCAGAGAGCGAGCAGGGCGGTTACCGGCTCAAGGGCCGCAAGGTCTATGTCAATCAGGGCCGGGAAGCCGACTGGGTTCTGGCGATGGCCGACACTGAAAAAGGCTTAAGCATATTCCTTGTTGAAAAAGGCTCAGCCGGCATGAGCGCAACCAGAGATTTTCCAAGAGCAGCCGCCCCCGGTTTGAGCTGGGCCGAGATCATTTTTGATCAGGTAACCGTGCCTAAAGACGGCCTGGTAGGAGAACCGGGCGCCGGCGAGCGAATCTGCCAAAATGTTTTTTGCAAAACCGCGCCCTTGGTGTCGGCAATGGCCTTGGGCTTGACCCAGGCGGCAATCAAGGGCATCGGCCCCGATAGCGGCTGCTTGCAGGTCAGGCAGTCCTCCGACTTGGAATACCTTGTCGCGCGAGCAGGGGTTGAGCTTGCCGCGGGCCGGGCCTTGTGCTATGAGTCCGCGTATGGGATCGACAAAGCTATGCCGGACGCGGATCGGCTTGCCATTGCGGCCAAGATTTTTGCAACTGAGCAGGCATTCAAGTTTCTGTCCCGGCTTTCGGAGAGGGCCGGCGCGCAGGGAGTCGCGCTGGATCAGGAATTGAAGGCTAACCTTGAATTCGTCGGCCTTATGAGGTCGCTTCTCGCCAGCAACTCTTTTTTGCTCCTGGAGCGGCCGTTCGGCTGAAAAGTCAGCTCATCTCCTAAGAAGATATGAATTTATAATTGGTGGAATTAACAATCAAAAGATGGGATGTAACCAGTTTGGAGCAGGGGGATAGGCCTGAATGGTCAGAAGCGAAGTTTTGGTCCGGGATCGGCGGAACCGCTCAAATAATCGAGTTCCCGGTTTGAAAGGGAGGGGGCACGGATGTTTGATTTTTCACTTGACAAGGATTTAGCATTTGTTATAAAATCATTTGAGGGGTTAAAAGGAGGCTCAAGATGGCCAAAAAGCGGTGGATTTTTTTTCTCTGCGGCCTTGGGATTGCGCTTTGGGGTATGAACATCCTAGGCCAAAACCTTTGCACCCGCGTGGATATGAAGCCGGTTTTAAGCCTGGACCAGGTCCGAATGAATGAGCTGGCGGATTTCCTTTGCGATATTGCCGGGCTAAAGACCCTGCCGAGTTGGCCCCCGCGCGATGAGATTGCCAAGATGACGCCTGAGGAATACTACAAAATGGAAATCAAAATGCTGGTTGATAATGGCTTCCCCTCCATCCTGCTGGAGATAGAGCCGGACCGCATCGTTAACCGCAGATTTTTCGTCGAGCTGATGTTCCCGATTGCCATGGAGGTTGACCCGAAAGTTCAGCAAGATTGCAAAGCCGCGACAACCGAGACCGAGCGGCTCGAATGTCTGGTGAGCCACGACTGGGTTTACGCGCAGGCTGGCAGGATTTACCGGGAGGAAATCCTGTCGGTTTTGTGCGAGAAGAAAAAAGAAATAGAAAAAATGGTCCCTCCGCCGGCGCTCAAGCCGCCGGAGATTTATCCCGAGGAGTTTAAAGAGGGAATTCTTGAAATACCTGCAACTTCGTTCTAAGGCGCGCGGTTGTGTCGTTATTGTTCAGGGAGGGTTTGATGAGATTTTATAAGCCTAATAAATATGCCTGGGGTTTGCTTTTCAGTTGTCTGCTTTTTATTTGCAGCGCTCAAGCCGTGAAGGCCGCAAGCGCCAAGTTCACCCCTTCTCTTCTTGTGGGCTATCAGTGGGATGACAATGTCGGAGCGGTGGACCCGGATCAGGTCGACCCCATAACAATGCAGTGGGTGAATTATCTGGTCGGGCTGGAAGGAAGCGTCTATGATAAAAACACAAGCTTAACCCTGGGCGGATGGCTCGGATACAGTCATTATGTAAATTCTAACGAGGACTTAAAGGATCTGATTGACATCCCTTTGTCAGACTTCAGCTATTTTAATGTAAATCTTAAAGGTGAGTTTCAACATGTGACTCCCAGCGCGGCATTTAATGTCAGCGATGAGGTGAAGCGCAGCCGGAGATTTTCCGATATCTTTACCTATACAAACAGCGACTTTTCTGATTTCTATCTTTACACCGATAATCTGGCCTCGGTTCAGGTCCGCTTCCGCACCAGGTCGCCATTGAATTTTCTTTTCAAATACACCTATGAGTCCACAGTTTTTGACGAGCCCGAAGGCGATGTTGTCTCCAGGCCGGGAAGCTCTTATGCCCAGACCGGGTATGCAAAAACAAATTATCGGCTGAGCAGCAAGGTGGATGTCAGCCTTGAACTTCAGGGCGGTCAGCGGGTTTATGAAGATACCATAATAATAGACGGTTCCGGCGACGAGTCCAGAGTTAAAGTATCGGATTACAATTTCTATCAGGGATTTCTGGAATTGGGTTACAAGTTCAACGCCAGATCCTCGGTTAGCGCTGCGGCCGGCGCGCATCACCGACATTTCTTCAACGAGGGAGATCGAGAACTGAAAGATTATACAATTCCGATAGGCAGAATAACTTATAATCTGGCCGGGAAAAACAAGAATTCGCTTGCCGTTGGAGCAGAGACCGGCTCGAACACCTACGGATTGGACAATTACTTTGACTACTGGCAGGCGTCCGCCGAGCTCACATACTACATCAGCAAGCCCATCTTTCTGTCAACCAACTTCGTTTACAAGCAGGACTACTACAACCGGGACCGGCTGAATCTGGAAGATGTTTGGGCGCACAATCGTCTTGACAATATTTATATCGCGGATGCGGCTGTTAATCTGGATTTGCTGAGGAGGCGGGAAACTCCTTACTTGTCTCTTTCAGTGAGGTATGAGCACCTGGTGCGCGATTCGAACATCGACCATGCTTCCGACTATGAGTCCGGCTATACCGGCGGTTCTACCTCCTATGATACCCAGGTGAACCAGATTTCCGTCCAGCTCAAGTTTAATCCCACAATCCTCATAGGCATATAGTATGAACGGTTTCCTTCGCAAATCGGCTGCGGTCGGCCTGATCCTCGGTCTGCTTATTGCCGGTGCGGCAAATGCGCAGGAAGACTATGTGCTCGGCCGGGGAGACAGAATCTCCATCGAGGTGGTCGGCGAGAAAGACCTGAACACCGAGGTTCAGATCTCGCCTCAGGGAACCATAACTTTCTGGGTGCTGGGAGATTTACAGGTTGCGGGAAAGTCCCTGGGATCATTCAAGAACGAGTTGACCAATATCCTGGCAGAAAAATATCTGCAGAAACCGGTGGTCAAAATTGAGGTTAAAGATTATCATTCCAAAGAGGTGGTGATTCAAGGCGCGGTTATGAAGCCGGGCAACTATTATTTGACCACCAATTGGACGACCATCCTTAGACTAATCTCAGAAGCCGGGGGCGCCGCGACGAATATCGGTACCAAGGCCTACATAATGAGGAGCTATTTGTCCCCGGATCAGCAACCCGCACTCGGTGAGAGCCAGGTCCGGGAACAAGCCAATCGTATAGAGGTTGACCTGAAAAAGCTGCTCCAGCAGGGAGATATTACAGAAGACAAGCCGGTTTATGGCGGAGATTTTGTCTTCATAGCCAGCACCGAGTCCGAGGAGTTGAGCAAGAACTTCGTCTGGGTGGAAGGCGCGGTAAGGAGTCCGGGCAAAATCAACTATCAACCCGGGTTGACCGCGCTCGCGGCTTGCATCCAGGCCGGTGATTTCAGCGACTTCGCCGCGCCCAACAAGGCCACTATCACCAGGATCGGGCCGGACGGAAAACGGATGGTCATCAAGGTTAAGCTAAAAAAAGTGCGCAAAGGCAAGATCCCGGATGTGCCCCTTCAGCCCGGGGACCGTGTAACAGTCCCCGAAAGCATCTTTTAGTTCCTAAACCCGGCCGATTTCTTCCCGGAAATGAAGTGCGCGCTCCATACTCACACTAGCTTCTCAGGATAACGTATCATATCTTTCGCACTTTCAAAAGAAGTCCTCGATCTGGTTATAATTGGGATTTGAAAAGAACCAAAAAACCAGAAGGA
>Ga0315280_10003080_pt1 | contig 26011 bp, 25 predicted proteins | sample YL17G06_40_MG_FD_203697 | JGI IMG/M metagenome (GOLD analysis project Ga0315280, IMG submission 203697) | Sediment microbial communities from Yellowstone Lake, YNP, Wyoming, USA - YL17G06_40 | ecosystem: Environmental > Aquatic > Freshwater > Lake > Sediment | place: USA: Wyoming | collected...
TCGGATGATCTGGCTGGCCGCGTTTTTTCATCGCGACTAAACGGCTGGAAATCGCGATTTTCCGGCCAACATCTGGAAGGGCATCGCCCTTCACAAGGCCAAAGGCCTTGACCAATTGGGTTCGCGCTGTACTCGAAATTACATCGAGCACGGCGAAAACAATCTGGTCGGGCTGGCCTGTGGTGAAGGACATTTTCTGCCGTCCGGCCAAAACGGCAGAGCTGCCCAACTAATCGTTCATCACCGCTAAACTTCCTGCTTCGCTCTGTGAGCTTCGCAGGACGAGTCTGCTCGAAAATGAGATGCTATTGGTCTGCCCAAAGGGGCTGAGGAGCGGAAACGAGAAATGCAAATAAAATCATCGTGCAATGAAAATGAAAAATGATTTTTCTTCTCTGCGTCCTCTGCGCCTCTGCGGTGAAGACCTGTTTTTTTCCTCCGGGGAATGATGATTGGGTGTTTAGCGCGGACGATTTTTCTTTTTGAGCTTTTTAGGAGTTAAGAAATTCCGCGCTATCCGTCTGCTCACAAGGCCAGAGGCCTTGACAAGGGCACAGCCCTTGACCGAATGTGTCAACCTCGTGCTCGATGTTTTATCACGCACAATGATAATCGTTTGGTCCAGGACTATGTCCTGGTCGTGCACGATGATAACCATTTAGACAGGCTAGCTTGCCTTGCACATAAACTGGAGTGGCTATACTATTGAACGCAATGGTCAGGAAGAAGCGTCTGTTTTTGGTTGACGGGAGCTCGTTTATTTTCCGGGCTTTTCATGCGACCGAGCGCCAGCGGCTCACGACCTCCAAGGGACTTCCCACCAACGCGGCTTATGTTTTCACCAATATGCTGCAAAAGCTGGAGAAAGATATGGAGCCTGATTATCTGGTTATTGTCTGGGATGCTCCGGGGAAGACTTTTCGTGAGGAGCGCTATGAGGCTTACAAAGCCAACCGGGCCGAGACCCCCTCTGACCTTATCCCCCAGTTTGATTATATCCGCGAGATTGTTCAGGCATTCAATATCGCTAGTCTGGAAAAAGAAGGCTTTGAGGCTGACGATGTGATTGCCACGATTGCGGAAAAGTTGAAGCACGATAAGGAACTTGAGATCGTGATTGTTTCCGGGGACAAGGATATGGGTCAGAGTGTTTCGGAGAATGTGAAGATGTATGACTCGATGAAAGAGCGCGAGACCAATGTTGATACGATCAGGGAAAGATACGGGGTAAGTCCGGAGCAGCTGATCGATGTTTTCGCGTTGATGGGGGATGCGATTGACAACATCCCGGGCGTGATGGGCATCGGCGAGAAAACCGCGGTCAAGCTGATCCAGGACTTCAAGAGCCTGGATACTCTCTACCAGAACCTTGACCAGGTGCCGGAGAAAATCCGCGAGAAACTCGATCAGCACAAAAAAGAAGCGTATTTGAGCCGGGAGCTGGTCGAGCTTGAGAAAAAGGTTCCGGTTGAGTTCAAGCTCGATGACCTCAAAATCCGGGAGCCGAACCGGGAAAAACTGGCTGCGCTTTTCCGCGAGCTTGAGTTCCACAAGCTGCTCAACGAATACTCGGGAGAGAGCGCGGAGGTCAGGAGAGAGGAATATCAGCTCATCACCGGGGAAGAAGAGTTGGAGCAGCTGGCAAAAGAGCTGGAAGAGAAAAAGGAGTTTGCGGTTGACATTGAGACCACCTCGGCTGAGCCGATGAACGCGGCCCCGGTCGGCTTTTCCTTTTCAACCGATGCAGGCAGGGCGTTTTATGTCCCGTTCGGCCATAAAGTCATGCTCGGCCGCGGCCAGCAGCTATCCAAACGCTCGGTATTCGCGGGTTTGAAGCCGATCCTGGAATCCGGGCAGTTCAAAAAAATCGGCCAGAATGTCAAATATGATTACACGGTTCTCTGCCGCGCGGGTATTGAAGTAAAAGGGATTGCTTTTGACACCATGATTGCGTCTTATCTTTTGAATCCGAGGCGTCGGACTCACAACCTGGAAGAGCTTGCGCTTGAGCATTTCGGCCACAAGATGATCACCTTTGAGGACATTGCGGGCAAGGGCAAGGCTCAGAAAAATTTCAGCGAGATCGACCTTGAAACCGCGTGCTCCTATTCCGGGGAAGATGCGGACATAACCTTCCGTCTCTATAAAAAACTTTCCGGCCTGCTCAAAGAGAAACGCCTGGAAAAACTTTATTATGAAATTGAGCTTCCGCTGGCATTGGTTCTCGCGCGGATGGAGATGGCGGGCGTCAAGATCGATGTGAAAAGGCTTCGCGAGCTGAGCAAGGAGCTTGGAGCCAGGGAGGAAGCGATCAAGGAAGCGATTTATGGGATAGCCAAAGGGGAATTCAATATTGATTCTCCCCGGCAGCTTGCCGAGGTTCTTTTCTCCCGGCTCAATCTTCCGGCCAAAAAAAAGACCAAAACCGGCTATTCAACCAACATCGATGTTTTGCAGGAGCTTTCCACGGTTCATCCCCTGCCCGCGAAAATCATTGAGTATCGAACCTTGAGCAAGATGAGAAGCACTTACACGGACGCGCTTATTGAGCTGCTCAATCCCAACACCGGCCGCATCCACACCTCTTTCAACCAGACCATAACCGCGACCGGAAGGCTTTCCAGCTCGGAGCCCAACCTCCAGAACATCCCGACCCGCACGGCTGAAGGCAAAAAAATCCGCGAGGCCTTTATTGCGGAGAAGGGATGCCGGCTGGTGGCAGCTGATTATTCGCAGATCGAGCTTAGGGTGCTCGCGCATTTTTCCGGCGAGCCTGCGTTAATCCGCTCATTTGAACAAGGCGAAGACATTCACGCCCGGACCGCGATGGAAGTTTTCGGAGTGAAGCCGGATGAGGTCACGAGCGAGATGAGGCGCCGGGCCAAGGTGATCAACTTCGGCATTTTGTACGGGATGAGCGATTTCGGCCTGGCCCAAGAGCTCAAGATCGATCAGAAAGAAGCCAAAAAATACATCGATGCGTATTTTGCGAGGTATCCGAAAGTGAGGGAGTTTCTGGACAGGATTCTGTCGGAAGCCGGAAAGAATCTCCGCATCACAACCTTGATGGGCAGGCAGTGCCTCTTCCCGGACATCAACAGCAACAACCAGATGGTGCGCAAGGCAGCTGAGCGGGAGGCGACCAACGCTCCGATGCAGGGAAGCGCGGCGGACATAATCAAGGCCGCAATGATAAAAATCGACCGGAAACTTTCTGAGCAAAAGATGAAGAGCCGGATGATCATCCAGGTCCACGATGAGCTTGTGTTTGAAGCGCCGGATGATGAAATCGAGGAGCTGAAAAAACTGGCCGGGAGGGAAATGGAATCCGCGGCTGAGTTAAAGGTTCCGCTCAAGGTCGATATCGAGGTCGGGGACAACTGGGCTGAGACGGGTTAAGAGTCTGCGCGAAACGGAGGCAACCGGTGAAAATGCAGTTATTGAAAAGCAGATAGATTCCGTCAGGCATCCAGCGAACTGATGTCCAGGGGAGCAAGCGTACCGGTTTCTTCAACCCGCCTTATCTCTTTCCAGAAGCGAGGCCGCAAGACAAAAATAACCGCAATACCCGCGAGCAGGAGGATGATTCCGCTGACAAGAAAGCTCAGGCGGAATCCGATGGTTTGATTTAGGTTCCCGGCCAGGTTGGCGAAAGTAAAATCAGCCGCGTTGCGCACGAGAAGCAAAATCGCCCAGGCTCCCCCTGCCCTCTTTTTCGCGAACACAACCGAGGCGATAACCAGAATGAGCACGCCGGAAAAGCTGTCGCCCATGGTGTGAATCATCCGGTAGAAAACAAAGTCGTAATACCCGCGTCCATATCCGCTTGCAGCCTGGAACAGACCGGAAACGATCAGAGCGATCCCCGCATACAGCACCGGTTTTTTTGCCCGGTCGTGGACCAACCCGGAAATCCAGGATATGACCGCCATCCATAAAGCGATGTAGAAAAAAATGGTTCCCGCCTGGCCCGCGGTCAGGCCGATAACCTTGGTCTGGAGCAAGGTGTAACCTGCGTGCTCAAAGCCGGTGTGCGAGGCCATAATGAACGCGGTGAAAATCAGAATCCAGCTTAAGGGGTGGCGCAAATCTTCCTTGTACTCGGAGACGCGGAACGGGATGCCTTTAATTTTCGGCAAGCCCAAGCCGAAGACAAAAGCCAAAATCGAAAAGCCGAGCGGGCTCCAAAAAAGATTCGCCGGACCGAATTGGCTGACAATCAATCCGGAAAGCTGGGCCCCTATCCCTGAGCCGAGAAGTCCGCCAATGGTGTAAATTGCGCTTTGGCCGCCTCGGGCAAACTCCTCCATCTGCTTCAAGAAAACCGCGGCCAGGGAAATCTGGAGAACCGCGACCGCGAGTCCGAACACCAAAATATACGGCTCATAAAATGAGACCTTCGGCCCGGCCAGGAACAGAAGCGGAAAAATCATGGCGATGACTGCGCCGGAAAAAAAGAGTTTGCGGGGATCGATCCTGTCGCCCAGGACACCGACGGGAAAAACCAGGATGAAGGTGGTGAGGCTGACCAGGCTGATCAAAAACCCGATGTGACGGTCGCTCAGCCCGACGCTTGCGAAATAATACGGCAGGTACATATGGGTTCCCCAGAAGAAGCCGAAAAAGATGAAGTTCAGGAGTGCGTAATAAAACACACGAAAATAGGAGCTGGTCATCAGAGGCTCGGTTTTATTCTTTGAATTTGCCGCTTCGGAAGGCTTGGAGATAGTTCAGGCAGTGCTCGTCCCTGCCGGCGAGCGCCATAGCCGCGTAGAGATTGGACATAAGCATTTGATCGAGCGGGTCAAGGATAACGCTGTCAAGTCCGGCCTGGATTGCCATCACCAGAAAATTGCGGTTAAGCAGTTTCCGGCTGGGCAGGCCGTAAGAGACATTGGACAGCCCGCAAGTCAGTCTGATCTGCGGCCAGTTCTTTTTGATCGCGGCCATTGCCTCGAGCACATAGACGCCGTTCTTGTTGTTGGTGCTCAGGGTGAACACGAGCGGGTCAACCCAGACCCGGTCAAGCGGAATGTGATTTTCCTTGAGGATCTTGATCATTTTCTCCGCGTTGCGGATTCTCTGATCGGTGTCAGCCGGAGCGCCGTTCTCGTCGATGAGCAGGACGATTATCTGCGCGTTGTGCTCGAGCATCAGCGGGAAAATTTGGGAATATTTTTCCGGCTCCAGGGTTGTCGAATTGATGAGCTGTCCGGGCCGGTTGATTTTTTGGAGCGCGAATTTGATAACCTCGGGCGTGGAGCTGTCAATCGAAAAATCGGCCTCGCTGGTTCCGAGTATGTTGTCGAGCAGCCAGCGCATTTCTTCCAGCTCGGTCTCAGGCGTGCGGGCCGCGTTCAGGTCAATGAAATTGGCGCCGGCTGCAAGCTGGGCCTTGACTTCATTGACAAAGAATTCGCGGTCTTTGGAGGCCAGAGCCTCTTTGACCGGCTTTCGCGAAGCATTGATCCGCTCGCCAATAATCATCAGCATCTTATCCTGCCTCCAACCTGGATATTTCCGCATCGCTGGGCCGAAGATAAACGGGCGTCAGGCTGTCCAGCGAGTCGCTTTCCCCCTTTTTAAGCCGCTCAAGTCCGAGCCTTCCGATGATGGCCGCTCGTGGATGATCAAATTCAAAACCCGCGATCCTGATTTTGTCTTTCAGCCGGCTGAAAATTTCCTGATACGCCCCGCCGCCCTCGCCGACAATTAAGGTTCGATCGGGAATCCGGGGCAAGAGGCTCTCAGGGTTTATGGCCATGGCATCGCCCTGGGCCGCGAAGCTTCCGCCTCCCTTGTAGAACCGGGCGAAGACCTGGCCTTTGCGCGCGTCAAGCAGAGCCAGAATCGGGCCGTCATAAAACCTTATCTGCCAGGCAAGCGCGTCCAGGCTTAAGATGCCGACGATCGGAATTGAAAGGCTGAGCGCAAGCCCTTTCGCGGCTGCCAGACCCACCCTCAGGCCGGTGAACGATCCCGGACCGATCCCGACCGCGACCGCATTTATATCTTTGGGCGCAAGCCCAAGCTCCGCGAACATCCGGTCGATGGCGGGCAAAAGCCTCTCGGTGTGCTTGCGGCCGAGGTTCAAGTTTATTTCCGCGCGAACAGACTCATCCTCAATCAGGGCAATGCTGCCGGCCAGGGTTGAGGTGTCAAGGCAAAGAATTCGCATTATTTGATTCCGAACGATTTTAGAAGCTCGCCATAAGCCTTGGAGAAACTTCCGCTTATGCGCAAAAGGTCGTTGAAGGTGATCAAGATCATAAATGCGATCAGGAGAAAAAACATCACCGTGAAAACGGCTTCCTTCACCTGCTTGTTCAACTTTCTTCGGGATATGGTCTCGATCGCGGTGATCAGGATATGGCCTCCGTCCAGAGGCGGGATCGGGATCAGGTTCAGGATGCCCAGGTTCACGCTGATAATAACCAGCAGGAGGATGAAATGGGCAAGCCCGGCCTGCGCGGCCTGGCCGGCTATGTTCGCGATCCCGACCGGCCCGCTCATTGCCTTGTAGCTGACTTCGCCGCTGAACAGTTTTCCGATGGTCCGGAAAGTGAGCCCCATCCAGTAGTAAGCATCGCCGAAGCCGGCCTCAATGCCTTTGAAAAATCCGTAGCGCACGAACACAGTCTGGATTTTTTGCTCGATGCCGACCAGGTATCGCCTGGCCTCAGCGTTGTATTCGGGGACAAGGGTGAGGTTTAATCTTTCGCTTCCACTCTGGATGGCGAGCTCAAGGCTCTTGCCTTTGCTCGCCTGAATGAACCCGGTCATCTCATGCCAGTAGTGGATGGGATGGCCGTCGATGGAAAGCACCTTGTCATCCGGCTTGATGCCGGCTTTGTCCGCTGGACTTCCTTGCATCACCCGGCCGACCACGGCTTGGGCTCCAGGCAAAAATATCCCGGAGAATCCGGCCTTTAGCTCCGGGGTCTCGCCGAGATGTACTTTCTTAAAGAGGATGGAACTGCCGCGCTGAATTTCATAAACCATCTCCTGGTTGGGATTAAGCATCTCGGTGGTGATCATATCCTGGAAGTTTTTGACCTTCCGGCTGTTGATTTTAAGAATGAGGTCCCCGGGCTTGATTCCCGCTTTTTGAGCGGGCGAGTCCGGGATAATGGCCCCGACCCGCGCGGAAGCGATGTCAAAATAATCTTTCTCGATCCCTAGCCAATAGATTGAAGGCGCGATGGCAAAAGCGAGCGCAATGTTCATTATTGAGCCGGCGCCGAAAATGATAAATCTTTTCCACCCGGATTGCGCGTAAAGAGCGCGCTTCTCATCCTCAGGAGTGATCTTCTCCTCTGACTGATCTTGTTCCGTCGGGTCCCCGAACAGTTTGACAAATCCCCCGATGGGGATGGGCTTGATCCCGTAATCGGTCTCGCCGATTTTCTTGTGGACGAGCCAGGGCCCGAACCCGAACGCGAAGATCAGGACTTTGACCCTAAAGATTTTAGCGGCTATAAAATGCCCGGACTCGTGCACGAACACAAGCACGCCGATCATAATGATGAACGCGATTATGGCCCAGGACAAAGTCATCAGCGCTGACATATAAGCTCCTTTGCCCTGGCTCTTGCCCATTGGTCCGCGTTCATAATATCTTCCAGACGCGTCGGCTCCACCGGCTCGTGTTCCGCCATCACCTTGTCGATAATAGTCACGATCTTATTAAAGGCAATGTTTCCGGAAAGAAAAGCCTTAACCGCTTCCTCGTCAGCCGCGCTCATCACCGCGGGAAAAGTAGCGCCGTGCTTTAGCGCGTAGAAGCCGAGCTTGAGCGCGGGAAACCGCTTTAAGTCGGGTTTTCCGAATTTGAGCTCGGATATTTTTGCCAGGTCAAGCCGCTGGAATTCGAGTTCGGGCCGCTCGGGCCAGAAGAGCGCGAAGGCAATGGGGATGCGCATATCCGGCACCGAGAGATGAGCGAAGACCGCGCCGTCGCACATTTCCACCAGGGAATGAACAATGCTCTGCGGGTGGATGACCACATCGATCTGGTCATATTTTAGGCCGAAGAGCCATTTGGCCTCGATCAACTCCAGGGCCTTATTCATAAGGGTTGCGGAGTCAACCGATATTTTTTTGCCCATTTTCCAGGTCGGATGCCGGAGCGCTTCCCGGATTCCAGCGTCTTTTAGGTCGCGAGTTTTTTTGCGCAAGAATGGCCCGCCGGAAGCGGAAAGGATCACCCTTCGAACCTGGCTTAGAGGCCGGGCATTGAGCAGCTGGAAGATTGCGGAGTGCTCGGAGTCAACCGGGATGATCTTGGCCGCCTTACCGCTCAAAAGATCGGTGACAAGCTTGCCGGCCATCACCATCGGCTCTTTGTTCGCGAGCGCGATTATTTTATTTTCCAGGATGGCGTTGAGCAAAGGGTTAAGGCCGGCCGCGCCGACCAGAGCGATCAGCACCAGCTGGGCTTCAGGAATGGCTGCCAGCTGGTTCAATCCGTCCTCGCCATGAACAATCTTGACCCGCGGGCCCACCAGCTTTTTGAGCGCTTTTGCCTTGTCCTCATCCATAACCGAGACTATCCTGGGCTTGAACTTTTTGGTCTGGCCGGCCAGAAGTTTAAGGTTCTGTCCCCCGGAAAGGCCCACGACCTTGAAGCGGTCGGGGAATTTTTGCGCTATGTCCAGGGCCTGCCGGCCTATGGACCCTGTGGAGCCGAGAACGCTTATGCGCTTGACCGCCATAAAATTGTCAGGAACTCTTTTTGGGGCCGAGCTGTTCGCTGGTCAGCCCGAATCTTCGCTCCCTGGCCTGGAAGCTTTTGACGGCCTTGAGCAGATGCCTTCTGGAGAAATCAGGCCAGAGGGTTTTGGTGAAATACAGTTCGGCGTAAGCGATCTGCCAGATGAGAAAATTGCTGATCCTGATCTCATCGCCGGTGCGGATCAGTATATCCGGATCCGGTATGCCCGCGGTGTCGAGCATTTGGGCAAAATCCCGCTCGTTCAAATTCCTTTTGCCCGAGCGGGCGAATTTTTGCGCGGCCCGGATTATTTCGTCCCTGCCACCGTAAGCGATGGCGATGATGAGGTTCATCGCCCGGCAGTTTCTTGTCCGCTCCAGGGATTCCGCGATCATTTTCCGGATGTCTTGGGGCAGAAGCTCGATCCTTCCGATCACCCGCAGGCGCACGCGGTTCTCAACCATCTCCGTGATATCTTTTTTAATAAAATGGCGGAACAAATTGAAGAGCGCGTTCAGCTCGGTCTTGGGCCTTTTCAGGTTTTCGGTGCTGAGCGCAAAAAGGGTGAGATATTTTATTCCCATTTTTCTGCAAACGCGGACGATTCTCCTGGTTGCTTTGATTCCGGCCTGGTGTCCCTGGATGCGGTGCATTCCTCTCCGCTCGGCCCACCTGCCGTTTCCATCCATGATTACGGCTATATGCCTGGGGAGCCGGGGGGAACGAGGATCAGACCTCAAGGATTTCCTTCTCTTTCTTGGCGCAGAGCTCGTCAATTTCCCTGGTGGTTTTGTCAACTCTCTCCTGCAGCTTATCCTGTCCCTTGCGAAGATCGTCCTGGGTTATCTGCTTGTCTTTTTCCAGCTTGCGCAGTTTTTCCACCGCATCTTTTCTTTCCTGCCGGACCGCGACCTTGTGATCCTCGCCAACCTTCTTCACCACCTTGACCATCTCTTTCCGCCGCTCCTCGGTAAGCTCGGGGATGGGAACCCGGATGACCTTGCCGTCGTTTTGGGGGTTGAGTCCGAGGTCCGAGTTGAGTATGGCTTTTTCCACATCTTTCAGCACATTCGGGTCATAGGGCTGAATGATGATCAGGCGGGGCTCGGGGATGGTTATGTTGGCCATCTGCTTGATGGGGGTCATGGTGCCGTAGTAGCTGACCCTGACCTCGTCAAGCAGTCCCGCGCTCGCTCTTCCGGTGCGTACTTTTGCCAGCTTCTGTTTCAAATCCTGGATGGTTTTGTCCATTTTCAGCCCTAAATCCTTGACCACATCGTCCAATGCCATTTCCCGCTCCTCCTCGTTTAAAGTTTACTGGATCAGAGTCCCGATTTTTTTGCCCAGCAAGGCCTCGCGCAGGCAGCCCTTGGCAAAAAGGTTGAAGACCAGGATGGGAAGCTTATGGTCCCGGCACAGGCTGAGCGCTGTTGCGTCCATTATTTTCAAGTCCTTGCTCAGCGCGTCGGTGAAGCTTAAGCGCTTAAAAAATTTGGCCTTGGGATTTTTTTCCGGGTCCGAGTCATAGACCCCCTTGACCTTGGTCGCTTTGAGGATGACCTGGCACTCAAGCTCAAGCGCGCGCAGGGCCGCGGCGGTGTCGGTTGAGAAAAAGGGATTGCCGGTTCCGGCCGCAAGGATTACGATCCTGCCTTTTTTCAGATGCGCCAGGGCCCGGGGCCTGATGAACGGCTCGCAGATTTGCGGAACCTCGATTGCGCTCAAGACCCGGCTGTCCACCTCCCGCTCTTCAAGCGCTTCCTGGAGCGCAACCGCATTCATAACCGTGCTCAGCATTCCCAGATAGTCCACCGCGACCCGGTCGGATATGCCCCAGGCCAGCCTCCCGCCCCGGAAAAAATTGCCTCCGCCGATGACCACCGCGAGCCTGGCCTGAAGCCTGGCCGCATCCTTGATCTGGTCTGCGATCCATTTGAGCCGCCTGGGATCGATCCCGAATTTCTGCTCGCCAGCCAAAGCCTCGCCGCTCACCTTGAGCAGAACCCGGTCATACTTTAGCTTCACGGGTTCCTCCCGGGGTTAAATTGTTTACAATGACTCCCCCACCTGGAATCGAGCGAATCTTCTGATCACCACATTCTCGCCGGTCTTGGCCGAGAACTCTTTTCGCAAATCCTCGATCGTGCGATCGGTATCGCGGATGAATTTCTGCTCCAGCAGGCAGAAGTCGTTAAAGAACTTCTCCAGCTTCCCTTCCACGATCTTATCCACCACCTTTTCCGGCTTGCCGCTCTCCAGCGCCTGCTGGCGGTAGATCGCCTTCTCCCGCTCGATGCGATCCTGGGGCACCTCCTCCCGGGAAACGAAGCGGGGATTCATGGCCGCGATGTGCATTGCCAGGTCGCGGATGAAAGCGTGGAACTCTTCGGTGCGCGCGACGAAGTCGGTCTCGCAATTCACTTCCACCATAACCCCGATCTGCTCTCCGGGCTTGTGGAGATACATCCCGATCCTTCCTTCCTTGGTCGCCCTGCCCTGCCGCTTTTCCGTCTGAAGGATTCCCTTGGCGCGCAAATAATCAATCGCCTTTTCCAGGTCGCCCTGGGTTTCCGTAAGCGCGCGCTTGCAGTCCATCAGCCCCGCGCCGGTTTTTTCTCTTAACTCCTTCACCAGATCAGCTTTGATCTCCATCACTTCTCAAAACCTCCCGAATAATTAAGAATACTTCTCCTTTTTCAAGCTAACGAGGCTTGTCCTCGTCCTCATTGTTATCTTTGCGCTCGCCGCCTTCTCCGCCCTCTGCCATTTCCTGCTCAGGTTTCTCTTCCTCTTCAGCTTCCTCGCCCAGCTCCTCGGCCACCAGGTCCTTGAGCCGCTCCACTTTCGGCCTCTTGCCTTCAGCCACCATGTCAGCCACGCTCGCGCCGGCCGCTATCTCCGGCTCGACCCGGAGCAGCTTCTGGTGCATCTCTTTGCCCTCCATGCACGCGTCCGCGATCTTGGACATAAACAACTTGATCGCCTTGATCGCGTCGTCATTTCCGGGAATGACAAAATCGATCAAATCAGGATCGCAGTTGGTGTCAACGACTGACACTACCGGCATCTTGGCCTTGCGCGCTTCCCGGACCGCTATTTCCTCATGGTTCGGGTCGATGACAAAGAGCGCGCCGGGCACCCGGTCCATCTCCTTGATCCCGCCGACATTGCGCTCCAGCTTGGCATACTCGCGCTGGATACTCATAACCTCTTTCTTGGGCATAAGGTCCAGCTTGCCGTCCGCGGCCATCTCCTCGATCTTCTTCAGCCGCTCCACGCTGCTCCGGATGACCTTGAAATTGGTCAAAGTCCCGCCCAGCCACCGGTGGCTGACAAAAGGCATTCCCGCGCGTTTGGCCTCCTCTTCAACCACCGCCTGGGCCTGGCGCTTGGTGCCGACAAACAGCACCTCCTCGCCCTGGCTGACCGTGCGCACCAGGTATTGATACGCGGTATCAAACATGGTGACCGTCTGCTGCAGGTCGATGATGTAAATTCCATTGCGCGCGCCGTAGATATACGGCTTCATTTTGGGATTCCAGCGCCTGGTCTGATGGCCGAAATGGACGCCGGCTTCCAGGAGCTGCTTCATCGTGATCACAGACATAAATTTCCTCCTTCTGGGTTTTTCCCCTCCGCGGCCTCACTCTCACACCCTCACGGGCACCCAAAGAGCCTCTAACCGCGTGCGTATTGGTCTAAATAGATAACACATTTTGCCTTTTTTTTCAACAGCCGCGTTTCACCCCGGAAACCGCGAACGGGTTTGTATCCGAGGGCGTCAAAAATTTCCCGCTTACCGATTGCGAGTTTATCCCCAAGCCGCTAACGACTTAAGAGGGAACCGTTTCCTATTTTATAAAATTGTGGTATATAAAGATTGATTTTTTCTCTTAAATCGTCCAGCTAAAAGGAGGTTGAGTTGGCGAAAAGCAAAGTCGCAGTAATCGGATACGGCGTCTCAAGCTACGGTTCTTTGAGCCCGGAGGTTTCGTACAAGGAAATGATGTATGAGGCCTGTTCCAAGGCATATCAAATGGCGGGCATCGACCCGCGCCAAGATGTTGACAGCTTTGTCACCGCGAGCGAGGATTTCAACGAGGGCACTTCCATTTTTGACGAGTACATCCCGGATCAGATGGGCGGGATGCTCCGGCCTAATCAGACCATTGCGGGAGACGGGATCCAGGCCGTGGCAGCCGGCGTGATGCAGATTCTTACCGGCAGGTTCAAGATCGTGGCGGTGGAGGCGCACAGCAAAGCATCGAATATAACCGACCACATCGGCCTTCTCCATTTCGCAACCGACCCGGCCTTTACCAGACCGCTCCGGGCCCATCCCTATTTCCTGGCCGGTCTGGAAATGAGATGTTTTCTCAGCGCAAGCCGCAATACCGAACAGCACGCGGCAAGGGTCGCGGTCAAGAACAAAAACAACGCGATGCTTAATCCGCTGGGGGTCCATTCCGCGAAAATCGCGCTGGAGGATGTTCTTGCGAGCGAGCCGACTTTCTCGCCGCTCAAGAAGCTTGAGCAGTCAAAACCGGCTGATGGCGGCTTTTGTGTGGTGCTCGCAAATGAAAAAATGGCAAAAAAGCTGAGCGACAAGCCGGTCTGGATCACCGGCATCGGCTGGTGCTCGGACTCTTACCAGCCGGAGCGCAGAGAAATGAGCTGGCCGGAATACGCAAGGCTCGCCGCGGAAATGGCGTTCCGCCAGGCCGGGATCCCTAAACAAAAAAACGCATTCCGCATCGCGGAGATTGACGACACCTTCAGCTACAAGGAACTCCAGCATCTGGAAGCAATGGGCCTGGCGCGAAAAGGCGAGTCGGGCCGACTGCTTGAGCAAGGAGCGTTTGATATTGACGGCGAACTGGCTGTGAACCCGAGCGGAGGCAGCCTGGGCTGCGGCCATCTTCTCGATGCCGGCGGGCTTTTCCGGCTGGTGGAGGTCTTAAGGCAGCTCAGGGGAGAGGCGGCCGGCTGCCAGGTAAAAGACGCTCGCAAAGGTATGGCAATGAGCTGGCGCGGCATCCCTACTGCAACCGCGGCCGTCGCGGTTCTGGAAGTGTGAGGAGGCGGAGGCAATGAAAAGAGTTGCGATCGTCTCTGCGGGCATAACCAAGTTTATGCGCCGAGCCCAGGAGACGGGAAGAGAATTGAGCTTTCACGCGGCGAATATGGCGCTGAAAAATGCGGGCATGACCCTGGCGGATGTCCAGTGCGTGGCCGAGAGCACCGCGCCGGACGCGTTTGACGGCGTGCATATGAACGGCGAATACCTCTCCGACGGCTCCGGCGGATGGCGCAAGCCTTACCTCAGGTCTTATGTCGGCGGCGGCTCCGGCGTGTTTGTCACGATTCACGGCTGGTACCAGGTGGCAAGCGGGATGTTCGATACCTGCCTGGTGGTGGCGAGCGAAAAAATGAGCTCCTGCCATCCCCACCCCCAGGCCGCGTTCCTCAATATCTTTGACAACTTCATCGAGCGGCCGCTCGGCTGCAACCTGCTCTGGATTTTCGCGCTTGAGATGAACCGGTATATGACCGTGCACAAAATAGCGCACGAGCAGATTGCGCTGGTCTCGGTCAAAAACAAGAAAAATGCGCTGGACAATCCCGCCGCGCAGATACCCGAAAAAATAACGGTCAAAGATGTTTTGAATTCCGAGGTTCTTGCCTGGCCTGTGCACCGGCTGGACATCTCGCCCACCAGCGACGGCGCGGCCGCGCTGGTGCTGGCAAGCGAAGATGTCGCTTATAAATACACGGACAAGCCGGTCTGGATTGACGGCGTGGGCTGGTGCCTGGACACCGCCTACTGGACCAACAAGGACCTCTACTACCCGCGCTATGTTGAGAAGGCCGCGGCAATGGCCTATAAAATGGCCGGAATCACAAACCCGCGCAAAGAGATTCATGTCGCGGAGCCTTACGACCCCTTTGACTACAAAGAGCTTCACCATATGGAAGGCCTTATGCTCTGCGGAAAAGGCGAGGCGCCCAAGCTGACGGAAAAAGGCGTCACCCAGAGAGATGGCGACTTGCCGACCTGCCCGAGCGGAGGTCTGCTCGGGGTGGGAAACCCGATTGCCGCGAGCGGAACGATGAAGGTTGCGGAAATCTTCTGGCAGCTTCGGGAGGAAGCCGGAGAGCGGCAGGTCACCCGCAAATGCCAAACCGGTCTGGCCCAGGCCTGGGGGGATTTGATGCAGGTAGGCACGGTTGTGGTTTTGAGGAAGTGAGGAGGGAAGATGAAATTGACAAGAGAAATGTTAGGCGGCACGCCGCTCAAAGAAAACGATTTTGACCAAGGCAAGGTTTTGTTTTACGACGATGCGCTCCGCACCGCTTACAACTGGGACGCGGGAGTTGCGATGGGAAAATTCCTGGCCGGCCTTAAACAGGGAAAAATTCTCGGAGTTCGCTGCCGGAAATGTAGACGGGTGGTGACCCCGCCCCGGATGTTTTGCGAGGAATGCTTCTCGCCCATTGAGGAATGGGTGGAGCTTAAGGATACCGGCGTGGTTGACAGCTTCTCCATCTGCTATGTCCGCTGGGACGCGGGCAGGATCAAGAAGCCGGAGCTGCCTGCGATCATTCTTTTTGACGGCGCGGACCACGCTGGCATTTTGCATCTCTTGGGCGAGGTTGATCCGAAGGATGTGAAAATCGGCATGAAAGTGCAGGCGGTCTGGAAGCCGGAAAAAGAGCGGACCGGGTCCATTCTTGACATCAAATACTTCCGGCCCTTAAGCTGAGGAGGATAAAAATGGCGCTGATCGAAAAACTCGAGCGGAACCTGGACCTGAAATCGGTTTTTATGAAAATCCCGCTCAACCATCGCTACACGCTGGGCGTGGCTGGAGAGAAATTTTTCCGGGCCTTGAAGGACGAGGATAAAATTCTTGCCAGCTATTGTCCGGGATGCAAGCTTTGGTTCCTGCCCCCTGCCATCTTTTGCGAGCGGTGTTTTTCGCAAATGGATAAATGGAAAGATGTGGGCCTAAGCGCGGCGGTGCTGAGCTTCACGGTCGCTCACTATGATCTTGAGGGCAGGAAGCTGCCGGAGCCGGAGGTTTACGCGTTTTTAGGCTGGCGCGGAATTGAAGGCGGATTGATCCACCGGCTGGGCGAAATAAAACCGGAAAAGGTTTCCATTGGAATGAAGGTCAAGGCAAAGCTTGCAGCAAAAAAACAAAGAAAAGGACTCATCACCGACATAATTTATTTTGTCCCTGAGAAATAAATGAATCTCTTAACAAAGGAATGAAAAAGTCGCGCCGCGCGCATAAATCGAAGACCAGGGCGTTCGGCTCGCCGGCCAGGGTCTGCCACGACTCGGCCGCTTTTTACTCAGGCCGGATGTGCCGGGGTTTGCCCAAAGAAGAGAAAGTTGAGCCGATTGAAAACCTGGTGCCGGAAAGATTTCTGGACCGCATTTTATGCCAATCCAGCGAGAGGATGACTGAACTTCCGGATTGCTCGGCTCATCTTATGGTGACCTCGCCGCCCTACAATGTGGGCAAGGATTACGACCGGGATTTGACCCTGGGAGAATATCGAGCGTTTTTGAAGCGAGTGTGGCGAGAAGTTTTCCGGGTTCTGGTTCCAGGCGGAAGAGCCGCAATTAACATCGCCAATCTCGGGCGCAAGCCGTACCTGCCGCTGCATATCTATCTGGTTGAGGATATGATTGAGCTGGGATTTTTGATGCGGGGAGAAATCATCTGGAACAAGGGCGCCAGCGCGAGTCCGTCGACCGCATGGGGAAGCTGGCTATCCCCGTCCAATCCCACGCTGCGGGATGTGCATGAATATGTGCTTGTTTTTTCCAAGCAGAGCTACACTCGCAAAAATTTTATGAAAAGAAAAAAAACGATCACCAAGAACGAGTTTACCGAGTTCACCAAGAGTGTATGGAATTTCCCCGCCACGCCCGCGAAAAAAATAGGTCATCCCGCGCCGTTCCCGGTTGAGCTTCCTTATCGCTTGATCCAGCTTTACACCTTTGAGCGCGAGCTTGTTCTGGACCCGTTCATCGGCAGCGGCCAGACCGCAATCGCGGCTTTAAAGTCCGGGAGAAAATATGTCGGTTACGAGATAAATCAGGATTATGTGCGGCTGGCGAAGGCTAATATCGCCGGCTTCTTAAAAGAGAACGAGAAATCGCATCATTCGCGATTATGAAAAAACATCCTCAGGCCAGGTTTTATTCCGCGATTCCGCCGGTCTTGAGCGTCGAGAGCAGGTTATTGGCGACCCAGGCATATCCTTCCGGCCGAAGATGCATATCCTCAAAAAATAGTTGTCGGTGGAGCTTTTGGTCAAGGCTGTCGTCCAGGCCGTAAAGCCGGCTCATAAAATAAGAATAGTTGTCCACCAAAGGCACCTCCCTTCTCTCTGCCACCCGTTCAGTCAGCTTGTTCGCCAATTCATAGTCGGTTTCTTTGTCTCCCGCGTAGTTCATCAGGACGATGTTGACCCGGTTTTTCCGGCAGTTATCGATTATGCCAAGCAGGTCTTTGACGAAAGCTCTCTGGATATCCTTCAGCTCCTCGGGATCCGGCGTGTATGTCATTTCGGTATGATAGAGAAGCTCGCGGCTGTCCCTTCTCCGCGCCACCATAAAACTTTTATCTTTGTTGAAATTATGAAAATAGACGAGCCTGAACAGTCTGTATAACTTTATCCGGTGCAAAATTTTTTCCGCCAGGCTTTTTTCCCTGCCCGCGATGTTCCAGCCGTTGTTGACTCCAACCAAAACCACGAGCGCGGCCGGATGATACCTTTTAAAAATCTCAGGCAGGGCGTTGAGAATCTGGATGGAATTCTGGCCCGGCGCTCCGAGGTTTATCACCTGCCAGCCGCCTCCGTTCTGGTTGAGCAGCTTTTCCAGCTGTGCAGGATAGGTTTCATCCTTTTTTACATAGATGCCGTAGGTGTGCGAGTCGCCGATGCAGACAATCACCCTGGCTCCGGGCCTGAGCGCGGGTTTGTTGACTTTGGCCGCGACCAGCCCGGCAAGCTGCAAAATTAGCTCCAACGCGATAAAAAAAACTATAACCGCGGCCAGAGTGAACGCCAATTTCTTGGCGAAAGCCCTTTGCCTGCTCGCTTCCGTGTTTTTCTGCATTACTCAACTATTATAAATGCGGGCGCTGACATCACCAAAACGGGTTGAGGCATTTTTGTTTGACAATCGGGCCGTGATATGTTTTTATTTTTTTCCGGGGATTTGCTGAGCCGGAAATAATCAATAAAGGAGGATGGAAATGGCGGAGGGAATGCCAAAGGGGGGAGCTTTTATCGTTGAGAAAGTTGGCAGCCGCAAGATTTTTGCGCCGGAAGATTTCAATGACGAACAAAAGGCGATGGCGGAAACTGCGCGCAAGTTTTGTGAAACCGATCTTTTGCCGCTCAGGGAGCGGATTGACCACAAGGAGCAGGGGCTTCTGGTTGACATCTTCAAAAAAGCGGGCGATGTCGGCCTGCTGATGGTTGCGGTTCCTCAGGAATACGGCGGGCTGGGGATGGACAAAAAAACCTTTGTCCTGGTCGGAGAATGCCTGGCGCCTGAGGCCAGCTCATTCGTCTCAATGTCCGCGCACACCTGCATCGGGTCTCAGCCGACGGTTTTTTTCGGCAGCGAGGAACAGAAGAAAAAATATCTGCCCAAGCTCGCCACCGGCGAGATGATTGCAGCCTACTGTCTGACCGAGACCGGCGCCGGCTCGGACGCGATGGGTCTGAAGACCAAGGCCGTGCTCAGCCCGGACAAAAAGTTCTACATCCTCAACGGCTCCAAGCAGTTCATCACCAACGGCGGGATCGCGGACCTTTGCACGGTCTTCGCTCATATTGACGGAGACCGCAAGAAGTCCGCGGCTTTCCTGATTGAAAAGGGAACCAAAGGATTTTCATTTGGCGCGGAAGAGAAGAAGATGGGCATCAAGGGCAGCTCCACCACTTCGCTCACTTTTGAAGACTGCAAGGTGCCGGTGGAGAATCTGCTCGGGCAGGTGGGCGAGGGCGGAAAGATAGCGTTCAGCGTGCTTGACCTGGGAAGGCTCCAGGTCGGAGGCGCTTGCGCGGGCGCGGCCAAATGGCTTTTGAAGCAGACCATTCAATACGGCAAGGACCGCCAGCAGTTCAAAAAGCCGATCATCGAGTTCGGGATGATGAAGCGGATGGTGGCTGATTGCGCGTGTCTGATTTACGCGATGGAGACCAGCTCTTACCGCGCCGCGGACCTGATTGACAAGTCGCTGGAGGCGATCTCTCCCCAAGACCCGGAGGCGCACGCGAAAAAGCTGGCCGCGATCGGGAACTATGCGCCCGAATGTTCGGTGGTGAAGGTGTTCGGCTCTGAGGGCTTAAGCAAGGTTTCGGATATGTGCCTCCAGATCTACGGCGGCTATGGATTCACCGAAGAGTATCCAGCTGAAAAAATTTCCCGCGATTGCCGCGTCAACCGGATTTTCGAAGGCACCAACGAGATCAACCGCCAGATCACGATCGGGTCTCTGGTGCGCGCGGCGATGAAGGGCGAGCTGCCGCTCCTCCAAGCGGTTCAAGGACTTATGGGCGAAATCAAGAACAACAGCCTGCCCAGGCCGGAAAAAGGCCCGGTCGGAGACGCGGTTGCCCAGGCCGAGCTCGCCAAGCGGCTTGCGCTTTATGCCATCAACCTGGTCTTCCAGAAACTGGGCGACAAGATGATGGAAGAGCAGATTGCGGCCGAGATGCTGGCTGATATGGTCATTGACTGCTATTGCGCGGATTCCGTCTGCGCGCGCACGCTTCAGCTGGTCCAAAGCAGAGGCGAGGCCGCGGCGAAACTCGGAATCCTGCTCAACGGCATTTATTGCCTGGAGGCGCAGCAAAGGGTCGCGGACCTGGCCAGAAAAATCATATCCAGCCTTGCCCCGGCCAACGAGCTTGACAGCCACCTGGAAAATATATCCAAAATGTCAAAACCGGTATCCTTCAACCTGATCAAGGCCAAGCATGAGGTCGCGGAAATACTGACCGCGGCCGGTGAATACAAAATTTAACGCTGACCCGGAATTCAAAGCGGGCATGGAAAAATCCACGCCCGCTTTTTATTTGCGCAATAGCGGATTCCATAATTTATCCGTGCTGCGGAATCGAAAGCGCCGCGATTTGCCGAAAGACGGATGACTTTAGCCCAAATCTCCGTAGATTAGTTCCGCGGCTTTGAGCGCGGAGCTGAAAGCGATGTCGCCGGAAACGCCTTCACCGTTGGTGGTGTCGCCCGCGAGATACAGGCCTTTTATCTTGGCGGCATCCGTGGCCGGACGGAAAGGTCTGGACTGTTCAGGCTTCAAGAGCGCGCCGTTCTGGAGCGGAACGAAAATCTTTTTTTCGGAAACAACCTTTTTGGCAAAGCCGGGAAACATTGTTTCCATAGCCTGGCGGAGATTCCTCTCCGCCTCGGCCTGATGCTCGGGATTCCGGCCTTTGCCCCTGTCCAGCATCCAGCAAAAAACCGCGAAATGCTTTCCCGCAGGCGCCAGCGTCGGGTCTTCCACGGTCGGGAAATGCCCCCAGAGCGGAATGCCCACGCCCATAATCAACCCTGTTTTTGCAATCGGCTCCTCGCTGACCCATTGCAGCATTATGCTGGAGGTGTGCTCTATGGTTTGCGCATACTCGATCAGCGGCTCCGGCAGCAATGATTCCGGAACTAATGACAGCAGATGATCAAGCGCCGCGGCAAAAACAACGGCTCTGGCCGAATAAAATTTCTTGTCCGTCTCTACGCCCACAGCCGCGCCATTAACGATTTTGATACGTTTGACTTCCTCATTAAGAACTATCTCCCCATTTGACCTGATGATTTTTTCCAGCTTGCCGAGCACCTGGCTGGAGCCACCGATGGGCGTGCCTGCTTTTCGCTTGGCCTTGAGCGCCTTTTTCAAAAAATCGATCAGCTCGCCGGCTGAGCAGAATTCCGCGCGGGGAACCATAATGGTGAAGCTCAACAGATTCAAAAAATCTTCAACCTCGCTTAGCCGCGAAAAATTCGCGCGGTAGAAATCAAGCAGGCTCTTTGCATACCAGTCTTCAGGCTTTGCCCTGACCAGCTTAAGCAGCACCCGGATTATCTGAACCCTGGCTCTAAGAGAGAGCATCCTCGATTTTAAAATGCTCAGCGGAGAATCAGGCCGGGGATAAAGTTTTCCCTTATAAAAAACCACAGGAGGGTGTTGCCCGGGAACAAAGTCAATTGTTTCTCCGAGCGCCTTGAAAACCGCATAAGCCGGGCCGTCCTCTCCAAGCCGATGGCTGTGCTGGCCGTATTCCCAGTAAAAGCCTTCCTTGTCCCGGTATCCCGCGGCCCGGCCGCCAAGAAGGCCGCTTTTTTCAAGCACCAGGACCTTATAGCCTTTCCTGGCCAGAAGCGCGGCCACGCTCAAGCCCGCATACCCCGATCCTATGACGATGACATCCATCGCCATCCTCCTTTCAGCTAATTTCATCATAACCCAAAGATGTTAGAGATGAAACCCGGGCTTTTTGAAAACGGACGGATAGCGGTTGGGAGAGATTGGGTTTGGCTTGAAAAGTTTTAAGGAGTCAGCCAGCGGGGGATTTTGAAGCCGTTCTGCTTTGCGAGCCGGGGATCGCCGGCTTCCACCATCTGGTAGTTCTCCGGGTCGGACAGGAGGGCAACCATAAGCTGATGGTTGAGCTTGTGCCCGGACTTGTATCCCCGGTATTCGCCGATGATGTGGGTGCCGAGAATCATCAAGTCTCCGAGCGAGTCCAGGATTTTGTGCCGCACCGGCTCGTCCTTGAAGCGCATCCCCTCCCGGTTGAGCACGCCCTTGTCGCTGATCACAACCACATTGTCCAGAGACCCGCCCTTGGCCAGACCGTTGTTGCGCAAAACCTCAACCTCGTTGATGAAGCCGAAAGTCCTGGCCGGGCTGATGTCCTTTTCATAGTCCTCGCCGTCAAACCGAAACTCGCGGCGCTGGTAGCGGACAAGGGGATGCTCGTAGGAAATTACAAAGTCCACCCTGAAATCCGGGCTCGGGTCTATGGCCGCATAGCGGTCTCCGTCCGCAACCCGAACCGGCTTTTTGACCACAATGAATTTCTTGGGTTTGTCCAGCTTTTCAATTCCGGTCTTCAAAATCTTTTCCACGAAAACCTTGGCGCTGCCGTCCAGAATCGGGATCTCCTCCCCGTAAACCTCAATCAAAGCATTGTCAATGCCTAATCCGTAAAGGCTGGAAAGAAGGTGTTCCACGGTGAGAATTTTGTTGCCCTTCAAGCCAAGAGTGGAGTTGTTCATCGTGCTCACCACCCGGTCCGGGCTGAGCGGAATTTTCTGGCGGCCATTATCCGAGCGCATAAACACAATCCCGCTTTCAGCCTTGACCGGAATGATCCTGATCCTGACATCCTTGCCCGTGTGCAGGCCCACGCCCTCAATCTTTACGCAATCCTTTACCGTGCGCTGGAAATGCATTGCCCTTAATTAACATACAAGCTCTGTGCCAAAAACGAAAACAAAAACATAAATCTGGAAATTTTTCCTCAATATCAACATGTTATATAGTTTAGTTAAACAACCAATATAAGCCCGCCGGATGCCATTTTCATCCGGTTTTTGGTGCAGTTCGGCAACCTGAAACTCATTTTGTGGTAGAAATGCAACGGCAAAAATCAGGCCGAAATTTTGGCTTTTGCCTCTTTTTCTAGCCAGTTAAGCCAGGCTTCAAACCCTTCTCCGGTCTTTGCGCTCAACTCAAAAATTGGTATCTGCGGGTTGATTTGCTTTATGTGCTTCACGAACCTCGCGGGCTCGGCTTCCAGGTGAGGAGCGAGATCGATTTTGTTTATGATCGCCGCGTTCGCCACCCGAAACATCAGGGGGTATTTGAGCGGCTTATCATCTCCCTCGGGCAAACTCAGAATCACGATTTTTTTGTCCTCTCCCACATCAAACTCGGCCGGGCACACCAGGTTGCCAACATTTTCGATGATAACAAAGTTAAGCTTTCCCAGCGGCAGTTCCTTAAGCGCTCCCTGGATGACATTCGCTGCCAGGTGGCAATCCCCGCCAAACGGCTCGGTATTGATCTGAACCGTGGGCGCTCCGGTTTTGCTCAGCCGCTCCGAGTCTTTGGTCGTGCAGATGTCGCCCACGACCACGCCGATCTTGAACCGACTCTTTAGCGCGTTGATGGTTTTTTCCAAAAGAGTGGTTTTGCCGGAGCCGGGCGAGCTCATCACATTGACCATAAATATTTTTTTTTCCTTGAGCGTATTCCGGATTTCCTCGGCTATCGCATCGTTTACGCTTAAAACCTTTTTTACTACCTTAATCTCCATAAATTAACATCCCCCATCTTCTATTTTCGCCGGACCCGGAAAAAAAAGCCCGGGCAGCGGCAGCTCAAGTTCAGGGACCGGCTTGAGTCCCCGCACGGATCCCCTCACCCTCTTCTTCCTCAACCTCAATCGATTCTATGAACAAATCCCGGCCGGATAAAATTTTGAGCGACGCGCTCTCGCAACCCGGGCACAAAAAAAGAGGCTCTTTAAGCTCGCTTATCTTCCCGCAAGCTTCGCACTCTACCTTGAGCGGAACCTCGTCGATTATTATTTCCGCGCCCTCCGCCGGAGTATCCCTGGCGATCACCTCCATACAGAACTTGAAATTGTCAGGGACAACCGCAGTCAGCTTTCCGATTTTGAGCCGGACCTTGGTAACTCTTACCGGACGGCCAACCGGAAGGTGCTGGTTGACAATCTTGAGAACATCCATCGCTATGGACATCTCGTGCATCAAAGTTAAATTATCCGCTCAAGCCCGGATTGTCAATGCCAGCCAAACGCTGCCAGCGCCTGTCCTTCAAAGCCTCTTCCCGCTTGAACCCTCTTGGGGCGAAGAAGGAAGGGGCTTCCTCCTTCGTCCCGTCCCGCGTTTCGCGGGACGGGACTTCGGAGGACAGGTCAGCCCCGATCAGTGTACGGTGCGACGCGGCGCGTCGCCCATCATTTGACAAAATCTTCTTTTCGGGCATAATTTCTCCATGCAATTTTTTCCGCAGTTAATCCCAGCCGAAGTTGAGGCTGAAACAAGAAGGGGATAGCAATGCAAAATTAGGCGCGACATGCTTAGTCAAGGCAGGATAATTTGCTTGACAAAGATGGCCGCTTGAGGCTAATTTGATGTCCAACAAACCAGGTGCGATACAAAAAATATTAAAAAGGGGGGACTGATGACAACGGTTGGAATGAAAATTAGGGAGCTACCCAAATTATTTTTTCAGCTTTTCGAGACTCGATTCCCATTATTATTACCGCTTCTAATCAGCGGTATCGCGCTCGCTCAACAAAGACCTGGGGAGAATCTTGATGGTGCTCTTGCTGGATGTGGCTGTGCGTCGTTTATGATCTTAATTATCATCCTCGCGGTTGCAATCTCGATAGCGCTGCTGGTGTGGGTTGCAAAAGATGCAAAGAATAGAGGTATGGATAATGCCGTGTTATGGATGATCATAGTATTTTTTACTGGCCTCATCGGCCTCATAGTTTATCTCTTGGTGCGGCCGAAAGGGGATCTGTTTCTGTGCCCGCATTGCAAAAATAAAAGACTTCAGGTACTCGCAAAATGCCCTCATTGTGGAAACGCATAAAACATCCGGCATTTTGGCTCGCGCTTCTAGCGCTATTTTTTTTGGCTGGAATAATAGATTCATTGCGAAAACCGGATAAGCAAATTTCGGTGAAAGTGTTTGTTGGGCTGGTTCATTCTTACCAGACTGTTGTCCGACCAGTAATAGCGGGAAAGGTCAAGTGCAGATTCCAGCCAAGCTGTTCAGAATACTCGATCCATGCCGCGCAAAAATTAGGGATCAGAAAAGGGCTTGTTTTAACCATCAAGCGGATAATAAGATGTAACAATAAAACTCCATTGAATACTATTGATAATATTCCAGATTTATAAAGTGAAATTGGGGTTAGAGCTTTGGTTGTTAGTTAACTGTGATGGTGGGTGCACTTCTATAGTCCGGATCGGTTTATCTCGCCACAAGCCGCGACTGAGGCCGCGGCACTCCAAAGCGCTTTTCGCATCAAAAAGAATCAAGCGACCCTCACCCTTCAAGCGTTTTTTCAAGAGATATTGACTCGGCCAAAAAGTTCGGTGAGAATGCTTTAAGATGGCTGGTCCGGCAAGATGGAGGATGGATTTTGAAAAAGGATACCCCGAGCAAGACCGCGCAATACAATGCCTTTTTCCGCGCGCTTGAGACCGCGCGCGGCCCCAGGAAAAGGGCGTTCGCAGACCCCTTTGCCCGATTGTTCCTGGACCGCGAGATGCTCATCTATCTGGCCCTTTCCACCCTGCCCCTGGTCGGCCCCATCATCCCCTGGTATGTGCACAAACGCGCGTTTGGCGCCATCTCCGCAGGCATCGGCCGGACCAGATACATTGACGAGCTCCTGGAAACAACCGTCAAGCGCGGCACGCAACAATTGGTCATCCTGGGCGCGGGTTTTGACACCCGGGCCTTTAGGCTGGCTTTTTTGGACAAGGTTCGTGTGCTCGAGGTTGACCATCCGGACACCTCCAGGATGAAAATGCAGACCATGAAACAGGCATTGACTTGCCTCCCCTCCCATGTCAGCTTTTTTGCAATTGACTTTTCCTGCCAGGCCCTTGAGGAAATCTCGGCCGCGGTCGATTTCAGTATGCCCACAACCATCATCTGGGAAGGGGTTGTCCACTATCTGGACAAGGAGGCGGTGGACAAGACCCTTGAGTTTACCAAAAAGTTCGCGGCCCCGTTCCACCTGATCTTCACATACATTGACCGGGCGGTGCTGACGGACCCGGCCCGGTTCGCCCGCGCCGGGGATGTTGACAAGTACCTTGGGGGTGCGGAGGAAAATTGGACCTTCGGCTTTGACCCGGCAAGTTTAAAAGCATATCTGTCCGGCTGGGGTTTGCGGCTGGAGGAGGATTTAGACGCAAGCCAATACCGGGAAAGGTACATGCCTGAGCGCAGATGCACCAACCAGGGTTTTGAGTTCTATCATGTTGCTTTTGCGGTAAGGGAGTAAGGGGCAGGAATCAGGAATTGAGCATTGAGAGATTTTGGGGATTCGGGGTCAGAGCTAGGGTCAGAGCTAAACATTAAACATTGGGGAAAATCAGGCTCACTTCTTTAGTCTCGCGGAATGCGTGTTCAAATCCGTTCAATCCCGCTAAACAGGGATGAGTCAGCGCGTTGCGCTGAATGGCAGATT
>Ga0315280_10003081_pt1 | contig 26009 bp, 26 predicted proteins | sample YL17G06_40_MG_FD_203697 | JGI IMG/M metagenome (GOLD analysis project Ga0315280, IMG submission 203697) | Sediment microbial communities from Yellowstone Lake, YNP, Wyoming, USA - YL17G06_40 | ecosystem: Environmental > Aquatic > Freshwater > Lake > Sediment | place: USA: Wyoming | collected...
GCAAAACATTTGGTTCCAGGGCTAACGCCCGCCCCAGTTCTATCCTTTTCCGCATTCCGTAGGGGAGAAAACCAACAATTTTCTTTCTCACTGGCTCAATCTCAAGGAAGTCAATTATGTCCTCAACCGTCCTGCGGTGTTTGATTTCCTCTTGGTGTGCCCAGCCAAAGTATAATCCCCCGGTAATAAAGTTCTCTTTCATCAGGATGTGTCTGGCTGACATAATATTGTCTTGGGTGCTCAGTCCCGTGAATAGCTCAATATTCTGGAAGGTTCTAGCAATGCCGAGCTTGGTTATCTTATCGGGGCGCATTCGTGCAATTTTTTGCCTGTTATAGAATATCTCGCCCTTTTGTGGCTGGTAGAAGCCATTTATACAGTTGAGGAGGGCAGTCTTACCCGCCCCGTTGGGTCCAATTATAGCTATAATCTCATTATCCCTGATTTCCAGGCTGACATCACTGAGTGCCCTAATCCCCCCAAATCTGAGAGAGAGATTCTCAATCCTCAGCTTTACTTTTTTATCGGTTTTCACCATCCCCTAACTCTTGGTGGTTTATTTTGTTAACCTGCCTTGGTCTTCTCCTCAGCAATAAGCTTGTCTCTATAGCTCGTCACCCTATAATCTAACGGACCCTCGCACCTTAGTTCTCTCCCCAACTTCCTCCCCTTCTTCTTAAGCATCGAGGCTAGCTCCTTGCTGATATTCTCAGCATACTTCTTATAGCCGGTGCACCTCGTAGTCCAGTCGTTATTCACTATTATGGTTATATCGTCATCTACAGCGTCGCAACGAATGCTGGTTGCCGTTAATTGCCAGTCGGCAGCAGGTTTGTGTTTCTGTTCCTTTTTCCCCATCTGCATTAAGTCGTTCGTGTTAAGGCTTCGGGCGATTACAATTAATACCACGTTCAGTGGGGATTGTCAACTTTCCCCATCTGCATCAAGCCGTTCGTGTTAAGGTTTCGGGCGATTACAATTAATACCACGTTCAGGGGGGATTGTCAACCCCATTGCTTTACGTTGTATTACAGTCGATATAGCGCTTTATCAAGTAGGGTAATCTGTTCTGGTGTCAATATCGGTGATGACGCCCGCAGAGTCAACGGCTATCTCAAGGATATCGTCGGGGTGGTGTTTGATTATCTCCCTGCCTCCGACATCGCCCTTTAGCTTAAGCAGCTCCGGTTTATATCTGATGTTGAAGATAATGGGGTGTCCCCGCTTACCCTGATAGGTGGGGAGGGCAATACCCTTATCATGGCTAAAAAATTCGTCTATTAGCCGGTTAATAGTCTGGCTGCTGACAAAGGGCTGGTCACCCAGGGCAAGTATAACCGCCTCGGCTTGACTTGAAATCATATTTAGCCCGGCTATTATCGAGGTGCTTATTCCCTGCTGGTAATCTGGATTTATCACGAGCTTAACTGGTCGGGGTGCGATGGTCTTTATCATCGCCTCGGCTCTATATCCCAGCACCACGATAACCTCATTTACTGCTGAACTTAGAAGGTTATCAATGACTTGTTCTAATATAGTGCTCTGACCCAGGGGCATTAGTTGCTTCGGCTCGCCCATTCGCTTTGATTCGCCGGCGGCAAGGAGTATTGCTGATAGCATCGGCTGAATTATAGGCTAACTGTGCTTTATTGACAATTAATGCCTAGCTAGTCACCTAATTACCCAAAATGATATAATCACGTAAGGAAAAACGCAGTGCCTAGATGGGATAAAGCCCTATCCATATCGTTAGTGGTAGCTATCCTAGCCGCCTTAGGAGGCATCGTTTATTTTGCAATTACCCCTCAGCCAAGCGAAAAATTTACCGAGTTATCCAGCCATCGCTGAAGACCTGGTCATGGGGAAGGATGATTCGGAGATATAGGGCAACGCCGAAGAATAGGGCTACTATTATTGCCGCAACAAGTCTTGATGGGAATCTGGTCTGGCTCATTAAACTGATTATACTAAATGGATTAGGTTCAAGCAACAGTCAAGGCGTATATCATATAGAGGATTACTGAAGAGGAGCTGCCAGTTCTGTCTATTATACGCCATGGTGGGCGGTACTGGACTTGAACCAGTGACCTCTTGCGTGTGAAGCAAGCGCTCTAACCACTGAGCTAACCGCCCAAAATCCTTATTATAGCTTTACCACTTTAGCGGTGTTGATATCAGGGATGGATAGGAGCTGCTGGCAATGCTCTTCAGACAGGGGTTCATCCAGCGCCAGTATCATTAAGGCTTGCCCTCTGGGCTTGAGGCGACTTACATGCATGGCGCTGATATTAATATCGGCGTCTCCGGTTATCTTACCTACAGCACCAATTAGCCCGGGGCGGTCGCGGTGGTCGCAGAATAGAAAATAGCCGCCGGTGGGCGCAATATCAAACCAGTAGTTATTAAGCCGGACAATATGCACCTCCTTGCGCATTAGTGTCCCGGCAACAATGGTCGCCCCGACGCTGGTGGTGGCTTCCAGGGTGATGAGGCTGGTATAATTCTCGCAGGTGGGCTCTTTCTGTTCGGCAACGCTTAGCCCACGCCTGGCGGCAACTATATTGGCATTGACCAGATTGATACGCTCCTCACTTACCTGCTCCAGTAGTCCGCCCAGGGCGGCGGCTTTGAGGGCAGCAGTATCATAATTGGAAATCTCGCCCTCATACTTAATCTGGATAGCACTCACCTGCCCCTCAATCAGCTGGCTTAGTAGCCTGCCCACTGCTGTGGCTACCTGGATGAAGGGCGCTAGCACGGCGAGCATTTCCGCCGGGATGAAGGGGGCGTTAACCGAGTATTTAGCGGGACGTCCGCTAAGCACATCAACAACCTGCTCGGCGACATCCCTGGCGGCCATGACCTGGGCTTCCTCGGTGGAAGCACCAAGGTGCGGGGTAACAATGATACTGTCACTCTCAAAGAGGATGCTTTCGGTCGCTGGCTCGGTGGAGAAGACGTCTATGGCGGCACCAGCCACTTTTTTATCCTTCATCGCCTTAGCCAGCGCCTTTTCATCGATGATTCCGCCTCGGGCGGTATTAATTATGCGAACGGTTGGCTTGACCAGAGCCAGCTCTTTAGTTCCAATCAGCCCCTTGGTCTGAGTTGTTAACGGGGTGTGCAGGGTGATGAAGTCAGCCTCTTTGAGGAGTTGTTTTAATGGGACAAGCTCCACCTGCAAATTTCGGGCGTGGTCAACCGAGATGAAGGGGTCGTAGGCAATCAGCTTCATCTCCAGACCCAGGGCGCGCTTGGCTACCTCCGCCCCCACCTTGCCCAGACCGACGAGACCCAGTGTCTTGTTTCTGATCTCGGTGCCCATGAAATCGCTGCGCCGCCATTTCCCGGATTTGAGTGAGGTGTTAGCCTGGGGGATGTGCCGGGCTAGGGCGAGCATAAGGGCGATGGTATGCTCGGCGGCAGAGATGGTATTACCGGTGGGGGCATTAACCACAATTATGCCACATTTGGTTGCTTCTTCAACATCAATATTATCCACCCCAACCCCCGCCCGACCGATGACCTGGAGCTTCTTGCCCGCTTTTATCACCTCGGCGGTGACCTCGGTCTGGCTGCGAACCACCAGGGCTTCGTAATTGCCAATGATGGCTATTAACTGCTTTGGCGTGAGCTCAGTTTTAACATCAACCTGCGTCTGGCGGTGTAGAATCTTTATCCCTTCTTCCGAAATAGGGTCGGCAACTAAGACCTTCATTTTAACTCCTGAACCCGGCTTGGGGCAGGGCTATCTTTAGCGCTGATATTACCTGTTTGATGTCATCCTCGCTTACCCAGCCCAGATGCCCGATGCGGAATATCTTGCCATCAAGCTTTTGCTGCCCGCCGGAGAGTACAACCTGGTGCTCCTCACGTAGAATCTTATTCAGCTTCTTGGGGTCAAGCCCATCCGAGGCGGCGACGGCGGTAACCGTATTGGAGGCATATTTTTCATCAGCGAAAAGCGATAACCCCAGCGATTTTACCCCGTTTCGAGCGGCTTGGGCAACCTGGGCATGGCGGGCAAAGATATTATTTAGACCCTCCTTTAGCATCATGTCCAGCGCCACCGCGAAAGCAAATACGATGGAAATAGCCGGTGTCCACGGCGTCTGTGCTGGTGTTTTTCCCAGGTAGTCCTTGGCTTTGGTAAAATCCCAGTAGAAGCGAGGCATCTTGGCTTTGGCATGTGCCTGCCACGCCTCCTCGTTCACGCTGACCATAGCTAGCCCCGGGGGAACCATCCACCCCTTCTGGGAGCCGCTAACGACAATATCGCAGTGCCAGTCATCCACCGGCAGGTTGATTGAGCCCAGGCTACTGATGGCATCAACCAGTAGCAGTTTATCAAATTGCTTTACCACCGAGCTAATTGCTTTGAGGTCATTGGTAACGCCGGTAGAGGTTTCATTATGGGTGACCAGCACCGCCTTTACCTTTGGCTCGTTCTTAAGGGCTTGGCGGATGGCATCAGGGTCGGCGGCCTTGCCCCATTCGACGCGCAGGGGCACAACCTTGGCCCCGAATTGCTCGGCGATAGCGGCAAAGCGTTCACCAAAGACGCCAATAGCTACTGAAAGCACCGTGTCACCAGGGGATAGGGTATTGACGATTGCTGTCTCCAGCCCGCCGGTGCCCGAGCCGGTGAGCAGAAAAACATCACCCTTGGTCTGAAAGATTTGCTTCAGCTTGGAAGTGACGTCATTTAGCAGCTGTCCAAACTGTGGACCGCGGTGATTTATCATCTGTTGGCTCATTGCCTGTAAGACTTCCTTGGGGCAGGGGGTAGGTCCAGGAATGCGCAGTTGTTCCATTTCTCTCCTTTGATTATTTTACCAGGTAAGTTTTGGCGCTGTCTTTACTATTTGAAAAATATTAGCATCACGCGGTAAATAAATCAATGTCTTCAGCCCATGAGCTTGTGGTAGAGCTCAAGGTATGCCCGGGCAGGGTGCTCCCAGGAGAAGTCGGCGGCCATGGCATTCTTCATCACCCTCGTCCACTTGTCCCTTTGCCGAAAAAGATTTACCCCCCGCTCTACCGCGGCCAGGAGGTCCTTAACTTCATAGGCGTTGAAGGTAAAACCGTTCCCCTTTCCCGTCTTCGGGTCAAACTCCTCAACCGTGTCCTTTAGACCGCCAACAGCCCTGACAATAGGGATTGTCCCGTAGCGAAGGGCATAGAGCTGGGTGAGACCGCAGGGCTCATAGCGGGAGGGCATGAGGAGCATATCAGCGCCGGCTATAATCTTGCGGGCAAATGGCTCATCGAAGGTAATTCGAGCCCCAGCTTTTTGGGGATAGCGTCTGTCTAGTTTGGCGAAGAACTCCTGATAGTGCCTGTCCCCGGTGCCAAGGAGGACAAATTGTACCCCCAGAGATAACAGCCTATCCAGCGCCCTCGCCAGAAGGTCTAAGCCTTTCTGAGTGGCGAGGCGCGAGACCATCCCAATAAGGGGGGTGTCTGGATTTTCGGGGAGATTAAATGTCTGCTGGATAGCTGCCTTACATGTCTTTTTCCCCGAAGGGTTATCTCGGCTGTACTTCTGGCTGATGAAGGGGTCGGTCTCTGGGTTCCACCCCTCGTAGTCAACGCCGTTGCGGATGCCAAATAGGTTGTCGGCTCGCTCCCTGAACACCCCCTCCAGCCCAAAGCCTTGTTCTTCGCTCTTAATCTCCTCGGCATAGGTAGGGCTGACGGTGGTGATGGCATCAGCGAGGGTGATACCACCCTTGAGGAAGTTGATTTTCCCGTAGAACTCAAGGTGGCGGGGGGTAAAGAAGCTCCAGTCCAGATTTAGCAGATGCCAGTCCTGGGGTGGAAAGATTCCCTGATAGCCCAGGTTGTGGATGGTAAAGATGGTCTTGACCGCGGCAAGCTGGGGGTAGAGGTGGGGTTGGGTTTTAAGGAAGGCAATGGCAAGGGCTGACTGCCAGTCGTGGGCATGGAGGATTGTGGGCGGGTCAAGCTTTAAAATCTCAAGGATAGCCCGGCCGAAGAAGGCGAACCGCTCAGCGTTGTCGGGGTAGTCACCCTCTGCTGTGCCGTAGAGGTAGTCACGGTCAAAGTAGCGGTCGGCACGGATAAGATAAACGGGGATTACCCTTCTGGTTCTTGTCTTGAGCAGGGTTGCCTCCTCCCTCCGTTCCGAGATGGGGACAGTGAGGCGAACGCCGGTGTCCTCTATGGGAAAGCCCTTCTCAAAGACGGAGCGATAGGCGGGCATAATTAGGGAGACCCTGACCCCAAGCCGTTCTAGGGCTATGGGCATGGAGCCAAGCATATCCCCCAGACCGCCAGTCTTGGCAAAGGGGGTAATCTCTGGCGAAGCCATGGCGATGTGGATAGGGGGTTGATTGACATAATGTATTGAGCTTCTTTTCACGCTCTTTTGATTTTCTATTCTACCCTTTCAAATTCGCTCTTGGCTGCCCCGCAGACAGGGCATGTCCAGTCGTCAGGTATCTGCTCAAAGGGTGTCCCCGCTTTTATGCCGCTATCGGGGTCTCCCAGCTCAGGGTCATAGATATAGCCACAAACCTTGCACTTGTATTTTGCCATTAGAATAAATCCATGCTTAGGTATCTTTCACCCCTGTCGGGCAGGATGGTAACAATGGTCTTACCCTTCCCCAACCTCCGGGCAACCTCCACTGCCGCTAGGACATTAGCCCCTGAGGAAATACCAACCATCAGCCCTTCCTCTTTTATCAGTCTCCGTGTCATATCCACGGCGTCGCTGCTTTTTACTTTAATCACCTCATCGACGAGAGACATATCCACCAGGCTGGGGATAAATCCAGGGCCGATTCCCTGTATCAGGTGTGAGGCGGGCTTTCCCCCGCTCATTAATGCCGATTCCGCAGGCTCTACGGCAACAACCTTCATCTTGGGGTAGACCTTGGTCAAAGCTTCAGCCACACCCATTAATGTACCCCCGGTACCAACCCCGGCAACAAAAGCATCAATCCGCTCTTTTACTTCTTGCAGAATCCTCTTGGCGGTAATCTCCCTGTGGGCGGCAATGTTATCCGGGTTATCAAATTGGCGTGGCAACCAGACATCCTTATTTTCCTTGGCTAGCTGCTCCACCTTCTTCAGAGAGCCGATAAACCCCTCCTTTTCTGGGGTTAGGACAATCTCGGCACCGAAGGCTTGTATCATCTGCCTTCTCTCCTTGCTCATATGCTCGGGCATGACGGCAATAAATTTGTAGCCTTTTATTGGGGCGAGCATGGCGAACGATATGCCGGTATTACCGCTGGTAGCTTCTATGATCTTGCCTCCTGGTTTTAATAGCCCCTTCTTCTCCGCTACCCCCATCATGTACAAAGCCATTATGTCCTTTATACTGCCGCTTGGATTTAGGGTTTCCAGTTTAGCCAGGATGGTGCAGTTGGTATTGTTTATTTTGACCAGTTTTACCATTGGTGTTTTGCCCACTAGTTCTAAAATATTTTTTGCCATTTTGCTTCGACTCCCCTAGCGAAGATTTTGTGAATATGATAATATTAATTTAATAGTAGCGGGGTATACTTTTATCTTGGTTGACGCCTTTAGTCTTTTATGATAGTGTAAGCCTTGTCAGTTATTTTAGTCAACAACCTCTTAGTTAATATTAGTGAATTGTGATACGGAGGTCGGCATGGATAAGGGAGAAAAGGCTTTAGCGTTAACGGTTCAGCTTATCAGGCGACAAGGGCTTGATTATTGCCCGGAGCACCTTGTAGTTTTTGAGAAGGGACAGGTCTGCCCTGAGTGCAAAGCCAGGTCTGAAAAGCAGAAAGTCTTTGCCGATGGGATAGACACGTTAAGGGAGAAATGGGCAAGGGTTAGTGGTTAAAGAGCTTGTACCAAAGGGGAGAGAGATGGCGGATAGCGGGGAGAGGTTCCCCATATGGCGGATTACTGAGGAAATCTGTAGTGACAACACTGTTGATGTAGTTGTTGCCGAGTTTCCCCTTACTATTACCCTGAATAATCGTGAGGTAGCGACCTTACTCTGCTCCCCAGGCGGTTTGGAGTATCTGGCGGTTGGTTACCTTTTTTCCGAAGGACTAATAAGCGGTAAAGAGGATGTCAGGGAGATAGTGGTTGATGACGAGAAGGGTACGGTGGATGTGCGGACAAAAAAGGATACTCGGCCGGTTAGCTCACCTTCGTATAGGCGGCTGATAACCTCGGCTGGGGGAAGTGGGGCTTCTTTCTCCCCTAATGTTCTGGCAAAGGTGGAATCCAACATCAAGATATCAGCCCGCGAGCTCTTTGTCCTGGTAGAGGGGTTTATTCAGCGCTCGGAGGTGTTTAAGGCAACGGGTGGTGTTCACAGCGCGGCTCTGTGTGACACCAAGAGCATTTTGGTCTTTAACGAGGACATAGGTAGGCACAATGCTATTGATAAGGTCTTTGGCGAGTGTCTGCTAAATAATATACCAACCGCCGGGCGTCTGGTAATCACCAGTGGCCGGGTTTCTTCAGAGATATTGCTCAAGGTGGCGAGAAGGGATATCCCCATTCTTATCTCCGAATCTGCCCCCACCAGTATGGGGGTGAGGTTAGCCAATGACCAGGGTATAACCCTCATTGGCTTTGCCCGGGGAAGGAAGGCAAACATCTACAGCAATGAGTGGAGGGTGGTGGCGGAGTAGGGTGGGGGATTTTGCTGATATTGTCGTTCTTATTACCACGGCTAGTGCTGAGGAAGCGCAGCGAATTGCCAGCCTCTTACTAAACGAAAGGAAGGCAGCCTGTATTAATATCCTGTCCGGGGTTAGCTCACGCTTCTGGTGGCAGGGCAAACTTGAATCGGCTGAGGAGAGCCTTCTAATCGTCAAGACTAAGGCATCGGTACTAAATCAAATTGTTAGCTTGGTTAAGGCGCATCACAGCTACAAGGTTCCGGAAATAATTGCCTTGCCCATTATCGGCGGCAACGAGGATTATCTGCGGTGGCTAGATAAAGAGGTAAAAGAGAAGGGTGGCTAGCCGGATTTTCAGGGGGAGCGGCGGACATTTATTATCTCAGCCATGATGCTGACCGCTATCTCTTCTGGGGTCTGAGCCTTTATCTCCAAGCCAATGGGGGCATGAACCCGAGCCAGTTGCTCCTTGGTTACCCCCTTAGCCGTGAGGTGGGAGAACACCGCCTTAGTTTTGGCTTTGCTACCTATCATGCCGATATATTTAGCCTTTGTCCCCACCGCCCATTTCAGCACCATGTCGTCAAACTGGTGATTTCGGGTAACAATCACAATGTAGCTTGATTTATCTATCTTTAGCTTGGGGAATGCCTTTGTATAGTCGCCAGCGAGGGTAATATCAGCTTCAGGGAAGCGGTCAGGGTTGGCAAATTCAGCCCGGTCATCAATGACCGCAATCCTAAAACCAATGGGTTTGCCCATTCTGGCTAGTGATAGCGAGATATGACCACCGCCAAAGATATATAGGGTGGGTGGGGTCAGGATAGGCTCAATGAAAACCTCCACCTCCCCGCCGCAGAGCATCCCTTTCTCTTCTACTTCTTTAGCGGTCATACTTATATGGAGCCTTTTTGGCTTGCCCTGAGCAATTACCTTAATTGCTTCATTAATTATTTGGGCTTCTAGGCTACCACCACCTATGGTGCCAAGGATGCTGCCGTCGCTCTTGACCAGCATCTTAGTTCCCTCTTCCCTAGGGGTGGAGCCAGCGGCGGAGACGATGGTTACCAGTGCCGCCTCTTCACCCTCGGTTCTGAGCCTGACTATTTCCTGGTAGATATCAGCCATCTTGAACATTATAGCGCATCCGTATCGCTGCTAGAACCCCGCCGGCAATTGTGCTCATCCTGGGGCGAATGGTATAACAGGCTTTCTTACTGCCGGTGGGGTCAATTTCACCAAGCTTTGTCCCCTTCGCCACCTTTACCCCGTTGCGCATCAGGGCGCGAATAGTGCCGCTGACTTCGGCTTTGATGGGCTGTCCTTCAACGGAAGCCATAACCTCGCCGGCGGTAACAGTGTCCCCTATTCTTTTGTCAGTCTGAAATAGACCGTTTTTCGGTGCATGTAATACCCGCTCAAAGGTCAAGCCATCGATGGCAATGGGAACTCCGCTATCTTTTTCTGCCCTCCCCTTAAGGATTACCTTGCCCAGGTTCTGGCTATCATTTGTCTCCACTACCAGGTGAACATCCTTCCCCGCCTCAAATCCGGGACCAACTCCGATTACCAGTGGGGCATCCGTGATTCTTGTCCCCAGATTTTTTTTAGCCATGATAGCATCAACCAGTACCTCAGGGTTGATGATTTTCTTTAGTGCTGCCTCGGCGTCAATGAAGATAGGTATCTCACCTTCCTGCCATGCCTTAGTAAGGCCCGGCACGGAGGTAACATGCCTAGCGATTATTCCTTCAATCTCCTTTTTCCCCTCATATATTGCCTCGGAGAAGGTAACCCCCCGGCTGACGGCTTGGGGTTGAGGGATTTCAGTCAGGCAGACCCTGAGGTGGGCTTGGGCTAGCCTATGGGCGATGGCGCTAGCTACCTCCCCACCCCCTCTTATGAGAACGACCGGGTTTTTTAAATTCATCAATACGAATCCTGGTAGATTTGTTTAATGGATTTGATATTCAATGGTCTGGGGTGGTGGTCAAGCCAGGGGGCGGTTTTCACGGCGCATCCTGCCAGCTCCTCAAGGCTTTCCCGCTCAATGCCAAGGGTGCTGAGTCTTAGCTTCATGCCTACCTTTTCTAGCCACTGCTCCGTGGCTAGAATGGCGTCTTTTTGCTTAAAGACATTCTCGCCGAGGCTTTTGAACCTTTCCCTGTTTGCCGGCAGGGTGTACCTCATCCATGCCAGGAGTAAGGCGGCGAGACCATCGCCGTGGACGATATCATAATAGCCACTTAGAGGGTGTTCAATGCCGTGGAGGGTCATGATACCGGCGCCTCCCCCCAGTGTGGTGAATTGGGAGCAGGCAATAGTACTTGCCCAAGACAGCCTAGTCCGCGCCTTAATATCCTTCGGTCGGGCTAGTGCCTGAGGCAGAGACTCCACCACTATTCTCATTGCTGTTTCCATTATGCCATCGCTTAATGGGGAGGGTTCGGTAGCAGTGAGGTAACATTCTACAAGGTGGCAGAAGATATCCACCCCACCCTTGGCGGTTGTCTTTTGGGGCAGGGTGAGTGTCAGCTCAGGGTCAACAATAGAGACCTTGGCGAAGAAGTAGGGGCTGCGTAGTGCCCTCTTCTCATGGGTTTCCCAGTTAGTAATCACGGCGATATTATTAGCCTCGGAGCCACTGGCGGCTACGGTTGGGGCTAGAATCAGTGGTGGCACTTGCCCCTTTACCTCGGCGCCAGCCTCAAAATAGTACCAGATTGGCTTGTTACCACTGCTGGCGAGGGCTATTCCCTTGGCGGCATCCATAGCACTGCCGCCCCCCAGCCCGATGATTAGCTCTGCCTTCTCCTGACGTGCTATCTGGCTGCCTTCGTCTATGGTAGAAGCGCGGGGATTGGACTCAACCCTATCAAATACGGAGACCTTAACTCCGTTAGCCCGGAGGTCATTAACCACCCTATCAAGCACGCCCGTCCGCCGCATACTGGTGGTGCCGGTAACCAGAATTGCCCTTCGTCCTATCCTGGCTGCCTCGGAACCAAGCTGGGCAAGGCTACCAGCGCCAAAGATGAGCCTTGTTGGCAGGTAGAACCTGGTTATTCCCATAATAGCTCTCCAATCTGGCTAACGCTGAACCGGTCTTATTTTACCCGGGGCGATGAGCCACATCAATACCGCCGACATGATTAATGCCCCCATAACTATTAAGAAAGTTAAGAAGTAATTTTTGGTTATATCATGCAGATAGCCGGCAAGTGGTGGACCGAGGGCACCACCTAGAGAGAAGCCTATAGTTATAGTGCCCAGGATGGAGCCAAAGTGTTTGCCATGGAAAAGGTCAGCGGCAGCGCTGTAGAACACTGGTCCGCCAGCACCAAGCCCGAGACCAAAGCAGATAGCAAATAGTAGTGGCATCCAGAGACTCGAGGTGTCCCTTATCAGGAAGAGGAGGGGCACCGCCCCGGCGCCTACTATACAGGCTGGTATGAAGACCTTTTCCCGCCCGAGGCGGTCGGAGAAAAAGCTGCACAGGGTGCCAATGATGAAGGCAATGCCAAATACGCTGTAGATATTAGCCGCTGGCATTGGCTCATAGCCGGCATCCCTGAAGAAGTAGACCTCGTGGGCTACTGCTATCTGCTCGGCAAGTCCGAGGAGGCAAAAGGCAATCAGAAAGAGTAGCCAGAATTGATAGGTCTTCACCGCTCGGGTGAGTGTCCAGCTAGTGGCTACCCATTTACTATCCCCATTACCTGGCTTATCCGGGTCTTGCGACTTGGCTGATTCTTGGGGCATACCATCGGGTAGAAGGCCCTTTTCCTGTGGGCTGCGGCGTATCAAGATGATGCACAGCGGTGCAATAATGGCCACCGGGATGAGCCCGACAATGACATAAGCCATATGCCAGTTGAGGTTGGAGATGAGAAACTGGGAGATAGAGGCTGATATCAGGCTGCCGCCAAAGCCAGCCGCCATAATGCCGATGACTAAGCCACGCCTTCGGACAAACCAGTTGGAGACGATGGCGGTGAGGGGTGTCCAGCCGGCTAGACTCAAGCCGATGGCGGCAATAAAGCCGTAGAAGAGAAAGAAGTGCCACTGGGAGCTGGCCAAGCTACAAAGGGCAACCCCCACCCCGGCAATGAGACTGCCTATTGGTAGAATCACCCTCGGCTTAAATCTGTCAACCAGGGTTCCAGCCAGTGGTGAGACTAGACCGTAGATAATGACGGAGATGGAGAACATCAGTGCCGTGCTGCCCCGCCCCCAGTCAAATTCCTGCACAATAGTAGGGTAGAAGACGGAGAATGAGTTTCTGATGGCATAGCCGAGGACGACGGTGATAAAGGCTGCGGTTAGGACAAACCAGCCGTAAAAGATACCCTCCCCGCCTTTAATCTTTCCACGTTTTTTCACTGGACTGTGATGCCGATAATGGAGCATAGCGGCACTGTGGGAATTTATAGCTCGCCCTGCACCAGTGTTGTCGTGTCCTGGACACCTTGGATGCTGCGCACTTCGCTAATGATTGTCTTGGATAGCTCGAAAAGACTTTTAGCATCGATTACTGCGATTGCATCCCACTGCCCGAAGACAAGATTCACATCGGTGATGCCAGGAATGACGCTTATCTGGGACAGAGCATTAGCTTCTAGTCCTGGGGCTAGCTTGATGAGAAGATAACCCTTTACCATGTGCTTAGTATTATATTCCGTCCGGGGTTGGTTGGCAAGTTGCCAAGCCATCATTTGGGGAGCATATCAAGCATAATCTGGTTTGCCCGCACAAGGTCATCCATGGTACCTATGTCAAGCCACCACCCCGCTAGGATATAACTCCTGACCTTTTTGCCCGTATCAATGAGCTTCTGTATGGCATCGGTTATCTCAAGCTCCCCCCGCCCCGATGGCTTGGTCTGGGCAATTGCCTTATGGATTTTTGGGGTGAACAGGTAGACACCAACCAGGGCGAGGTTACTCCTTGGCGTCTTTGGTTTCTCAGTCAGGCAGATGACCTCCCCCTTATCGTCAACCTCAGCCACCCCAAAACGGCGTGGGTCGGGCACTTCTTTGAGCAGGATGAGGGCATCTGGGGCATCGGTATTGAACTGCTTAACGAGTTCCGTGACACCACCCTCAATGAGGTTATCGCCTAAAAACATGAGAAATGAGGAATCGCTGAGAAAGTCCTGCGCTGTCATTACGGCATGAGCCAGACCACGAGGCTCTGATTGGACAATGTAGGTGATGTGAACCCCCCATCTTGAGCCGTCACCAACAGCTTCTTTTATCAACTTACCGGTGTCTGGTGAGATGATAATGCCGATATCGGTAATGCCGGCTTCTTTAACCTGCTCCAGAACATAGAACAATATGGGCTTGTTGGCTACTGGCAGAAGGTGCTTGGCCATAGCATTGGTAAGGGGTCTGAGCCTTGTTGCCTTGCCCCCGCATAATATCAGTGCCTTCATTTGCTGTCCTGCGTAAGGTATTTCTTAATAAAGTCTATAGAATCCACGGGTGTTGGGTCAACCCCATTTAGTATCGCCAGATAGAAGCTGGTGTAATCGCCAAAAAGGACTAGGCTCATCATCTGGGCGATTGGGGTGGTTCCGATTGCCTCCACCACTTCATGCTTAATCCCTGCCTTAGCCAGTAGCTGGGCGGTAGCCTCGTAGCGGAGGTGGTTTCGGGGGTTAAACAGGGCTGAGTGCAGCAAGACCACAAATACCGTTTCCTTTACCGCTGGTGGAAAGGCATAGCCAACCACGGCATTATGATTAAGCTCGGGGAAAAGCTCATAGAAAGCGAGGGTCTTGCCGTTCTCATTGAGCTGGGTCTTCCAGCGCCGGGCGACCTCGGAGAGGAACTCCGCCCCATAGATGAGCACCACATGCCGGGAGAGTTTAGTCGCCAGTTGCTTTGCCGGATTGGAGGCAAGGGGGTTGGTTTCAGCCAGGTCGCTGGCGAGCTTATTTAGCGTCCTTATCCCTTGCTTTAGTTCGGCTGACTTATCCTTAATTAGGCCAAGTTTCTGGAAGATGCCGACCAGCGGGATAAAGCTGTGGGGGAAGGTGGCTCTGGGGGGTGCCTGGTAGTCGATAATAAAGGTGGGGATGCCTTCCCTTGCCGCTAGCTGTTTAAGCCTGCCGCCGCTGGTAAGCACCAGCTTTTTAGCCTTGGTCTTGAGGGACTGGGTGAAGGCGGAGATGGTCTCCTCGGTGTTCCCTGAGTAGCTTGAGGCAATAATCAGGGTGTTATTGGTGGTAAAGGGGGGCAGGTCGTAGTCGCGATGGACCCAGACTGGCAGATTGCTTTCAGCCAGGGCGAGGCGGCGGACAATATCACCACCTATGGCTGAGCCACCCATCCCCAGAATAATGACCCTATCTATCCCCTTATATTCGGGGGGGAGGTCAAACCGCATAATTTCTTCCCAAGCCCGCTGGCACTGCTCGGGGAACTGACGGAGATGGGAAAGCATCCCCAGCTTATCAAACTGCCGGTAGGTTGCAGGGTCATCTAAGCCAGCCATGTTTACCACCTTCTCCTTGGGTCACCTATTATAACATTCAATCAGGTGCTATCGCTAGAGTGCCATCGCTAGAGTAGTCCATTATTCCTAATACCTTTTACCTATAGCCAATAGGCTATTTGGGTGATTGTATCGTGAAGTAAGATGATTTACAGTGCTAATTAGGTAAGTTTGAGGTAGTTTGGAAAGGCAGATATGGCGGTTAACAAAGAGATTGACCCCATGCTGACGGTGAGCGATGTCGCTCATCTTCTCAACGTTCATATGAACACGGTAAGGCGTTGGAGTAATCAGGGGGTACTGAAGGCATACCGTATTGGCTCCCGGGGTGACCGGAGGTTCCGTCAGGAGGATATTGATTGCTTTCTTACCGGCGAGCCTAACGGCGTGAGTAATAGGAGGGTCTCTATTTGGGGGAGAGAGATAAGCAGCCGTTTGATCTAGAGGCGAAGATGAAGGATCTGAGTCGGGAGAACGGTGGTGAAACCAGCCGTGCCGATGACCTTTTCCAATTGGCAACTTGGAACCTGCCTGAGTGGTTGAAGGCGAGGAGTCGGATGCGCCAATTGGAAATGGGTCCGGAATTAAAAGCCCGGGTCGGGGAATATTTGCAGAAGCTTGGCTATGAGGTGACCCTTGGGGCTAAGCTCGTTGGCAAGTCAGGGGTGGAGCACGTCTTTGATATGCTCGCTAGAAAGAGTGACGGTTTTATCAATAATACCCTTGCTATCTGCTTTGCTCCCGGGGGTGATAGGGATGTTGAGCTGGGCACAATCTTTAGATTTGCCAATAAAGCCTATGATACCGGCGTTCTTACTCGGGTTCTCGTGGCCATCCCTGAGCTTAGTCAGGAGGCAAAGCAGTTAGCCCAGAACCAGCGAATAAGGGTCATTGAGGGGGAGCAGGTAGCGTCTTTACTGGAGTTAAAGCCGGTTTCACCAGCTAAGCCGGAGGTGCCCCTCCGTTTTGAGACCAAGGAGCAGTTAGCCGAATCCTTAACCAGCCTCGGCTATAGGGTTAGTCAGGATGCTAAGGTTAAGGGGAGGTCGGGGGTTGAATATACCTTTGATATCCTGGCTTATTCCAGCGGCGACCAGGTTGGGCAGAGCCTGGGCATAGATTTCCTGACCGGTAAAGAAGAGATAACGCTGGAAAAGGTATCCTTGTTTGATACTAAAGCCTTTGAGGTTGGCATTGATGAGAAGATAATCGTTGTCTCGCCGCGGCTTAGCCATGACGCCGCACAGTTTGCGATGCACCAGCGGATAAAGGTCTTTGAAATAGGTCAAGAGGTTGCTCCCAAACCAAAGCCAGCCGAAGAAAAGCGTGCCGCTGCCGAAGAAAGGGCGGCTGAAGCAGAAAAGCCAGCGGCGGCTGAGCCCCGCCCCCTGAATATCAAGCAGGCAGTTCAGCCTGAGGCATTGCAGTTAATCCCTGAGGCAATGGCAAGGAAGTATAATGCTATCCCTCTGTCAGTATCTGGTGATACCCTTCAGGTAGCTATGGTAGACCCCACTGACATCTTTGCCCTGGAGGCTTTCTCCGCCCTTTGCCGGATGAGAATTAGGCCGATAGCTGCCAACGCCAAAGAGGTGAGGGAGGCTATAGACTTTAACTATAAGAGCTATGGCGAGATTGAAAAGCAACTTGCCCGTATCCCTCTTTCTACTGAGGCACTTGAGGAGAAGGCAATTGTTAGTACTGAGGCCGATGCCCCTCTGGCTCAGGCCCTTAACCTTATTGTTGAGGAGGCGGTTAAAGCCCGTGCCTCTGACATCCATATTGAGCCAGAAGAAGACAGGTTGAAGGTACGCTACCGCATTGATGGTGCCCTTCATGACCTTATGTCGCTACCACTCAGTATACATTTGTCCCTTGTTTCCCGAATCAAAATCCTTTCTGATTTGAATATTGCCGACCGTCACCGCCCCCAGGATGGTCAGTTCACGATTAGCGTTAAAGGGCGGGACATAGATGTGAGAGTGGCAACTGTTCCCGTGGTTAATGGGGAGATGGCAGTGCTGCGTCTTCTTGATAAGTCAGTGGCTACCCTTGGCTTATCCGAGCTGGGTATGCTACCGGAGTGCTTGTCAAGGTATCAAGATATACTCAAGGTTCCCTATGGCATGATTTTAACTAGTGGTCCAACCGGAGCCGGTAAGACTACTACCATGTATGCTTCAATCAACTCTCTTGATTGTGGCGGGAGAAACGTCATTACCCTTGAGGACCCGGCTGAGTATCGGTTTAAGAGTATTAATCAGATTCAGGTTAACCCTCAAGCCGGCATCAACTTTGCCAATGGACTGCGTTCTATACTTCGTCTCGATCCTGATGTGATAATGGTCGGTGAGATACGCGATGCGGAAACGGCTAGCATAGCCGTGCAGGCTGCCTTGACTGGGCATCTGATGTTATCTTCGGTTCATGCCAATGATGCGGCTGGTGTGCTGTCCAGGCTGCTTGACCTGGATGTAGAGCCCTTCCTAGTTGCCTCGGCGATTATTGGTGTTCTATCCCAGCGAATGGTGCGGCGTATTTGCCTTGATTGTAGCCGCCTTATTGAGGTCCCGCTGGTGGAGCAGGTGGCTTACGAAAAGGAAACAGGCGAAAAACGGACCGAATTCTTCTATGGGACTGGCTGCAAGTCATGTGCTTATACCGGTTATCTGGGACGGGTTGGGCTCTTTGAGCTCATGGGTATGAGCGATAGTGTAAGAGCCTTGGTTATCCAGCGAGCCAGTGCTAGCCAGATTCGAGCTCAGGCAGTGAAGGACGGCATGATAACAATGATGACCGATGGTATGCGTAAGGTGAAGGCGGGTATCACTACACCATCTGAAGTACTGCGTAGTGCTTACTCTCCTGACTAGGAGGTTTTATGGATTACCAGTATATGGCTTATACCCAGGACAGGAGATTGGTCAAAGGTAAGATTTCAGCCGCCAGCGAGGAGGCAGCTACCAGTCTCTTAAGTTATGGTGGCTATCAGTTGATTAGTCTAAAGGCGGTCACCCCCTTCCTTAATGCTGGGAGGTTGCAGTTTTTCACTTCCAGGGTAAGTGCCAAGGAGGTAATAATGTTTTCCCGCCAGCTAGCATTACTCCTTGAATCTGGCACTGATATTATTACTTCTTTAGGGCTATTACAGGGTCAGGTAGCAAATCGTGGCTTTAAGAAGGCGATTAGTGAGATTATGGCTGACATTCGTGGAGGTAGCTCATTGTCATCGGCGATGGGTAAACACCCCAGGGTTTTCCCTGAAATGTACCATCGGACAATAGCTGCCGGTGAGCAGGGTGGTAACCTGGACGTAGTGCTGAGACAAATGGCTGACTATCTTGAGAGGTCGGTCATCACCGCAAAGAAGATTAAAGCTGCTCTTACCTATCCGGTGATGCTCGCCGGTATCGGTGTAGTCGTAGTAGGTATACTTGTCAAATTTGTTTTACCCTCCTTTACTTCCCTATATTCTGCATTTGGGGCTAAGCTGCCCCCGCTAACCAAGCTCGTTATGGACGCGGCGAACTGGTTTAACGCTAATTTGTTTGGCCTTCTATTTGGGCTTATCGGGGTTGTTCTCTTAGTCTTAGTCTACACCAGAACGCCAGCCGGTAGGTACAATTTAGATAAGTTGTTACTCAAGTTACCTGTAATTGGGCGCGTCAATCTGCTTAACGAGCTTTCCCGCTGTTGCCGGACGATAGCCCTCCTATTCAAGGTTGGTTTGCCCCTCCCTGACATTCTGGCTCAGGCTATTTACAGCACTAAGAATAGGGTTGTGATTCAGGCACTGACCGAGGTCCGTCAGGAGTTGATTCGTGGGGAGGGCTTATCTAAACCTATGGCAAAGAGGGACTTGTTCTTGCCCTTGATGGTGCAGATGGCAGGGGTTGGTGAGGAAACCGGTAATCTTGATAATACGCTAATCACTGTCGCCCAGAGTTTCGAGATTGAGGCTGATGACAAGACTAGTGCCGCAATTGGGCTTATTCAGCCGGCTCTGGTGGTAGGTATCGCACTAGTAATCGGCTTTTTTGCCGTATCTTTGCTTTCAGCTATGTATTCTATTTATGGGCAGGTCAAATTCTAGGGAGTAAGGTCGGTGAAGAGTGAAAAGGGTTTAAGTCTGGTTGAGGTTATGCTAGCCATGGTCATAATGGGCATACTTGCTGTTGCCCTTCTTGGTGCTATATCCGGTGCCTTCAGTTCCATGGTTATTGCTGATGAGCGGGTGACTGCGGAGAGCCTAGCCCGCAGCGAGATGGAGTATGTTAAGAACTTGGGATATGATGATGAAAGCCAGACCGTTGCTCCCTGGGCCTACGAACTTCCCAACAACCCGCCACCCTGGGATGCAACCCACTCCCTCCCTCCGGGTTATGATGGCTATACCGTTGGTGTTAGTGCTGATACATTGTATGTTGCCGATGATGGTATCCAGCGGGTAACGGTGACAGTTGGGCATCTGGGCAAACAAGGAGTAATTACATTAGTGGACTATAGGTCGCAGCGATGATGTTTCATAAGTTGAGACTGATAAATAAGAACCAGATTGGGCTTACCATGCTGGAGTTAATGGTGGCCTTTGCCATTAGTGGCATTATCACTACTGGTGTTACTATGACATTTTATCAGGTGGTTACTGGGAGTATCCGTACCAATAACCATATGACGGCGGTCAAGCACGTGCAGGATGCCGGTTATTGGTTCAGCCATGATGCCCAGGCAGCGCAAAGTGTGACTCTAGGTCCATCTTCAGGATTCGACCTTACCTTAAGTTGGATTGATTGGAGTGGTGTCACCAATACTGTGACCTATAGCCTGGTGGATATGGGGGGTGGCTTGAAAAAGCTTAATCGCCATTTAGTCGCTGGCACAACGACTACTGATACTGTTGTGGCTCAATATATTGACGGTAGTGCGCAGAATACCAATGTCACGCTTACTAACAGTATGCTTACTTTAACGATAACTGCTACCGTAGGTAGCGGCTCCTCACAGCAGCAAAGTGAGACCAGGGTGTATCAGGCTGTCCCCAGACCAAGCTTATAGCAGGAGTGGGAAAATGAAACGAATGACATTAAATAAGCTAATTTGGGGTGAGAAGGGGCAGTCTCTTATGACTGTCATGATGCTGTTGCTTTTTGGCAGCATTATTATTGCCTCGTTGATGTCTTATATCGGCTCTGGGATTGGGACGGAGAGGGGGGTCTATGAGGCGAAGATGAATCTAACCTATGCTGCTGATTCTGGCATTGAGGATGGCCTATGGCAGGTGAAGAATGACCAGGTGACTACCCTGCCTGGGTTCAGTACCTATGACCCGTATGCTTATTATGCCTACAGTTCTTCAAACGAGTGGCACTACGACCTTGAGCAGGTGCATGGGGAAAAGGGTATTGTAAATAACAGCACGGTAACAGTTTATTTCCGAAATATCTGGATGCCTAAGGATATAGCCGCCCCAAGTTCTGCCCTGGCAAGTGCCATTGTTGATAATGGCAAGCTGGTGGTCTTTGGCTGTATGGGGGCTTCAGCGACGCAGTATCAAATCAAGCTAGATTATTATTATGGTGGTAGCGACCCCACTGGAGCAAATCTGCTGGTAAAGACTCTAGGGATTTGGCTACCGCCCGGCTTTACCTACGTTGCTGGTAGTCTTGGTGGTGCTCCTACCCCGGCTTCGGTGCAAACTAGCAATTACTGTAGTGGTCAGGCGGTGGTCTGGAACTTCAGTCCATCCCCCAACTATCCCCAGCTGCAAAGCTTCCCCGGTTATGGCGGTAGCGGCTACCCTACGGTGGTGACTGTTACCTTCCAGTTCTCCGGTCCAACGGCGCAAAATCCGGGCACGGCCGTCTCCTGGATAGATACCAGTGGGGTTAATGATTTAGTGACTGGTTTTCCTGGCGTTACTTATAGCTGGGATGTTGCTACCAGGGTCTATAAGCTTACCTCTCTGGCTGATAATGGTGAGAAGGAGTCTACCGTTGATGCCTATATTGGCGAGGTCAAGGCGCTGAAACCGGGCGCAGCTATATCGGGAGACTACTGTGCTATTGGCGGCAACTTGATGGCAACTACCACCGACCAATACTACCGTGACCGGCTTTTCAAGGAGAGCAGTGCCACCGTCCAGAGTGCAGACCCACAATCCCCCTTCTATATCCCGTCTAATGCCAGGGTAAGCCTTGCTTACCTCTACTGGTCAGGGTGGCTGGAGAATGCTGGGATATGGTCAGACAGTTGTGACGACTTTGGTAATTGGGTTCAAGATAACGACTGGACAATTTCTGGGGGGTATGGGAATTCGCAATTCAGGGGGCACCACACTACCGGGTATGGGCTTCTTGCCATGAATAAGAACGTGGACTTACATGACTACGCCACTCAAACGCTTTCGATTTCCTGGACGCAATCAAAACAAGGGAGTTTGAGCTCTTCTGACAAGCTTTACTTTGCCTTCTCTGGCAACGGGGGCGACTCGTGGGGTAGTGATATTCTGGACTTTCAAGGCCCGAATAACCCGCCCGGCAATTTCACCTATACCATCCCCAGCCAGTACCTGACTGACAAATTCAGGATGAAGTTCCACCTGGTTGGCTTCAGTGGAAGCAGTAAGTCCGTGTATATTGATAACATTGCCATCTCTTTGTCGACGGGGTCACCGGTGGAGAACGCCAGAGCCAATCAGATTATGTTTAATAGTCATCAAATAACCAGTAATAGGTGGCAAACACAAACTACTGGTGGCAGCGGTGCCGAAGGCTCGGTATCCTACTCCTGCTTTTACGATGTTACTGACCTGGTCAATCAGATGATTGGGCAGGGGCAGCTGGGTGCCAATGGCAGTGGCACCTATACCATAGGTCATGTGCCGGGTTGGCCGGGGGCTTATCAAATGTATAATTCCCCCACCAATCAGACGCTTGATGGAACAACTGCCTACCCCTTGGGCACGCCAGCGACTAAGGTGGAGGGGAGTTTCCCCAGTAAATATCAGTGGAGTTACGCTGGCTGGTCGCTGGTTATCGTATACACCAGTACTGAGACCCAAGGGCATCAGCTCTATCTTTACGATACCCTTGTCTACTGCGGTAGTTACCAATATGCTCCCCTGCCCAATGGAGGTGTTATTGGTGGCTTTATTGCCCCGGAGGCAATTAAGGATGAAGCCCATGCTGCCAGTCTGACCTGCTTTGTCGGCGAGGGGGACCTGGTCTATAGTGGTGATTGGATAAGCCTCAATAGCACCAAGCTCTGGGACGGTACCAGTACTACTGGCAATAGCCAGGCTAGCCCTAATAATGTCTGGAATAGCACCTCTTTAGGGCTTGCCGCCTCCGGGGTAGATGTTGATACCTTTACCGTTCCCTACCCCATCATAAAGCCTGGGGATACATCAGCCACGGTAAGAATGTATACCCAGACTGACACCTGGAACCTGGTATATATCATTCTCTCCTTCCGCAGTGAGGTTCTTCCTATCAGCACTGTTAGTTACATTGTGAGGTGATAAAAATGAAGTTGAAGTTTAGTCGGACAATCTTGTTGGTTCTGGGAGTTGGCATTCCCCTTATTGTCCTAATTGCTCTTGGTGTGATTTATATCCGTCAGTCTGTTGAGCTGGGGGGAATAACAAAAAGTTTGGCTCAGAATCAGGCTAATTTGGCTAAGATTGTTTTGCAGAGGACAGCTTTGGAGAGTCAGCTAGCTCAGCAGCAAAGCAAGCTGGATGATACGAAAGCCTCGCTTAGTAGCACCCAGGCAAGCTTACCCAGCTCTAGCTCACCACCGAGCGTTGAGTACGCCGAGGTGTTATCTCAGATTGCCCAGGGTTGCGGCCTGGAGGTAGTGAGTATGACGGCGGGGGAGCCGAGCCGGAAAAAGATGGGGGATGTTACCTTCACTCTTGTCTCTTTTGAGGTGGAGGTGAGGGGTGCGCCGAGTAGTATGATTGGTATGGTTAATAACATAGCCAAAAATGAGCTTTTCAACAATGCTGGCGTGGAGCTGATGGAAATAAATGTTCCTCAGTCCACAGGCGAGAACGGGGAAACTGTGCAGCCAATGGGAAAGATTAAGCTTGTTAGCTATAACTATTGAGGTGAATGACTATGGCAACAAAGGTTACCACTTTATTTATTAGGGATGATGCAATTAACCTGCTTGAGGTTGAGGGCAGGCGGGTGAGGAGGTGGGCTAGCTTACCCCTGGAGCCAGGCCTGGTCAGCCAGGGGTTGGTCCTGGATGAGGACAGGGTTGCGGAGGAGGTTGGTAAGCTATTTAAGCTGGCAAAAATAAAAGAGCAGAAGGTAATCGCTGGGATAAGCGGGCTCAATTCCTTGTACCGCCTGATTTCCCTGCCTGAACTGCCGGAGGCAATACTACCTGAGGCGGTAAAACAGGAGGCGAGAAGGGTGATACCAGTGCCTTTAGAAGAGGTCTATCTTTCATACCAGCGTCTTCCGGCGCCTGAGGGAGAGACTCGTGTTTTCCTGGCTGTTTTTCCCCGCAATGTGGCTGATGTTTTGGTTAGTACACTGCGGCGGGCGGGTGTTCAACCATATGTTATGGACCTAGCCCCCTTAGCCCTATGCCGGACTCTGGATGAGCCAAGGGCAATAATTATTAATGCTAGGTTAGAACACCTAGACATTATGGTTATGGAGGATAGGCTCCCCCAGCTAATCCACAGGATGACCGTACCCGGTGAGGTTTCATCGCTATCGGAAAGGCTACCGGCTATTGCCGAAGAGGTTGATAGGACTGTCGCCTTCTATAACTCTAGCCACAGGGAAAAGCCTTTAGGGGCAACAGTGCCGATGTTCGTTTGTGGTGATCTGGCAAAGCTAGCCGATGGCTGGCAAATGTTCTCCGGCAGTCTTAAGTCTCCGGTGTCAGTATTACCCTCGCCTGTAGAATCCCCTGATGGCTTTGAGCCGAGTGATTTTATGGTCAATATTGGACTGGCACTTAAGAAGATGCTGCCGGAGAGGGAAGAGGCTAATTTCTCCCTGGTTAATTTTAATGCCCTGCCTGAGGTTTACCTGCCTGAGCCGGTGCGCATATCAAGGGTCCTTACCCCGATTGGTATTGCCATGGGCATTGGCTTAATAGCTTTCATGGGATTTCTGGTTAGTGGCCAGTCTAGTAGTATCTCAACAGTGCATGCCCAGCTAGACTCAGCGAACAGCCGTAATACCGCGGAGCTCAAGGCAATAACAACACTTCAGGGGCAGATTAAGCAGTTAGAAGCCCAGCTCAATCCGCTGGCAGCTAAGAGGGAAGTATTTAATTCTGTACTCTCCTCTCTGAGCTTAGAGCGAGCACAGGTTAATACTGAAGTGGGCGAGGCTGTTAGCATGATGGGTTCGAATATAGGTTTGGTGGGGGTTTCTCATGATGGGACGTCGCTAACGGTAAGCGGCTTAGCCTGGACTGTGAATGAAATCCTTGACTATGCCAGGGATTTAAGAGCCAGGTTTGGTAATGTTACTGTCTCGTCGATAAAGGCAAAAGAGGAGAACGGAGTAATTCTCGGATATAATTTTGATCTTCTCGTGAAGTAAGGAGTGAGAGGAATGGACATCTTTTCATTGCTTCATACAGCAAGGTCGTTGGGTGCCTCTGATCTGCATATGGTCGTCTCCAGTCCGCCATTGCTGCGGATTAATGGTGAACTTCAGGCAATGCCTGAGGCACCAACACTAACTACCGAGGATATGAATCGTGCTTTCATCCAGGTAACTACGCCTACCGAGAGGGAGGAATTCAACCGCAGTCTGGAGCTTGATTTTGGCTATACCTTGCCCGGCGTCGGGCGTCTGCGCTGCAATGCCGCTCAGCAACGTGGTACCATCAGTCTTGCCATCCGTCTGTTGCCGCAGCAAATTCCGACTATAGATGAACTAGAACTGCCTTTGATATATAAGGAGCTTGCTCTCAGGCAGCGAGGACTGATAGTAGTTACCGGACCTACTGGTAGCGGTAAGACTACTACCCAGGCGGCAATGATTCAGCATTTGAACACCTTGGAAAGTCGCCATGTGGTTACCATTGAAGACCCTATCGAATATATTCACCCGCCTATTAAATGTGCCATAACCCAACGGCAGTTGGGTTATGATACCCGCTCCTTTGCCGATGCCTTAAAGCATGTCTTGAGGCAGGACCCAGATGTAATCCTGGTGGGTGAGATGAGGGATTTGGAGACGGTATCGGCAGTACTTACCCTGGCTGAGACTGGCCACCTGATCTTCTCCACTGGTCATGCCCCCAGTACCTATCAGGCAGTAGAAAGGCTAATAGACCTGTTTCCCCCCCATGAGCGCCATCTAGCTCAGACGAGGCTGGCTTCCCTGCTGGTGGCAGTTGTATGTCAGGTGCTTGTCCCCCGGGCTGATGGCGCAGGGAGGGTGGTTGCGGTCGAGATTATGCTGGCTAATCCGCCGGTGAGGAGCCTGATTCGTGAAGGCAAGATATACCTCCTGCCTAATGTAATCCGTACCCACCGCGATATAGGTATGATGCTACTAGATGACGCCCTGGCTAGCCTTTACCGCAGAAAGCTTATCACCGATAGGACTGTTTTTACTTTCTGCAGCGACCGCCAGGAAGTGGAAAAGCTAATGAACCGCGTGGAAACAGCGCCAGCACAGTAATCCCGGCTGATTCTCGCTGTAGAGCATAGTAAAAGAGGGGCGCAAGCCCCTCTTTTTGACTGTCTGGGGAGATAATAATAAAAAAAAGAGGGGGTTTACCCCCCTCTTTTGGAGGAAAGAGGGAGTTTACCTCCCTCTTTTGAAGGCTAGGGATACTCAAGCCTTTCTAAATTCGCTTCACTTAAATTAGAGCTTTAGGCTAT
>Ga0315280_10003082_pt1 | contig 26007 bp, 20 predicted proteins | sample YL17G06_40_MG_FD_203697 | JGI IMG/M metagenome (GOLD analysis project Ga0315280, IMG submission 203697) | Sediment microbial communities from Yellowstone Lake, YNP, Wyoming, USA - YL17G06_40 | ecosystem: Environmental > Aquatic > Freshwater > Lake > Sediment | place: USA: Wyoming | collected...
TTTTACCGCCAAAATAAGGAACAGCATAGTAATTGTGGTGAATAGCACTTCGGCAACATGGTAGTCAGTGAAGCCAAGTATTGACCTACCGAGGAATTCGCCGGGGAAGATGCCAACTAAACCAGCGGCTATTACACCAGCCCAACGACTAAACAGCGCTTTACCGATAAAATAGACCGGGATAACAGTCAAAGCGCCTAATACAGCCGGAAAATATACGCCGACCACATCAATAATGTGCTGTGTCGGTGAGCCCAGACTGATAAGCCAGATAATGCCAGCAAGAAGGTACGCAAAAAAAGGACGGACACCAAGGTCCCCACCAGTAGGATAAAGGAAATAGGGGTCAAACGAATTGAGGTGAGGAAAATTATGGGCCAGGTTGTCCACGATACGCATAAAAAAGTAAGCATCTGTACCAGTGAACTTTATCCAGTCGCCAACAAAAATCTTATCGAAGGGCAGAGCAACTCGGAGGTACAGGGCAACACCGAAGAATAAAGCTACTATTATGCCGGCAATAACCTCTTTGAGAAACCTGCGCTGGCCCATTTACCAACCTTGAACTAGATTATAAACCCGCCTTTGCAGGCAATGCAAGACTAACAGAACGATGGCTATTGACTTTGGACCGATTTCGAGCTATTCTGTAAACAAACTGAATAACTGTGGTAGGGTGCCCGAGGGTGACCAAGGGCTTAATTGACATGCAAGTCGGTGAAATTCCGGTACAGTCCCGCCTGCTGTAATAGTCAGAACATCGGCCCTACTAAGTATGGCTGCCTCCGCGGAGTAAGGGGGTGGGATTTATTATTTTGAATTAATCCCCTTGCTTTATGGAGCAGGGGGATTTCATTTTGCCATCGATTTGAAGGAGAGAATAATGAGTCAATATATTAGAAAATACCTTTGCATCCTGGGAGCATTAGCATTATTTCTTTGCCTCAGTTGTGTTCCACAATCTCCACCAGGCAATATAGTTGATGGCCTCGGCAGAAGCGTAACAATTAACAAAATACCCCAAAGAATCGTCTCTTTGGCACCGAGCAATACCGAAATCCTGTTCGCTCTTGGCCTAGATGACAAAGTGGTTGGAGTCACCGAGTACTGTAACTATCCTCAGGCGGCTAAGACTAAACCTAAAGTGGGTGGTTTCAGTACTGTCGACATAGAAAAGGTAGTTTCACTTGAGCCAGATTTGGTGCTGGCAACCCAGATCCATGGTAAAACCGTTATCCCCGCCCTGGAGAAACTTGGCCTAACAGTTATCGCCTTAACACCACGTTCTCTACATGAAGTTTTAGACAGCATCACACTGGTGGGCAAAATCACCGGGCAAAGTAGGGAGGCTTCAAAGCTGATTAATAACTTGAGGACAAGGATTGAAGCGGTAGCTGATAAAATTCGAACCTTATCTCCAAACCAAAGGCCGAGAGTCTTTTATGTCACCTGGCATGACCCCCTGATGACCGCCGGCACAGGAACTTTGACTGATAACGTAATCGACAGCGCCGGTGGACAAAACATCGCCTTTGATATCTCCGGTGACAAGACTATCAACCTCGAGACAGTCATCTACAGAGACCCGCAGGTAATTGTCGCCTCCGTTGGCATGGGGACTGGAGAAGACCTGCCTTGGCAATATGTGCGGACTGAACCCAGGTTGAAAAACACCCAGGCTATATTGAACGGCAGGATATATAAAATCGATGGTGACCTGATACACCGTCCTGGCCCTCGGATAGTCGATGCCCTGGAGCAAATGGCTCGATTCATTCATCCAGAACTCTTCGAAGAAATCAAATGAATATTTATCATATTACCTATTCACCTCAACCAAAGATTGCCTGCCTTCATTTCTGGGGCTGTAATCTAAGCTGTCGTGCCTGCCTATGCCACAAGGAAATCTACGATTGCCATCTTGAAGAAACAAAGGAAGCCATCTTTCAGCCAAATAAGGTGGCTGAGCCAGCGCCAAAAACTTTCCTCGCAATTAACCAAGTTCAAGAGGTTTTACGCAGCCTAGAGGTGCAGCAGGTTATTTTGATGGGGCAGGAGCCAACCATCGACCCAGAGTTACCAGAATTAGCCAAAGAGCTGCATATAGAATTTGGTAGCTATAATATCCTGCTCACCAATGGCTTCAAACTATTACCTATGGTTGATTTTGATGAGGTAGTTTTCAGTATCAAAGCTTACACCGACAGCCTCCACCGTGCCTATACAGGCAAGTCTAATCAAGAAGCTTTATATAACTTCCTTTCTATATACAAATCTGGGGTTAAGCTGAGAGCCGAGAGTATTTGTATCCCTGAATATATCGAGCATAACGAGGTTGAGAATATCGCCAGGTTCATTGCTCAGATAGATAAGAACATCCCGTACCGCGTAGATGCTTATCTTCCGGTAGCTGGTAACCCATGGCGGCGACCAAGCGTTAATGAAATGAAAGCAGCAGTGACTGCGGCTAGAAGATATTTAAATAATGTTTCTTGCCTAACTGGCAATGAAGAGCTGAAGTATAAGGTGATAAGGATTGTCTAGGAATGGCATTAGAACTACTAAAAAATGTAACCTTACCTAAAACCGCTACCATCTACCCTATACGATGGCGTAGTCGAATTTACGCCATAGTTGGACTGGCTCTACTTTTGGGAATAGCAGTTATAGTGACCTTAGCCGTAGGCAGCACGCACATACCTTTCGACACATTGTGTCATGTCCTGTTAGCCAAATTGCCTTTTATCCATGCAGAACCCACCTGGGCGAGCAACATAGAGACCATCATTTTTGATATTCGCCTGCCCCGGCTGCTCCTAGCCGGCCTGGTAGGTGCCGCCTTAGCTGTAGCCGGCACCACATACCAAGGGCTCTTCCGCAATCCTCTAGCTGACCCTTACCTCATTGGCGTTGCCCAGGGAGCAGCTCTAGGAGCTGTTATCGGTTTCATGCTGCCGATATCGTGGCAAGCCGGCAGTATCCCGTTGCTGGCATTTATTGGCGCCATTTTAGCTGTAGCTATCGTCTACTCAATCGCTAGGGTGGGTAAAACCCTGCCCATGACAACTCTTATCCTAGCTGGCGTAGCCCTGGGCGCTTTCTTGGCAGCGATCACTTCATACTTGATGATTGCTTCAGGCGACAAATTGCACGGCATAATTTCCTGGCTTCTGGGCACCTTTTCTCTAACCAGCTGGTGGCAGGTAGCGATGGTAACACCTTATATCTTCGTCGGCACTATAATCATCTGGCTTCATGCCCGCCCTCTAAATGTAATACAGCTTGACGAAGAGCAAGCACAACAGCTAGGCATCAACGTGGAACAGGTCAAGCTGATTCTGCTTGGAGCTGCAACCATGATAACCGCTGCTGCAGTCTGCTTCTGTGGCATCATCGGCTTTGTTGGCATCATTATTCCCCACACAGTGCGGCTTATCTGGGGTCCCGACCACCGCTTTCTTTTACCGCTGGCCACCTTCGCCGGTGCCATCTTCTTGATCCTATCCGATACTGCCGCCAGAACCATGCTGGCACCCACCGAAATACCAGTAGGCATAATCACCGCCTTCCTAGGGGCTCCTTTCTTTCTCTATCTCTTACGACAAAAGAAGAGGGCGATATTTTAAATGTTCAATTTGCGATTAGATAACATCAGCTTAGGCTACACCAAACGAGCGGTGCTCCATAACATCAGCCTCGAAGCCAAACCGGGTGAAATGCTGGGCATTATCGGACCTAACGGCTCTGGTAAATCAACATTGATCAAAGGCATAACCCGACTGATCCAGCCCATCTCAGGACAAATTTTCCTTGACGGTAAGGACATAGCTAGTATGAACCGGCAGGACTTAGCCCAGCTAATAGCTGTTGTTCCTCAAAATCCAACCTTACCCGAGCTGTTCACTGCTCTTGAGGTGGTGCTTATGGGACGTACGCCACATCTGGGACTCCTGCGTTATGAAGGAGAAAAGGATTTAGCTATTGTCCAAAAAGCCATGGAAGCCACCCAGACACTCGCCTTTGCTGAGCGCAGAGTTGGCGAGCTGTCCGGAGGCGAAAGACAGCGCCTGACCATCGCCCGTGCCTTAGCCCAAGAACCAAAAATAATACTTATGGATGAACCTACTGCCAATCTAGACATTAATTATCAGATAGAAACTCTGGATTTAGCTCGTCAGCTATGCCGGGAACAAGAGTTAATTGTGGTGGTGACACTTCATGACTTAAACCTGGCATCTCAGTATTGCGACCGACTGGTAATGCTCAGCAATGGAAGAGTTTACTGCCACGGGGTTCCTAAGGCAGTAATCAACGCCCAGACTATCAAGGAGGTTTATGGGGCTGAAGTCTATGTCTATCCACATCCGGTTAATGACTTGCCCGCTACCCTTATCGTGTCTGACAAAAAGAGAAAAGTGTTTTAGAAATCATGGAAATCATAGCTATCCTACTCATAGCTCTTGCCCTTGACCTTATTTTTGGTGAGCTACCCAATGCCTGGCATCCCGTAGCCTGGCTGGGGAAGCTCATCTCCCTGGAAACAAGACTGGCTCCAAAAAGGGGCAAGCTCAGGCAGCTTGCCTACGGTGTCAGCATGGTTTTAATAACGCTTGGACTAATTGTCACAGCCGTTTACTTCTTGCTTGCCTACTTGAGAGAGTTTAACCCCGTAGTTTACGTCATTGTCGCCGGGCTCTTAGTGAAATTCAGTTTTTCCTTACGTGGACTTAGGCAAGCCGTTGATGCAGTTAGAGGACTTTTAGCCAGAGATAAACTGACCCAGGCACGCATAAGCTTGAAGTCTCTGGTCAGTCGTGACACTGATGAACTCAACAAGAGCCAGGTGATATCGGCTGCGGTAGAGTCAGCAGCCGAAAATATATGTGACAGCTTTGTAGCTCCTCTATTTTACTTCTTCCTCTTCGGCGTGCCCGGTGCAATAGCCTACCGAATAATAAATAGCTTTGATGCTGTGGTAGGATACCACGGGCAATGGGAATACTTAGGCAAGTTTACCGCTCGACTGGATGATGTGGCCAATTTCATCCCAGCACGGATTACCGGCTTAATAATAGTTCTAGCTTCTCTGACATGCCGAAAAAACACGTCGCAAGCCTGGCATATTATGATTCGCGACCACAACAGAACGGAAAGTCCTAATGCCGGCTGGACAATGGGCGCCATCGCCGGCGCCCTGGGAGTACAATTAGAAAAAGCCGGGCATTACAAGCTGGGTGACAACCATTTTCCCCTGTCACTTGATACTATTGACGCTTCTCGACAAATTATTGTTGTAGCAGCCATTATCTGGTGCTTAATATCTATCTTAGCTGAGGTGATATATTTTGTTGCAACCTAGACCAGCTATAAACAAACTTACCCCCTGCGTTCACGGTGGCATAGACTACGCGGAGTTAAAGAAGCTTGGTGTTTCCCTAGAGGCTATCCTCGACTTCAGCGTTAGCTGTAATCCGTTCGGGTCACCACCAGGCATAAGAGAGGCTTTAACCGATACATTAATCGAACGCTATCCTGACTCCGAAGCCAGTGAACTAAAGCAAGCACTGGCTGTAAAGCTAAACATAGCTCCAGACAACCTTATAGTAGGCAATGGCTCGACTGAGCTAATCAGGATGCTGGCCATTGCCTATTTTGGCCCTGATGATTTAGTCCTCATCCCTCAGCCCACTTATGGCGAGTATGAGATTGCCTGTCACCTTGTCGCTGCTCAGGTGATGAAGCAGCCAGTCCTCAAAGAGCCAGAGTTCCAGATAGATGTGACTAAAATGACAGACTTAATCCAAAAACACCGACCTAAAGGCGTTTTCCTATGCAATCCTAACAACCCTACCGGGCAATATACGTCAAAAGAACAAGTTGAGCAGATTATGTCAAGTTCTCAAGACAGCCTTGTCATACTGGATGAAGCCTATATCGCCTTCACTGAAAATGCGTGGTCGTCTCAAGACATGGTAAATCATGGCAACTTGGTTATCCTGCGGTCAATGACCAAGGACTATGCCCTAGCCGGACTGCGCCTCGGCTATGCCATAGCTGCCGAGTCAATTATTTCTGTCCTGAAACGTGTCCGTCCACCTTGGAATGTTAACGCCCCAGCCCAAAAAGCTGGCATCCTTGCCCTGAATGCTGACAGCTATCTCAAGGAGTGCAGTAGCAAAATCCGAGAAGCCAAGGATTTTCTAATAAAAGAGCTAGAACGCCTTGGGCTACTGCCACTACCTTCGCAAACCAATTTTTTCCTGGTCAAGGTCGGCAATGCCACAGCCTTCGGACAAGCTCTATTAAAGAAGGGTATTTTGGTCCGTGATTGTACCTCCTTCGGCCTGCACCAATACATACGTCTGGCACCACGCACCTTGCCGGAATGCCAGAAGCTAATCGAGGTTCTAAAAGAGGTTGGAGTCCTGAGTCATGCCAGCTAAAACTTTGATGATACAGGGTACTGCATCATCGGTAGGCAAGAGCATCATTGTAGCTGGGTTATGCCGTATTTTCCGTCAGGACGGCTTCAAGGTTGCTCCGTTCAAAGCGCAGAATATGGCTTTAAATTCCTTCGTCACTAAAGAAGGCGGCGAAATCGGACGGGCTCAAGCAGTACAGGCTGAGGCAGCCGGCATTGAACCTTCGGTCTACATGAACCCAGTCTTGCTTAAACCCGAGGCCGAAGCCAGCTCACAGGTAATCGTCCTAGGCAAGGTGGCCAAAAGCCTGGAGGCTAGCCAATACTATAACCACACCCCCAGCCTGCTGAAGACAATCGAAGACTCTCTAAACCGACTGCGCTCTACCTATGATATCGTGGTCATCGAAGGGGCCGGCAGTCCAGCAGAGATAAACCTCAAAAAGAGGGAAATAGTCAACATGCGAGTGGCTAAAATGGCTAACGCTCCTGTCATCCTGGTCGGTGATATCGACCGCGGCGGCGTATTCGCTTCCCTCATCGGCACCTTGGAGCTGCTAACCAAACGAGAGCGTAACCTCATTAAAGGGGTCATCATCAATAAATTTCGCGGTGACCTGAAGCTGCTGAAGCCAGGGCTGGACATCTTAGAGAAACGCACCGGCAAGCCAGTTTTAGGAGTAATCCCCTATTTCCGAGGCATCAACATCGCTCAGGAGGATTCGGTCTATCTTGATGAACGATCAGCACGCTCGGCCAATGGAAGTGTTGATGTGGCTGTGATACGCTTACCCCATATTTCTAACTACGATGATTTCGACCCCTTAGAAGAGCAAGATTGCACTGTCCGCTATATAACCAGAGCTTCCGAACTGGGAAATCCAGACTTGCTTATCCTGCCCGGCACTAAAAGCACTATCGACGACTTAATTTATTTGCAGCAGCAAGAGCTGGCGCAAGCCATTATCCACATGTCCAAGTCTGGCACTGCAATAATCGGTATCTGCGGTGGCTATCAGATGCTGGGCAAGAGCATCCACGACCCTGATAAAGTCGAGTCTAAGCATGACAGCATCGCTGGGCTAGGTCTGCTCAATAGCACAACCATTTTTAATCACGCCAAAACGACTACCCAAGTCAAAGCTCAGGTGGCCGCCGATGAAGGCCTACTCAAAGGACTGAAAGGCATAGAGGTCACTGGCTACGAAATCCACATGGGGCAAACCAGAAGCCAGAACTGCCGGCCAGCATTCCAGATTCTAGAAACGCCTCAAGGGAAAGCCAATTATTTCGACGGTGCCGTCAACAGCAACGGCTTTATATTCGGCACCTACATTCATGGCTTATTTCACAATGCCAATTTTACACACCATCTCCTGAACAGACTGCGACAGCTCCGAGGTTTACCAATAATCTCAGCTCCATCAACAAACAAACAGGAAATATATGATAAACTAGCCAGTATAATCAGGCAGAACCTCGATATGCCCCAGGTCTACAAGATAACTTTCGGGAGGAATTATGGTTGAAAAAGATTCCAAGGGTCTCGTTCATGTCTATACAGGTGACGGTAAAGGCAAAACTACAGCCGCTTTAGGTCTGGCGATGAGAGCCGTAGGACAAGGCATGAAAGTAGCCTTCATCCAGTTCCTAAAAGGTCAACCTTGCGGCGAACACTTCTTCGCATCACAGTATCACCCTTTTGATATAGTCCAGGTAAGCGTAGGCGATAGTTTCCAGAAATCTAAAGAGCAATTAAGCCAGGAGGCCCAGCAGACGCTAGCCTACGCTGAACAAGAGATACTCAGCGCCAAATATGACCTGGTCATCCTTGATGAAATTTTCATCGCCATCAACCAGGGCTTGATAACTGTTAAGCAGGTGTTAGACTTGCTGGATGCGAAACCTAGCTCGGTTGAACTGGTCTTGACCGGACGGAAGGCACCTCCAGAGATAATTCAACGGGCTGATTTGGTTACCGAGATGCTCATGATTAAGCACCCCTTCACCGAGGGAACAAGTGCCAGGCGTGGCATCGAATACTAATAAGCAAGGAGCTTAAACCATGACCAGTTCCTTAGACACAATACTTAAAGAAATTAAGCCGCTAGATAGCTCGGCGATGACAGCTGCCAGACAGCACCAGAACAGCCTGACCAAGCCACATGGCAGCTTAGGTAGGCTGGAGGAGCTATCAATTCAGATTGCTGGCATTAAAGGTCAAGTTAAACCTAAACTGGAGCACAAAACCATAATAACCATGGTCGCCGACCATGGTGTCGCTGCTGAAACGGTCAGCCTCTACCCCCAGGAAGTAACCCGCCAGATGGTCCTCAACTTTCTCAAAGGCGGTGCCGCCATAAATGTCCTGGCCGGTCAGATAGGTGCCCGGGTTATAGTAGTAGATATGGGAGTAAAAGGCGGTTTTCAGCCGCTGCCCGGATTGTTATGTAAAATGATTGATTTCGGCACCAAAAACATGACACAGGGACCGGCGATGACCCGTCAGCAAGCCATAGATGCCATAGAGGCTGGCATCCAGGTTGTTGAAGCCGAGCTGGGCAAGAGACTCGATATCATCGGCACTGGAGATATGGGCATCGGCAATACTACCGCCAGCAGTGCCATCTTCGCTGCCATCAGCGGTAGAGCAGCCAAGAAAGTCACCGGTCGTGGCACTGGCATTGGTGATAGGCAGTTTGCCCACAAAATCAAAGTGATAGAGAAAGCCTTATCGGTGAACAAACCAAATTCTAAAGACCCGATAGATGTTTTAGCTAAGGTCGGTGGCTTCGAGATCGGCGGTTTGACAGGAGTTATATTGGCCGGTGCTGCCTATAGAATCCCGGTAGTCATTGATGGCTTCATCTCCGGGGCTGCGGCGCTCATCGCCACTGGTCTGTCACCCCAGGCCAAAGATTACCTTATTGCCGCCCATCTCTCGGCAGAGGCAGGACATGAGCTACTGCTCCAGTTCCTCGGACTGAAACCGCTGCTCAACCTGAACATGCGGCTGGGAGAAGGCACCGGCGCTGTTATGGGCATTTTTCTGGCTGAAGCTGCGGTCAGGACTTTGAGCCAGATGGCTACATTCACTGAAGCCGGCGTTTCTGAAGCCAAACCACTCGAACCGCACTGAGGAGTTTAACTTTGGGTTTCTGGGCAGCCCTCCAATTCTTAACCATATTCCCCACCCCTCTTCGCCATGCGGTCACAGCTAAGACCTCTGGCCAATCCCTGACCTATTTCCCGCTGGTGGGCTTAATTCTCGGCGCCATGCTGCTCGGCCTTCACTATGGCTTGTCTTTTATTCTGCCCCCTCCCGTAGTAAACGCCCTGCTTATCATAGCTCTAGTTATCCTGACCGGCGCCCATCACCTCGACGGCTTTATTGACACCTGCGACGGTGTCATCGCTGGCAAATCCAAGGAGGAAAGACTGGCCATAATGTCGGACAGCAAGGTTGGTGCCTTCGGCATCGTCGGCGCCATCCTCCTCCTGCTGCTCAAATATGCTTCGTTGTCTTCCGCGTCGATATTGCCATCGCTTCTACTTATGCCCACCTTAAGCCGCTGGACAATGGTCGGCATCATCTTCACCTTTCCCTATGCCAAGAGCTCCGGCATGGGACTGGCCTTCAAGCAGGGTGCCAGCTGGAAGAGACTGACCATAGCCACAGCCATAGCTTTGATTGCCGCCGTAGCCTTGCTAAAGTGGTGGGGGCTGGTACTGGTGGCAGCTCTATGGCTTATCGCTTTCGGCATCGCCAGCTACTTCCGCTCCCGCCTGAGCGGACTCACTGGCGATAATTACGGGGCCATCAACGAGCTGGCTGAGGTTTTGGTACTTTTGCTCCTAATCTTGCTCGGGGGGTTATAATGACCGAATACGCGGCTTCATGGAGCGGTGGCAAAGACAGTTGCTTCGCCTGCTGGAAAGCGCTCTCCCAGGGCTTGAAGGTAAGCTATCTGCTCAACTTCATAAATAAAGATTCAACCAGGGCTATGTCTCACGGCCTAGACCACAAGCTGATAGCTTTACAGGCACAGGCCATAGGACTGCCCATACTCCAGCAAGAAGTCACCTGGGAAACTTATGAATCTGGATTCAAAGACGCCTTAAGAAAACTGAAGCTCAAAGGCATTAGCGGCCTGGTTACCGGCGATATTCACCTCCAGGAACACAAAGACTGGATAGACAGGGTCTGCGGCGAAGCGGGCGTCACAGCAATTTTGCCCTTGTGGGATATGGACAGCGCCAAGCTTCTAACCAACTTTATCGAGGCTGGCTTCAAAGCCATTGTTGTCAGCGTCAAAGTTCAATTCTTCGGCAAGGAGTGGCTGGGCAGGCAGGTGGACAGCAAACTGGCCTCTGAACTCGGCCAGCTTGCCTCCAGGCTAAATATTGACGTTTGCGGCGAAGCCGGAGAGTTCCACACCTTTGTTTATGACGGGCAAACTTTCAACAGACCCATAAAAATAGGCAAAGCAGTCCCGGTAGCCAGAGACGACCACTGGTCTTTAGACATATTGGAGTACAGCCTTGGCTAAAAAATCAATTTTAATACTCGGCGGTGCTCGCAGCGGCAAAAGCCACTTCGCCCAGCAACTTGCTAAAAAGCTCAGTGACAAAGTCCTTTTTGTCGCTACCGGCGAGGCGCTGGATGAAGAGATGCAAGCTCGGATTGCCGAGCATAAAAAAGCCCGCCCCAAAAGCTGGCGAACACTAGAGATATCAACCGGCATTGGCAAAGAAATAAAGAAACAGATCGGCGATGCCGAGATGGTAATCATAGACTGCCTCACCCTGCTTGTCTCCAACTTGCTCCGTGACGAACCTGCCTACCCGGAAGCTGAAAAACGGGTGACGACTGAAATAGACGAGCTTCTCGCTTGCATGGACAAGCTTGATGCCAGCTTTATCATCGTCTCCAACGAGGTTGGCATGGGCCTGGTGCCCGAGACCAGGCTCGGCCGCATCTACCGCGACCTGCTGGGCAAAGCCAATCGGCTCATTGCCCAGCACGCCAACGAGGTCTACTTCATGGTAGCCGGCATGCCGATAGAGGTGAAAGGATAGCAAGGTAGCCTTCTCCCTGAACGATTCGTCAGAATGTTCACTTATGCCATATTGACGTATAATAATTGAAAATTGACCTCCGTCCGCTAAGTTACAAAAGTTAGTATGAGGTTAAATTGGACGAGCGAATACTTACAAGCGACCAAGAGGACATTCATCAATTTTCGGTAGCAACCAACAATCCTTTCTATACTAAGAATAAATGGATACTGAAAGATCTGTTTGAGAAAAGTCTGCAAGCCAAACATGGTCACTACTCACTGATTGATATTCAGTTTGAGATCCTTGGTCACATTATTGCTACCGATTCTGCTCGTCAAAAATACCTTAGGTGGAAAGTTCTTTGCGCTAGGGCGATAAAGAGACTAAAGAAGAGGAAGGCTCCACTAGAACGTGCGAAGCTAGCCCAAGAGCGTCTACAATTTATGCAGGATTCTGCGTTAGCAGCTAAGTTGTTTTTGGGCCAGCTACGCTCTATTGGTGATGGAATTGCTTGGTGGTTCCTAAATTATGATAGAGCGGCTCTGCGATTACTAGCAGAGCATTCCTACATTCAAGCCCCAAAATTAGGGGCTGGACTATACGCAGAAATCTATGAGTGTTCACGTTTGGCCTCAGAAGGTCGTCCCTTCTTGTTAAATTCTATAACAAACTTCCTTCGGGTCGGTGATATCACCATATATGATAAATTAGCTGACACATTTAAATTAATAGAAGTCAAAGCTGGTAAGCTCCAAACACCTCGCACTATACGACAAGGCAAACAAATAGGCCTAGTCCAAGAAGGTCTTGATGAGGGCTCTCATTCTGTTTCAGGCATTACTATTACGAAAATGATAGCAAAAGCTCCATTGATGACATATATAAAAAGTGTAGAACAGGCAATGGTTGAGGCAGAACAAAAATTTGGATCATCACGTCTCTTTGGCGAATATCTCTCAGTGGGGGTGTTCGCCATGCAAAGAATTGGAGATGACCTTCCAGAAACAGATATGGAACAATTGCAAGCCACTGTAATGGAGCGCTGTATGTCTGTCTTACGCAGGAGAACAGATATCCCGCTATCACTTATGAGTAACATACTCCCTACAGTCCACTTTAGCCGGATACTCGCTCCATATACGATTTTTCCAATCGATCAGAATCGACGGTTTGACTTGCTTACAGGCAACTTCTTGGTCATCAGTCTGCTTAATATAAGTGGAGTCGCACGATGGTTAGAAAAACGTGGATGGGAGACAAAAATTGTTTTGCCGCCAGACAAGGTCCCTAACGTTGATGAATTCCCACATGTTCCTGTATTAGAAGTACGAAAGGGCAAGAAAGGAACCGAAATAGTTCTGGATATTCTTGCAATAGCTGCTATGGAATTTTGGATGCCAGAATCACTCGAGGGAGCGATAGTTACAGCTCGTGAAGAAGGAGTCCCAGACGGCAGCTTCTATACTGTTAATTTCCCTAATGTTGGTAAGTACGCTTGGGATTGATATATGACATCTATTGCTGAATTCAAGTTATCTCATATCTAGAATTACACAATCAGCCATTTTGTTATACTTCCACAACGCCAATCGTAGCTACCAAAATAAAGTGGAAATAGACGGATCTATTCCCTCGACCTAAGGCTCATAAGGATGCAAGGATAGAAGACGGCAGCCGCTTTTCTGTCAGCAGGTCTTATCAAACAGATTCCACGATATCGGCAAACTGCTCAAGCCCCAATTCAGTGAGTTTTGTTTTAGTAGGCACGCCTTTCTGGATATTCCACCCCCTCTCCTCGTAATACGTATCGAGCATTGTTTCCAAGTCTTCTCTGTTAAGACGCCTTCCGAACCAATCTGTCAAATAGCGGTCCCCTTCACGGGCTGGCAGTGGAGTCTCGATATTCTGTAGATATACCGGCGGTATCCTGTCGTCTTCCCTGTTGAATCCTTCCCTGACGTTAAGCAGTTTCTCCAGATTGAGAACTCTTTCCCCCGCTCTCAGCAAGTCGCGAGGGGTTATGTCAAAGCCAGTTGCCGCTGAATAAGCCTCTGACAGCCATGGCATGTCACGCAGGGGGTCATTCGCCCAATGAATTGAGGTATCGCAGATACCCAGGAGGTTGTACGCGGTCTCGGCTTCACCACCGTACTTCTCCAGCCTGCCAGTGTCGAAGTGGTCCTCGGTGAAGATTCTATCTAGCTCTTCTTTCGTTATTCCCATTTTCTCAGCATCTCTTTTGACATCGCCAAACGAGATTTCGCTGCTGGCCCAGTAGGTGGCCGAATGAGTGTGCTTCGCCTTGGCGTGCACGATGCTTCCGAGACCCATGCAGGGACTGAAGCCCGTGCCCTGCTTAAAGAGAGAAGGCCAGATCCTGGCATCCACCAAAAGGTCGATGCCTTTGGTTATGGCACACCCGGTGTCGTAGTCGCTTGAAGCATCAATCCCCAGGCTTTCACAAAGCGGATACCATCCCTCAGCCATGATAGCGCCGATGTCTTGTCTATGTACAATCTTTTCGATGAGTGCAAGGTAATAGTCCAGGTCTCCTATTTTCAACTCTAGCCCTCCCATATCGTCCCTGGATAAGACGCCACGCTCATATTGCTGAGTGACAAACCACATCATGTTCAGGGTCGTCGACACGCATAATCCATAGCTGTTCATTCTTCCCAGTAATGTGAATGCTTCTCCGTAATCCTTGAGCTGCAGTTGCATTTGGAGCATGGAGGGTAGAGCAGGGAAACTGCCCCCAAACCGGACTCCCCTATACTTTCCCTCCTTTACTTCGTGGATGGACTTGCAAGCACACATGCCACCGCTGCAACCTTTGATGCCGACCATCAATTCTGTCAGTAGTGTACCTGTTCTCCCCTTCCCCAAGGGAGCAGTTGCTTGATAATTGGGATGGCTCAGGATTTCCTTGCGTTTCTTCTCCACTATCTTTGTAAATCGCTTCCGATCGGCTATCTTTATGCCTTTGTTCCCAAGAGTCACGATGGCCTTAAGTCCCTTAGCTCCACCTACTGCTCCGGCGAACCGTCCTGCATTATGCCAGTCGTCAGTCCAGCCCAGAGAAAACCTGACCAGGTTCTCCCCCGCCGGGCCGATAACCCAGGTGCCGCAATTTCCCGTCTTGCCTCGATGCCTTTTCCTCAATATCCTGCCCACCTCATAGACGTCCTTTCCCCAAATATCGCTGGCATCGCAAATCTCCACATCTTCATCTGTTACCTTCAAATAACATGGCTTCTCTGCACGTCCAGTAACGACTATATGGTCATAGCCGGCATTCTTCATCATAGCTCCAAAGCGGTTGCTGCCAAACATCGACGTGGAGGCAAAGTATTTCTTGCCATCCTTGCTTGCTGGCATGCAGTATTTTGTGCTGAGGTAGCTTTTCCCGCTTCCGGGGACAAGCGTGCCTAGCAGTGGGCCGGTGCCAAATACAAGGACGTTTTCCGGTGACAGAGGGTCTATGCTGGGTTTGAGAGTATCGAGGAGCATATTCAGACCAACTCCCGGACCCCCAATAAATTTCCGGGCAACGTTGGTATCTAGCGGCCCCCTTCTAATCTGACGGGTGTTTAGGTCCACATGAAGGATATTGCCAGCATATCCGTAATACTCCATTCTTATCCTCCCTTTAGTCGAGTGATAGCGCCAAACTCACAGTGTCTGGTACACAGACTGCAGCCCTCCCTGCATTCGTCTGTGAAACATATCTCATCGGGTGGGTTTATTACTATGTAGGATTTCTCCGGGTTGAAGGCCCCTGTGTAGGTAAAGGAACATATCAACTGGCAGCGCATACACCCCGTGCATTTTCCAGCATCTGTACTGATGTTCACCTTTTCCATTTCTTACTCATTCACATTCCAGTACTTCCATGCCTTGCTCGGCTGCGTGTATCAGGGCAGGGTCTAACGAAAGTATACTTTAAAGCGGAGGGCGTGTAAATCGTCGTGCAATGCCGAGAGAGCTGAACGAAACGTCGTTTTGTGAAACTGCCCGCTTTCTGCCTCGGCCGTTACAAGGTCAGCTACCCGGTATCGACAAACGGCGGCCTGACCATTATAATATATGTAAACAGATGAAAACTGTCCGCCTGAATAAACGCTCCTTCTTAAGTTGGGGCATTGGGCACGGGCTTTGCCTGACACTGATTTGTCTGCTCACCATATTCAGTGCCTTTTTCCTTTTCGCTAGTCCTGTCCAGGCAGCGCTGTTTATCACCACATCACCACTTCTGCCCCAAGGCCAGATAGGCACTGCCTACTATGCGGCTCTAACAGCAACTGTCGATAATCCGCCCTTTACCTGGAGCATTATCAGCGGCTCCCCACCACCGGGTTTAAGTCTCGCAGCATCAGGAGTCATCTCAGGGACACCGACAATAGCCGGCACCTTCAACTTCACAGCCAGGGTCACAGATAGCACAGCCATTACCGCCAGTCAACCATTCATTATTACCATCACTCAACCTCCATTAAGGTTCCTTACAACCAGTTTGGCACTAGCAAAAGAGGGTGAGGGCTATACTGATACGATAAGGGTCAGCGGTGGTGCAACGCCATATACCTGGTCTATGTCCAGCGGTACATTGCCCACAGGGCTAAATTTAAATGCGGGCACTGGCTATATCTCAGGTGTTCCAGCTAAAGGCACCGCCGGCAGCTATAGTTTCATAGTCGAGGTCACAGACAGCTCAGCCACACCTCTAACGGGTCAGCAGGGCTTCAGCATCACCGTCGAAAAGGGCGGTTATGAAGCTACCATTACTATTGGCAGTGGTCTCAAAGCTGGCCAGACAAAAGTATACGTTTCAGGAAGTACCGTTGCTACGCTGCGTGGCGGCGAGTCTACGAAACTCAGCCTTGACCTGGGAGCCATCCGCTCTGTTAGCGTCGACTCTATTGTCGCAAACCCGACAGAAGATGGTGTCAGGTACAAAGCACAGGAAAATGCCATAACCGTAAATGAATCGTCGCCTAATGCGAATTTCACTTATAACACAGAATATTCTATCGACTTCAAAACCGAGCCTTCAAAGGTAGGCCAGCTATCTGGCTCCGGTTGGTATAAGGAAGACTACATGCTCAGAACCAGTGCCCCAAACGAGGTTAATGACCCCAATGACCCCGGCATACAATACCGTTTCGCCTACTGGAAATTACCTACAGGTGAAACTGTTTCAGGCAAAGACCTGAGCCTGACGATGAACGCCGCCGGAAGCTGCACAGCCTACTACGATACCTACTACAGGCTGACTCTGACATCACCATATGGCGAAGCAGAGGGGAGCGATTGGTACAAGGCTGGCAGCACAGCTAAATGGAGTATGAATAATCCGCAAGTCAAAATACAGGGTATTCTAGGTGTGTTCGGCGGCAAGCTAAATGCCGTCAATTCAAGTGGCACTACTCTGATGGATAGTCCCAAGACAGTGACTATAGATTGGGAACCAGACTACACCATGCCATTCATCATGATACCTCTAACAATTATCCTGCTCATCCTGGGCGGCTATGGCCTGTACCTATTACTGCGCAGCCTCCAACCAAAGCCAGCACCATTTCCACCACCATACCAGTATATGCCACCACCATACCAGTATATGCCACCACCCCCACAGCCTATGCCACCACCTCAAACTACAGTGGTTATGATAGGTGGTGATAAGAAACAACTAGGTCCGCCGACAACTAAAGACCAGCTTATGGAAAAGTTTGGCGAGCTTCTCCAGAAATATGAAGATGAGATTAAGTCCACAACATCAGCCAAAGAACTGCCCCAAGCTCAAACTGTTGAGCATGAGAAACGGCTGCCGGCACCTGAACAAACTCCACCAGCAGTAGTAGGAGCAGAGGTCACCCCGGGGGAAAAAGGCACAACATGCAGCTTCACCTCGAAAAGGCCGCTGAGAACAGTCGCCAGTAATTGGAGACAGTTAGAAACCAGGACCACAACTCTGCCATCCGCTGGCAAGAAGGCAGCCGAAGGCACGACCGGCCTGGCCATAACCTGGGCACGGGATATATACCAGGAATGGGAAACCCTCACCTGCTGGCTGCCACGTGGGCACAAAGAACCCCACGAAGGCAGCGTAGAGATAGTCTATAGCCGGCTCAACACCATCACCGAGGAGAAAATCTATACACCTGGGCAGGAACTCGAACCACCTGCACCTCACTATACCGATGGCATGCCACGAGTGGAGGTGGCAGCCAATGAAATTCTCCCACCCGACAAGCTACCCCCCGAAACCACGTCATGACAAGCTCTGACACCCACAGCAAGCATCTAAGGCTAGGGCTTGGTCTGGTATTAATCGCAATCACCTGTCTGGCAATTCCCTATAAGCCAGCTTTAGCCAACCCGGGAACAATGAAGTGGAGCACCGTTGACACCCCGAGCAACATGGGCAATGTCATACTAAGTCCATCGGAAATAAACGCCATCGCCATCGGCAACGACGGCAGAACCTTCTACGCCATCGACATCCCTAACAGCAGAGTCTACAAGTCATTGAATGGCGGTATTACCTGGGATGACGTGAGCAGTCATCTGACAAGTGATGGCGCTGTTCTGCCCGCCTGGAATATAGCCATCGCTCCAGATAACCCAAACTTCGTAGCTGTGGTCACCAGCGATGGCGGCTCACCCAAAAGGGTTTTTGTCTCAAGCGATGGCGGTAGTCAGTGGCAGGACACCAACTGCCCGGCAGCCAGCAATATCGGTGCTATTGCCATCTCTCCAAGTTACGGCGGCTATGATATAGCCATCGGCACCAGAACTGGAGCCGGCGGTGGCGACGTTTATGTTTTCAGAGCGGTTGGTCCCGGCAACTGGGCATCTCAGAGCTTTACCGGCGATATCCTGGCAATCAAATTCTCACCCACTTATCGAGCCGACTTCAGCCTGGTGACCGTCTCAACCCATGTCGCCGGTACCTACATCAATCTTGGTATTCACGACATGGTCGCCAACACCACCAACTGGGGCACCTGGGGCCCTGTGGAGGTTACAACCGCAGGTGCCGGCCCCTCTCCCACCGTAGCTCGAGTTATAACCGCTGACCTAGAGCTGCCCGCCGACTTCTCAGGGCAAGCTCCAAGTCTGCGCCGTATGTATATCAGCATAGATGCCCCAACAGCCAATGCCGGTATCTACCGTTTTGATGATACCGTCGGCTATCTGCTGATGCCTGCCCCTGCTCCCTTAAGGATTTCAAGCATCGCTTATTATGGCACCTATACCTCTGGCAAGCTACTGGCTGGCGAGGTTCGCGGCAATGCCAACACAGCTGCAGTAATAATCTGGTTTACTGATGCACCTATAACCTGCCCGGAGCCATGCTGGTATCAAACCCAAAAGGCGCCTACCGGTGGCGGCAATTCAGGCTATGCCAATGCTCAGGTAATCTGGAGTCCTGATGGCAGCCGTGCCTACTGCGCCACCAGTTCCGCCCTGCTCAATGACCCTACAAGCTGGCCCAGCGGTTATTTGACGGGCATCGAACTGGATGAATCAGCTTTGTCTCTAAGCTTAGACAACGGCAAAACATGGAATCAGCTCAGCCTGATGGATACCGAGATAAGCTTTCTCTCGGATGTGGCAGTAACACCGGCTTCAGATACCATCTACCTGGCATCTATCAATAACCACGCTGGGATAAACAACTTCGACAGCATCTGGCGGACAACAGGCCCGCCCACAGGGAAAGTATGGGAAAGAGTCCTGTGCCTTCTGTCTACAACCAACGACCTGATCCTGCGCACAAGCAATGTCGGCAATGACCCAGCTATATTTTTCGCCTCCCGCTTAACAAGCGATTTAAGGCAATCACCGGATGGAGGCCAGACCTGGCTCAACACTCTGCCAGGTGCTAATGTGACCGATTTTGCTGCTACCAGGATCAACAACGTACCTCACATATACGTCCTCGACAACAACTACGTCCGTCAAGGAACCAGCAATGGACAAACATGGCAATGGGCACCGAAGGCAAACACAACTTTAGACACCGGACACAGCATAACCGCTACACCCACGGGCGTCATTGCAGTCGGCGACAATGCTGACGGCATGGTCGCCTATTCGCTGGATGGCGGCGTTTCTTTTGAGCGAACTACAGCTGTTCCTACACCGGGCAAGATGCATGTAGTTGCCGACTATAGGTTCCAGAATTCCCTAATCATCATCTACGCTGCCAGCGATAGTGCTGGAAGTGAAATTTATAACTGGGTCGTAGGCTCGAACTTCGGCTGGACAGCAATGGGGTCACTTGGTCGCAGCTTCTACGGTCTTGCACAGCTCGAAACCCTCTACGGTGCCTGGTCGAGTGGCGGTGTCACCACCGTTGACCGCACCCTGGAACCAGAAAAGCTGGGACCTCCTTACATCGAATGGGACAGCCTGAACGCTGGACTAGCCCCAGGAGTCGTTTTCACCAGAGAGCCTGTCTCCTTGAAAGTCTCAGCGGGCATTAACCTCTGGGCAATCGACAACAGACCTTACACTGTAACCACTGGACAACTTTGGAATTTCTACGACTGCCTGTCGCCAAGCCCTCAATATACGCCACCACCTCCACCGAGCCGGGAGGTACTATTTCAGGCTCCAACACCAACTTCGCCAGCTATGAATGAGATAATACCGATATATTTGGAAACCGGAGATATCGGCGATATTGTATTCAAATGGAAACACCCAACTGCAGCCATAGAGTATGAACTCTGGCTAGCCAAAGACGAAGCTTTCAGCCAGGCAGTATTGCAACAAACTATAAAACCCGAGAACCGGCAGGCACCCACGTGGGCAATGCCAAAGACAATCGGTTTGGAGAAGAGCCAGAAGTATTACTGGAAGATAAGGGTCAGCCAAGCAGCAACGGGCGAAAAGGGAGATGGTAACTGGTCAAAGGTCATGTCATTCAGCGTGGCATCGCCACCACCAGAGGAGACTTCTCAACCTGGCCCTGCTCCAGCAAGTCCGCCAAATGGTGCTAAAGAAGAAACCAAACCTTCATCTTGGATAGTAAATATCCCCATGTGGGTATGGATTATGATTGCCCTCTTACTCGTTGCCATACCCATTACCGCCTTTACTATCGGCAGGGCAAAGAAGTAGCGCCAGGCTTCAGCATCGCCAAAGCAGCCCAACGCCGGGTGACCCTAAAGGGTCACAGCTACATTGGTTGGGCCATATTCACCGATTATCGGCATTGCTTATCCTGAGTGCTGTTGTAAGATTCTTCGCTTCGCTCAGAATGAAATTTAGGCCTCTGCTAAACACCCTCATTAAATCTAAAATGCAGTCCACCTCAATTAAATGTTAAAATAAATGGTTGAATTTACTTCCCAGGGATAAGGTATGCCTTCAGAGAAAATAATTGTAAAAGGGGCTCGAGAGCATAATCTCAAGAATATAGACGTATCTATACCACGAGACAAGCTGGTGGTCATCACCGGCGTCTCCGGCTCAGGCAAGAGCTCTTTAGCCTTCGACACCATATATGCTGAGGGGCAACGCCGCTACGTAGAATCGCTGTCTGCCTATGCGCGCCAGTTTTTAGGGCGGATGGAGAAGCCCGATGTTGATTATATCGAAGGCCTAAGCCCAGCTATTTCAATTGACCAGAAAGGGCCATCACACAATCCACGTTCCACAGTAGGCACTGTAACTGAGATTTATGACTATCTGCGTCTCCTTTTCGCGCGTGTTGGCCATCCCCACTGCCCTAAATGCGGACGTGAGATCTCCCGGCAGACTGTACAACAAATCGTGGATGCGGTACAGGAAATACTCGCCGGCAGCCGAATTATGATTCTGGCACCGTTAATCAGAGACCGGAAAGGCGAACACCAGGGTATCTTTGACGACTTGCGCAAGGCAGGGTTTGTTCGAGTCCGGGTTGATGGATATATCCGTGACCTTTCTGAAGAGTTCGGATTGGATAAGAACAAGAAGCACACTATTGAGGCAGTAGTTGACCGACTCCAGATAGGTGAGGCTGAAAACAGTCGCATTACCGATTCAGTGGAAACGGCGCTTAAACTTGGGGCTGGTGTTGTTCTAATCTCAATCATTGATGGAGAGGAATTGCTGTTCTCTGAGCACTTCGCCTGTGTCTATTGCGGCATAAGTCTCGGTGAGATCGCACCACGAACCTTCAGCTTCAATAGCCCCCATGGTGCTTGTCCGGCATGCAGCGGACTCGGCGTAAAGCTTGAAGTAGACCCAGATTTACTTATACCTAACAAGGACATCAGCTTAGCTCAAGGCGCTATTCGTGCCTGGGGATGGTTCTCCTGGCATGCCAGCGAGCTCCATGATTTAGCCCGTCACCACGGTTTCGCACTTAACACCCCGGTGAGCAAGCTCAGCAAGGAACACCTCAAGCTCGTCCTCTACGGTGAAGATGGGGAACTGGTTAGATACCGAAATCGCTACGGTCGAATCAAAGAATACTTTACCAACTATGAAGGGGCAATCCCCTATCTAGAGCGGATTTATCGAGACACCGAATCTAACAACACCCGTGCTGAAATTGGACGATACATGGCTTCTTATCCCTGCCCAGCCTGTAATGGAAAGCGGCTTAAGCCTGAATCTTTGGCTATTACGATAGATGGCATGAATATAATAGAGGTGACCGAACTGTCGGCTTCGGAAGCACTGCGCTGGATGCGTCTGCTTAATGGTGACCACAGCAAACCCCGCCTAACACCCAACGAACTAAAGATAGCCCACCAAATCCTAAAAGAGATAAGCACCCGTCTTGGCTTCCTTATAGATATCGGACTGGGCTACCTGACCTTAGACCGTCCCTCAACGACCTTGAGCGGTGGTGAAGCCCAGAGAATTCGCCTGGCCACCCAAATCGGCAGCGGTCTCATGGGTGTACTCTATATTTGTGATGAGCCTACAATTGGTCTGCATCCGGCTGATATTCATCGCCTTATTGAAACGATGAAGAGACTGCGCGACCTGGGCAATACAATTCTCATCGTAGAGCATGATGAAGCCATGATGCGGGCGGCAGACTATATTATCGACATGGGTCCCGGAGCTGGAGAACATGGCGGGCAGATAGTAGCCACTGGAATATTGACAGACATCATGAGCTGCCCTGAATCAATAACCGGGCAATACCTCAGCAGAGCAAAACAAATTCCTTTGCCGCAGGGACGCCGCCCAGGCTCCGGTAAGGAATTAATAATCAGGGGTGCCCGTGAAAACAACCTGAAAAATATTGATGTTCCCATACCTTTGGGCAAGCTTGTCTGCATCAGCGGGGTATCAGGCAGCGGCAAGAGCACGCTTGTCAACGAGGTGTTGTACAAGAAGCTGGCTCAGCTATTCTACAAAGCGAAGGATAGACCTGGGAAGTGTGACGGCATTATCGGCATTGAGCATATTGACAAGGTCATCAATATTGACCAATCACCTATCGGCCGCACTCCACGCAGTAACCCAGCAACATATACCGGGACTTTTACCCCCATTCGAGAGCTTTTTGCCACTATCCCCGAAGCCCGTATGCACGGCTACCAGCCAGGGCGTTTTTCCTTTAACGTCCGAGGTGGACGCTGCGAAGCCTGTCAAGGCGAAGGCTATATCCAGATAGAGATGCAGTTTCTCCCCGATGTTACTGTGCCCTGCGAAGTGTGTAAAGGTAAACGTTACAACCGCGAGGCACTGGAAATTTACTTCAAGGGCAAGAATATAGCTGATATTCTAGATATGAGCGTGGACGAAGCCCTGACCTTCTTCGAGCACTTCCCAAAGGTCAGAAACAAACTGGAGACATTAAGGGATGTTGGCTTAGGTTACATACGTCTGGGACAGCCAGCCCCTACCCTTTCCGGCGGTGAAGCCCAACGGGTCAAACTAGCCACTGAATTATCGCGACGCTCCACAGGCAAGACCCTTTACATCCTTGACGAGCCTACCACAGGCCTATCTTTTGCTGACATAGCCTACTTACTTCAGGTACTTCAGCGATTGGTGGATGCCGGAAATACCGTAGTAATCATTGAGCACCATGTAGATGTAATGAAAAACGCCGACTACATTATAGACCTTGGGCCCGGCGCTGGCGATGAAGGCGGTTACATTATAGTTACAGGCACACCAGAGGAGGTTGCTCAGATAGATACCTCGTTCACCAGCCAATATCTTCGCAATGCGCTAGAGAAACAACAGAAAGAGTACTCTTTAGCCACATAATAGTTGCTTGTCCGATTAGACGATGCCCTACTTTAGGAAGCTAGTAAATTACTGCGTTGTGGCGGGAAACAATTCTAAGACTTTTTCTCTCACCGCCCAATGCAACTCTGTGGCAAACTGATAAGGTATATTGGTGAAAAATACACCAACCAAATCCCTGTCCAAGTCAATCCAGATAACGCTGCCGAACATGCCGCCGTGGCTGACAGAAAGCGTTTTACCATCTGCCCCTATGCGGTCACATATCCATCCCAACCCGTAATCTGTACCAGCCCGACTCGGAGAAAACCCCAATGCGGCATCTCCCGTCTGCACTTTCTGCATCTCAGCTACAGCAGCTGGAGAAAGAATTCGGACTGAGCCATAAGTCCCTCCATTGAGATGCATCTGCGGAAAAACAGACAGGTCTCTCAGCGTCGAGTAGAGCCCACCTCCTGCAAGGATAAGGTTTATATTCATCCGGTGTACATAGCTAACCGGAGAGATTTCGAACTCACCAGCGGACGGCTGGTAAATTGCAGCTATTCGAGGAAACTGGCCTTCTTTTGGCTTAAAAGTGGTGTCTACCATGCGCAAGGGTGCAAGTATGCGTTCCTGCATGAAGACATCAAAGGGCTTTCCACTGACAAGCTCAACAATATGGCCAGCTACTTGAAAAGAAGCTCCTCCGTATGAAAAACGAGCCCCTGGCTCGGCTAGAAGCTCTTCCCGCCCCAGCAAATCCACAGATTCAGCCATGGTCAGTTTGAAGTCACGAGTAGCTTCTGTCACACCAGGCGCTATATCCATAAGACCGGCCATTCCTGAAGTATGACAAAGCAACTGCCGTATTGTTGGTGAAGAAGCCTTGGAATCTGTTCCTTTAATTGTCAATTCACCAAAAGCAGGTAAGTACTTTGACACCGGGTCATCAAGAGAAATCTTGCCCTCGTCAACCAGAATCATCACGCACGTTGCCGAGACCGGTTTGGTGGTAGATGCTATCCATGTTATTGTATCTGTAGTGAACGGCTTCCTTGCTTCCAGATTAGCCCATCCGTAGGCCTCCTCAAACACTACTTTACCGTGTTGAGCCAGGAGAAGGGAGACCCCAGGTGCCTGTCCATGCTCTACAAACCCTTGTAGAAGTGCCCGCAAAGCATCTAATTCCGTTGACTTTACGGTGGGTGCAGAGGCTTCAGCTGGAGGCTCATTAGGTGTAGAAGTACATCCAAAGACGAAAACTAAAAGAAGACTAACTGCAAACAGCAGGTAAATGGCAAGAGTAGCTCGCTTAATTCTCAATCCGTTCAGTGGATACCCTGCTCCCTTTAACTTCAAAAAGCCAATTATTCGGAGGCTGGTTGTATTCCTTCCACCGCCATATTCTGGCGCATATACTTGTAAATTTTCACAGCGGTGGCTGTGCTTCTGAAAACATATAAAGGCCAGAAGGTTATGATTATGCCCAATGTGAGCAGTATCAGGCGCCAATGTCTTCTGAATATGCTACCAGCTGTATCCAAGTTTAATTCTCTCTCACACCTGCTGAAACCCCATGAGCATGTTAGTCTCCCCTGGCCTGGCGGTTGTGCTCCCGGCAGACTTTCCTGGCGTCGAAGATCTGCCAGATCCAAAAGGCCAAGCACCAAAGAGATACAACCAAACTTAACACAGTCCAGCCTCCACCGAGAAGTAGATCCGGTATAAGCAGCAGCAGGGACAGAATGAAGAGAAGGCCATAGACAAAAAAGATAACTAAGCCTCTAACAATCCTACCAACGTAGAAGTGACCTATACCGCAAAGCCCGAAAAGACCAAATAAAACGGCAAGCAATATCACAACCCCCTCGCTTTTATACTCCACAAGACCCCGTACCATCTCTCCACTCCTGCGGTTGAGTTAAACTAAGAGTACTGCTAACTCTGTTCAAACCGCTTCTTTCTCCGTCCTTGCTTGTGCCTTTTTAACAGCCTCGCCAGCAGTCTCCCTCACTTTTCTGGCTACTTCTGCTGCCCGTTCTCGAGCCGTCTCAGCCTTCTCCTTCAATAATTGCCTCGTCTCCTTCCCTGGCCGTGGGGCAAAGAGCAATCCAATAGCTAGACCGAGGACTGCACCCACGATAAGCCCAGCAGCAAATCCGCTACCTCCATTTCTCTCAGCCATCTCTACCTCCTTCCGATTCCTTTTTTCCGAAGAATCTACTGACCAAATCAATGCCTTGATGTATACCTCGAATTAAAGCCACCAGCTGAGCTACAGGCCTGACTATCTCATCCTTCACCGCCGAAGAAATCTCGTGTATAGT
>Ga0315280_10003083_pt1 | contig 26006 bp, 24 predicted proteins | sample YL17G06_40_MG_FD_203697 | JGI IMG/M metagenome (GOLD analysis project Ga0315280, IMG submission 203697) | Sediment microbial communities from Yellowstone Lake, YNP, Wyoming, USA - YL17G06_40 | ecosystem: Environmental > Aquatic > Freshwater > Lake > Sediment | place: USA: Wyoming | collected...
TCATGGATGAATAAAGTCCATCTGGAGAGTGAGGGCCTACTTCTGAAACCAGATAGAAAAAATCATCGAATTCGGCAGTTTGATCTTTTCGATAAACTTTTGGACAGAAGGCAAAGGCTGAACTAGGGCTGGCTACCAGCATCATCCCCGGCCAAGCCTGCGGGTCAAGAGCTCCGATAAAAACATTTTTCCATGGATAGTAAATTTCAGCGCTGAGAGGAATAGCGACGAGACAGAAAATGATGATCAAAGCAGAGATGATTCTGGCTAAATCTTTATTTATCATAAGAGATAAATTTAAGTTATTTTAGCTTTCAAATCAACTGAAATCCCGAATTATCAGGCGGTAAGCAACTGGAAAATTGGACCGAAATGTACCGGGATATTTTTTTAGGTGGTTTTTTTAAAAGTATTGTTTTCCAGAGCGATAAATCTTTAATTTTTTGACTTAAATAGATATAATAAAAATATCTTTTATTTTCGAGAGCCAAAAATATAAAGATGCTGAATAATTGAAGGAGGTAGAATGGATTATCTATTGTATTTCAAATCCTTGCAGGGAGAAATGGTCAGGCTGCTTAAAACTCTGGTTCAGCTGGAATCTCCGACCTCAGATAAAAAGGCGGTAGATAAGTGTTCGGCAGCAGTGATTAAAGAAGTTGAAAACATCGGAGTTAAAATCAAGAGAATTCCTGAAAAAGAAATTGGAGACCTTTACCTCGTCGAATATACTCCATCGGGAATTGAGAGTCAGGAAAGCCCCTTGCTTGTCCTCACCCATATTGATACCGTCTGGCCCGTAGGTGCCATCGAAAAAATGCCATTTTATATTACTAAAGAGAAAATTTTCGGGCCAGGAGCTCTAGATATGAAGGCAGGAATTGTCTCGGCTGTTTTTGCCCTGAAGGCTATCAGTAATCTCGGTCTTGTTCCAAAAAGAAAAATCTGGTTATTCATAAATTCTGCTGAAGAGACTGGAAATGAGGAAAGCCATAAGCAGATTGCTTCCCTAGCTAAAAAAACTGGTGCTGTTCTCTGTCTGGAACCTGGACTGCCTGGTGGTGCTTTGAAACTCGAAAGAAAAGGCCGGCTGGTAGCAAAAATAGAATGCAGCGGAAGGTCAGCTCATGCCAGTACTCCAGAAAAAGGGATCAATGCCATCGAAGAAGTGATGCTCCAGCTTCAACGGCTGAAAAGACTGAAGATTAAAGGAATGAGTCTGAACATCGGTCTTATTGGTGGCGGTGAAAAAGCCAATGTGGTTCCAGAAAAAGCCTGGGCTATCTGCGATCTTCGATTTTGGAGTTCCCAGGATCTAGATAAGATTAAATCGTTTTTAAGGGAGATGAGTCCATCCAAGAAAGAAGCTAAGGTTAAAATAAGTCTTCAGAGCCTAACGCCACCCATGGAGTTTACCAGAGCCTCCAGAGATCTTTTTGCCAGAGCCAGAGCTATTGCCAGCGAAATGGGGCTGGAGCTTCTACCCGGTCGGAGTGGCGGTGGTTCTGATGCCTCGATTGCTTCTCATGTGGGAGCTTCAGCTCTTGACGGACTGGGCCCTGAAGGTGAAGGCATGCACGCAGAAAATGAGCACCTTCTGTTGCCATCTTTCATTCAGAGAACAGCTCTGCTAACCAAACTTCTTCTTGAATTGTAATTATTGACTTTGGAATTCATTTGGGTTTAACTATTGATGAACATAATAATTTTATAAAAGGAGGACTTATATGATTAAGAAATATTATCTTCTTTCTCCTGGGCCGACACCGATTCCGGAAACTGTTCTATCTGTAGCCGCTGAACCTATTATTCACCATCGGACGCCGGAATTTTCCAAGATATTCATGGAAGTTACCGAAGGCCTGAAGTACGTTTTCGGAACCAAGGAAGATGTTTATATTCTGGCTGCTTCCGGTACCGGAGCAATGGAAACCGCGGTCATCAACACTCTTTCTCCTGGAGATAAGGTCATCACCATCAACGGCGGAAAATTCGGAGAAAGGTGGGGTAATATCTGCCGTGCCTATGGCCTGGAAACCAAAGAAATTGTCGTTTCCTGGGGAGAAGATTTTACCAAAGAACAATTAGCTGAAGAAATTAAGAAGATTTCTGGAGTCAAAGCTGTCTTGACCACCCTTTCTGAAACTTCTACCGGAGCTATTTTTGACGTTAAGGGTTTCGGAGAAGTGGTAGCTGAAAGCGGAGCCATCCTGGTGGTTGATGGTATTTCCGGTCTGGGCGCCACTCCCTGCCCGATGGACGAATGGAAAGTGGATGTTATGGTTACTGGCTCCCAGAAGTCATTCATGATACCCCCTGGACTGGCTTATATCGCCCTCAGCCTCAAAGCCTGGAAAATGGTTGAAAATTCCAAACTTCCAAAATTCTATTTTGACCTCAAAAAATACCGCAAGAATCTGGAAAAGCAAACCACTCCCTGGACTCCGGCTGTTTCTCTGATTATTCAGCAGAAAAAAGCTCTGGATATCATCAAGGGCCTGGGTCTAGAAAATCTGCTTAAACATCATCAAGTTCTGGGCGAAGCTACCAGAGCTGGGATTAAGGCTATTGGTCTGGAATTGCTGGCAAAAAGACCTGGCAATATTCTGACTGCGGCCAAGACCCCGCCGGGAGTTGATGGCAACAAGCTGGTCAAGACCATGCAGAGTAAATATATGGCCTACATTTCCAATGCTCAAGATCCGCATAAGGGAGAATTCTTCCGAATAGCTCATCTTGGTTATATGGGTGGTTTCGATATCGTCACAGCTCTTTCCGCCCTGGAAATGACCCTAATGGACCTGGGTTATGATAAATTCCAGCCCGGAGCTTCAGTGGCCGCGGCTGAGAAAGTTTTAAGGGAGGGGTGGCAATGATAAAAATTCTGATTGCTGACCATCTGGATAAAGAAGCTATTGACCAGCTTCAGGCAATACTTAATTTTGAAGTGGTGGTTAAGACCGGATTGAGCGAAGCTGAACTTGTTCAGATCATTCCTGATTTTGAAGTGGTGGTTGTTCGCAGTGCCACTAAAATCACCAGACCGGTAATAGAAGCGGGTAAAAAACTCAAGCTGATCATCAGAGCTGGCATCGGCCTGGATAACATCGATGTCCAGGCGGCCAAAGAAAAAGGTATTGAAGTGGCTAACACCCCGGCGGCCACTTCAATTTCAGTGGCTGAGCATACCCTGGGGCTGATGCTCGGAGCAGTTCGGCATCACGGCCAGGCTAACCTGTCAATGAAACAGCATAAATGGGAAAAGAAAGCTTTTACCGGAACGGAACTTTATGGCAAGACTCTGGGGATAATCGGTTTTGGTCGCATTGGTCAGGAAGTAGCCCGGAGAGCCTTAGCCTTTGGCATGAAGATCTTAGCCTATGATGTTATCCCGATTAAAACTGACCTACCGGCTAAACAGGTTAGTTTAGATGAGTTGTTCAAAGAAGCAGAGATCATCACTCTTCATGTGCCCAAACAACCAAAGCCGATTCTCGGTGAACAGGAATTTTCTAAGATGAAAAATGGTGTAGTCATTGTTAATGCAGCCCGAGGCGGCGTGGTGGATGAAAAAGCTCTGTTTCAGGCCCTTAATTCCGGTAAGGTTAAAGCTGCGGCTGTTGATGTTTTTGATAAGGAACCACCCGAAGATTTCTCTCTGATTGATCATCCCAAGGTGATCGCTACCCCACATTTAGGGGCTTCAGCCGAAGAAGGACAGAAGAGAGCTGGCCTGGAAGTAGTCAGGATTCTTAAAGGAAAATTCGCCTGAGCCTAACCAGGTTTTTAGATTAAAAGTTTTGGACGATTCCAGAATTGCCAATCGGGTGTAGAATATAATTGAGGTGAAAAAATGGTCTATTTAGATAACAATGCTACTACTCCCCTTGACCCTCAGGTCATCCAGAAAATGACCTGGTTTGTTCAGGAACACTTTGGAAATCCCTCATCTCTCTACCCTATTGGCCGTCAGGTAAAAGAACTAATTACCGAAGCCAGGGAGCAGGTGGCTTCAGCTCTCGGGGCCCATCGAAGCGAGATAATTTTTACTGGTTCGGGCACTGAAGCTGATAATTTTGCTATCTTAGGGGTGTTGGATGCTCTGGCTGATAAAAAAGAATTCATTACTTCAGTTATCGAACATTCCGCAGTTCTGGAGGCGGCCAGGTATCTTGAGAGTAAAGGTTATGTGGTCCATTATGTTCCGGTGGATTCATCTGGAGTGATTGACCTCGGTTTTTTAAAATCAGTGATCTCTCCAGCTACTGCTCTGGTTTCAATCATGATGGGCAACAATGAAATAGGGACCATCCAGCCGGTGGAAGAGATTGTCAGGATTGCTCATCGGCAGGGTGTTCTGGTTCACACCGATGCGGTTCAGGCATTTGGCAAAATAGAAGTCAATGTGGAAAAGCTGGGAGTAGACCTTCTGACTGTTTCTTCTCATAAAATATACGGACCGAAGGGAGTCGGAGCTCTTTACATAAAGAAGGGTACTCTTATAAAACCATTTGTTCATGGCGGACATCAAGAATTTGGCTTAAGGGCTGGAACCGAAAATACGGTTGGAATTATTGGCTTTGGCGAAGCGGCCAGGATTCTTAAAGAAAGATGGAAAAAAGATAAAGAGCGGCTGGAAAAATTAGCCGAAAAGCTCAAATCCGGAATCGAGGAAACAATAGCCGGCACAAAATTCAACGGCCATCCGGAAAAAAGGATAAAAACCACTATCAATTTTGCTTTTCCTGGACTTGAGGGTGAAGCCATTCTTTTAGCTCTAGCCACTAAAGAAATATATGTTTCCACCGGTTCGGCCTGCAACGAAGAATCAGAAGAAGCTTCCCATGTGCTTCTGGCCATAGGTTTGCAGCCAGAAATTGCTAGGTCAGCCATCAGAATATCCTTGGGCCGCTTCAATACAGAAGAAGATGTTGAGATTGTCTTGAGAGAGTTGCCGGAAATTATTCCCAGGCTAAGAGAAATCTCTCCTTTTCATCCAGAGATGTGATCAAAAGAAAAAGATCCTGGGAAAATTAAAGGAAAGAGCAGAAGAATGATTGTGGTTGGTGAGCTTTTGAATTCAAGCCGGCAGAAAGTTGAAGAAGCTTTTACCAAAAAGGACGAAAAGTTCGTCATTGACCTGGCCGTTCAGCAGGAAAAAGCTGGCTGTGCTTACCTGGATCTGAATGCGGCCACCTTGATGGAAAAAGAAGAAGAGACCATCAACTGGGCGATTCGCCTTCTTCAGGAACACCTTTCTATCCCGGTTTCCATTGATAGTCCGAATCCCAGAGCTCTGGCGGCCGGACTCAGAGTCCATCGAGGAAAAGCGTTATTAAACTCTCTTCCCGGAAAACAGACAGAACTTGAAGAAATTATTCCGCTGATCAGAGAATTTTCTCCTGCGACCATTGTCTCCTGCCTGGACGATGAAGGTTTTCCGGAAATACCGGAAAAAGCCATCAGGATTGCTGACCGGGTACTCAACCGGCTGTTTAGTCAGACGACTATCAAAAAAGATGATATTTTTATCGACGCCCTGGTCAGGCCAGTAGCGGTGATTCCTGAGGCTGCCCGGATTTTCTTAGAAACGCTGCTTCTCATAAAAAAAGAATTTCCAGGAATGAAAACTATCTCAGGTTTAAGCAACATTTCCTTCGGCCTGCCAAAAAGAAAACTTCTCAACCAGGCTTTTCTGTCCAACCTCATCGGACACGGCCTGACGGCAGTCATCGCTGACCCTCTCCAGCCTGATTTCTGGCCTGTTATCATCATCAGTGAATTCATAAATAACCAGCCAGGAGCTACCAAGAGATTCCTTAATTGGGCCAGAGCCTGCCGAAAAGAGGATTAGTTGCTCGTTTAATTTTTGTCTTAAATTGATTTCAGCTGGGCCAGATAAATCTGTCTCACGTTCAGAAAAAAAGCATGATATTCAGATTGATGAAAGTCAGGATAGGTCCATTCCAGCAGTTTAACACCTTTCTTAGTAAACAGCAGTTCGAGGTGGGCATAAATTCCCTGGCTGAGCGGAACGCGGTGAGCAAAATCTTTGGTAGTAGCCATAATCAAGGCTGAAGCCGTCAGATAGCCTGGATCAAGATTAATCGAGCGTTGAAGATCAGGAAATAGCGGTTTGAATTCAGCTTCCAGATTATTGGTTTCGATTTTGATTTGAGGCAGCTGGCTAGGGCTGATAAGTTCTTTAAAACTCAAAAAGCACCTTTTGAGGTTTTGGCCCATTTGAGGTTCATAGTAATCAGTAAAGCTAAAAGGAAAAGATTGACTCTGAAGGTCGATCTGACCGAACTTAGCAGTCAGAATTTTAACGGCTTTTTCCAGGATGGCTTCTCTTGCATAAATTATTCCACAGAGCAGCTTGACCGGTTTAAAGTTTTTTCTTTCTGCCATCTTCAGCCTGATATAACTTAAATCAAAAGCCTGATAATTTCAATAGAAAGGGCTTTTTAAAAATTTTTTATTTCCAAATCTGTCATTGGTTTCGGCCGCCTTCTTTTTTATCGGTCCTGACATTGATTTAGTCGGTCAATTTGATATAATTTCAGCACTATGAAATGGGTCTACATAGAAAACATTAGCAATTACCGAGATCAGGATGTAGAAATCAGGGGCTGGGTCTATAAGAAAAGATCCAGCGGTAAGGTTCGTTTTTTTCTGGTCAGAGATGGGACCGGCATCATTCAGGGAACGATTTTCAATCCGGATAAAGATTATCCGTTATTTCGTCTTTATGATGAACTGACTCAGGAATCTTCAGTCATAGTCAGGGGACAGGTTCGGGAAGATAAAAGAGCACCTGGCGGTTATGAACTCCAGATCAAGGATATTGAAGTCATTCAGATAGCCAAGGACTTTCCAATAGCTCCCAAGGAACATTCTGTGTCCTTTTTGATGGAGCATCGCCATCTCTGGCTCAGGTCGCAGAAACAGCATGCTATTCTTCAGGTAAGGGCTGAAACCATCAAGGCGATCCGGGACTTTTTTGATGGTCGGGGTTTTCGCCTGATGGATACTCCGATATTGACTCCGAGTGCCTGCGAAGGCACCACCACCCTTTTCGAGACAACTTATTTTGACCAGAAAGCTTATCTCAGTCAGAGCGGTCAGCTTTATAATGAAGCTACAGCTGCAGCCTTTGGCCAAGTCTATTGTTTTGGCCCAACTTTCAGAGCCGAGAAATCCAAGACCAGAAGACATCTTATTGAGTTCTGGATGGTCGAACCCGAAGTGGCTTTTGCCACCCTGCAGGACATAATAGAACTCGGCGAAGACCTGATAATGTTCATTCTCGAAAGGGTTCTGGAAAGGAGAAAACAAGACCTGGAAATCCTGGAAAGAGACACGGCTCCTCTGGAGCGGATTTCCAAGCCTTTCCCCCGGGTTACTTATGACGAAGCGGTGCGGCTTTTGAAAGAAAAAGGTTCTCAGATTATTTATGGCGACGATTTTGGAGCTCCTGAAGAGACTCTGCTTTCAGAAATTTATGATCGGCCAGTCTGCGTTACCCATTTTCCGGCTAAAATAAAAGCCTTTTATATGCAGCCTGACCCTGAAAGGCCGGATTTAGCCCTCGGAGTTGATTTTCTGGCCTCTGAAGGGTATGGAGAAATAATCGGTGGTGGTCAGAGAATTCATGATTTAGATCTTCTTGAACAACGGATTAAAGAGATTAACCTGCCCCGAGAAGCTTATGAATGGTATGTTGACCTTAGAAAGTATGGCACTTTCCCCCACTCTGGTTTTGGCTTAGGACTGGAAAGAACGGTTGCCTGGTTGTGTAAGCTTTCTCATATCCGCGAGACCATCCCCTTCCCCAGACTCCTGTACAAAATTTATCCCTGAAGCCTAAATTAATGCCTAAAGTTTCTCTTATCACGCTTGGCTGTGCCAAAAATCTGGTGGACTCAGAAGTTATGCTGGGAACTCTGGCTCGGGAGGGTTATGAATTTACAGATAAAATCAATAAAGCTGATATCCTGATCATCAACACCTGTGGCTTTATCCAGCCGGCCCGGGAAGAAGCTCATATAACCCTTGACCAGGCAATTGCCTGGAAAAAAGACCGGTCCGGTCGCCGGATAGCTGTAACCGGTTGTTATGTGGAAAGATTCGGGGATTTCCTTAAAATCAAATATCCGCAAGTTGATATCTGGACGGGGGTCAGAGATTTTGACCGAATCGGTAAGCTTATTGAGAACAAGAAACCTGTTTTCAGGCCGGAAACTTTCCTTTTGAATCACAGGACTCCCAGGATAATCTCAACTGGAGCAAACTGGGCTTACGTAAAAATATCTGAAGGATGTTCGCATGGCTGTTCTTTTTGCAGTATCCCCTTAATCAAGGGTCCTTACCAATCAAGAAGCATTAATTCCATAGTGGAGGAAGTTAGAGATATGTCTTCTCTGGGCATCAAGGAAATAAATCTGATTTCTCAAGACACCACTTATTTTGGTCGGGACAGGAAAAGAGGGAACGGTCTGGTTAAGCTTCTGGAAAAATTGTTGCTGATTAAAAAAATAAAGTGGATCAGGTTGCTCTATGGTTACCCGGAAGAATTAAGGGAAGATCTTCTGGAATTGCTTAAAGAAGAAAAAATGTGCCGTTATCTTGACCTGCCTTTCCAGCATGCTTCAGAGGCTGTGGTGAAGAAAATGGGTAGGTCCATAGGAGGGAAAAGAGCTTTAAAATTGATCGAACAGATTCGCCGCCTGGTGCCGGGAGTCGTCATCAGAACTTCCCTTATTGTTGGCTTCCCGGGCGAAGGCCAGAAGGAATTTGAAGAATTGAAGAACTTTGTTCGTCAGGCTGAGTTTCAACATCTGGGAGTTTTTACTTATTCTCGAGAGCCTGGAACGAGAGCCGAGAAAATGGGAGATCCTGTTCTTCCAGCCGAAAAGGAGAAAAGAAGACAGGAAATTATGTTAATTCAGAAAGATATATCCAGAAAGTTTTACAGGAGTTTTCAGGGAGAAACTCTTGAAGTTCTGAGCGAAGGGGTTCACAGCCAAAAACCCAAACTTCTGGTGGCCAGAGCTAAATTTCAGGCGCCTGAAGTTGATGGCCTGGTTCTGGTGGAAAACTGGAAAAAATATTTCTCACGAAAGTTGCCTGATTTTATGAAAGTAAAAATTACCAGGTCTCTGACTTATGATCTTGTAGGAAAGGTGGCTGATGATCAAGCTGGCTAAAATCATTTCTACATTTTTTGGGCTTGGACTTTTTCCTGTTGGTCCCGGAACTATTGCCAGTATAGCTGTGGTTTTAATCTATAAGTTTTCACTTTTTCGCCTGGCCTGGCCATTTTATCTGCTGTTGCTAATCCTGATAACGGCGGTTGGCGTTTATACTTCAACTATCTTTGCCCGAGCCTTAAGTCTTAAAGACCCGGGGAAAATTGTTATTGATGAAGTTGCTGGACAGTTAATCGCAGTTTTTGCCCTTAGGCCTGACTGGAGTTTGCTGATTGCTTCATTTATTCTTTTCCGAATTTTTGATATCATTAAACCTCTGGGAGTCAAAAAGCTGGAAAATCTGCCCTGGGGCTGGGGAATTATGGCTGATGATTTGGCCAGCGGATTGGCCGTAAACTTACTATTGCATCTGGCCGTGGTTATTTTCAAGATATAAAATGGTTGAGAGCGAGACAAAAAGGTCTGAGTTTATTGCTGTGGGGACAGAACTTCTGTCATCTGTTTTTCTCGAGACCAACTCTTTATTCTTAGCCGAAAAATTAGAAGAACTCGGGCTGCGCCTCAGTTTTAAGACAGTGGTCAGCGATGAGCTTAATGACATTAAAGAAGCTCTGACTGTAGCTAAAAGACGCAGCCAGCTGATTTTTATCAGTGGGGGGCTGGGGCCAACTGAAGATGACCGAACCAGAGAAGGCGTAGCCAAGGTTTTAAAGAAGAGACTTATCTTTCGGCCTGATATTCTAGAAAAGATAAAAAAGCGTTTTGAAAGCCGTGGGCTCACCATGCCGTTGTCTAACCGGCGCCAGGCTTATGTCATAGAAGGGGCTGAGGTTCTGGACAACCCTAACGGGACTGCTCCGGGCCTGTGGTTAGAAACTAAAAATTACACCATAGTCCTTTTACCTGGTCCGCCAGCAGAACTTCAACCGATGATGGAAAATCTAGTTGGGACAAGGCTGGGAGAACTTAAACGGAAGCAGATTATCAGGGCAATAATCAAAATTGCTGGCGCCGGAGAATCCTGGATTGAAGACCAGATTAAACCCGTATATACATTGTTGTCAAAAAACCTGGAGTTGACCATCCTGGCTTCTCCTGGTGATGTCCAGATTCGGCTGTCCATGTTGGCAAAGGATAATGAAGAAAAAAAGCTCGAAGTTTTTGAGCGAATTAAGAGTAAAATTATCGGAATACTGGGGGAGAAAGTTTATTCCATCAGCGGTGAATTGCTGGAAGAAGTGGTCGGCCGAAAATTGGTTGAAAGGAAAAAAACTCTGGCTTGTGCCGAATCCTGTTCGGGCGGACTTTTGACTCATCGGATAACTAATATTCCTGGAAGTTCGAATTATTTTCTTGAAGGGCTGGTGACTTACAGCAACCAGGCGAAAATCAGAGAATTGGGTGTATCTGAGAAGTTAATTAGAGAAAAAGGTGCAGTCAGTCAGGAAGTGGCTGAAGCTATGGCTGAGGGTGTCAGGAAAAAAACAGGCGCAGATTTTGCATTATCGACTACGGGAATAGCCGGCCCCGGCGGCGGAATGCTGTCTAAGCCCGTCGGTCTTGTATATGTTGGCCTGGCCTGGTCAGGTGGCACCTTGGTGGAAAGAAATCTTTTTAAAGGGACCAGAGACCAGATAAAATTTCAAGCTACGCAGAAAGCTCTGGATATGTTAAGGTTAAAATTAATAGAATTTGAAAAGAAAGAGTCCAAACAATGAGAACTTTTATAGCCATTGATCTTTCTGTCGAAATCAAAAATCAACTTTCCCATCTGGTTAATTTTTTAAAGCCACCGGCCCGGGATATCAAATGGGTAGCCCGAGAGAATTATCATTTAACCCTGAACTTCCTGGGAGAAATAGATGATCGCCAGGTGGATATAATCAGAACTGTTCTGGATGAAGTAGTTAAGAGGCACAATCAGTTTGTTCTGACTATGAAAGGGGCAGGAAGTTTCCCCCGGGGTCAAAGTCGGATGCGGGTTATTTGGGTCGGAGTGGCTGAAGAATCAGAACTTCTGTCTCTGCAGCAAGATGTGGAAGAATCTCTTTTCAGAAAAAACTTTCGCCGTGAAGAAAGACCTTTTTCTCCTCATCTGACGATCGGTCGGGCTAAGGTCCCGGAAAACCAGGAAAGATTAAGAAAAGAGCTGGAAAAATACAGCCAGAAAGAATTCGGGTCGATGCTGGTTAAAGAAATAACTTTTTTTCAAAGCATCCTCCGGCCCGAAGGACCGGAATACAAAATCATCAGTCAGCACAATTTGTCATGAAAATCTTTTTTTTGCTTGGCTCTTACCTTTTTGGAGCTATTCCCACAGGATATCTGCTGGTTAAATTAACAGCCAAAAAAGATATAAGAGCAGTTGGCAGCGGTTCCACCGGTGCCACCAATGTCCTGAGGTACCAAGGCTGGCCTTTGGCCATTCCTGTGCTTTTGTTTGACCTGTTAAAGGGATTTTTACCAGTTTTCCTGGCCTCAGTTTGCCTTGGTGATAGAAATCTTGCTCATCTGGGAGTGCTCTCAGCAGTTATTGGCCATTGCTATCCTGTTTATCTTAAGTTTAGGGGGGGGAAAGGGGTAGCTACTTCAGTTGGCGGTTTTCTTTACCTGGCTCCCCTGCCCCTGTCTTTGAGCCTGGCCATTATGGTCATTATGATTTTAATTTTCCGTTATGTTTCCTTGGCCGCCATGAGTGGAATTTTTCTTTTTTCTATCTTGGTGATCATCTTGAATAAAGATTATAATTTATTCTTAACAGCGTTATTGGTTTTTCTGATTGTTCTTATCCGTCATAAAAAAAACATTGGTCGGTTGCTCGCCGGTACCGAAAGAAGGTTTGGAGAGAGGGCCGATGATTAACATGAGTGTGATCGGAGGCGGGAGCTGGGGTTCGGCTTTTGCCTATTATCTTGGAAAGCTGGGTTTTCTTACAAGATTGTGGGCCAGAGAAGAAGAGATTCTGAGTGACCTGGTTCAGACCAGGATTAATCACACCTTTTTGCCCGGTTTTTCATTTCCTCTGACCGTCAACTTCCATAAAAATCTGGGAGAGGCTATTGAAGGAGCAGACCTTATTTTCATCGCTGTTCCTTCGCAATATTGCCGTCAGATATATATCAGACTTGAAGAACATTTGAAAAAAGGTCAGGTTTTTGTCAGCCTGACTAAAGGTCTGGAACAGAAGACATTAAAAAGAATGACCGAGGTTATGGAAGAAGTCTTCCCTTCCGAAAAAAAACTGAGAATAGCTGTTTTGTCGGGCCCAAGCTTTGCCCGGGAAGTAGCTTCAGGTCATCCAACTGCCTTGGTTGTGGCTAGCCGGGACCTGAACTTGGCCCGGGACATTCAAGAAACAATTTCCAGCCTTCAGCTCAGGATATATACCTCGACCGATGTGGTCGGAGTCGAACTTGGCGGAGCGGTCAAAAACGTCATTGCTATTGCTGCCGGGATTTCTGATGGTCTCGGTTATGGCAATAATTCCAGAGCAGCTCTTATTACCCGAGGCCTGGTAGAAATAACCAGGCTGGGGCTGGCTCTGGGAGCCAGAAAAGAAACTTTCTCCGGTTTGGCCGGACTGGGCGATTTAGTTCTAACCTGCACCAGTGAAATGAGCCGCAACTACCACGTGGGAATCGAACTCACCCGGGGTAAATCTCTGAGACAGATTCTTTCAGAGATGAAAATGGTGGCTGAGGGTGTCAGGAATACACTTACTGTCTATAAGCTGGCTCATCAGAAGAAGATTGAATTGCCTATCTGTCATCAGGTATACGAAGTTCTTTATCGTGGAAAGCCAGCCCATAAAGCCCTGGAAGAGCTTATGTCCAGAAGTTTGAAGGAAGAAAAAATCTGAAAATATAGTTAAACTACCCTAAAGGAGGGCTGAATGAGGGAAAAAAAGGTTCATATGATCACGATAATCTTCCTGCTTCTGGCTTTTACTGCCTGTGCCTCGACGCAGAGCAAAATGGACAAAGCCAGAGAAAAAGACCCCCAGTATCAATACAATCTGGGACTTTTCTATTTGAACAATAATAATGTTGATGAAGCCATAAAATATTTTAACAAGAGTCTGGCTTTGAATCCAAAAAATCATCTGGCCTGGAATGCTCTGGGACTGGCTCAATCAATGAAGGCTAATTTTGAAGCCTCGATTCAGGCATATCTGAAGGCTCTGGAAGCCAATCCCCAATTCACCGAAGCCCATAACAACCTCGGTACCATATATTTTGAATTGAAAGAATACGATAAAGCAGAAACTGAGTTCCGCCAAGCTCTGCTTGATCCCAATTACAATTCCAAGGAATTACCCTATTACAACCTGGCCCGTCTGTATTTTGTTCAGGATAGACTTGATGAAGCCTATGAAAATATCCAGAAAGCTATTCAGACCAAAAACCGCTTGGCTATGGCCCATAATTTACGAGGTTTAATCCTGGAAAAAATCGGAAATCTGGAAGAGGCAATTGTCTCTTTTGAGCAGGCAGTGAAGATCGTCCCCGAGGATCCAACTTTTCTCTATGACCTGGCCAAGGCTCAATTTGATAATGGTGAATACCTTAAGGCAAAAGAAAATTTTGAAAAGCTTTGGCCCAAGTTGGTCAGTCAGGCAGACAGAGATACGGTTAAAAACTATCTCCAAGAGTTGAAAAAATTAATCAAACAATAAATCAGCCAAACAAGCCTTGTTAAGAGTTTCTGTGGCTCTGAATCAGGTACCTTCTTTCCACTCTTGAAGGTACCTTTTTTGTTCAGTGGTCAGTTTATCAATTTTAATGCCCATCGATTCAAGTTTCAGCCTGGCTATTTCCCGGTCTATATCTTCCGGGACTGGATATACTTGATTTTCTAATTTAGGGCTGTTTTCTTTCAGAAAAAGTACACTCAAGGCCTGGTTAGCAAAGCTCATATCCATAACCAGAGCCGGATGACCTTCAGCCGCGGCCAAGTTTATCAGCCGGCCTTCAGCCAGGACAAAGAGCCGACGATTTCCGGGCAATAGGTACTCTTCAACAAATTCTCGAATTTTTCTCCGGCTTCTGGCGATTTTTCCTAAAGTCGGCAGATCTATTTCCACATTAAAATGGCCAGCATTGGCAATGATCGCTCCATCTTTCATCTTTTGAAAATGTTCCAGCCGGACGACATTTTTATTACCAGTAACCGTAATGAAGACATCACCTATTCTGGCTGCTTCTTTAAGAGACATAACCGAATAACCATCCATCAGAGCTTCCAGGGCTTTAAGTTGGTCAACTTCGCAGACGATAACTCTGGCTCCGGCTCCCCTGGCTCTGGTGGCCACTCCCTTGCCACACCAGCCATAACCGCAAACTACCACAGTCAAACCAGCCAACAAGATATTGGTAGCTCTGAGGATACCGTCAATAGTGCTCTGCCCTGTTCCATAACGATTATCAAAAAAGTGTTTTGTCCGGGCGTCATTTACAGCGATTATTGGATAACCCAGAACACCTTTCCTAGCCATGCTCCTGAGGCGTATTACTCCAGTTGTAGTTTCTTCTGTTCCACCGATGATGGAAGCCAGCATTCCTGGTTTTTTCCCATGGATAGTGGAAACCAGGTCAGCGCCATCATCCATAGTTATCTGTGGTTGATGAGCCAGGGCCTGCTCGATATGACGGTAATAGGTTTTTTGGTCTTCGCCCTTAATAGCAAAGACCGGTGTCTTTTCATACTTGACAAGAGCTGCTGCTACCTCGTCCTGGGTACTCAAAGGATTAGAAGCTGTTAACCTGACTTCAGCGCCAGCCGCCTTCAAGGCGATCATCAGGTTGGCAGTTTCAGAGGTAACATGAAGACAGGCTGATATTCTTATCCCGCGCAAAGGTTTTTCTGTTTGGAATTTTTCCTTTATTTTCTGCAAAACTGGCATCGAACGGGCAGCCCATTCTATTTTTAACTTCCCAGAAGAGGCCAGAGCTAAATTTTTTACTTCGAAGTCCATGACTTCCCCTTTCTGATATAATATAATCTTTTCAGTTATTCCATAAATTTTTTATTCCAGGCCAGCTTCTTTTTTCAGGATTTCAGCTTTATCAGTTTTCTCCCAGGTAAATTCTGGTTCGGTTCGGCCAAAATGTCCATAGCAGGCGGTCTTTTTGTAAATCGGGCGGAGAAGGTCAAGCTGTTCGATCATTCCTTTTGGAGTTAGTTTAAAATGAGCCTTGATCAGTTTTTCGATTAACTCTTCTTTAACCTTGCCGGTGCCAAAGGTATCTACCATTATAGATACTGGATTGGCAATTCCAATGGCGTAAGCCATCTGGACTCCGACTCTATCAGCCAGTCCGGCGGCCACTATGTTTTTGGCAATGTATCTGGCCATATAAGAGCCCGAGCGGTCAACTTTGGTCGGGTCTTTGCCCGAAAAAGAACCACCGCCATGACTGAAAAAACCGCCGTAGGTATCAACAATAATTTTCCGTCCGGTCATCCCCGTATCTGCCAGTGGCCCACCGATTTCAAACCGACCGGTGCCATTGATGTAAACCTTTTTCCAGGTATTTTTGTCGAGCAGATGAGCCGGAATGACTTTCTTGATAATTTCTCGTTTAATGTCTTCTCTCAGCTCTTCCATATCCACCGTGGCGCTATGCTGGGCGGCGATGACAATTGATTCTATTCTGATTGGCTTTTCTCCTTCATACTCAAGAGTCACCTGAGTTTTTCCATCAGGCCTGAGATAAGGCAGAATCTTTTCTTTTCTGACCAGGCTCAGTCGTTGAGCCAGTTGGTGAGCCAGCAAAATGGGCAAAGGCATTAACTCTTCTGTTTCCCGACAGGCATAGCCGAACATCAGGCCCTGATCTCCAGCTCCTAGCTCATGATCTGACCGCTCATCCACGCCTAGGGCAATATCGGCTGACTGTTCATGAATAGAAGATAGAACGCAGCAAGTCTTATAATCGAAACCATATTCAGCTTTGGTGTAGCCAATTTCTCTGACCGTTTCTCTGACAACTTTCTGAAAATCACAGTAGCCTGAAGTGGTTATTTCCCCAGCAATCAGGACCAATCCGGTAGTAGCTAGAGCTTCACAGGCGACCCGGCTTTTAGGATCCTGCCGGATTAAATCATCAAGAATAGCATCAGAGATCTGATCACAAACTTTATCCGGATGGCCTTCAGCCACTGATTCTGAAGTGAAAAAATACTTGCCATTTTTGGCCATTTACCACCTCCTTTTACAGGCATTTAATTATTTTATTAGCACGAATTTTTAGCACAAACCAGAGTTAAATGCAATAAGATTTGTTTAATTTTTTAAGATTTTATGATATTTATAAGCTGTTATTCCAGAAGATGATTAAACTTACCTTGAAAATGATAAAAAAGTATGTTTGGCCGCTGCTTATCTTTATTCTGATATCATCATCTTTAGCTGATTTTTCGGTAGCCCAGACCCTGGATATTTCTTCCAATATGACTCAGTTCAAACTGAGAAACGGACTGGAAGTAATCATCTATGAAGACAGTTCTCTGCCTTTGGTTTCTGTTGTGGTGGCTTACGGAGTGGGCTCAATTCATGATCCGGAAAACAAAGGTGGGTTGGCTTATCTTATGCAACATCTGATGTTTCAGGGCTCTCAGAATATCGGTCCCCTTCAGCATATCAATTACATCCAGAATGTCGGCGGTGAACTCAACGCAGCTACCACTTTTAATAAGACTTTTTTCTATGAAACGGTTCCTTCCAATCAGTTAAGTCTGGTTTTGTGGCTGGAATCAGATAGGATGAATTCCCTGGAAATCAATGAAGCTACCGTGGAAAAAGTTAAAGAAATACTCGTCAACAACGAAAGGCAGAGAAATCTTCATGAGCCATATTCTCGTTATTTTTTCCTTATTGACCAGATTCTCTATTCTGATTATAGCTATGGGCATGCTCTGCCCGGTTCTGAAGACACTCTCCGGAATATTTCTGTAGAAGATGTCGTTAATTTCTATCGACGATATTATGTTCCCAACAATGCTGTCCTGTGCCTAAGTGGTGATATCAAGACCCAGAAGGTCAGAGAGCAAGTGGCCAGATATTTTGAGACTATCCCCAAAGGTCCGGAAGCTATTTTTTCTCCCGCACCAGATTTTCGTTCGGTCTATTCTTCAAGAGATCAGATAGTTATTGATCCCATGATTTCCACTTCGGCCCTGCAATTTGGAATTCGGCTAGATAATTCCCAGGTTGGAGATAGCCAGCTATTTAAACTTCTGGAATATCTGTTGTTAAACGGAAAGACCAGTCGGATATACAGCCGGCTAATTAACAAAGAACGCTCGGCCCTTTATCTCAGCGGTGGCCTGGAAGACAGGAAAGAATTTTTGTCTTTGAAAATTTTTCTGCTAGCTAATAATCAAGCCATGATTGACAGATCAAAAAAAATTCTCGTTGATGAATTTAACCGGCTCAAGGCCGAAATGGTTTCAGAAAAAGAGCTGCAGCGGGCTAAAAATAAATACAGGTTTGATTACCTTTCGCGAATGACCGGGACAAATTTATCGCGTTGTCTAGCTCTGGCGGAAACATATCTATCAGAAGGCAAATTGCTGGATGTTTCTTCAGAACTCTCCAATCTGACCAGAATTACTTCCTATTCAATTCTCTTTCTGGCCAGAAGATGCTTTAAAGAAGAAAGGTATTGCTTTATTACTATTCTTCCCAGGTAATTTGATGAGAAATAGTCAGAAAAAATTTATAAAGTTAATGGTTACGACTTGGTTGATAATTTTTTCTTTGCTGATAGATCTTTCTGCTCAGGAGCGCTTCAGAAGGAACCCGCCTTATCCTGAACCTCTTCCTCCTTTAAAAATGCCTCCGATTGAATCTGGTGTTCTGAGCAACGGATTGAGAGTAATAACCATCACCAGATTGAACAGCCCCATTTTTACCATTCAGATCCTGATTCAGGCCGGAGAAAGCGATTCTCCGCCCGAGCTTTCCGGGTTGGCCACGGTCACCACTCAGATGTTAATGAGAGGTACCCTGACTCTTAGTGCTTCTGAAATCGAAGAGCGACTTGAATCACTGAGCATAGACTTCAATCTTGATGTTCAGTCTGATTACACCATTTTTACTTTTATCTTTCTCGAAGAAAACCTGGAAGGAGTTCTTAGCTTAATTAAATCTTTCTTTATTGAACCTACCTTCCCCCCCCTGGAGCTAACTTCTACCAAGAGAGAACTATACTACAGACAGCTGGGAAGAAATAAGGACCCGGAAAATTCAGGCTATGATTTTTTCCTAAAGAAAATATTTGCCGACGCAGGTTACAATCCAGGCTTGATAAACGAAGAGCTTATAAAAAACATAAGCCAGAAAGATGTTGTTGCTTTTCATCAAAAACTAATCAGACCTAATAATTCTATTATTGTTTTCAACGGCAATATTAATTTAAATAATGCCAGTCGTAAAGTCAGCCAGATGTTCAGTCGCTGGATTCCAAGGCAGATAGAAAAAAATGCAGCCGCCCCGCCTCTTGAAAACAGGAAATATGACTCTGTTTATTGGCTGGATGTCCCTGCCAGAGACGTAGCCGTTATAATCGGTAATGCCATCATGCCCCTGCCCGGCGAAGATTATTTTCCCTTCCTGGTGCTCAACCAGATTCTTGGTGGCTCAACCAGCGGTCGGTTATTTTTAAATTTGAGAGAATCTAAAGGATTAGCTTATTATGCTTTCAGTGATTTATCATTTTTTAAAAATAGTGGCCTGTTCTGGGTAAGGGCCAGAACTTCTCCAGATTCAATTTTTCCGGCTGTTAAAGAATCGTTAGAACAACTTACATTTTTGGTCGAAGAAAAAATAGGCCCCTTAGAACTGGAAAGAGCCAAGTCTTATCTTATCGGCAATTTTCCCCTGCAGATTCAATTCCCCGAACAGTTTAGCAAAAGAATTGTTCTGCTGAGCGTTTTTCAGCTTCCTCCGGATTTCTGGAATAAATATTATGAAAATATAATGCTGGTTAGTGCCGAAAGGGTTCAGGAAGTAGCCAGGAAATATCTGATCAATCAACCTTTGATCATCGTTGCCGGAGACATAAATACGGCTCTTGATTATCTCAAAGATTTTGACAAAATTGACGTTTACGATAGAAAAGGTCAACTTAAAGCTACTATTCGAAAAGGAGTTTTGACGAATGAAAATCGTTGAATGCGTACCAAATTTCAGCGAAGGCCGGGATGGCGAAAAGATTCAGGCCATAGTCAGAGAAATTGAATCCACTCCTGAAGTAAAACTTCTTGATGTTGACCCGGGAGAAGCCACTAACAGGACGGTGGTTACCTTCATCGGCAGTCCTGAAGGAGTGAAAGAAGCAGTCTTTAAGGCCATCAAAAAGGCGGCCGAACTCATCGATATGCGCCAGCATAAAGGTGCCCATCCCCGGATCGGGGCCACAGATGTCTGTCCTTTTGTCCCTGTCTCTGGAGTAACCATGGAAGACTGTATTCAGCTGGCCAATGAGCTCGGCAAGCGGGTTGCCGAAGAATTAGATATCCCTGTTTATCTTTATGAAGAAGCGGCCAGAAGATCTGAAAGGAAAAACCTGGCTAATATTCGAGCTGGAGAATATGAAGGTCTGGCGGAAAAATTAAAAGATCCCGAATGGCAACCGGATTATGGTAGACCGCTTTTTAATTCCAAAGCCGGAGCCACAGTCATCGGAGCCCGCGAGTTTTTGATCGCCTATAACATTAACCTCAATACGCGCGATCGGAAAATTGCTCAGGAGATAGCTTCTTATCTAAGAGAAAGCGGACGGGCCAAAAAGGATAAAAATGGCAACATCGTCTATGACCAAAATGGTCAACCGGTGAAAATTTCAGGGAAATTTAAAGCAGTTAAGGCGGTTGGCTGGTACATTGACGAGTATGGTATTGCTCAGATATCTATAAATTTTACTAATTACAAGATTACGCCTCCTCATCTTGTTTTTGATGAAGCCTGCCGGCTGGCAGAAAAAATGGGAGTTAGAGTGACCGGCAGCGAGCTGGTTGGCTTGATCCCAAAGGAAGCTTTACTGATGGCTGGCCGCTATTATCTGGAAAAACAGGGGAAAAGCCCGGGCGTTCCAGAAAAAGAATTAATCAAGATTGCGGTCAGGTCTCTTGGACTCAGTGATGTAGTGCCTTTTGACCCAAAGAAGAAAATAATAGAATATCAATTTCCAGCCGAACTTAATTCTCTGATTAATCTGAAACTGGATGAATTTGCTGATGAGCTTTCAATGGATTCCCCCGCCCCAGGCGGCGGCAGTGTGGCTGCTCTTGGCGGTAGCCTCTCAGCTGCCCTATCTTCGATGGTGGCTAATCTTACGGTGGGCAAAAAAGGATACGAAGCCGTCTTCGATGAGATGAAAGACTTAGCGGTCAAAGCGCAAAAAATAAAGGACGAGCTTCTGCAGGCGGTGGATTTGGACACAAAAGCTTTTAACAAAGTAATGGAAGCTTTCCGCCTGCCCAGAGCCACCGAAGAACAGGTTAAAGAAAGAGAAGAAGCTATAGAAAAGGCTAATAAGGAAGCTACCCTGGTGCCTCTTTCTGTCTTGGAAAAATCTGTTGAGTTGATAGGGCTGGCTTATCAGGCTGCCAGCCGTGGTAACAAGAACTCAGTTAGTGATGCTGGGGTAGCTGGACTGGCTGCCAGAACTTCTGGCCTGGGTGCTTATTATAATATCCGAATAAATCTGCCAAACATCAAAGATGAAGGCTTTAAAAAGAAGACTCTGAAAAAAGCCGAAAAATTGCGGAACAAATTGGGAAAGGAAGCTCAGAGGCTGGAAAAATTAATGGAAAGAGTACTTGAGCCCGGAAAATAAAAGAAGCCAGAATAAAAAACAAGGTCCTCAGACTCCTTCAAGGGAATATTACCCTTCTTGGAGTGGAGGCTGTGGTCAATGCGGCCAACAGCTCTTTGATCCCGGGTGGAGGCGTGGCTGGAACCATACGTAAAGGTGGTGGTTTGCCTTTATGATGACCGGGCTTTAAAAGTCTTTGAAAGAATTCTGAAAGAACTGGTTGAGCCAGCCTCAAAATCTTAACAGAAAGCCGGACCTTAGTTTTTGACTACGCTTTTCAGTCCAAGAGTGAGCAGAAAAATAAAAATCGAAAGAAAAACTATGGCCGCAGAAGCTGGTAGGTTAAAGACATATGCCAGAAATATGCCTGAGAGGATTGATAAAAGGCTGAACGAGCTGGAGAGAATCAGGGCGGCCTTAAAATTTCGGGAAAGCTGCAAAGCCGAGGCTGCCGGAATAACAGTCAGAGCTGAGACCAGGAGCAGTCCGACTATCCTTATTCCCAGGACAACGGTTATCGAGGTTAGAATTGCCAGCAACTTATCCAAACTTTTTACCTTAACACCGGAAACAAGGGCTGATTCACGGTCAAAGGTCATAAAAACCAGCTTATGATAATAAATAATGATGGCTATAACCACAAAAAGTGCCAGCCCCAAAGACAACCAAACTTCTATTGGCTCTATGGCTAAGATATCGCCAAAAAGATAGGTCATCAGTTCCACTCCGAAATTCCTCTTGAGAGAAGCCAGCAATATTCCCAGAGCCATACCAGCACTGCTAAGAATCCCTATAGCTGTATCACCGGGAAGCTTTGCCTGTTCTTTTAATTTAAGTATAAAGAGAGAGCCTATAATGCAGACTATAAGAGAAATGACAACAGGTAGGAAATTAAGAACAAGTCCCAGAGCTACTCCGGCAAAGGCTACATGCGACAAGCCATGACTGATCATGGCATCTTTTCTCAGAACCAAAAAAATGCCAAGCAAGCCGCAAGCTAAGGCCAGAAAACCACCGGCTACGACCGCTCTCTGAAAGAATCCTGAACTGAATATAGTTTCAATCATCTTGGTGCAAGATATCAATGTTTATGCGAAATCAGGTGATGTCCCCCGCTCAACAATTGCTGAATGGCTGCTGATTGACAGAATTCAGAATGTTCACCATGATAAATCAGTTTCTGGTTAAGACAGGCCACCTTGTTCACATGTTTATTGACGATGCCATAATCGTGAGTTACCAGAACAATAGTCAATTTGTGTTCCAGATTAAGCTGGCCCAGGAAGTCATAAAAATTCTGCTGGTTAAGATAATCAACTCCGGTGGTTGGCTCATCCAGAAGGAGAATTTTCGGTTCAGTGGCCAGTGAGCGGGCAATTAGCACTCGCTGTTGCTGACCACCCGAAAGCCTGGTTATTGGCTTTTTTGTTTCTTTTTCCAGGCCAACGAGTTTTAGAATTTCTCCGATTTTCTCTTTTAATTGTTTTGGTGATTTTTTCTCCATTTTCTGGGTGGATCGCAGGCTGGCTTCAATTACTTCTTCTACAGATATCGGGAAAGTTGGGTCAAAATAAGTGGCTTTTTGCTGAATGTAGCCTATTTTATGCCGGTCCCTGAACTCTTCAATCGGTTGACCAAAAAGGTATACCTGACCTTTTTGTAGCCTTAATAGGCCTACAATTATTTTCAGAAGAGTGGTTTTTCCGGAGCCATTGGGCCCGATAATCGCCAGAAAATCTCCACGGTAAATAGAAAGATTAATGTCTTTAAGTACCGGAATTCCCTCATAGGCAAAGCTAACTTCTTCGACCTTAACTATCTCTTCCAGATATTGAGCCATTTTTATCACTCACAGGATAAACCTTTTTTAAGGATATCCAGATTTCTTTTCATCAGTTCCAAAAATCCGATCTTTATTTCTATTTCCGATCTGGTGAGGTTAACACCAGTCGATAGTTCGTAAAGTTTAACACCCGTTTCCCTGGCGATAGCCTGGGCATAAGCCGGTGGTGTTGAACTTTCACAAAATATGGCGGTGAGCCGTCTGGAGCGAATCATCTTCACTATTTCCTGGAGCCTTTGGGGAGAGGGCTGAGCCTCGGGATTGGATCCGGTAAGAGCAATCTGTTGCAGGCCATAGCGGGAAGCCAAGTAGCCGAAGGCCTGATGTCCGGCTATGATTAAATCTTTCTGTGAACAGCGGGATAGCGATTTTTGATATGCTTGGTCTAAGGCCATGAGTTTATCAACCAGCTCCTGGCTTCTGCTTTTGTATGATTCTGCACCTGACGGATCCAGAGCTATCAATTCTTCAGAAAGCCTTTTGATAAACAGTCTGTCCGCTTCCAGGTCGAGCCAGAGATGGGGATCACCCGGCCTCAATCCCTGATAGTTTATCGAATTAAGATAATCAAAAAAACTGATTTTTCTGGTCTTCTTCTTTACCAGAGTTTTTTCCACCTTCGCCAGCCAGGGTTCAAGATGACCACCGACGCAGATGAGCAGGTCAGCCTCGACCAGGGTTTTCAGGTCGCCAGGCCTTAATTGAAAGGTATGGATTTCAGCTGAGGTCGGGATAAGTTGAAAAATTTCAGTCCGGTCAGCAGAAACGGCTCTGACCAGTTCGGTTAAAGGGAAAATTGTAGTTACCAGGCGCAATTTCTGAGTTTGTTCAGACCGAGCCTGACCGGGAGATAGAAATGATAAAATAATGCCAGCAACTATAAAGGCCAGAATCTTCTTTTTCATCTATAAATTCCTGATTACTTGAAATTTTATTATTTTTTTTAGATATTATAACATAGAAATAAATTTTCAAAGGAGTTAAAAATGGAAAACTATCTGACCTCCCTGAAACCGGAAAAACTCTGGAAACATTTTTCTGACATTTTAAAAATCCCGCATGGCTCCGGAAATGAGGCTCCCCTGGCTGAACACATCATCAGCTTAGCTAAGGGCTGGAACCTCGAATGGCAGAAGGACAAAGTTGGCAATGTGGTTGTCCGGAAACCATCTTCCCCTGGCCACGAGCAGGCGCCTGGTGTTGTCCTTCAAGCCCATCTTGATATGGTCTGTGAGAAGAATTCAGACGTTCAGCATGACTTTACCAAAGATCCGATAAACGCCTATTTTGATGGCGATTGGGTGAAGGCCAAGGGGACTACTCTTGGTGCTGATAACGGGATCGGTGTGGCTGCCTGCCTGGCCGTTCTCGAAGACCGGACTCTGACTCATGGCCCGGTTGAGTGTCTGTTTACTGTGGACGAAGAAACCGGTTTGACCGGGGCTTTTAAACTTAAAAAGGACCTTTTGCAAGGCAAACTCCTGCTCAACCTGGATAGCGAAGATGAAGGGACTTTTACCATTGGCTGCGCAGGCGGGGCTGATTCAGAGGTTCTTCTACCAGTTGAGCGTAAAAAGAAAAAACCTAAAAATGTTATTAAAATTAAAATAACCGGCCTCAGGGGTGGACATTCTGGACTGGATATCAATCAGGGACGGGGTAATGCTCTGAAGTTTTTGGCCAGGATTCTGTCTCAGGCTCAGGAGAAATATATATTTGAGCTCGTTTCTTTTGACGGTGGCAGCAAAAGGAACGCTCTTCCCCGTGAAGCCTGGGCGGTAGTGGCTGTTGAGCCAGCTACCCAGAAAGCCCTGATTAATTATCTGAAAAAATCCTTTGAGCTTATCAAGTTCGAGTATAAGGTTACAGAACCAGAGATGACTCTGGACATTCAGAAAACTGCGGCAACAGGTTTTCCTCTGGCTGCTAAATCGCAGGCCAGATTACTCAATCTGCTTCTAGCCCTGCCTCATGGAGTGATTTCCATGCATCCTGAAATCAGCGGTCTGGTAGAAACTTCAACTAATCTGGCAATAGTCAATTCTGAGGAAAAAGCCATTAAAATAATCTGTAGTTCTCGAAGCTCGGTTATGTCTGCCCTGGAATTTGTCCGCCGCATGATTAAAGCTATCACCCAGCTGGCTGAAGCCAGAGTCAATCAACCGGAAGGCTATCCTTCATGGACACCCAATTTGCAATCGTCTTTGCTCCAGAAACTTGCCGGCATTTATAAGAACCTTTTCCAGCAGGAACCTGAGATCAAAGCAGTTCATGCCGGTCTGGAGTGTGGAATAATCGGCGAGAAGTATCCGGGAATGGACATGATTTCTTTTGGCCCGACCATCAAAAATCCCCACTCCCCTGATGAAAGGGTTCAGGCTGGTTCGGTGGAAAAATTCTGGAATTTTCTGGTGGAGACTCTGGCCAGACTGGTCTGAAAATCAGAAAGAAATGGAGAGACGCAGGTTTCTTCTATTTCTCGGTGTTATTTCTTTTTTTAAAGCCAGATTGCTATCTGGAATTAAATCATGGAGGGAACTGATGAAAAGAGCTATTCATACCGACAGAGCACCTAAAGCCATCGGACCATATTCTCAGGCTGTGGTGGCTAAGGGCTTCATCTTTGTCTCGGGACAGATTCCTCTTGACCCGGCAAAAGGAGAAATCGTCGGCTCGGCCATCGAAGAACAGACGCATCAGGTTTTAAAAAACATTCAGGCTATTCTGGAAGCAGCCGGAAGCTCAATGGCCAATGTAGTTAAAGCTACGGTCTACCTGGCTGAGATGAACGATTTTGCTAAAATGAACGCCGTCTATTCTCAGTATTTCCCTGAGCCTTACCCGGCCCGAGCTGCTTTCCAGGTGGCCAGACTTCCCAGAGAGGTGAAAATAGAAATTGAAGTTATAGCTTTGGGCGGACCGGAAGCGGCGCCGCTCGTCAAATAGAAAATTTCTATTTTCTGGCCAGCTTAACTTTTTAGCCTTCTGGAGTATAATTATTATTGAGGTTCAAAATGCCGATATATGAATACATTTGCGTAAAATGTCAGCACAAATTTGAATACCTGGTCAATCTGAACAAAGAACCCAAGATTGTTTGCCCCAAATGTCAGAGCGACCAGGTAAAAA
>Ga0315280_10003084_pt1 | contig 26004 bp, 33 predicted proteins | sample YL17G06_40_MG_FD_203697 | JGI IMG/M metagenome (GOLD analysis project Ga0315280, IMG submission 203697) | Sediment microbial communities from Yellowstone Lake, YNP, Wyoming, USA - YL17G06_40 | ecosystem: Environmental > Aquatic > Freshwater > Lake > Sediment | place: USA: Wyoming | collected...
AGTAGTCGTTCCCGGCAGAGTCATAGAACCCGTTGAGGCCACCTGACCCTTTCAGGATGAGCGTATCCTCAAGCAGTGAGACTCTGTAGCTCGCTGACTTCGCCGTGGCGATATCAAGCGGTGTTCCCGTTATGCGTGAGGCTTCGACGCTCCTGCGCGGAATCCTGAAACCTCTCGCGATGGCCGGTATATCCAGCGAGCCAACAGTGTTGTCGATGGTGTCTTCGCTCAGGGTGACCTTCTCGCTGCGGAATAACTGAGCGGGGCCGACTTCAGCGATCTTGGTCCACTCGATTGTGAGTTTGCCTTCGCCCAATGGGCCGAAGGTTCGTGCAACGCGTCTGCCGATGAGCATCTGGCGCGGTGGCCAGGCAACTGCCTCATCGATGTACTTGTACTGCTGTTCGGTTAAGGTAACCAAATCCAGTCAGCCTCCTTAGATCAGACTCTCGACGATGATGTTCGTGGCGGCGCTGGATGCATCACAGTCCTCTTTGGCGAGTGCAACGATCATGCCTCCTGGCGGAAGCGAGCCTGCGGTTGCTCCGACGTGTCTTGTCCCTGCTTGCTCTGCAGCCGCGATGTTGGATGCGGCTTGCAGTTCCCCGTCCGCTGCAGGGATTAGCGGGGTGTCTTTGGTGACATTCTGGCCGGATGCCAGCTTGCCGACCAAGATTGCGCCAGGTCCGTAGATGACGGGTGCCTTCTTCGCTGCGGTGTACGCAGTGTCGCGGGTTGCGGGAGAGGCTCCTGGATGGGCGCCTTCGCCGTCCCAGCCGACCCAGCCTGATGGCTTATCGGTGGCGGCTGCGACAACGACGACTTGCGTCGCGGCGGTGCCTTTCTTGACAAGTCGGCCAGGCTTCACGCCCGTGCCTTCGGCGGTGAGTTCCTCGATGACGGGGTTGCCGGCAATGACAACCTTACGCCCTGACGGAATGGTGAACGGCATTACTTCTCACCTGGCTTCTTGCCAACGAGGTCACCGACTGTAGGCTGCATTGGGTCGAAACGAGCGGCCACGCTTGGAATCAAGCGGGCCTTCGGGCCGCTGGGCAAAGAATCGAACTTGCCCTTCACGGCTTCGAGGTCTGCTTTCATCGCGTCGAGCGCATCGTTCGGTAACTTCTTGAGAGATTCGACGGCTGCCTGAACGTTCTTCGCGTCAAGCACGCCGTTCTTGATGCGTAGATCCACCACATCCTCCACGCGGTGCATGTGGTCCGCGTCCTCTGCGGCGACTTTCCAAGCCTTCAGGCCTTCGTACTCAGCCTTGACGGCCTTCAGTTCCGCTTGAACCGCGACCATAGCGTCCGATGCGGCAACAGGTGCGGGTGGCTTCGCTTTCAGATCCTTGAGCTCAGCCTCGAGCTTCGTGTTTGTCGCAGTCAGCTCCGCGGCTTCCGTCTTGTGTTCCTTGAGTTCCGCTTCGAGCTTCGTGTTCTTGTCTGTGAGTTCAGCGATCACTTTCTCATGTTCGCATGTCATACATGCGACCTCCTTTGGTTTTTTCTGGGTCACGCCCGTTTCGGGGTGACCTCGGGTTTTTTCTCGGGACCCTTGCTTGCCCTTCTCGGGCGAATAGGCTCCCACATCTTGTCTCGGCCATTGGTCATCTGGTGACCTCAAGCCTGGACTGTCAATGAGCGATGCCATGATCGCTCGTGAAAACCCGCACGGCTTCTCCGCGGTGAAACCGCAAAGACGCGGATCACCGATGCAGGTAGACTTCACGCCAGCATTCGGAAACGCGCCACGAGGCACGAATGCGACGTTGTCCCAGGTCCACTCGTCCAGAACTAACTCGTCGCCTTCGTAGTGCGTTGCGAGCGGGCTCAATTGAGGACTCACGGGGCCCCAGTCGCCTGACCGCATCCGCTCCCAATCCACTGGATTCGGGATCTCATAGAGGACCCGCGTCACATGGTTGCTCGTGAAGTCAACAGGGCGCCCGACCACTTGCGTGGCATCGTGTCCGAACTCAGGTGGACCAAACAGCGGCTTCTCGAGCACACTGGCCAGAGCTCTAGCCTTGCCGGCAGGATTGATCCGCACCCTCGCCCCGGAAGGTTGCTCAACCGGGTTGGACAAGCTCTCGTCTATGACTTCGATGAGTGCGTACTTCTTGCCGTTCTGCTCGACGGCTTGAGCTCTGACACAGTATCGCACCGCTGCGCCCGCTGACGCTCTCTCATGCTTGCTGAACCATTCCTTCGCCTTGTCGAGGGTCCAACCCTTCGCCTTCGGGAAGAGGAAGCTCTGCGTGACGGTTGAATCGGTTCCAAGCGGCTTGCAGATGACGGCCTTGATGCCCTGCTCCTCATCGATCGCGATGGTTCGAAAGCTACCCCTCTCGCATGAGTTCGCGTCGCGGTGGCCACTCCGAATGTGATCGGTCGTCTCGTCCCACGGCATCTTGCGTCACCGTCAGAAAACGCGAATCATGCGGACTGGTCGGTCGAGGATTTCTCTTTGCTTCGCTTCGGTCGGGCGACGATGTCAAGCGGGATCTCAACGGGTGCGGTGGTTGTCTGCGTAGCCGCCTCGGCAGGATCGAATTTGGTCGCTCGTCCGTCCCGTAGAAATTCGTAGAGCTTTCGCAGGCCAAGCCAGCCGCGGCTTTCACCGTATGCTTTCGTGGCCGTATCTATCATCGCGAGCCAGTCTTCCACTCTGATCTGGCGCCATCTGTGGATTACGCGAACGGGCAGAGGATCCTCCGGCTTCAACTGCAGGAATTGCCGCGTGAGCCGATCGTACCATTGCGCCTCGATGATGCGTCTGACCCAGCGTTGATCGTCTAATACGGGGCCTTCCACGAAGCCCTCAAGTTCCTTCTCGGCGGTGGCGCGGTTCAACTCCTTCTCGATGTTCAACAGGAATCGTGGAACCTTGAATGCGCCAAGGATTCGCCGCTCGAGCTTATCCGAGACATCCAAGAGCTGCCCGAGATCAGGCTTCAGATCGTGAACTTGGATATCCCACAAGTCGTCTGTGATGACGTGTTTCCCTGGCCGCAGCTGCTCGCGGTAATCCTCCATGATTTTGTCAATGTCTTCGTCGTTGGTGATGCCTGCTTTCGCCGCCTTCTCGAGGTTTAGCTGGTGTACAGTGATGCCTGCCCACAGAGTCGTGGCGGCCTCCATCAAGTCCTCGCGCATTATGCGGTCGTCAAGTATTGACTCAACCAGCACGGGCTCGATATCGCTTCGTCCTTCCCAGTCATCATCAATTTCGCCGCGAACAAAGAATAGAACCTCCTCAGGGTCGTAGAACGCTGGCTTTCCAGCGTACTCGAAACTGTTGAGCTTCCAAGCGTCCAGATCTTTTTCAGGCCTCAGGAGCGTTGACTTGAGCGAGTTCAGACGCACCGGTTGATTCCCTGGAAGCCATGGGGCATCTTTCTTCTGGAACTCGATCTCGAAACCAGCCTTACCCCAAATAGGAGCCTTGATCAACGCCAAGCGTAGGCGATTGTCCAGCTTGACATCGCCGTTGATCTTGTCAACGTAGGCTTTCAGCTCAGCTTTCTTTTCTTCAGAGATCTTGCCAGGTATCACGTCTTCTATGACGGTTTCGAATCCTTCCTTGGTAGCCCAGAATGCGCGAGCGTCGATTGAGCCGCGCACCAGGAAGTTGCGGATGTATTCGCGGTAGTAGTCGTCGAGGCCTCTCCACATCGTGTCCGTCCGGCGTAGGAACGTGATGCCAGAGGTGGCTGCGCCTCGGACCGTCATCACTAGGCGCTTGCGCTGGTTGCGTATGGCTCCGCCTGCAACTTTCACGAGAGCGCTAGGTTTGCGTCTCCGCTTGACGCGCTGAGTTGATATTGTGACAGCACGAGCAGTAATCGCGATGCGGGGCTCAGGCTTTGACTTGTGAACTTTCTTCTTCATGTGGCGACGCCTCTATGCACGGTTACGAGCGGCGCTCCTTGGCAAACAATCTCGATTTGGCATCGTTTGCATCGGTAGAGACAGGACGGCGGACGCCCGGACTCCGGACACTTGTCTTGGAGACGCATCTCTCCATGACATGATGGGCAGATCAAAGAATACCCGTCAAGACTTGGAGCCGTCGAGCCACTTCGTGTGAGAGCGCTTCAATTGTGGATACGGAGTTGTTTTGGTCGCGAAGACGGCGAGGGCGAACGCCCAAAACCGGTCATCGTGTGTTCCGCTGGGATGTGAGAACTGGATCTGCCCCGCCTTTGTGAGCTCGTAGCGCTCAATATTCAGCTCCTGGAGGAAGTCAAGCTCGTATGGGAATAGGATTCGTCTCTCTTGCATCATCAGTTTGAGGTACCCGAGAATCTCCTGTTTGCTAGACGCTGTCAGAATCACGCCGTCGATGTTTGGGACGGTCTTCTTCGCCTGCTCCAGGACGGCTTCTCCGACGCCTGTTTGGTCGACAAGGAACTTGTGAACGGTCTTTAGTCGCTCGGAGAGCGCTTTCAAGTAATTGATGACGCCAACATACTCAGTGCCTTGAGGGAACACGTTCAAGTGGATGAGACGGAACGCGTCCTCATCTCTTCTGAGGACTGCGACTGCGCTGAAATCCTCCTTCTTTGCAAGGTCGACGCCGGCGTAGAAGTTGCCGATGAGCTCTGGAATCGTTGCCGCCAAGTCTACTTCGCGACCCAGAAGCTATGCCGTTTGTCGATTAGGCGGATCTCAAGCATGCTATCCTGGCATTGGCCGATCAGAGTTTGCGGGAGCCAGCATGACTCGTCCTCGCTCCATTCGGCTTCCATCTCGCGGCGCCAACGCCAAGGGTCGGCGGCGAGTTGTCGCTTGATCTTCTCGAGGACGTTTTTCTTGAGTGGTCCCTTCGGGTCGAGAGCTTGGCTCCAGCTGACATGGTGACGGCTGAAGTCCTCGAAGTCTTTGTCGTTCATCATCTTGTAGAAGATGTGGTCTCGCGACCACGGGGTCGAGTTGGCTATGAAGAATCCGTTCGTTGTGCCGAGCGTGAAGAGGATGGCATCGTACATTTCCTCGTCGTCTTTCACGAAGTTGAGCTCAGTAGCCAGGATTCCGTTCAGGGTTGGGCCTCTGATCGTGTCCGGGTTGCAGGGGTACGCCTCAATCACAGATCCGTTGACGAGAGGCACCTTGGTCCTGAGGGTTCTCTGGCCGACCAAGATCTCGGCTGCCGGAATGTCGCTGGGCAGCTTGTTTTGGATGAAGTTGTTGATCTTGCGGATGACGAGCTTGCTCTGTCGGAAGCTCGGGCCCACGACCGCGAGTTGGCTGCCCTCGTTCTCGACGGCGAACCAGAAGAGCTTGCTTGAGGCCGTGTGGTCCTTGCCGGACTGTCGGCACCAACATTGAACCTCGAACTGTATCGTGTCCAGCAGAAACTTCGTCTGGTATTCCGTGGGTTCGAATCCTAGGGCTTTCTTGCAGAAGGCTATGATACCTTCATCAGCGATCTTCTTGAGACGCTCGAAAGCATCCGTCGACTCACCTATTGTGCGCGTGGCTTCTTCGAGTCGGTCAACGCGTTTGTGGAGGCTTGGCCTTAGCAACGCGCACTTCCTTCTCGATCTTCAAGAGACGCTCGTTAACCTGGGAGATCTCGACATTGCTGCAGAGGCTGTCCAGCACCTGGACCAGGTAGCCAAAGAGGCGGTACCAGTGCGCCTTTGGCGCCACTCCGCCTCCGCCCTTCTCAGGCTTGTTGGGAGCCTCCTTCGCTAGTTCATTGGCTTCCACGATAGCCTTGACGAGCCTGTCAATCATCTCGTCCCGTATCTTGGGGATGTCGGCGGCAACCCAAACGGAGCTGAACATCAGCCGGGCGGCATGGACATGTTCGGCCAGTCGGTCGAGGCTACCCCCTCCCCATAGGGAGGGGGTGGGGTTCGTGGCCATTCGCATCACATCCCGAATAGATTCATGAGCGGAGTTTCACCGGCCACGGGAGCGTACAGATGCGTCTTGGGCGGCTCATAGTTGCGGATGATCATCTGCTTGAATGTGGGCCGCCTGCCGCGGATGATCTTTGGAACTGACAGGTGGGTCATGACTCGTTCCATCGGAAAGCCGGTGTAGAGTTTGCGTATCTTGGGATGGTCTCCAATCGTCAGGAGCCACTTGCTCTTCATGTGATGCAGGATGTCTGCGAGGTCTGTGTGATCTTGAAGTGTGAAAGCACCGAGCCTGTATTCTTCGGCATCCAAGTACGGAGGGTCCAAGAACATGAAGGTCTCTGGTCCGTCCCGGTTCTTGATGCATCGTCTGAAGTCAAGATGATCGATCTCAACGGTTCTAAGTCGATCATGGATTGTGCGTATGCTGCCGATCGCATTTGCGAGACTTAGCGGGCGGTTCCGCCCCACATTCCTGCAGAACGCCCATCCCTTGTAAGGATGAGCGGCAAATGAGGACCGCATCAGATACCAGAATCTGAGTGCACGCTCAACGCGATCCTCAAGCACATTGCCGTTTTTCAGGTCGCTTTTCCATTTCTCGTAAAGCTCTCGACTGTACAGCAGCCAATCAGCCTGCTCAACGAAAGCATTCACATCGTCACGTATGACCTCGAACAAGTTGACTAACTCGGAGTCAATGTCATTGTAGACCTCCATGGGACTCGGAGGCTTGTTCAAGAGAAGCGCGGCGGCACCGCCGAACACTTCGACATAACATGTGTGCTCGGGGATCAAAGGTAATAGTTTCGGCACTAATGCTTGCTTTCCGCCGAGATACGGCAGTAGACGCAATCGCGAGGGCAAGAATCAACACCAAGAATGCGAAGGGAAACTCGGGAACTGGCTGGCTTTCGACGACGAATCCTGTCTCTACGTATCTGTGATCCCACGTGACGGTGATCGTGTAGATGCCGTCAGGCGCATCCTGTGGTAGTGTCACGATGATGGTGTCGCCACAGGCGGGTAGTTCTGTGAAGTAGAGATTGTGGCCGTCGGGCTTGTCCACGTAGAGCCAAAGCCGCTCACTCGAGGCGAAGCCTGTGGTGGAGACGCGAACTATGACTTGTTCGCCGGGGCTGTACCAGCCCTTGTCAATGCTTACGGTGACGGTTGGGCTGACTTGGGCAACCATGACGAGCGCGACTAAGAGGATAGGATGCATGATGCCGCCACCGCCGCGAGGATCCCCGCACCGACCATTATTGCGCTCAGCGCCACAGCGAAACCTACAGGACCGCCAACGATGAGGCTGAAGATCACATTCAACGCAACAAGCACGCCTGCCAGCGCTGCCATGAGAGTTCGCGGCACATCAAACGCGAATGCTGGCAGCATCCGGCTCTGAATGTACGTGGTCCGTGGATGCAGACATGAGCGGCAGATGCGCAGGCGTACTGGTAGGCTTGTCTCCGCGTTTCGAACGTATTTGTCGCACATCTCAGATGCGGGATGCATAGTCTCGCAGATGGCACAGATCTCATACGGATCCTTGCGGCTCAACGCTAATCACGCGGCTTGATCTCCACAGCTCGCTCAATTACGAGTCCGATTGAGAGATATCCAAGAATGGCGAGAATCGATGTGGCCGCAAGCGCGATGCTGAAAGCGATGGAGATGGCACGGTGAACCGGGAGCGCGAGCAAATCGTCTACGTTCAATCCCCACAGTTCCATCGCAAGCCAATAGGAACCTCCAAAAAGACTTGCGAGAAAGCTGAGAAGGAACCGCTTCTCCGCTCGTTCTAGGTTCTTCAGCGCGGCGAAACGGTCATGGCTTGACATCGCTCTTGTCAGGATGAACTCGTGCCTGCGGAGCAGATGCTCAACTAGGGCTCGCCGATTCATTCTTCCTCAACCACTCATACGCTCGATACGCGTTCACACGACCCGCGCCAACGCTCCACCGTGGGTTTGCATGACTTGCGAAACCAACACTGAGCTTGGTTGCAAGTCGCTCGCGGAAGCTAGATCGTCCGACGGTTCGTGAGAGAAGTGATAATTTCGCCGGTTCGCATCCCGCCATGACCGCTTGCTTCAGAGCGCTTGCCGTGGCGTCGGGACTTGCTTCCTTCAGTAGGGCAAGCGCGCCAACGACATGCGGGACCGCGTAGCTCGTACAATCGAAGGTGAAGTATGCACCCTTGTGTAGAGCAAGTGGAGATGCAGCCATTATCCGAGCGCCCGGTGCCACACAGTCAGGCTTCAGGCGGCCATCGAGTGTAGGACCACGTGAACTATCCCAACTTACCTGGTCGCGATCGTTCGTCTTGCCAACCGTAAGAGCGTATTCAGCAGCTCCGGGAGCACCAATCGACTGAAACCGGGGACCCTTGTTGCCTGCTGCCGTGACTACGACAATACCGTTCTCGGCAAGATAGTTCGCTTCTCGGCTGATCGGGTCCGTTCCATCTGTTGGAAAGTCGGTCGCAACCGAGAGGTTCACGATCTGGACGCCAAGTTGACGCAGACGCTCGCATGCATCTATCACTTGATGCATGTACCCGTATGCGCCTATGCGATCCTTGGCGACTACAACATCTGCTCGCGGAGCGATACGCGTGATCAACCAAACAATGCCTGTCTCATGGCCGACCGAGTCGCTCACATCGGAGCCAACGAGACTGAAGGCGTTGATTGTGCAGTTTGCAAAATCTGGATGAGCAAGATCCACACCGGTGCCGACAACGCCGACCCTAACACGGTCGCCCGTGAAACCCAAGCGCCAGAGCGAGGGCGCTTGAATACGTTTCAGTGACCACACAGCCCTCAGCCCTCACAGGCTCATCGTTCCAAACCGAACGTACAAGATCGCTTCTGACAAGCGACGCAAGGTGACTTGCGTAGGTTTCGAGATAGACGAAGTTGAGATGCGGATAAGCGCGTAGGACGCGAGCGAAACCCGCGATCTTCACGACCTTGCCGATGTCGTCAACTTCAACCCAAACCTTAACAGGATGCGTCTCGAGCTCGCGCGCGCTAAGACCTGCGATTACGAGTCGAAAGCTCTGTGGCTTCAGCTTGGTGAATGGAAACTGTCCGAGCTGTCGAGCAAGTTCACCCGCCACGTTGGTTCGCCCTCCAAGCCGCAAAGATCGCGAAGAGGATTGTCGCAGCAAGCGCCACGAGCAACACGGCCTCTTCCAAACGTATGTCGCCGAAGTGCCGCAGGAGCGATACCAGCAGGAAGAGCAGGATGAGGAACATGCCAATGTAGTAGCTTAGGGCGTAGTTACGCATCTTTCAAAATCCTCGAGCGCAGTCTCTTCAGGGCCTCCTCAGCTTCGACGGGACGTATGGGTCTCTTCTGCTCTGGAATCGGCTGCTCGGTAGACGATCCCTCGGGCTCAACTCTCACATGTTCCGCTTGCGGCGTCGGCGGCTTCTTTTGGGCGGACGCGTCTCGCCTTTCAGTCACTTCTTCAGGAACTCGAACAGGTTTCTTCATCTCGATGTGCGGAATCTCAATCTTGTGCGGCACGATCTCTCGCGCGATCTCATCCTTGACGAGGTTGTCGTAGACGGTGCATCGGTGAGCGTACCACATCATGCAGGCCCAGAACACGAGCACAGGCCAGTACCAGTTCGGAATCCAGATCTGGATTCCTGTCCGCCATGGGTCGAGAATCCAGACGCCTCCGAGAATCCAGTTCGTCCATCGGTCGCTCGTGAGACGCCACTCGGGTGAGAACCAGAAGAACGCAAAGTCCTCGACAAGCCATGAGAACGGAAAATTGCCTGCGAAAGTGAACAGGAAATAGCGTTTGCCTCTTGCAAACATTGAACGCGCTTTCAGCAGACCGAAGCCGCCTGTGATGCATGCGAACAGGACGCCCATCGCAAGCGAGTATGTGCTGAAGTGGCCGAGGACCCACCAGATCTGAGTCGCTTGGTAACGCGGCGTCTCAATTGCGAAACCCTCGATCCAACCGTAGGTCGTTGAAGCGACGAGAGTCGTCAGGATCATGGCCGCTTGCTCGAGATCCGACTCGAGTATGCGTTTAGCGGCGTCTTGGGCTCTGTCGGCGATCCGTACTGACCACGGGCGCATCGTTCTTCACATCCCCCCTTAGCGGATCCTTGAGTGGATACGAGCATTCGGCGCAGAACTTGTCACTCGGATCGACCGGCGTATTGCAGTCCGGACACCTCGGCGACGGAACCGGCACCTCAGCCGGCACCGGCTCGACTGGTGTAACCGGCACTACGACTGTGGGCTTCGCGGGTTCAGCGAACACGGTGTCGACAACGTTCTCGAGGTACTGTTCCTTCAGTCGTTTCTTACCATCGGCCAATTCGCGCTCGAACTTGACACTGAGCTCCTCCTCGAGCGATGTCAAGTCCTTCCGGTAGGCACGCTTGATCTCAAGCAGCTTCCTGAGCTCACCATTCCCATTTCCATTGTCTGCAGTCATGCAGATTCACCTCCGTTACGATCGTGACCGGGAAAAGCCGGACTAGGCAGACGCAGCGGCCTGAGCCTGCTGTGCCGCCTTATTCGCGAAGTAGAACGCCAAGACCATCGTGGCGAGCGGAGACAGACTGCCTAAAACCGTCGCGATGTCTTGGAAAGTCGACGCTTTCGCGACCGCGTAACCGATGACCAGCAGAAAGCCGATTGTCAGAATGTACGCGAGAATGGATTGAGTCTCGCGGGGATTGCTAAGGTCCGCTGCCGGCTCCAGAGTCTGAGAATCATCTTTTGGCATACGTTCACCTCCTCACAGTGCTGCCTAGATCGATTGATCGCCGAATGCGCATCTGGAATGTGTCCTAGAGTCAAGCGCCTGAGGTCGAATAGCACGGCTGGGACATATGCACAGGTTCAGCTACGGCTTTTTCGAACCCAGTAGGCTCTGGTTCGGCTTGTCTTGCCGTTTCTTCCCGTGACTGGAATGACCTTCGTCGTCAAATATCCCTCTTCCACGAGGCGACGCAACATCCTTTCTTTGTTGTTCCTTCTCCAACCGAAATAGTTGCACAGCTGGCGCACGGTGATTCCTGGCGCGCTTGAAACGACTTGAACGGTTTGGTATGCTTGAGGCCAGAGTTCCAGCATTGATTTCGGTCTGATCGCTTCTCTGAGACGCTTTGCATCGATGATTACGACGCTTCTCACGATTACAGCTTCACCGCCTTTTCTCTAACGAGAGGCGTTGGATAGAGGATCCGGTCAACGAGCACTCTATCTCGAGAGATGGACAATAGCACTACTCCAACATCGGGAACCAATCTGAGAGGGCTTCGCTTTGACATGTATTCATCTTGCCCCTGAAAGCCTGGTCCAACTATGATGTGCCTGTCGACCTCACCCTTCCAAGCACGTTGAATGTGAATCCACTTGTGCCAATGCGCTCGAAGAAGAATCTCCACATCTGGGGTTTGGCCAGTAACTGAGGTCTGGTCTGCGAACATGCCCTCTCGTGCCAAGACTTGCTCATAGTACACGAAAGCTGTTGAGCTGCCATGCGAGAGATGAATCGTATGTCCTTTCGCATCAAGGAATAGCTGATCATCACAGAACTCACCTCTAAGAGATTCGATGATCATCTGATGCGAATCGATGAACTCACTCCTTGAGTAGTCGCCGCCGCCAATTCCGTAGATCTCGACGCCTCTGAGTGGTATCATCCTGAGAAGACTCAGGGCGCACTCAGCTTGCTCAGTCATGCTAGTCGTGGTTAGATATCTTCCTCCGCATCGGTAATTGGGCCCGTCAATGAGATCCCCATTCAGCAACAGGATCGTTGGTTTCCAGCGATGCAGAAACGCGCACAGATTCGTCCAGTACTGAAAGAGGACTTTCTGAACCGGATTCGCCAAAGTAGAGACGCCAATCGGGTAGGATTTGTTCCAGATCCCGAACACGCTGCCGACATGCATGTCGCTGATGACTAGTGCCCTGACAACTTGCATGGGACGCGTCGCCGACTAAGTCCGACTCGAATCATGATCGATGCTCGAACTGGAACTTGCGTGTATACCTGGGCGACCTGAGAACTTCTCCTCTGATCACATCGATGTCATCAGAGTCTCTCAAAGAGACGATCTCAGATCTCTCCTTGTCTACGTAAGATTCTTGGAAAACACTCCGTAGTGAGGCTCTAGCGGCGAGGAGCGAGAGATGTTTTTTCGTTCGCGATTTGTTTCTGAGATTTCTCGAAGGACTTGAACGCCTTTCGTGTGAATGATCACCTGCACATCGGAGGAGTGTGTGCGTCAACCTAGAGTGCCAAAGATGAGGATTTGTCATGAGTGTTCCAGTCCCAAAAGGGCGGTCGAAAATCCTAGGTCTCAAACCGAGCTTTGCCGATCATAACGGAGAGGAATTAGTTAAGGCCGCTTGGGAAGTATTCCGACAAACGGACACAATTCGCTGAATGCTTCAGAGATCTTCGGAATTTCTCATACGTGGCAGTCCAAGAGCTTTTCTTGCATCTTCCTTGAGCATACCGAGTTCACCTAGCCGTTCCTTGAGGAGTCTTCTCACAAGGCCGCTAAACGAGGGCTCACCTATGTCTACTCTGATCTGTTCCAAAGTCTTGATGAGCTCCTCGTCAAGGCTGACGCTCACTCTCACTCCTCTCGGTCGCCGATTCTCCGTCGAGAATTGAGGTTTTCTTCCAGGTCCTGAATTCTGCACAGTCATGATCCTCGTAGCGCTGATGGTTCTCTAAGATACGAGTTCAACCTTGTATTCAGCTTTCGAATCAGTCGGCCGCGCTTTCTAATGCGCGGAAAATCATTTCGCTAGCGAAAATGTCCTGTGGTTTTTGCGGAAGTGTCCACTATTTGAGTGACTGTCGACACAAAGATGACAACAGTCTCAGCGATTTTCGTCGTCCTGCCGTACCGCTTTTTCGATGAGCGAAAAGGAATTTGAGTGCCCGGCGGGGCCGATTATGATATGTTCACCTAGACGTCGTGCTTCGAGCTGGATTCCTAGACTCGGTTCGGCAATCCGCTTCGGAATCTCCAGATAATAGCGCACATACTGGTACACGCGCTTTCTCATGTACTTCTTGGAATAGACTCGGGGCTGAATCTTCAAAGTCTTACTATCGGCTTGGTTGTGGTGGATAACCGTACGACAGGGTGAATGTGAGCCAGTCTGAGAGACGACCCGATGTGATCGACCCCGAACCTGAGTCTGACCGCTGACGAGGCCCAGAAGCGTCTCGACATGTACGCGGAGAAGGGAATCACCATTATCGAGCCGCTGACCGTCAATATTGCGGTTTTCCAGAAAGCCGAAATCTACACAGCCAGACAAGAACTACGACGCCTGCTCGGCGTGCTGGAGACCACACGGGATCCCGGCTTCAAGAGGGAAGCTCAACTCGAACTGCCAAAAGCCCTGAAGCTAGTCCGCCCTGTCTACGCAACAACGAGAGACTCTGAGCTGGAACGGTTGCTGCTAAAGGCAGAACATTACTTCGATCGCTGAGCCTTCGGATTTGGATGCCCTTGGTCTTTTCTCTGATCCGACGACGATGCTCCGCTTCCATGACGGTTCGACCACAACATGCGCCAAGAAACCACACAACCAAGATTAAGGGAGAGGAAACAGAACCTATGTCCGCTGACGAATCTTGCCCTATGACCGAATGTTTCAATCACTTTCCGAACAAGTCGCTGCCAGTCTCACCAAAGAGGGGGGCCACGTCGTTCCAAAAGGGGTTGAGGAACAAATCTCTAGGCTTCAAAGCTTCAGAGGCTCGCTCGATTCGGAATATCAGGCCCTGAAGAAAACCTATGAGGCTTACGTTCAATTTTGCAGGTCTGTCGGCACTCAGCCTGAGGAGATCCATCCGAAGCAGAAGCCCGAACTTGGATTTGAGAATTCCAGACTTAAGGCGCTGCGTGATGAGCTGCAACTCGAGTCGCAGGGAAAAGAGACCGATCGAGCGTTTGAACAGATACCGATCAGCTTCGGGGGCATCGAGCGGCTGAGAGATGTGGAGGAAGCGCTGACAGAGATAGATGCTCTGATCGGACTACTTTCCGAGGTCGTAGAGGGGATTGCCAAAGTAGCTAGGGCAAAAGATGAGGAAGTAAGGCTCTTTGTGACTTCGTCTGGAAACCTGTTATCTTTTCGGTTAGTTTACGATATCAGAAGTTCTACCAGCTACGTCGGTTAGGCAAAGCTGTGCGCGACGAGTCTTCGCAAAGACGAGCACTTCCGGACACGAGCGCACGTCGAATGGACCCAGTCGCCTCTCAAGCACAAATTCTGCCAAGACAATCATCTTCGAGCAGTCGACGTCCACGAGGATGAATTGCACATTCTGGACCGCTTTTGGGGAACGAGGATCAAGACCCTCGCTCCACGGTGCAAATTCCGTAGTGTGAGCAGGAGACCCAGTTGACAAGACACACGTAGTCACCTAGACCTCGTCGGCTAATTGAATAAGCACGCGTCTGGCTCTTGCCAATAGTTTTCGTCCCTTCAATCCCGCGAAAATGACTTTGCCGCTCGCAAAGATGAGAATCGAGGCTCCTTCAAGTTGATCTGCGTGGTAGATCGCTCCCGGAAATTGCTCGGGCTCGTAGATCAGATTGGGAAGCTTTGACGCTATCCTCTCTATGTCAACTCTCGGGCCGAGGTTTGCAGTCGCGACAATGTTCTGAAGCTTGGTGCTGATCCTATCTCGGAGATCAGTCCAAGTTCTGCAAGCCTTGTACACGCATAGTGGAGGTCTTGTCTGGCTGCTTCGTAGCTCTTCGCTCCCACCGATATCATATTGCCTGTCCCGAAAATGACTATCTTTCCAGTAGTTTTCTCGTCTTTGAAGTATGCGCAGTGATAGATGGCGCGATCGTATGTGAAACCATTTACAACAATCAGTCTGTCAAGGTCGACCGTCTGCCCGAGCTGAGCTGTCGCTACAACGTCGACTACGCTGAGCTCGGGAAACAGTTCATGCAAGGGCTGCGAACTCCGGGAGTGTTCGGGTTATTCCTTGAACTCCATTTCAGTATTCTCAGATGCCAGCTTCAGGAAGGAAAGGGAGTTTACACCGACGAGATCTCAAAACGTAACCTGCCGAGCCTAAGAAACAACCAGGAAGAGCGAGCTGGGTGGACTGCTTAGGTCCGCAGAAAATCACCTCGACTGGCGTGGCCGCAAAACCCCCTGAGACTGGGAGGAAATTGTGCCGAATCGCATGTTTGCATCAACTAAGGTTCCGGCGCAGAACTCCAGGACCAGCACTTGGCTCGAAACGTCATGGCGCTCCACGAGAAGCAACTGCTCAAAGTGGAGCCCCGCTGGAGACAGGGAGCGAGCAGCGAAATTAGAACGCCTAGCACGTTAAATACCCTTGGATACCAGTTATTCGCGGAGGATAATTGGGGGATATCACCAGCCTAAAAGTTCGCAAGGCAACCCGTGACCGCCTCGCGCGGTTGGGTGGTAAGAGCGAGACATATGACGAGATTATCAACAGAGTGCTCAACGACTACGAAAAAGGTCTGAAGCCCAGGCACGGGATCAAAAGAGGTCATCCCGCTTGACGAATACCCTTGCAAGTATCTTCTCCGGGGCAGAGGTCAGACACGGTCTGGCCTTATTCGCTGAAGCGGAACTAGACTGGATCGAACAGCGAATAGTAGAGAAAGATGGAAAGTTCTACGTGAACTGCCAGATCAAAGACAGACTACGACCAGGAAAACCCGAAGAAATCGTAAGGCAGCTCTGGATAAGGCGTCTGATCACGGAGTACGCCTATCCACCGAACAGAATAGACGTTGAAAGACTAGTCTATTTTGGTCAGAGAGAATCTGGTCTAGCTGACATCGCCGTACTGCATGACGACTTGGCCAATGTGCTCATGATCTTTGAGGTAAAGAGACCGAGGAGAACCGACGGAAGACGACAGCTTGAGAGCTACTGCAATGCTGAGGGCGCTCCGATTGGCGTATGGTCTAATGGAAACGAAATGGTCAGACTTCACAGAGAAGAGCCAAACATATTCGTTGAGATCCCAAGGCTTCCAAAGATCTCTGAGACGTTGAAGGACGTACTGAAAGAAAGGTGGACTATGAGATGGCTGCAAGAGAACGATGAATTGCAGAAAGGAAAAACGACCCTGAAGAAAATTCTCCTTGACCTCGAAGAGCTCGTGCTGGGGAATGCAGGGGTAGATCCTTTCGAGGAGATCTTCAAACTAATCTATGCCAAGCTGTACGATGAATGGATGGGAACAAACGACCAGAACTACCAACTCGATTTTTTCGTGGGAGATAGAAGTCCTGACCAAGTGAAGAGAGCGGTAAGGAGCCTTCTAGAAGGAGCAAAGAGGCAGTGGCCGGGTGTATTCAAAAGGGATGACGTAGTTGAACTGAGACCTGAGCATCTGAAGATCTGTGTGTCCTTTCTTGAGAAGATCAAGCTCTTCAATTCCAATCTGCAGATCATCGATGAGGCGTTCGAGTATCTCATCCCTCAGGTAGCTAAGAAAAAGGAAGGCCAGTTCTTCACGCCACGCCAAGTTATCGATATGGTAGTCAAGATGCTAAACCCCAAGTTCAGCGAGTTTGTAGTAGATCCGGCCTGCGGTTCGTGCGGTTTCACTCTCCATGCAATTATGCGGGTGGCAGGAGGTGGACTGTCGGCGCGAGGCTTGCCCCCCGATGCCAAGGACTTCGCACAGAACAGGGCCTACGGTATCGATTTTGCAGACAAGGCAGTAAAGATAGCAAAAGCGATCAATCTGATCGCAGGCGATGGCAAAGCTAACGTGTACAAGGCGAATTCGCTCGCGCCGATGACTTGGGATGACTTGGCAAGGGCTGGATTGATGGGGAGAGTCAGAAGGCTAGATATCCCGGAAGAAGATAGATACAATCAAGAGCATTTCATCCACTTTGACTTTGACATTCTGATGACGAACCCTCCTTTTGCGGGAACTGTAAAAGAAAGGGAAATCCTTCGCCTCTACAAGCTCGCAGATAAGAATGGTAGACTCGTGAACAAAATCGGAAGACACATCCTGTTCTTGGAGCGATCCCTGCAATTCCTAAGGCCTGGAGGCAGAATGGCGATCGTTCTACCTCAAGGCATCATGAACAATACGAGCGCGGAATACATACGCAGATTCGTGATAGAAGAGGCGCGGATTCTTGCAGTGGTCGGCCTACATGTCAACACTTTCAAGCCTCACACGGGAACCAAAACAAGTGTGCTCTTTCTGCAGAAACACACAGAAGAAGACAAGCGTCGGTCCCAAGAGATAAAGGCGAAATATCAGTCGCAATGGGACGTATTGCTGGCTGAGTTGCGGCAGGAGTATTCGGACTCTTCTTGGGACAAAGAACTGAGTGAACAGGATTTGCCGGAAGCATTGAGAACCTTTGTCGAAACCTACTTTGAAGCCCTTGAAGAAACAGGAGAGGAGGATGAAGAAGGGGACACTGCGAGAGATGATGAGAGACAGCCTCTCACCGATCTCGCAGATGAGATAAGAAATACGCGGGAAACTCTCAACGAAAGTCTGGAGGAGCTGAAGGAACAACGTGGCAGCAAACGGGCGCAGGAACTGAGAGGGAGCATACGGGAACTCAAAAGGAGGGTAAGAAAGCTCGAGCGTGAGGCTTCAGAAAGAACTCTCGGAGGCAGAATACGGCTCGTGTTTGATGAGGCACGGATCACGGAATCTTTTCGTGAGTATTGGCTTGGAGACAAAGTCAACAGAGAGCTTGATTATCCAATATTCTTTGCTGTGAACCAGCGATCGGTTAAAGACAACAGTGGCGAGTACCAGTACGTGAGGAAGGAGAATGGAGAATACGAAGTCGACGAGCACGGGCATCCACTGATTGACCACGACTTAGACGACATATCGGAGGCTTTTGTGAAATTTGCGAAAGAACAAGACCTCAATTTCTGGAGGTAAGCCCGACGGCAGTTTGGAATGTCGTCAACGCGAGAGATATAGACCTTAGAGACAGAATAGATGCCGAATACTTCGATCCGGGACTTCTTGAAGCGGGAATTAAGCTTCACAAGGAGACCAATCCGCCATTAAGGTCGCTGGCGAAGCCCGTGACCAGTGCATTCTATCCAGCGGCCACCCAACTATACTCGTTCGGCGAACTACCTTTTGTAAGATGCATTGATGTCATAAACTACCCGGTCATATCCGATTTGCAGAGAGAGGAATTTGAGCGGCTACCATCATCTTTCGTGATGAATCACAAGACCATTAAGACATTGCATGCGGGAGACATCGTGATCACTAAGGTTGGCTCACCCTGCTTTGCATCAGTGCTCGACGAATCAGTGCCTGAAGTGGCCCTGTCAAGAACAGTTCTGGGATTGAAGGATGTGAGAATCGATCCATACTACCTGGTGGCGTTCCTTCGGTCCAAATACGGTTTTCTTCAGCTGATGAGGGAGCGCGAACTAACCATACAGCTACAACTGACTCTCGAAAGAGTGGGACGAATACGTGTATTCGTGCCTTCGAGTCGCACCATCGTCAACGGGGTGGCATCGCTTGTAAAACAGTACTTCATGCTGTTCAAGGAAGCCATTCGTCTATACTCTCGTGCTGAAGACACGCTTGTGAAGCATCTGGGGCTCAGGGACTACAAGCCAAGAAACGAACTTTCGTATGTTGGTCAACTTTCTCAAGCCTTCGGGGTTCATCGCGTAGATGCGGAGTACTTCCAGCCCGCATACGATAGAGTGACTAAGCACGTGATGGAATACTCGAACGGATGCGTGCCTCTACCGAGTCGAGCTGTCAACGTTCACTCTGACTACGAACCAGCAAGGTATCCGAACAGGACATTCTCCTACGTCGAGTTGGCCAACGTGGATTCATCCATAGGGGTCATACGTGACGTCAGCACAATACGAGGAAGGGAGGCACCAAGCAGAGCAAGGAGGCTCCTGAGAAGAGACGACGTAATAGTTTCCAGCATTGAAGGCTCGCTACAAAGAACCGCGCGAGTAGAAGAGGAATTTGAAGGAGCCTTGGCTTCTACCGGTTTTTTCCAGTTCAGATGTACAGAGATCCTTCCTCAAGTGCTGCTGGTTCTGTGCAAGAGTGTCGTCCTGCAGGCCCAGCTGAAGAGGCAATGCGCAGGAACAATACTGAGTGCAGTTCCCAACCAGGCCTTGAAAAGAATCGTACTTCCACTGTTGCCAGAAGATATTCAGGAAGAAATAGCCGCGCTTGTTTCGCAATCGCACCAGGCAAATGCCAAGGCGGAACTAGTATTCGACAAAGCAAAGAGGACGGTCGAAGAGGAAATCGAGCGAGACTTTGCCTAACTAGTTCAAACCACATTGTTGGATCGCCTAGACCATCATATAACCTTCCATCCTACGCTGTGCTGGGTTGAGGCTGGGGAAAGGATGTCGCAGGTTCATTCATTGATACACGCCTACGGAGAGGAACCCCCGCCAGTCCAAGACGGACTTTCGTCTGGGTAGCTTGTCTGGACGAGATGATTCAGTGGCAGTTCTAGACTGCGATACCTAACGCTTTCTTCTCTCTGTCTTCGAGGTAGCTGTTCTCTGCCAGCTGCTGCAGGAGCAGAACGCGGATCGTGTCCGATAGCGTGGGATCCTGCCTGTCTGTCTTGACTCGCTCAAGCAGGCCCCAAACCTTGACCGGCAGGCTGATGCTTCTGCCTTCGAAGCCTTGGCAGACCACGTTATCAGCCATTGCTAGTCACTCACAAGAACGATGCAGGGCTTCTTAACCATTCCCAACGCTTCGCGCAAACACTTTTCCCTCTATCTGATTGTCGTCTACACGCACTGTTTGTCCTTTCGCGTTGCGCTCCCGCGGGCCGGGGTGAACCAGCCCTGAATCACAAGTTTCTCTGGGATGCACGAAAGAAAGCGCTAGCCGCACAACCGCATCTCAAGGCTGGCACCTCTTCTAGGTAGACCGATGCTATTCTTGAACCGTCCTAGCATTCTGGCCAAAGTACTTTTAGTTCGGCTGACGAAGGTCTTCAATGCAGGATCGCTCCAATGTCTTCCCTTCCCTCAGAGTGTGGAATCGCCGTCAGGGATTGGTCCCCGATAGTCGATGCGATAGACGAAGGGAAGCAGGTGATGCTCCTACGCAGAAGCAAGCCAGCACATGATTGCTTTCTCCTGCTGCCGACATACACCTTCGCCAATGAGAAAGACTTCCTCTCCAAGCATTTCCGCACTGAGTTTCATTCACTCGTTGAGAAAAGTGTCGCTGAAAAGGAGAGCCGCTCGCAGCTGGCCGAGTGCTTCTGTAGAGTCGAAAAAGTCATCGGGGTTGGGAGCACAGAACTTGACAGGCTTCGAAGCATCAAGGACCATTACATCTGGACGGCTGACCATGTCCTCGAGTACTTTCAGCAAGAACCTGGCCAAGATGCTTTCGTCTGGATCTTGAGAGCCTATAGACTCCCTCAGCCACAGCGAGTCTCCGTCCCGCGCGGACCGGTAATCTACGTTCACTTGGATTCCCCATTGTCCTTGAGAGAAGTATCCCCGGTTCTTCCCGACTCCGAATATGCTGGGATCGTTCAAGCGATCGAGACGAAGCTTTCGCTGTCAGTCACTCCGGACATGGAGGGTAGACTGCGTCAGTTGGAAGCCAAGGTCGCTGAACTCACATCGCAACTGGCGGAGAAGGAGAAACGTATCGAGGAGATCTCCTCCTATGGCGAAGCAAGGGAAGCGATTGACGACGTCATTGCTGCCTTAGAGTCCGCGAGCGAGCAGGACTTCTTGAATCTGGAATGGGCCGTATCAAGAGCGTTTAAGGAGCTGGGCTTCAACTCCCTGTGGAACGGAAGAGAGCAAGATGGAAGACCTGTCGATGTTGCTCCGAGGGGACACGCGGATGTTGAGGTTGAAGCTCCTCTAGCAGGCGAACCATACTACATTGTAGTGGAAGCGACAAAGGTCGACGATGCTATTTCACAGGCTACGGAACTCTCGCGAACGAGCCTACATTCCCTGAAATCCACTAAGCACAAGGCCGACGCTGCAGTCTTCCGTCTACTCGTAGCCCCTAGGTTCAAGCCGCAGGTCGTGGAACTGTGCCAGAAGTTCAGTGAACGAATGAATCTGATCGAAGTCAATAGGCTGTTGCGGCTTCTTGAAATACATAAATCGATAGGTGGCATTACTCAGGAAGAGTTCAGACGATTGCTGGAGTTGCGGGAGAAAGGCCTCATCAGCACACAGGACTTATCGGACTGGGAGGACGCGGTCAAGCAAGAACGGGCGAGCTTGGCTTTGCTTCTTGAGGTATACTCTGTTCTTTTCGAGAACGCAGATTGGATTACAACGGACATTATCCACTTTGTCTTGAAGAAAGACAGAGGTCTAGGCGTATCCAAGAAAGAAGTCGAAGAAGCAATAGAAATCCTGAAGGCACCTGTAATCAATGCGGTGGCTGAGAAAACTGAGGAGGGGAAGCCAATATACAAGGCCTCGATGACTCCTCAGACATTTCACATGCGTATACGAAAACTCGACGAGTTGATCCTTAGAAACCGATCGAAGGCTGAAGTTCGAATGCCCGGAAAGATCAGTTCCTACACGCAGTGACAATCACTTCTGGCACGAGGACAAGCTCTCCGGCCTCCGTCTCGTGTGTGCCTCAAGCCGTGCCGGACAATCCGAGACGAGCTTTCTTCTCTCTTTCATCTAGCTAACCGGTCTGGGCGGGATGGTCCAGCAACAGTTCTAGACTGTGATACGTAGCGCTTGCTGCTACCGGCGACTTCAATTGTGTCCAGTCAGTTGATACGCAGGCTTGCCAGAAACGTTATGTCCGAGACTACTGCTAAGTAGCGAGTCGGCTTCTGTTGCAGAGAGGGAGGCCTCCCACGCCCAACGGACAACCGAGAGCGAAAGTCTTCATAAGTTGCGGGCAGACCCGAGATTCTGATGAAATCGAAATCGCTCACAGAATCTCCGAAAGGTTATCCCAGCTTGGTTATGATCCATACATTGCCGGCGAAGAGCAAACCCTCCGAGGCGTGAAAGAGAACATATTCGGCCAACTGGAGACATCCGAATACCTCATTTTCGTTGATTTCAGGCGGGAAAAGCTTGTAACAGAGGGGGAGCCGGTTTGGCGAGGTTCCTTGTTCTCTCATCAGGAATTGGCCCTTGCGTCCTACTTCGACATACCAGTTCTTGCCTTTCAGGAAAGAGGCGTCAAGCGAGAAGATGGACTGATGCGTTTTCTCCAAGCGAATAGTACGCAGTTTTCCGACCGCAGCACCTTGCCCAACGTCATAGCCGATATGATTCAGCAGAAACAGTGGGACCCTCATTGGAAGAATCAACTGGTTCTTGAACGAGATGCCGGGCAATTTGTTGACGCAAGGCATTTTCAGACCAATGCAGTGAGCCGGTATTTCCATGTCAGTGTGAGGAATCTGCACCCGCGAAAGCCGGCTCTGAACTGCTACGTATATCTTGAGCGGGCTCGAAATCTGTCACGCGACCATGATATTCGAGTTGAGACCATAGAACTTAAGTGGGCTGGTTATACTCTCCCGAACGCCGTCATCGGGCCCAAATCGTCAAGGCGCTTCGACGCGTTCTGGGTGCCGCATGATCATCCGACCAGTCTCGGGTTCAATGTGTTTTCGGATTCCACCGAATTCATTCCAAGAATTGACAGCCTCGGAGACCATGAACTGACTTACCTTGTCACTTCTGAGAATTTCCCTCCTGCCCACGGGACGTTCGCTCTTCACGTCGGAACTCGGCTTGAGGAAATTCAATTCCGCACAAGAGAATAGGCGATAACGAAGGCCAACCAAGTGGAATGACCGCTCTTGGAGAAAGACGCAACTTGACATGGCGGAAGGATATTTCGCAGAACACACAGACTCCAGAGGCAAAGAGGCACCTTGACAACTATCATTACCCAGGCACGGTTAGACTGTCTGAGATGCCCCTGAGTCAGCCTGGAATTGACGCAAGGTATAAGCTTGCAGAGTCACTGGGCACTTGGCAGCTATTACCCCTCTTTCGAGTCGACATGAACCTACTAGTAGAGGCTATCGACGCCTGTTGATTCCAACCAGCGCACAACCTTCAAGAACACGTGTCGAAAGACCAGCATCCCGATGAGCGTGAACATCAACGATCCGAACAGAAAGAGGGCGCCGAATACCAGCGGGTCAATGAATGCATGCCACTGCTCTGGGATGTTGAGGCCGGTTCGATACTGCTGCCAACCTTCTAGTGCAAGCGAGAATCCCGCGCCGAACATTGCAGCACACCACACCAAGAAGACGTCCTGGATAGTGAACTCGATGCCGCCCAGTTTCTTCTCAGTCTTAGCATTTCGCCTTGTCATCTACTCTCACCTCCTCTGGCCCAACTGAACAGACGATTTCCAAGCCATCAAATCAGACCAAGTGGTATGAGTCAGGAGACGTGATCGCGCTCGTTGTGAGCTACCAGTTCGAGCTCCCGAAATGAGAGAGAAAAGACTCATTTCGATCTTTCGTCAACATACTTTTGGCGCGCCGTATTGCTTCGGCCACATGCCAACCTCGCATTGAGCATCACGCTCCTCGTCTTGGCATTTGCTCCGTTGGTTACATTGGGCGTTCGAGGAGAGTCCAATGTTCCTCCACCACCCGATGTTTATGGTCCAAAGCTAATCCCTGAGACCGAGATGCCACAACCGTACTTTCTGAAGTACGACCAGCTCCCCGCCTTCAAAGATGAAGCCGAGGAACGGACTTGGCTTGAGATGCTAACAAAGCTCGGTGCTCAGGTCTCGGGACCCGATGTTTCGTTTCCCTTTTGGGGTACGTTGGTAGTGTCACACGGTGTGGGCGCCGACGGATACTATTGGATATGGGTTGAACGCGGCAAAGTATCGGAGGTTAACTCGTCCGTGGCTGCCATGATAGTGGAGTTCGTCAATAGACCAGCCAAGGAGATCGGGTTTGCAACCGAAGTACCAATGAAGTTCGCAGAGGCTACAGGTTCAGGAGGAGTCGATGCTGCTAGCACAGACTCTTGAGGTAAGGGCCATGCCCTTAATCGTCTTGCCTGTCTCTGCACTGCTGCTGTTATGGGCCTGGGCTGGCGCCTACATGTTACTGAATCCTAGCACAGTTGAGCCCTCGGTAAGATCGGTTGGGCTTCCAGTGCTGCTCTTCTTCGGAGGACTTTTTCTCGCCAGCCTGGTAACGCTATTCAACTATAGAATCAGGGTGGATCGTGACGGAATAACGGTTCTTCTCCCGTATGGAGGGTGCCTTGCTTATGGTCGGGATGAGTTGAGTCTGTCTGTCACATCTAGGATCATCAGGTTAGGACCTGTGGGCGGGGCGAAGTTGGGCTGGAGAAGACTCTTCATCCCCCAAAGATGGGTCAACGCCTACCTAATACTAGAACGCAAAGAGAGACCAGCGATTACTTAGTCGCGAGCCCACGATATACAGGCTGACTGAAAATCATTGCAAGTATGTCGATTTTCATCTGCCCTTCACCTTTTTGACTTGAGGTTCGCATACGCGATTGTTCACGGGTTGTTGGAGTAAAATGAAAGCCGATAGCACGCGGATTGCGTTGATCCTAGGGCTGCTGTTCAGCGGAGTCCTTGGTTTGATTGCAGGGATCGGAGCGTGGCCGCGCGGAATTGGCACGCCGCTGGAGCTCCTATTTCTTCTTTTCCTGATACTCGTCACGGCCGATTTCCTCCATAGGAGGTACAAGGAAAAGAAAACTGGTGGCTGAGCCGAAAAAGAGTGTTGACACCACGTGTCAGCCATCATGAATATTCGGCCAGCCTCCTTCTCCTTCTTGCTACGACGAAAAGGCCCAGAAGCATAGCGATGAGGATTGCTGGGAAGTCTAGAAAAGGAACAGGGACGGTTGTAATAGAGGTTGTCTGAGTTCCAGCTCCAGCTGCCACTATCGAAACGGATGCCGTGAAAGTGCTATTGTCTCGAAAAGCGGCTACAAACGTTATGTTGTAGATCTTACCAGCTATGATTGGCATCGCTGGATTACTCGGCATAGCCTTGAACCATATTGCGTAGTTTGTCATCGTGTTGTTTGAATAGGTCGTTGTTCCTTCATCTGTGCCATTAATGAACAAATGCAGGCTCGACAGCGGGGCACTCGCATTTGCGAAGATCATCGCCGACAGGTAGGGACTTGGATAGGTAGCAGGAGTGCTCGTGTACAAAGATACACCTTGCAAGGAAATGCTATTTTGAGACTTCGCAGGTATCGTGCACTGATTCGCTGATGGAGTACAAGCTATGTGAAGGGTTGTCTGGAACGTGCCTACGGGAAAAGTGGTCTGCGTGACAAGGATTGTTCGACTCTGAAGAGTCTCAGGCAGGATGACCGAGATATTGTACTTGGTTGGATAGGCGTCGAACCAAACATATCCGTCGGAGTCTGTCAGTCCTGAGCGGTCTACTGTTCCCGTTTGGTTGTTGCAGGTCAACGTTCCGTTTATCAAGACAAGCGCGTTCTGAATTGGCTTGCCGTTCTCGTCTGTGACGCGAACAGTGAGATAACCGTACAAGGCGACTGTACAGAATGATTCGAGCCGAGGAATCGTGGTGGTCGTGGATGAAGTTGAGTTGACGCTATCGCCTCTGCTCACGCCTAGCACGGGTAGGATCAAGAGAGCTACGGCAACAGCTATCGAGAGACGATTTCTCTTCAACAGCCACCGTCATTCAATTGGGTATGGAGCCTTTTCCTTAAGCGTTTCTCAACTCTCGTGTTGATGAACCCAAGTCATATGGCGGACCCCCGCTATGGGAGGGTTCAAAATCCCTTTCGGGTTCAGATCCTATCGCTCGCACCAACAAGGTCATACGCCACCACCGAGAAAGAATGGTTCCATTTGATCTGCCCTCGTTCGGCAATCTCAGCTTAGGTGATTCGCTTCAGTCACGCCTGCCTCGTGACCGTAGAATTACGGCAATTGCAGCCAAAACGATGATAGCGGCTCCTGCTTGGATTAGCGGTGGATTAGCCCAACCACACATGAGAAAAGGTGAGCCGTCACTTGCAGTGTCATAACCTGGTTTATCCGCAACCAAGGATATCCCGTAACT
>Ga0315280_10003085_pt1 | contig 26001 bp, 24 predicted proteins | sample YL17G06_40_MG_FD_203697 | JGI IMG/M metagenome (GOLD analysis project Ga0315280, IMG submission 203697) | Sediment microbial communities from Yellowstone Lake, YNP, Wyoming, USA - YL17G06_40 | ecosystem: Environmental > Aquatic > Freshwater > Lake > Sediment | place: USA: Wyoming | collected...
CCAAACGGATTGCTGCTTCTTTCATCTCCTTTTTCAACTTTTGAATCATCGTGGGGATTTCTTTAACAGGGACATACCCTTCTTTGACATCGGCCACAGTGGGAATGGTGAAATAGTCTGCTTCATAAATCGAAGTCAAAATATTTCGAACCGCTTTCTTTACGGTCTGTGGAGTAATTTGATGAGCTTGATTATACGCTTCCTGGATCTTTCGTCTCCGGTTTGTTTCCAGAATCGCCTGATCCATAGAACCCGTCATCTTATCCGCATAGAGAATCACCTGGCCGTTCACATTTCGTGCGGCACGGCCAAAAGTCTGGATTAAAGATTTTTCAGATCGAAGAAAGCCTTCCTTGTCGGCATCTAATATGGCCACCAAGGAAACTTCGGGAATATCGAGCCCCTCCCTCAGGAGATTAATACCGATGAGGACATCAAATTCCCCAAGACGAAGATCTCTGATGATCTCCACTCGATCCAGAGTGTCGATATCGGAGTGAAGGTATTTGACACGAATTCCAAGATCCGCATAGTATTCGGTCAGGTCTTCTGCCATGCGCTTGGTGAGCGTGGTGACCAGAACCCTCTCCTTTTTCTTCACTCGCTTTTGAATCTCCCCAAGGAGATCGTCGACTTGGTTCTTCGCTGGTTTTACCTCAAGGAGAGGATCGCCCAAACCAGTGGGACGAATGATCTGTTCCACAATCTTTCCCCGGCTCTTCTTCATTTCATATTCACTCGGAGTCGCCGAGACATAAATGACCTGCTGGATGCGTTTCTCAAACTCTTCAAACATGAGCGGCCGGTTGTCTAACGCGGAGGGGAGACGGAATCCATACTCCACCAGTGTTTCTTTTCTGGACCGGTCTCCTCGGTACATCCCGATCAGTTGGGGAATGGTCACATGACTTTCGTCGATGAATAAGAGATAATCCTTTGGATAGTAATCCAGGAGAATGGGAGGAGGTTCTCCGGCCCTTCTTCCAGTGAGATGGCGAGAATAGTTTTCAATTCCCTGACAGTAGCCAAGTTCCTGGAGCATTTCTAAATCGAAGTTTGTCCTCTGTTCAAGTCTCTGAGCCTCCAGAAGCTGATTCTGGGATTTAAACCACCCTACCCTTTCCTTCAATTCTTCCCGAATGCTTTGAATAGCCTTCTGCAGACGGTCCGGAGGAGTAACGTAGTGGCTTCCCGGATAGATGGAAACTTTATCCAAAGGCTGGATGACCTTTCCCTTTAGGGGATCAATTTCGGAAATAGCATCAACTTCATCTCCAAAGAGTTCGACCCGGATGGCACGGTTCTCCTCGTGGGCTGGGAAAACCTCGATCACATCTCCTCGAACCCGAAAGGTCCCCCGATGGAAGTCGATATCATTCCGCTCATATTGAATCTCCACCAATTTTGAAAGGATCTCCTCCCTGGAGATCGTCATCCCTTTCTCCAGATAGAGAAGCATCCCATGGTACGCTTCCGGAGATCCTAAGCCATAGATACAGGAGACACTGGCGACGATGATGACATCGTTTCTTTCAAGAAGGGATCGGGTCGCAGAGTGCCGCATCTTATCGATGTCTTCATTGATCTGAGTGTCCTTTTCGATATAGGTATCGGTGGAGGGAATATAGGCTTCGGGCTGATAATAATCGTAATAACTGACAAAAAATTCAACAGCATTCTCTGGAAAGAGTTCTTTAAACTCGCCGTAAAGTTGGGCGGCGAGAGTCTTGTTGTGGGAGATGACCAGAGCGGGTTTTTGGACCTTCTCAATCACATTGGCCATGGTGAAGGTCTTTCCAGAACCGGTCACCCCCAAAAGGACCTGGTTTTTAGCGCCTTCCAAAACGCCTTCGCTCAATAACTCAATGGCCTGTGGCTGATCGCCTTTGGGCTGGAATTCGGAGACGAGTTTAAATGGGTTCATGCAATCATTTTACAATAAAAAAGAGTGGATGCAAAAAGAGAGGTTCAAATTGCAGATGAACTCCTTAGGGTGATGGAGGATGTTAATCTTCTGGCCCGGATTAACAAGCGATAGGCAATTTTCAAGCCGCTCTTAAAGATTCCTCATTTTGAATAATAATTTTTGGATTTACATTTTTGGGAGGAACAGGTAACCTTTGTTCTTTTAATAGATTTACGTGTTCAATCATCCCCCATTTCGCTTTATAAAGACAATCCTCAACGGAATGTCCGATACCCGAAAAACCTGCCAAGTCGGGAGAATAAAATCCAAAAAAATCAGGTTCGTTGGTGGCCTCAATCGTCAATGAATATTCTAAATCTATCATCTTTCTCCTCCGATTCCTTTATTTCTTAATCCCCGCATCCTTCAGAATTGCACGGCAAGTCCCTTTGGGGACTTCTTTTGAGCCATGGTAATCAACTCTAATCAGATTGTTCCACCCAGGTTTGGCATAATATCTGATGGATCCTTTTTCTTTTATAACTCTAAAACCATTCTGCTCCAACAATCGAACGAGCTCACTAAATTTCATACGGTTTCTCTAAGCTTACGGAAATATCATAACCTCACTCTAAATTGGTCATCAGGACGTCTGGTCCAAACGTATCGATATGAAAAAGGATGGCTGATTTTACGTCAGAAAGAGCTTCTTCGTATGTGTCACCCTCTCCAACAACAACCCCCTTTATTCCTAATGGGTACGCTACATAACCATCAGGGTGTTTCTCTACGATAATTTTGTATTGTCTCACGTAAGCCTCCGTTTAGAGATGGTTTCCTAATAACAATCATACCATATCCTTCATCCTTATAGAAGCGGCTTTCAGCTAACGTTCCTGGTGCAAAAGAAGCCTGAAAGTTTTGGACGTTAGTCTTTTGCACCATGTTATATGAAGTTGCGCCCCATTTCACTCATCCGTGTGAAAGCGACCATAAATCCTTTACCAGGAATTGCTGAAAGTAGAATATCTGCTCACGCAGTCTTGCGTTGGTAGTCATTTCTGGCCTGGGATCGACGTAATAAACCCCATCAAGTTTGTTCAATGCCACCGTGTAACCTAAGAAGTGATTGCTCTTGAATGTCGTGTTAATCCCGAAAATGCTATTCCCTTTTTTAGCACGTTGAACGTCGTGAAGGAAAATAGCGATCACCGGTATATCTCTTCCCAGGAGTTTGGTCAGCAAATACTTGTCAAGAAAGACCTTGTCTATCCTGTCTTTGCTTGTCGTCTTTACTGAGCCGACAACTTCTGAAACGCTTATGAACTTCGTTTCTGAAGTAATAATAGCTTTATTACGAGAAAATACTAAATCCAGCTCGTAGGACATTTCGTAACCAGGAAAGCCTGGTATCGGAATGTTTATGGTCCGAGGTTCGCACTCTATACCTACTTCCTGGATAATCAGCTTAACGAGTGTCTCGAAGAGTTGTCCCACTCGCTTCCTAGATTGGTTGGGGTTATCGAACGAGTCACCGATGCAACCGATGGCCTGTTGAATAGTGTAGACGACTTTATTAATCTCTTTCGACTCTACGTATCGCTTCCAATCCTTTTTCTCAATAGCTGCTTCCTGGTGTTCCTTCAGATCAGCGAGAAGAGCCATGAATATTTCGAAGGCATTCTTAAAATCTTTGACCGATTCTATGAACAAATTAGCATTCAGGGGTCGAGTAATCTTGTGGCCATACACTTCGCCATATTGATAAAAGATGTAGTTGGACTGAGAAGGCGAGACGATTCGTGTGGGACGTGTTTTTCTCATGAACACAAGGAATTCTTTACAGATTTTAGAATAGTCGGCCAGCGCCTTGAACGCCGACTTGTCCTGGACGCTCTCTTGAAGGTCCCCTAACGTTACTTTCTTCATCGAATTGATCTCCTGCGCTCAGTGTTCATAAAGTCGTACTCGATCCATTTTTCCACTGGCCAATCTTCTACCAGTTCAATTCTTCGCACTGCCCATTGGCAATACTCAAGGGAAATATCACACCCCTTCCACTTTCGCTTTAGCTGCTCTGCAACCACGGCGGTCGTTCCTGATCCCAAAAATGGATCAATTACCAGATCACCAGGATTGGACGATGCCAAGACGATTCTTCTTAGTAGTTCCTCCGGTTTTTGAGTAGGATGAGGGGTCTTTTCATGCATCCCATTGCATGTCGTAGGTATTTCCAGGACATCCCTTGGTTTTGCCCCCTTTGGATGTGGACGCCAAAGGTGATTCTTGTTCTTGTCATTCTTCCCGTTCTTTCCATACTGGCTCGTATCAGCCTGCGGATGGTATGGATACTTCATAGTGTGCTTGCCGTAAGGAATTCGCACATAGTCAGTATTGAAAGTAAACTGCTTCCTTTTCCTGAAGTGCAATATACTTTCATGTGAACGTCCCCAGTCATTACCTAAATTGGCTTTATTCTCATAGTGCCAAACTATCCAGCGGCAACCTTGAAAAAACCGCGAAGCTGGATGTCTCAGATCAGCCAAAATCTCTGAGAAACCACAGATGTAAAGCGTTCCTGTTGTCTTCAAAACTCTCGCAGCCTGTTCTATCCATCGAAGCGTCCAAGTGACGTACTCTTCCTGAGACTTAAAATTGTCCCATTCTGCCTTTTTTAGGTTATAAGGTGGGTCTGCAAAAACGAGTTCAACCGATTCGCTCGGAAGCGAACGTAGCCAAGTAATCGCATCTCCAACCCAGATTTCGCCGTTAGGATGAGCATAGAAGAGAGTGGGGACTTCCTGTTTGAATTGCGCAGGATCTATTTGAGCAAACGATCCCTTAAGCACTGGCTGGCCAAAGAAACTGAGAATCTCTTTGTTGCGGGCGTAATCCGCTGATGGTTCTCGTATCTCAATCATGACTTCTTGCTTTCGCTCTCTCTTTTTGCTCATCTTGGCTTTCTCTTATCCTGTCCTGTATTGTAATCCGCTCGGGGCGCGATTTCAGCTAACGTGTGCGGCACAGACCAAACAAAGTGTTTTTAGAGAATGCGTTTGTGCCACTGTTAACTGCTGGCGTGGGCAAAAATATTCTTTTCAATCACTTGTTCAATTTGTCCCATGTCAAGGGCTGACACCGATTTCACAGGCTTTATTTTAAAGAAACCTTCAATTTCCTTTTCCAACGAGGAGTAGATCTATTCCACTGTAATGAGATCTTCGATGTCCCTAAGCATTTTTTGCCCAATGCCAGGAACATGCATTAGCTCTGATGTGGTTTTAAAACCTCCATGGGTTTTTCGATATTCGATTATGCCTATAGCACGTTTTTCTCCAATGTGAGGGAGTTGCATTAGTTCATTGATTGATGCCTTATTGATGTTAATGGGACCTTTCAACCCACGAGCCTTAACCCGTTCCTGTTTATAAACCTGATAGTGTTGATCCAGGTGATCTTTGGCTCTGGCAAAGTTTGCAGGGTCAATCCATTTTACCTGATGAATTCTGCCTAGAGCGCTCTTCAAATGATAAATATCAATTTCTCCTACATGATTATGATGGGGAAGAAGTCGGATTTTCTTCCCATCTTTCATAATCTCAATGGCGGCAAAGGCAGAATCTGGAAGACTTTCGATATAACGTTGGCTCCACTTTTCTGCCAATGCTGGTGATACAATAAGTAAAAGAAATATTCCCGCTATTCCGAAGGAGCACCTTTTCAGACTTTTTATTAACATATCTTTCTACCTAATGTGTGCGGCGCAGATGAAGTGAGAGGGTTTTCCCAGAATGCGTTTGTGCCGGTGTTAACTGCTGGTGTGAACAAAATATTCCTTTCAATCAATTGTTCAATTTGTCCCGTGCCAAGGGCCAACTCCTTGGCTTCCTCCTAATCATCAAAGAGATCTTTGGACGCTTGCCGTTCAGCGTCTCGCTCATAGGAGGTGGCCAACTCTCTAAGGGTGCTGGCTAGGCGATGATAGCCGCGGGTCTCGACCTCTTCGGCTTGTGTCCGATACTTTTTAGCCAGCTCTCGTTCTTCGCGGCCCTCTGGATCTACCCAATGAACACCACGTGAGTTGAACAATGCGGTTCGAAAACCATCCCGCATATCATCGGTGTCTTTTGCATTTAGCGCCATTGCTGCCGAATGATGTAACCAAAGACCGTCAGGATCAGGCGGTGTGTGGATGAGTACATGACCAACCATTGAGAGCGCAACCTCCAAGTGGCCGGACTCCTCACAGACTGCTTTGACATTTTTCAACCAAGCAGTCAGTGCGTCGCCATTAAACGCCCCAGCTTTCTGACTACCGGGAGGTGTTCTCCACTCGCTAAGCAGACGGTATGCATTTGTCGCGACGTTCTTCTGTTGCTCCGTGGGTTCTAGGGCAGGGTTCTCCTTTTTGGACCGAAATACAATGCGAATGACCTCACAAAAGAAAACAGGATCATCGGCCAACCGCTGCTCCAGCAACTTAGGAGACGCCTCATGGTGCGGATTGAGGAGGGGTAGAAATGCCCATTCGACTTGGGAAAGGTCTTCGAGATTTGTATCCGGATCATCTTGCAGCGCCTTAATGACCTCGACGACAGCGTGCACATCCATCTCATGAGCACTTTCTGGGAAATTAAGTAACGCTTTAAGCACACGGACGGCTTGCTGACTATCCAGGGGGCGCTTATCGTATCGTAATAGTTCAAGGCATCTTATCGCTGAATGAGGTCGGCCATGCTGGACCAAACGATCAACAGCCCATTCAAGACCTTCCTCGGCTTCATAGGGGTTAGCGTTGGTCTTTGACCAATATGGCGCCTCGTCCTTTTCCAGAAGCTGAACAACTCGTTTCCAGGTATCAAAGGCAAACGGCAGATAAGCCAGAAGCTGCCCCTTTTGCGATGGTGTCCAGTAAGACGTGTCGATGTCGTCAACCCACCGCCACCCCTGCCCGCGAAACATACCCCAGACGAACCCACCCGCGAATTGAGCGAGAGACTTGGTTTCTGACTCCAGTAACCCCGGAAGAATCTTTTCCTCAACGCCATTTGCTACAATCGCACCGAAGGCAACACCTACGCGCCAGGGTGACTCGACTGCCTTGGCGAATTCCAGTACCGCTTCCACACCTCCAGCCGCGAAAACTTCGTTGACGGCCTTTTGCCGTCGATCTTCGAGTTTTTTGCGCTGCTCCCCATAGTTACCTTTTTCCTCGTATAAATCGAAATCTCGCTCACTGAAGAGCCGCTGGTGACGATAAATCGGCGCGTCAGGTGATAGGCTTTCGGCGACTGCAGCGATCTCATTCACCACCTCTGGCTTCATGGCCCATTGGGCATCCGCGAATTTCCTGTGCTTTGAAACCAGATCGACAAGCTCGGTCCACAACCGGAGCCGGTCTGCTTGCGGCATCGAAACGACTGTGTCCGACCGTAGGTGAGCGAGAAGTTGATCACGTGCGGGAGGGGGAAGATCATCCAGGCGGTCAATGAGCTCAGCAAGTTTCGAAAGATCTTGCTTTGCTGCGGTAATCGCTAATTCTGCATAAGCGGGTATTTGTTCCCAATACTCTCGGCGCGTTACACCTTTCGACCAATCATCAGCAATCATCTCCCTCCATGCCGGCTTATGCGAACCCATAGACACCTGATGCGATTGGGGCAGGAGAGTCAGCAGCAGTTTCCAAGCAATCTCCGGGAGCTCATTCAAAAGAGTCGCAACGGCGGCATGCCTCTTTGGCACTGGTGCACAAGTCTGCGGAAGCCAAGGCAACAGAATTGTCGAAAGAGAATTGGCTGGACGATTGCCCCAGTTCCCGCCGGGGTCCCTCGCGGCCAGTTCACCGAGGATGACAATGACACGGGTGAGATACTCAGCATCCCAGGCCAGCGTTTCCAGAGCCCAGAGGAGGCCAGTCATGTAATTTCCGCCCATGATTCCAGTTCCCTCTTGCGCAAAAACGGTGTCAAAAGGGCAAGGATCTCTATTTAGGGAGTTCTCCACGGCGTCAAGGAACTCTACTGGAGCAGCCTCAGCCAACAATGGCAAGAGGTCGTTCAGACTTGCCCAAAGCACCCAATCTACGCCAGCCAGGACCTCCCGCACTGCAAGAACGGCGGTCGCCTCAGCCTTGCCGAAGGAGCACGATGTAAGCGCCTTGGGATGGCTGCCAAGGAGGGCAAGGCTCTCCGCCAAACCCTTTCGCAGCAAGCGCGAATGAGTTAAAACTTTGCCATGAATACTAGCCGCGTATCGCTCATCAGGAGACAAGTCGAACTGCGGATCCCGCTCCCGCAGGACATTGACGGCGACTTCTTTCAGCCTATCCAGATGCTCGTCAAACAGTCTCGGTCCAAGCGCGTACCAACCCTCGTAGCGCCCAATGACCTTCCAGACACCATCCCGTTGAATCAGGGGAGTGCCCGGACGAAGCGCGACTTCACGCAATTTTCCGATCCACTCCCCGTAAGCTTTTTTTGACAGTTTCTCCGCGACTGCTTTGTCAGTTTGAGAGTCTTCTCTCCATTCGCCCAAAAGCTCTGCAATCGCTAGTTCCCCTGCGGCGGTTCCTTGAGCCCACTCCGGCATCAGTGAAAGGTTCTGGAGGATTCTTAGCAAGGAACTCAAGTTGCCGCCACTCTTCTGAGCAAGAATACGGGCACGTTCCTCCGTGTAGCCGGCCTTCTCCAGAGCCTCCTTGATCTGATAGCTCTTTGGGCTTGGGATGGCAGCCCGGTTCGGGTGCGGTATACCCCCGGGCATCCCTGCGAAGATGACCGCATGACCCGCTCTTCGGGCTCTTTCGAGAAGTTTTGTTCCTGCTGAATCAGCATCGTCCAGGTGAAAGTCCGCCACCAAGACATGCGGCTCGCGAAGGGTCGTTATCGCGTTCCATGCGTCGACACCGGATATAATCAGACAGCGACCAACGGCATCCACCTTGGCATCTTCGTCCATGACCGCCACATATGCTGCAACAAAGTCCGCCACTTGTTCAGGGAAACGCGTGTCCAGTTTTAGCTGAAGCGTTGTTCCGGAAAAAACCTCTTTGAGCTTTTCACACGCCTTGTCACGGCTCGCGAGAAACACATGCGGGCTAAGCGGTGGCGGATCACCAATAGTTCTTAACTCAGCCCAACGTTGTTCCAAACTCTGTATTTGATGTGCGGGGAGACCTATCTTTTCAGCAAGCCATAGTTCTACTGATGGGAAATAATGTAACCAATCAATTAAACCCGATCCATCAATAGCACGAACATCTCTCCATTCATTTCGTCGGCGCCGGACCCCCAGCCATTTGGCCTGCGCCCCAGCTTTCCACGTGTACTCCCAGTCTTTTCTACCAGATAAGGGAGTGACAAAGATTAATGTCGATTCACTTCTAACGTCGATAGGTGTTGCCGCAGTCAAGTTTTTGTAATCCTTTGTCGCCTTGGCCCCAGCTTTTTCTCCTGTGCCAATTTCCCAGAATGATCTTCCTTCCGGCACGAAAGGATCAAAGCCGAAATCCGTATTTAAAACCCCATCTGGCCCACGCTGCCCAATACTGTCACCGAGCGGAAAGCGTCGCTCTTTGGGTTTCGGGGATGACGCTGCGACCAGTCGCCAGATAAGCTCAACAATCACACCCTGAGCTTTCTCTGCGTTCCCACGAACCCATTCATCGAGCTGATTCTCGCTGATTATCCTGCTGTGGATCATTGCGAGCATCTTCCCTTTCTATTCACCTCATCCTCATCATTGTATTTTTGACCCAACAATTGCACATAACGTTCCCGGCTAAAAGAAGTGCAAAGCATTTTTGATAATGATCTTTTAGCCAGTGTTAGATGCAGTTGCATCACTTTCAATAAATTGAACTCTAAAGCAGTTTTCTATTATTCCCAAAAGGAGGAACCAAACTTTTGTACTGATTTCGGTTACCAAATAATTAGGAAATCGCGAGATTTCTGGGTGCCTCATATTTAATAAAGCTCCATCGCTCAAAAGATATTTCCCTGTGTTATGATTCAGTCGTATCCTAAAGAATATATCGATCCGCTCCCTGTGACTAATGAGATCCCTTATGCTCTTTTTTTCATTAGACTTTGGATCGATGATCACCCCATTTAATCTATCTGACTTCTTTATAAAACTCAGCAGTTTATCGATTTTATGATGTTTTGGTTTTGATTTTAAAATATTTAAAAGTCTATCGATATTGTTAGGGCTCTCGTTATAAATGGACCCAATTGCCTTGGAAAAACAATCAAGACAAGCCTTACCCTGTGAAAGCAGGTTTTCAAACTCAAGTGCCTCATAAAAGGGAACGTAAAAATAGCAGTCTTCATCTCCAGTCAAAGAAAGCTTATGGAGGGCATTTTCTGTTATACACAAGGATAGGAATTTCTTGTATTGACTATCAACGGATTCAATTTTATTTTGGATGTAATATATAGCTTTCAGTTTAAAACGACAGGCTTCAAAGTACTTAAATTTCTTCATTGGAATCAGGGGACGTATAATATTTCCAACAATATGATCGAGGTTATCATAATGAGGTTCAAGGTCGTCTTTGAATTGATCTATCGTCATAATTATTTTGCAACTGCATCTAACGTTCCCGTTGCAAAAAAAGCCGAAAGGGTTTAGACGTCAGTCTTTTGCAACGTGTTAGTTGCAGTTGGACGCTCATGTTTTCAAGAAAATTTCATTCCTTTATCAGTCAATGCCCAAAATCCTCTGCCTGATTCGCTCGGTCTCTTTATCAAACCTCGTTTCTTGGCGCGCTCCTTCGCCCAAGCAAGGTTGTGTTGCCACCTTGGAACGCCGCCTGAGACTTTCTCTTGATACCACGAATGATCAAAGTTACTTTTGAACATTGAATAGATCTCTTTTTCGACTTGTTCTTTGCTTGCTCGTCCACCATGCCGTCTCAGAATTTTTACGAGATGAGGTATCAAATCATCCTGGGAAATTTTCAGATTTTCGGATGGTTCTTGGACAGGAGATTTTTCCCTTTTTTTAACCCGTGGCCTTTCTCCCGTTCTAAGCTGCTCTTCCGCCGGCAAGAGGAGAAATTGGTCTTGATAGCGCTTAAAAAACTTTGTGACTTCCGTGAGTTCGGGTTTATAACTGCATATTCTTTCTGCTCTCTCCGCAATCAGTTCGATTAACAATGAGTCTGGCTCTTCGATTATCCTATTCCAAGATTCAGGCAAAGCATCTTGGACAGCTTTCTCCTTCAACTTGCTTTTGTGAATTGCTTCCGCATTATGAAGAGCCTTGCCTGATTCAATGTTCTTCTTAGAAAGCAAGTCGACAAACTTCGAGGCGACATTGGAAGTCTCTTGCTCTATTAAGTCAATGGTGGTAACTTTTCTTGACCGCCAGTCCCCACCTGCTCTTGGGAGATAGAGTGACCAAGTGATACCATTCGTTAAAACGGCGAGATCGACACCCTGCCGAAAAGAGTAATCGAGCAGTTGCTCCTGGTGGCTCTGGCTCTCCAGATCTTCACTTGGTTTTTTTGCTTCGATGAAAACGGTGCTTTGCCCGTTTAGACGCAGCGCATAGTCAACTCGTCTATTCTCAACGGAGAATTCAGGACACACCTCATCAACATTTTCGGTATCCCAGCCAAGGCGGCGAAGGATAGGTTGGATTATGGCCATCTTTGTTTGGTCTTCGCTGTAAGAAGAAAGCCGTAGATTGTTTTTGAGATTATCAATAAAAGCGATCAGATTCTCAGTCATTAATTCTCCTCTTTAATTCCGAGAGCGTCCAATTGCAACTAACGTTCAAGGCTAAAAGAAGTGTGGAGCATTTCAACAATGCCTTTTGCTTTTGGCCTGTTGTTAGGCGACGTGTCTTTTCAATTCAATTGAAAGAGGTTTCTGCTCCTTTAGCGCGCTGACTTTCAATATGGAGAAACCGATAACGTTCCCTTTATCATCGACTTTTTCCATCACTGCATCGTTCTCGGTCTCTTTGAAATAACCGGCTTTTCTTTCAAAGAGAACTTCAAGGTAGTCTCCCTCTTTGTCGTACCAAACTTTTATCGCTTCGGCCATAGTGTTTCACCTCTCTTCATGGTGTCAGTAAAATATGCAGTTATAATAAAAAGGTCTTTACCTCTCCCTTTAACAATAACACACATGTATTTGTCTCCGACAGGCGTTTCCGAATAATACCTATAAAAAAGCTCTACCTCCGCATCCGATCTTGATTTGATAACGATCTCAGGGTTTTGCAACGTCTCTGCTATTTTATCAATCTGACCAGACATTTCAGGATGGTCAAGCTCGATATGCTCCAGACGCTCATCCGTCAAACGGATATTTCTGTTGAAAAGATCTTCAAACCACTTCATATCTTTTTAACCATTCCCTCTACTTCCTGATTAAAACATGTCGGCTAACGGCTGGCGAGTGAGCGAAGTGCCCTTTATGGGCATTTTGGCTTCAGCCGTTCACTCGCCTGTTGGCCGAAGTGACGCTTCGCTAAGCACCTACGGTTGTTAGAAATTTCTTCGGTTGATTTTCGGCTGAAGCCTTGATTCACATTCTATTCATCACTTCGTGCCGCTCGCCCGCCAGCCATTGACCAAAATGCGAACGCCGTCCAGGCGTTCGAGCGAAGCGTCATTTTGGTTAACGTTCAAGGCTAAAAGAAGTGCGATAGCATTTGGGTTTTTAATCTTTTGGCCTGTGTTAGGCGAAGTCATGACCGGTTATATGAGATCATCTAATGGCTTAGCTCCATGACAGATTGCAACAATTTCAATGAACTCTTCTTTAAGACGGTACACAATCCTGTAGTTCTTATAAATTTTTTCTCTAAGATTTTCATCTCTGTACTCTGGAACAACTCGACCTGATTTTGGAAATTGAGGGATAGCTTTAACTATATTGGTTATTTTCTTTGCAAATAGGATAGAGTAGTATTCAGAATCTTTAGTAATGTAGTTGCAGATTTCCTCAAGATTAGATGCTGCCCTTGGAGACCATTTTATTTTGAGAGCCATCTTGACATCCGTTTTTCAACTGCTTCTTGAGGGATGCCCTTGCCTTCATCGAGTTCCTTCAGACCGGCGTCAACTTGCAATTTGAAATACAATTCCGCCATTATGTCGTCAAGAGTGACTTCATCTGGTAAAGATTGGATTATTTTGATAACTTCTTTTTTTACCCTTAACATGTTTTCCCCTCCTTTTATTTTACTATATCATATAAATAGTATTCTTAACAAGCGGTCATAATTTCGTATAACGGCTGGCGGGTGAGCGAAGTGAGCCTTTTATCCGCTGTTGTGCGAAGTTGCCCTTCCATGAGTTTATGGTAATACCTCCAAAGATATGCTATTTTGGGATACCTTCCAAATAGCCATCTCCACATCCCTGGCTCGCCAATTCCACCTACAATTCTTAGCTATTCTAGTAGCATAATCATTACAAAATTTTTCCCAAGCAATATAGGCATTCCAATTTTGTTTGGTTTGTGAAACCGTATAGGTTTGAATCCAACCATCATTCCTTTGGGAAAAATCCGGAGAGGCTCCATATCCATACTCAGCTCTGTTTTTAACCCACCAATTAGCAATATGCTTGTCTACCATTGGATATTCATTTGGCTTATAGAAAGCTAAGAAAGTGATAGGCGTTGCAAATCCTCTCGGTTGGTTACATGCCTTTCGAAGATCTACAAAATGACCATAAGAAGGGTCACTCGACGCTTGCTTGATTGCTTGAACAAACCTATTCCAGTTATCTTGGATTTTAAGATGGGTTAACAATTTTTGAGTAACTCGATTTCTGGCCTGAGCACTTCCATAATTCTTCCAAAAGCATACCTCACCTGCAATTTCAAATGAACCATTGCCATCAACGGTTGTTCTGAATTTATTTTCAAATGTCATAACATCGGCAGGTGTAATAATAACACGATTGAAGTAGCCTGGATAGTCTGCTGCCTTACTGAAATGCTCGAGGTCTACTCTCCAACGATATTTGCTATAGGCTTTATCCCAATTATTACACATACTATTACCTCTAAAATTTATCAAGGCAATTTCGCACTCGTTTCTAATTGCACTGAGGTGCAACTTTGCTCACAAATTTGGTAGGGTAGTTGCACCAAGGTGCAGTTATTTCACATCTGGCCGAAGATCAAACCAGCCCCTTCCACATTCAAATTTTGTCATTACCTCCTTCCAAATTGAGGTTGTCCAATGGACTCCGTATCTTCCCTAAACTCTTTGTACTTACGTGGGTATATATTTCAGTTGTTTTGCTGCTGGCATTGAACTTCGGGGACAGTCCCGATTCTAACTTCTTCACCCCCTCCCTCTCCCTCCCCCATCGATGGGGAGGGTTGGAGGCCTTTGGGAAACTCCAATGTTTTTCTTCAGGATGCCATCTTCGGCCATCAATGGTTTTAACCTTTGAAACGAGGATAGGGTCATAGGGGAAGGAAACAGTTATCCGACCAGATGGGTCATTTGAGATTTGAATTCTGGCCATCACGCAGCCCCGCTCTTTTGAAATTTATAAGGAGAGGAATCTTAGATTTGTATTTTTAATCCAAAATATCATAACGGTTAAATATGTCAAGGGGTCTCTGTTTTGAGTTCGTAGGTTTAAAAAAGGAGAGGCTGAAACAAGCTTGTCTTGAAGAGATACCGAAACAAGTTCGGCATGACACCTTCAGGGCTCAATATGACAAAATCGGTTCTTTATTGCTATCCAAGCGGCCACCTCAACTCTTGTTGTTGTTCGATGACTCAGGTTTTATCTTCTTCTGTAAACCGGAGGCATAAACAATGATGGCGGATTCGCCATCGACCGGGAATTTGTTTTCACAGGGGGGGTACTCTCATCATGTTGCGCTGACTTTTTTGACACGAACTTTCGAGAGGTTGATCTCGCCCAGACCTAAGTCATAAGCATTCTTGACAAACTTGATTTCCTCTGGTTTGAAAGGTTTTCCGGTCTTGGGGTGTTTGAAAAAGGTAGCGGCATAAGCATCTGCTGCCACAACATCTGTGGAAGTAATGACCTCTCCAATATCCTCTGTTTTACCAGGCCCCTTTGGACCATTGGTTGTGAGAATCCGGATGGCATCCATCACCACCAGATCCGGTTTCCGAACCGTATTGACATCAGCAATGCATTGATGGAGGTCAATCTTATGAAGCTGCTCCATATCCCATACGATCCCAATTAAGTTCTTCATTCCAAGGGTGAGTTCCGTTGCAAAGTGATGTTTGGGAATGGGAAAATTGATGAAGACATCTGACTCGATCACGTCCCTGAGCAATTCAGCCGTCTTGAGCTTCTTTCCTTTAGGGACCTCTACCTGTTTGTATACGTTCCTCCCATGGCCGGAGAAAATATCTGCCCCAGCCTTCTGGGCTGCCTCTTTTAATCCTGACCTTGAAAAACAAAACTGGTAATTGTCACAGGTGTGGTCCCAGACGGCTACTCGCTTTGCTCCCGTGTCATAACACATCTTGATCAATGCCGAAAGAAGATCAGGGTTATTGGTGCATGCCTGTTCGGGTGTCCTCGCCCAGGCAATGTTCGCTTTGATCACCACCCTCTGCCCCTTCTTGACAAATCGGCCCATCCCTCCCAAAGGAGCCATGGCGGCCTGCAGGAGTTGGGAAGGAGCTCCATTTTTAGCGATGACCAGATCAGACTCCTCAGCGCCGTGCGCAAGAGATCCATAAAATGGTGATTGATGAGAGATGAGAGGAAATGTTGCAGCCGCTACCGCTCCTTTGATGAACTGTCTCCTGGTTACTCTCTTTCGAAAGGAATGGTCCATGGAATCGATCCCTCCTTTGTTATTTTATTTTAAATTCCACAATCCGAATTCCGCATTCCGAAATTTAGCTATGGATTCAGTATGAGCCTTGAGACTCCCTTGTCCGTTCCGAACCAGATGCCATTCTTATCCTCGGCTGCACAGAATACGGTATTACTCAGCAATCCATCGGAAACGGTCAATGACTCCCATTGTCCTGTTGGAAGATCATAAATACTTACCCCATTATCTCTGCAGATAAAAACTTTCTCTTTGGTTACAGTGAAGGAGTGGATTCCTCCATTTTTTAATGAATCTGTGGTCTTGATCCTCTTCCAACGGTTCGTCACCGCATCATATTCAAAGATGGCTCCTCCGATACCCCCTGCCCACATTTTCTTTCCAACATTTACTAAGGATTTAATCTCAGTCTCCGTCAGCCCTTCCTTCTGAGAATAGGTCTTCCAAGTTTTTTTAACTTTGTCAAAGCGACTGATACCCCCGTTCGTGCCCATCCATATGAAATCGGATTGGATGAGAATGGAATTAACAAAATTCCCTGAGAGGCCATCTTGAGTAGAGTAAAAAACTTTCCACCCTTCTGTTTTTTTATCGAGCAGGGAAAGTCCCTTTTCAGATCCAACCCAAACCCACTCTCCATCTACAGCCATGGATACGACCTTTTTGGCACGGCCATCGTTTGTATTGATGAAACGTTTCCATGGAGGGCTCTTCTGGGGGTGATAATAGGATATTCCACCCCCTCCAAATCCATAAAAATAGGTGCCAAACCAGATGCGATCCACATCCGGGACAATGACAGACACATGGTTATAAGGGAGGAGGTTTTTCCAATTGATGCTTTTCCCATCGTCGACCTTATCCATGGGTTCGCCCTTGGTTGTATAGGGTTTATAAACCTTCTTGGATTTATCATAAAAGGTAGCTCCTCCGCCATACGTCCCAAACCAAACCCCTTCCCCTTGAATGGCAATGACATTAACCATTTCGCTTGAAAGACCTTCTTTAGGTGTGACGTGTTGGAAGGACAAGGGCTTCTTTAACGAACCGGCTTCAGCAGAGCAGAAAAGGGAAAGGATAAAAATGATGGGAAAGGATCGCTTCGTTAAGGATTGAATGATCTGTTTCATCTCTTCTCCTTTAAAAGTTTAATAATTATGGCGAATCAAATGAACTTTTTCAATAGCCGTTTGCATTTGATTTCCAAAAAAAATTGTTTAAGAAGAAAATATTTTCACTACTTACCTTGACAATCACTTTTTGAGTGATTATTGTTTTAGAGGTTAATTTACTTCTTCTTATCTTCACCGACCCGTTACACAAAAATTTTATAACTATTTAATTTAAAACGCTTTTGTTTTTGTGAGGAGGTGATGTGAGGTATTAAATCGTGGTTCTATTTCAATATATTTCAATCCCCATTTTATCAATTTGAAAACCAATGAGCAAGAAAGGAGAAATAAAAAGATGAAGATCAGGCCATTACAGGACAGAGTGATTGTCAGACGACTCGAGGAGGAAGAGAAGACAAAAGGTGGGATCATCATCCCTGATACCGCAAAAGAGAAACCCCAGGAAGGGAAAATTGTAGCAGTTGGAAAGGGGAAAACCACAGAAGAGGGTAAGCTGATCCCTCTCGATGTGAAGACCGGAGACAAAATTCTTTTTGGGAAGTATAGTGGCACAGAGATTAAGGTTGAGGGTGAAGAACTTCTCATCATGAGAGAAGAGGATATTTTAGGAATTATTGAAGGGAAATAAAAACAGATCTCAAATTACGAAGAAATGGAGGTAAGTCAAAATGGCAAAGGAACTGAGGTTTAGTCAGGAGGCCCGTAATGCAATATTACGGGGAGTCAATATATTAGCCGATGTGGTCAAGGTTACCCTAGGCCCAAAAGGAAGGAACGTCATATTAGAAAAATCCTTTGGATCCCCGACCGTCACCAAAGATGGCGTGACCGTGGCGAAAGAGATCGAATTGGAAGATAAGTTTGAGAACATAGGCGCCCAAATGGTTAAGGAAGTCGCTAGTAAAACCTCCGACACGGCAGGGGATGGGACGACCACGGCTACGGTCCTGGCCCAGGCTATTTATCGTGAAGGGTCGAAGGTGGTCGCAGCGGGCGCCAATCCAATGGATGTGAAACGCGGGATCGATATGGCCGTCGAGGAAGTGATAAAAGAGTTAAAGAAATTGAGCAAACCGACGAAGGATCAGAAAGAGATTTCTCAAGTCGGGAAGATCTCTGCCAATAATGATGAAACCATCGGGAATATCATTGCTGAAGCGATGAACAAAGTGGGCAAAGAAGGTGTGATCACAGTAGAGGAAGCGAAGGGAATGGAGACGACGCTCGATGTGGTAGAGGGGATGCAATTCGATCGAGGATATCTCTCTCCTTACTTTGTCACCGATCCTGAGAAGATGGTAGCAGTGCTCGAAGATGTCTATATCCTTCTCAACGAGAAAAAGATCTCCAACATGAAGGATATGCTTCCCATCCTGGAACAGATTGCCAAAATGGGAAAGCCCCTTTTAATCCTTTCCGAGGATGTGGAAGGAGAAGCCCTAGCTACTTTGGTGGTCAATAAACTTCGTGGAACCCTCAAATGTTGTGCAGTGAAGGCCCCCGGTTTTGGAGATCGCAGGAAGGCGATGCTGGAGGATATCGCTATCCTCACCGGAGGAAGAATGATTTCAGAGGACCTGGGCATTAAATTGGAAAATATCAAATTGAATGATTTAGGCAGGGCAAAACGGATCACCATAGATAAAGACAATACGACCATCGTCGATGGGGCAGGAGACAAACACGATATCGAGGCAAGGGTGAAACAGATCCGTGCCCAGATCGAAGAGACCACATCCGATTATGATCGGGAGAAACTTCAAGAACGTCTCGCTAAGATCATCGGCGGAGTAGCCGTCATCAATGTGGGCGCCGCCACAGAGACCGAAATGAAGGAGAAGAAGGCCCGCGTCGAAGATGCCCTGAACGCAACCCGGGCCGCGGTAGAGGAAGGAATTGTTCCGGGGGGTGGTGTGGCCTACCTCCGTTGCCTTTCCGTACTGGATAAGATGAAATCAGAAGGAGACATGAAGATGGGGGTCGATCTTGTGAAGAGGGCATTGGAAGAGCCTATCCGCCAGATCGCCAATAATGCGGGTCAGGAAGGCTCTGTGGTAACGGAGAAAGTGAGGAACGAGAAAGGAGCCTTTGGATTCGACGCTGCACAGGATGAGTATACGGATATGATCAAGGCAGGCATCATCGATCCTACCAAAGTGGTCAGGCTCGCCCTTCAAAATGCGGCTTCCGTTGCATCGTTGATGATTACCACAGAAGCCGTTGTGGCCGAGAAGCCAGAAAAGAAAGCCCCTTATCCCGCAATGCCTCCGGGTGGTGGAATGGGTGGAATGGGCGGAATGGGTGATATGTACTAAAATTCGATCTATATGGAATTTGAGAAAGGGCTTGGGAAATCGGAATCTTTTTTCCCAAGCCCTTTTTATTTTAATCCTTTCAGAAGGTTCTCCCAACAAAAATAATATTTCTTGAAACTTTTTCCTCAAACTTCCTCAACTTTTTGAAAATTATGTTGTCTTTAAGTAAAGGAAATGGCGCATGATCATTCCCTTTTTAGACTATAGTCGTCGTTGTAACTATTTAATTCTATTTTAAAAATTAAATTTTCACTTGCATTTAAAAAAAAAGAGGGTTAATATATATATTTGTAGTGGAAAGAAAGCCATTGCAAATTGAATTTAGACATTTAGAAACTTTTTGTCGTGTCGCTGACTTAAAAAGTTTCTCTAAGGCTGCTGATGATCTTTTCCTCACCCAACCTACTGTCAGCGGCCATATCCTCTCTTTAGAACAATCCCTATCCCTGCGTCTCTTTGACCGGACGAGCAGGGAGGTTCGCCTCACCAAAGCTGGTGAGGTTTTCCAAGGATATGCTTCAAAAATTCTATCTTTCCGTAAAGATTTACTGAATGCCTTGAGCGAATTCTCCCAGGGGATCAGAGGAGAACTCTCTCTGGGTGCAAGCACCATTCCCGGAGAATATCTCCTCCCCAAACTCATGGGGGATTTTAAAAAAGAACACCCTCGTTTTATCATTTCTCTTAAGATCGCTGATACGAAGGAAATTATCCAATATGTCCTTCAAAACCACGTCGAGTTTGGTATTATTGGCGCCAAGTTGAACCACCCTTCTCTCCTTTATGAAAAATATAAAGAGGATGAAATTATCGTCGTGGCTCCATCCGATCATCCCCTGACCCGAAAGAAAAGAGTGAACTTGCAAGAGCTTTTAAAGGAACCCTGGATCATTCGAGAGGAAGGCTCTGGAACTCAGATAGCCGTGGAAAAGGCGTTAAGGAAGAAAGGCAAGAGCTTAAAACAGTTTAATGTGGTCATGGAGATGGGAAGCACTTCTTCAGTGAAGGAGGGGGTGAAGGCGAAATTAGGTCTTGCTTTCATCTCTGGAAGAGCTACAGAAGAAGAAGTCAGTCAGGGTTTCCTTTCCCGAATCGATGTGGAGGGGATCGAACCCATTTCTCGACAAATTTATATCGTTTCTCATCCTGGGAGAACGCTTTCTCCGATAGGAATGGAATTCCTCCGATTCCTCAAAAGGAAGAAGGAGAAGAATTAAGATGGCCCTTCCGAGAGGACCTGGCATAGAACACTTGCTAAAAATGGTGGGGATCTCCCTGCTCATCCATATCGCCTTGGTCGCCTTTCTCAACCTTAATCCCTGGCCCATGATCATCAAAGTCCGACCGACGGCTTATACGGTGACCCTCATGCCCGTTTCCATACCTGAGCCTGAAATTCCAAAGACCCCTGTCCCACCAGTTCCCAAAGAAGAAAAGATCAAACCCGTTGAAAAGGCAAAACCCATCGAGAAACCCAAAAAAGATGACATCATAGAAAAAGTGAAAAAAAGCCAAAAGGAAAAGGAGTCCCTCAAGCGCCTTCAACAAGCCCTTGAGGAAATTCGTAAAAAAGCTGCTCTCGATGAGATTAAAAAGAGAGTCGCTCGCAAGGAGCGAGAGGTGGAGCGACCTACAGACATCCCCTCCGCTAAAACTTCGCTAGAAATGGAATCCAAATTGAACGAATATTACAGTCTCGTCTGGGCAAAAATTAAAGGAGCCTGGACCATTCCCGAATTGAAGGAAAATCTTCTCAAAGAAATGGTTGACTTAGAGACTATTATTGTCTTAATAATAGAGCGGAACGGGAAAATCCAAAAATTTTATTTTGAAAAAAAGTCTGGCAATGCCCTCTATGATCAGAGTGCCATGCGAGCCATTAAAAAGGCAGAACCCCTGCCTCCCATTCCCAAAGAATTGAGTGAAGATAGTCTTGAGATTGGGATCCGTTTTTTCCCGGACTAAAAAATGTTGAAATATTTTTTCATCCTATTCTCTCTTCTCATCATCGTTTCCCCATTGGAGGCAAGGGTCTATCTCGACATCAACGCTCCTACCTTTGTCCAGATCCCCATCGTCCTCACTAAATGGAAATCTGTGGACAGGACTCCTCCTTCCCTTTCAGAAAAGGTATATGAAATTCTGGCTAACGATCTCACCCTCTCTGGTTTTTTCAAGGTGATCGATGTCCATCACCTCCCCCCTTCCCTCCAGGAAAGAGAAGGAATTCCGAACACGTCCTCCCTACCCGAATGGATCTCTGCTGGGGGAGAAATCCTTTTGTCAGGAGAGGCCCTCTTGGAATCCGATGGTCTCAATTTCAAGTTAAAATTTCATCTGTTTGATTTAGTGGAGCAGAAGCACATCGTTGGAAAACAGTATGAAGGTCCTCTCCCAGTACTACGATCTGTCGTCCATCGTATAGCGGATGAAATCATTCTCCAAATCACAGGGGAGAAGGGAGTTCACAACACAAAAATTGCCTATTCGGTTCTCCAGGGATCGGGCAAGGAGATCTTCATTGCCGATTTCGATGGCGCCAACATTAGACAGCTTACTCGAAACCAATCCATCAACCTTTCGCCGGCCTGGTCGCCAGATGGCAAAAAAATTGCCTTTACCTCTTACCTCAAACGAAATACGGACCTCTACATGATTGATGTGGACGGAAAGAATCTTCAGCGATTCTTGTCCTACCCAGGATTGAATGTCTCCCCGTCCTGGTCCCCCGATGGAAAACAGATTGCGCTCATGTTGGGAATGCAAGGGAAGTCAGATATTTTCCTGATTGATACGAATGGGGGGAACCCAAGGAGATTGACAAAGGGGCACGGCAATGAGGCTTCGCCCACATGGTCTCCGGACGGTGAGTCGATCGCTTTTGTCTCAGACCGATCCGGTTCTCCACAAATCTATATCATGGCGCGGGATGGGTCCAATGTTCGTCGCCTGACTTATGAGGGAAGTTACAATACCAACCCCTCCTGGTCACCGAAAGGCGATCGGATCGCTTTTTGTGGAAGGGCAGAAGGTCATTTTCATATCTTTACCATTGGAAGGGATGGATCGGGACTCCGGAGAATGACATCCAATTCTGGGAATAATGAGAACCCTTGGTGGTCTCCAGATGGCCGTTACATCGCTTTTAGCTCAACCCGGACAGGTGTATCAAAGATTTTCATTATGAATGCCAATGGATTCAATCAAAGAGGTTTAACTCCATCGAAAGGAGGTGAGTCGGGCCCCGCCTGGTCAAGGCGATTTGAGTAAGCATTAGTATCCAAATCATTCATCAAGGGAGGTTACCATGACTAAAAAAAGTCTTATCATCACCATTGTTATCCTTTGTGCTGGACTGATCATGACAGGTTGTCCGAAAAAAACGGTCGTGAAAGAAGAACCCTCCATCAAAAAAGAAGAAGCCGTTAAGGCTGAAAGAGGGCCGATTTCAAGGGAAAAGGAATCAAAAGCCAAAGAAGGACTTGAAAAGAGTCTTGTGGCCAAAAAAGAACCTGGTATCGAAGGAGTAGTTTTCGAAAGTTCTCTGCTCAAGGACATTCACTTCGACTTTGATAAATATGACATCCGTCCTGGAGATGCGGCAATCCTGAAAGGAAATGCAGAGTTGTTAAAAAAATACCCCAATGTGAAGATCCAGATCGAAGGCCATTGTGATGAAAGAGGAACGGTAGAATACAACCTTGCTCTCGGCGAAAGACGGGCCAACAGTTCAAAAAATTACCTCATCTCATTAGGCCTCTCCGCAGGTCGTATCTCTACGATCAGTTATGGAAAGGAAAGGCCCTTAGATCCTGGCCATAATGAAGAAGCCTGGACAAAAAACAGAAGGGCCCATACCATTATCACTGCTAAATAGTGTCTGTCCATAAACAGCCCTTTCCGTCATGCCGGACTTGAGGAGCCTGCCCCGTACTTGATACGGGGGCATCCAGAAGGTCTTGAAAGAACTGGATTCCGGCTTTCACCGGAATGACGATTCTGGTTGAGTGGGCACTTTATAAACAGACTCTAAATAATGAGGTGGAGCGCTCCTCAGGGAGTTTCGATGCTCCCCGAGAAGAGCTTGTCCATGGAAAAAATGCGGAAAGGTGACGGGATGAAAGGGCGGATTGTCCTTTTAATAGGACTGTTGTTTTTTGGATGTGCGAGCACCAAGGATGTACAAATTCTTGATAAGGAACTGGATAAGCTCCACTCCCAAATCAATATCCTCCAAAAGGAAAATGATTCCACCAAGAATGAAATATCTGACTTGAAAGCGGAAAATCAAAAGCTGAAGACGGACTTTTCCCTCCGGCTCGAAAATCTACAATCCGAAATGCGAATTCTTTCGACAGGTATCGAGGAATATAAGGAATTGCTTAAAAGACCTTCAAGGGAGATGGACCGTATCAGGGAAGAAATGGAAGGTCGATTGAGAATCTTAGAAGAAAGGAGAAAAACTCAGGAGGAGAAAATTAAGGAAATAGAGGATCGCCTCAAGGGATTGAATGGGAAGATAGCCGGGTCGACTTCGAAGCCAATGGAGGAAGAAAAGTTTGCCCCAACCAAAGAGATCCCCAACGAGCTAAAGGGGGTTTCCACGGGGATGGGAGACCTCTATAAAGATGCCTACGAAACCTTATATAAGGGAGACTTAGAAGGCGCCCGAAGAAAATTTGAAGCCTTTCTCAAACAATATCCCAATACAGAACTTTCTGATAATGCCCAGTTTTGGATCGGGGAGACTTACTATCTGAAAAAGGATTTTGAGAGGGCGATCTTAGAATATGAGAAGGCGATTGTGAAATATCCGGAAGGGGACAAAATACCCGCGGCTTTATTCAAGCAAGCCCTTGCCTTCTTGGAACTCGGGGATAAGACGAATGCCAGAAATTTGCTCAAGCGGGTGATTGAAAAATACCCCCATTCCGAACAGGCAGAAATGGCCAAGAAGAGACTGGAAGGAATAAAATAAACGATCCCGCCCGCAGGGCGGGGCTTTAAAACACAAATTTTCTAAACCAAAAACCCAGATCCCGAATCAAGTTCGGGATGATAAAGAGTAAAGCAAACTCTTTTATTGTCATACTTGTTTCAGCATCTGATTAAGGCGTTTCTGCTTTTGGCAGACACATCTTTCATACCTGTCCCTGCCTACCGGCAGGCCCTGAACCTAACATGGTACAGGGCAGGCAGGCACAGGACGGGGTTTTCAGATGCTTTCTTAATAAATTAAGGCCCATTCCAGAAACTATATGGAACAGGCCTCATTGTGATCTGCACCAAAAACTTTTCCTTCTACACAGAAGCTTGCGCTATGTCCTCTCCTTCGCCTCCTGCTGGAATTTCTTCTCCACTATACCCTTCTACCCAAAGCTCTAATTGTCTATACTTGGAGAGACCGGTTCCCGCAGGAATCAGGCGTCCCATGATGACATTTTCCTTCAACCCTTTCAAATAGTCCACCTTCCCTGCCACGGCTGCTTGAGTAAGTACTTTGGTGGTCTCCTGGAAGGAGGCGGCGGAGATAAAACTGTCCGTAACGAGAGAAGCCTTCGTGATTCCCAGAAAAAGAGGCTCTCCCACAGCGGGTTTTCCTCCTTCCTTCATAACCCGGGCATTCTCTTCTTCAAAGACAAATTTTTCCACTTGGTCGTCGACTAAAAAGTGAGTATCTCCCACCTCTCTAATCTTCACCCTCTTGAGCATCTGGCGAACAATGACCTCGATATGTTTATCGTTGATCTTGACCCCTTGGAGTTTATAAACCTCCTGGATTTCATCCACTAAATATCGGGCCAGAGCCTTATCCCCCAACACCCTCAAAATATCATGAGGATTGGAAGGACCGTCCATCAAGGCTTCCCCTGCTTTGACAAAATCGCCTTCATGGACGCTGACATGTTTCCTACTGGGAATCATATATTCCTTGGGTTCGCCCACCTCGGGTCGAATGACCACCTTCCTCTTCCCCTTGAGGTCCTTTCCAAATTCAACCACCCCATCAATATCGCTGATCAAGGCATACTCTTTGGGCTTTCTGGCTTCAAAAAGTTCAGCCACTCGAGGAAGACCTCCCGTGATATCCTTTGTCTTCGTCGTCTCCCGCGGGATCTTCACGATCACATCTCCGGCTTCCACCATATCTCCTTCGGAGATGAAAATATTCGCTCCGACCGGCAGAAGATAACGAGCCTGGGAGGCAGAGCCAGGAAGATTCATGGTCTTGCTTTTCTCATCCTTGATGGAGATCCTCGGCCGAAGTTCTACGTCTTTTGATTCGGTGATCACTTTTCTGGAAAGGCCGGTATACTCATCCACCTGTTCCTGCATGGTCGCCCCTTCGATGATATCTCCGAATTTCACCCGGCCTGAGACCTCTGTTAAAACAGGGATGGAGTAAGGATCCCATTCTGCCAGGATCTCTCCTTCCTTCACCTTTTGCCCCTCCTTGACCTTCAGTTTGGCTCCATAAATCACGGAATATCGTCTTCGTTCTCTTCCGTTTTCATCTAAGATGGCAATCTCCCCATTTCGGTTCATGACGATCAGGTTCCCTTCGCGGTTCTTGACGCTCTTGAGATTGATGAATTTAACCCTCCCATCAATACGACATTCCAACGTGGTCTGCTCTGCTCGTCGACTGGCTGTTCCACCGATATGGAATGTCCTCATCGTCAACTGGGTCCCCGGCTCACCGATAGATTGGGCAGCGATGATGCCGATCGCCTCCCCCACATTGACCAGTTTCCCTCGGGCCAAATTCCTTCCATAACAAAGGGCGCAGACACCCTGTTTCGATTTGCAGGTGAGCACCGATCGAATCTTCACCTTATCAA
>Ga0315280_10003086_pt1 | contig 26000 bp, 24 predicted proteins | sample YL17G06_40_MG_FD_203697 | JGI IMG/M metagenome (GOLD analysis project Ga0315280, IMG submission 203697) | Sediment microbial communities from Yellowstone Lake, YNP, Wyoming, USA - YL17G06_40 | ecosystem: Environmental > Aquatic > Freshwater > Lake > Sediment | place: USA: Wyoming | collected...
GGAAAAGCAAGGAAAGCACAGCGTGTCTTCGAATCATTCAGCCATCGCCCGCATCTTTTAGGAAACCTCCGTGATCAAAGTCCCTATCCAATCCTCAGAGGAATGCTTCCATCCCTTTAATTTTTGTTGACTTGAAAGCCAAATTCGGCTATCATTCATAATCATTTTTAAAAATATGGATTGAACATGATTTCGATGCGATTAATGAGATGCGGGGCAAAGAAGAAACCATCTTATCGAATTGTGGTTATCGACTCCAGGCGGGCCACAAAAAGCGAAGCCCTGGATGTCATCGGTTCTTATGACCCATTAAAGGAACCTGCAGAAATTAAAATTGATTATGAAAAGGCTAAATCATGGCTGGACAAGGGAGTCCGAACCTCTCAAACAGTCCAATCTCTTTTACAAAAAGTTTCCAGATCAAAGAAACTTTCCGATTAACATTCTAAAACTTAAAGGAGGTTACAGTGAAAGAGCTAGTTGAATTGATTGCCAAATCACTCGTGGACCAACCCGAAAAGGTAGTGGTTTCCCAGTTAGAAGGAGAACAGACCACGATCCTCGAGCTTAAAGTTGCTCCCGAAGATTTGGGTAAAGTCATCGGAAAACAGGGAAGAACAGCCCGGGCGATCAGGATTATTCTTGGTGCCGCTGGAATGAAGTTGAAAAGGAGATTTAATCTCGAAATCATCGAAAAAGGCTAATTGGTCAGTATCGGAAAAATTTCAGGGAGTAAGGGGAAAAAGGGCGAGCTCAAGTTTTATTCTGATTATTCCCTAAATCTCCCTTTATTAGCCAGGGTATATCTTAACCAAAAAGACCGAACAGAAGAATTCGAAGTCGAATCTATAGTCCCCTATAAGGATTACCAGCTTATCAAGTTCAAGGGAGTTGATTCTCTTTCTCGAGCCCTGGAGCTGGTCGGTTTTGAAATTCTTGTCCCTGAAGAAGCCCTGTTGCCTTTAGAAGAAGGCAGCTATTATCTTTCCCAGGTCATTGGCTGCTCTGTCCGCACTAAGAAAGGGTGCGATGTGGGGAAGGTTGAAGACCTGCTGTTCGCGAGCGGGAATAACCTTTTAGTGGTTGGACGGGGGAAAGAGGAAATATTAATCCCTTTCACCCAGGATATTTGCCTCAAAGTGGACCTGGAAAAGAAGGAAATCCTCGTCGACCCTCCTGAAGGGCTTTTAGAGTTGAATGAGATTTGATATAATTACCATCTTCCCTGAAATGTTTGAGTGTGTATTTTCAGGGGGAATTATAAGAAAAGCGCTTGACAAGGGGCTGCTAGAGGTCAATGTGCATAACCTGAGGGATTTTGCTAGCGGCAAGCATAAGCAGGTGGACGACCGGCCGTTTGGAGGATGGGAAGGGATGGTTCTCAAGCCTGAGCCCGTCTTTAAAGCCGTGGAAAAGATCCGTCAGGATGAGAAGGCTCCTGTTTACTTGCTCTCTCCCCAGGGAGAAAGATTTGATTCCCGAATGGCTGGAGGATTAGCCCAACTTCCGCAGGTCATTCTGATCTGTGGCCGCTACGAAGGAGTGGATGAGAGAGTGATCGAGCACCTCATCACCGGAGAGATTTCCATCGGTGACTATGTGCTGGCAGGAGGAGAGCCGGCCGCCGTGGTGATCGTGGATGCGGTGTCGAGGTTCGTTCCCCAGGTTGTGGGGAAGCCAGAATCGGTTTTTCATGATTCTTTTTTTGATGGGCTGTTAGATTTTCCTCAGTACACACGGCCCAGGGAATTTCGAGGGATGAAGGTTCCCCAGATACTTTTCTCTGGAGATCATAAACAGATTGAACGCTGGCGGCGGAAGAAAGCTTTAGAAAAAACTTGGCTTTTAAGGCCTGACCTTTTAGCCGAGAGAAAGCTATCTCTTGAGGAGAAAGAATTATTGGAGCAAATTCAGAAAGAAAGGAAAGAATAATGAGCCTGATTCAAATGGTTGATGAAAAACAGATAAAAAAAGACTTAGAGCCTTTTTCAGTCGGGGATACAGTCAAGGTTCACGTAATTATCAAAGAGGGGGATAAAGAGCGAATTCAGATTTTCAAGGGCGAAGTCATTGGGAAAAAGGGAACGGGTTTAAGCGCATCTTTTACCGTCCGAAAAACATCCTTTGGCGTGGGGATTGAGAGAATCTTTCCGCTCAATTCACCGCTGATCAAGAAAGTGGAAGTCATGAGAAAAGGAAAAGTCCGCAGAGCTAAATTGTATTACCTCCGGAATCTCAGAGGGAAAGCAGCCAGGCTTAAAGAAGAACGCTAAATTTGGAAAATTTCTGCCTTTTGTCATAATTTTCTCAGATTAGAAAAATGGCAGATTTCCAAATAGAGAGGAAATTTTTTAGGCAAGGCCTGACAGCTATTGCTGGAATAGACGAAGTTGGCCGGGGGGCTCTTTTTGGTCCTGTAGTCGCCGCAGCGGTCATTGTGCCGGCCAAGGTTATCAAGAAAAATCATCCCCAGTGGGTTAAGGAAATTCGCGATTCGAAATTATTGACTCCTCTGAACCGCAGGAGGCTTGCCGCGATGATCTTGGCGGAGGCGACTTCTATAGGGATCGGAGTCGCCAGCAACCAAGAGATTGATCAAAAGAATATTTACTGGGCTTCCCTCGAAGCGATGAAAAGGGCCGTTCAAAATTTGTCTTTGACTCCCGATATTCTCCTAGTTGACGGATTCATCCTAAAAGATGTAAATTATCTACAGAAGGGCATTCCTCAAGGCGACCGAAGATGTGTCTCTATCGCAGCGGCTTCCATCGTAGCCAAAGTCCTTCGGGATGAGATGATGGTTCTCTTGGATAAAATTTTTGAAGGCTTCGGGCTTTCGAGAAATAAAGGCTATGGAACTCGGGAGCATTACCGGGCATTGGCGGAACTCGGTCCGACTCCTTTCCACAGGCGCACTTTTAATTTAAAACTAAAATCATAGCGGGAAAAGAATGAATTCGCGGCTCGATAAAATCAGAATCATTGAAGCAGCGGAGAGGTATGTCCGGCTGGGGAAACTAGAGGAGGCTATAGCTGAGTACCAGAAATTGTTGGAAGGGGATGAGCAGGACATCAATATCAGCAATATCATCGGCGACCTGTATGTGCGGCTCGGCCAGGACGACAAAGCCATCGCTTCCTTCCGAAATGTGGCCACTCATTATGAAAGCCGCAGCTTGTACTCCCAGGCTCTGGCCATCTATAAAAAAATAAGCAAATTAAGTCCTGAAGACATTGATTATGCTCTGAAGCTGGCTGAGCTCTATGGCACTCAGGGCTTTATCTTAGAAGCCAAGTCCGAGTATTTAAAGATTGCGGAGAAGCTCAAAAGAGAGAAAAAAACAAAACAGCTCATTTTCTTGTATGAGAAGCTTGTCAAATTGGACAGGCAAGATGTTCAGTCCAGGTTGATGCTTGCCTCACTTTACATCAACGAAGGGCTTCCGGATGAGGCTGTCAACATGCTCAATGAAGTGGCTGAATTCATGATTGAAAAGGAGGAGAACCAGGAAGCAGAGAATATCCTTCAACAAGCATGGGGGCTCAAAAAGAATTATCCCCGCACCATCTCCAATCTTGTTGAGATTTTGAAAAGGGAGAACAAAAGAAAGGAAGCGATCGAGCTTATCGAGGAGAGCCTTAAAAAAGATAAAAGCAACCTGGAACTGCTTACGCTCGTCGGGAATCTTTATTTCGAAGAGAGAGATTTCAAAAATGCAGAGGAGATCTTTTCTCGAATCATCGCTGAAAGGCCGTTGGATGTTAAGGCCCGGGTGAAATTAGGGAGGATTAAAATCAGTCAAGACAGGTTGGATGAGGCCTATGAACTGTTTGAGCCTCTAATCTCAAGTCTTATCAAAAAGCAGAAAGAGGAGAAAGCAATTGGCCTGCTGGGGCTCATTCTGGCCTCCAAAAAGGCTCACCTTCCAACCCTTGAAAAGTTGGCCTCCATTTATAAATCAAAAAATCAGCGGAAGAACCTCGAGGTGACCTACCGCGTGCTTCTCAAAGAAGCCAGGGAAAGAAAATTAAAAGAAAAGATGCTTTATATTCTCTCAGAGATTGCGGCTCTTTGCCCCGAAGATGAAGCGGTTTCCAATGAGTATAAGCAACTCAGAAAAGAATACGGCCTCGTGTCTGAAGTGAGGCCGGAAGCCGAAGAGGCTGTTGCTCCGACAGACCAAGATGAGCAGAACATCCAGGAGGGCTTGGCCAATGCTGAGTTACATATCGAACAAGGGTTGATCCGGAACGCCCGAAGGATTCTTGATAATTTATTATTAAGATATTCCGACGATTCCAGAATTCTTCAAAAGTTAGCCCTGCTCGATGAACTCCAGAGTCAAGTGAGCGAGGAAGAGATTCCGTTGCGCGTTGAAAAAGTGATGGCCAAACAGGCGCAGGCCGAGGGGAGAGAATATAAATCGGCCCGGCTCAAATCGTTCCTAGAAAAGGAAGATGAGGAAGACAAAATTTTGGCGGCTGAAATTTTTGCCGAGACAGACCTCATCCCCTCGACTTCCCTCGAAGTTGGAGAAAGGAAGTATTATGATTTGGCCCCTAGAATCGATGAAGAGCTCCAGCTGATTGAGACCATGTTCTATCAACAAGTGAGGGGCGGCAAAGGGAGTTTTGAGAAAGAGCTTTCGGAGATCGTTTCTGAATTTAAGAAGGCGATTAACCTCAGTTTCGATCGAGACGAATACGATGTCCATTATCATCTGGGCGTGGCTTTCCTCGAACAAGGGCTGCTGGATGAAGCGATCGAGGAATTTAAGATTGCGGTCAATGATAAAAGCTGGACTGTCGAATGTTACAGTAATTTAGGATATTGTTACCAGCAGAAGAAAGATTTCAGAGAGGCCAAACACTGGATTGAGAAAGGGATTGAACTTTCTGAAGACGGGTCCCATCAATTGTTTGCCTTAAAATATGACCTCGCCTGTGTTTACGAAGAGTTAAAAGAATTTGATAAGGCTTTAGGTTTGTTGCGGGAAGTTCAGAAATGGAATTCAGAGTACCGAGACATTCCCGAGAGATTGAAAAAGCTCGAAAAAATGGCATCAGCCAAAACGATCTAAAAAATTTCCTCTTGCCCCTTTTTTGCGCCTTTACAAAAGGGAGAGATATATTCGCCCCTTTAGATAAAGCCAAGACGAGAAACACTTCATGCCTTAAGAATCTTACTGCTTTCTGTTTACCGCTCACAGCTCACTAATATTAAGGAAGGACATAAAAATAAAATTCTAGCCTTTCCTTGCTTATGGCCGAGGAAAAAAATGATGGCAAACGTCGTTTGACTCCTGGCGATTTTCAGCATATTCTAAATCCATATATAATTTAACTTGAGAGGAGCTCGGATGGTCAGAAAAAAATATTTTTTCATTGTCTTTCTTTTGTTCCTTCTAGTGTATCCCGTCCTCTCCCAGGAAACCGCTGATCCAAAATCTCTTTTTGACCAGATTCAGAAAGCAGGCGGGCTCAAAGAATACCCCGATGCCAATGCCCTCTTTGTCTTTGAGGACTACAGCGTGGTTTTTCGGGAGAGCGGAGAATCTACTTCAAAAGAGCACAGCCTGGTGAAAATCCTGACGGACAAGGGAAAACAGTCCTTTGCCACAAAAAAGATTCCCTATCACAGGCGATATACGACAGTTAATGTCTTGCTGGCGCGGGTGATCAAAAAAGATGGGACAATTGTTCCCGTCCCCAAAGAATCCATCAGAGATGGAACCATGGAAGAGACCCAGCAGATAAATATTCTCGATGAAAATTTCAGACGGCTGAGCCTGGCTTTTCCGGGCCTAGAGCTCGGAGATTCAGTCGAGATGCTGGTTGAGAGCGTCTCCCAACCCCTGATCAAAAACAACTACAACGACCTCATCCTTTTCCAGGCGTTGGAGCCACTCCTCAAAAAAGAAGTCACGATCGCGGGGCCTGCTTCAAAGCCGCTCTATTTCGTTGTGAAGAATGGCCAACTGGACTTCTCCAAGGAGAAAAAAGGCGACCAGGTTATTTATCGCTGGAAAAAAATGAACTCCCCCAAAATTGTGGAAGAACTGGGAATGGCTTCCATCCTTGACATCGCTCTCAGAGTTGTGGTCAGCACCTTCAAGAATTGGGAGGAGCTTTCGCGCTACGGGGCGAGCCTCAATGCGGGAAAAACTGAGCCGAATGAGGCATTGAAAGAAAAAGTTCAGGAGCTTACCAAAGACCTCAAAACGGACGAGGAAAAAATTCTGGCCATCTTTCGCTACCTATCGCAGAAGATCCGGTACATGGGTTCATCCATGGACCTCGGAGCCTTCATCGAGCCCCATCCTGCCACCTATACTTTTGAGAAGCAGTATGGAGTCTGCCGCGACAAGTCGCTCTTGATGATGACCATGCTCAAGGAGATTGGCATCAAATCCTACGACACCATCATCAATGTCTCGCGACAGACAGAAAAAGAAATCCCGATCATCTTCTTCGAGCATGCGATCTGCACGGTTGTCTTGAAGGATGGGAGGGTGGTCTATATGGATCCAACATTGGAGCTAAGCTCTGAATTCGGGGAAACCTATGTTGGCGACCGCTATGTCCTTCTTCTTGATGAAAAAGGGAAAGGTTTGATCAAGGTGCCGCCTGTCGCCGCCGAAAGAAGCCTGGGCTTAATCAAGGGTGAGACAAAAGTCCTGCCAGATGGGAGTATTGAAGGAAAGGTGAATATTTCGGGAAAAGGATTTTACGATCTTGTTCTCAGAAGCATCTCCAAGCAGGTTCCTTCTTTCCAGCTTCCTATGGTCTGGCAGCAACTCGGTCAATTTCTTTCACCGACCCTCAAGGTGGAGAATGTCAAATCCTCTGATTTTGCGGATTTAGCCAAGCCCTATGAGGTCTCTTTTGACTTTAAGGCAAAGGATTATCTGGTGGATGTCGGAAAGTACAAGATGTTCAAGATTCCGCTTTCATCTCAGGCCTTTGACATCATTTCGATCGGGATTTTTAAGGCCCTGACAGATATGAAGGAGAGGAAATATCCTCTGTTCCTCTTCTCCTCACGAGGATGCCGCGAGGAGGAGAGCGTTTCCCTGCCTTCAGATTTTGAGGTCAAGGCCATTCCCAATCCATTGGAGCTCAAAGAGGGACCTGTTTCTTTGAAGATTTCGACTTCGCTCAAGGGAGATAAAATTTTCTTCAGCAGCGATCTCCGGATCGAAAAATCGAGCCTTGACCCGTCTGAGTATCAGAACTTGAGAAAAGTCGTCAAAGCATTGAAAAGATTTCAGAAAGCGATGGTGATTCTTCAGAAGAGAGAAGGCAAAGAAAAAGGAGGTTCAAGATGAAAAAGGTCACGATCCTCACCACTGTCTTCCTTTTCCTTTTTATTTCTCAGGTATTTGCCCAGGAAAATATCGAAGAGCTGGTGAAGGCAGCTCCTCCCCGCGGGAAATACCCCGACGCCAGCGCTGTGATTGTTCACTCTGCCCAGACATTCAGGTTGGCTGCGGCGGGGACCAAAAATGAAGAATTCTTGAGGCTGGTTGAGGTTTTCAACCTGCGCGGGAGGGAAAAATTCAGTGACTTCCGGATTCCGTTTGATAAAAATTCAGAGACAGTCGACCTTCTCCTTGCAAAAACTTACAAGCCAAACCTCTCCTCAGTGGACGTTGAAAAAGGAGCCATCAATGATGTGTCGCCTCCTTATCTGGCTGAGGCAGAGATGTATGCGAATATTATCCATCGAGTTCTCTCTTTTTCTGCGGTTGATCCGGGCGTGTGTCTGGCGGTTCACTACAAAAAAGAAAGCAGGGAGAAAGTTGGAGATCTCGACGAGATTGTCTTTTTCCAGACAGATGAGCCGCTTTTTCGCAAAGAGTTAAAAATTGTGATTCCCGCCGAAAAGCAACTCAAATCCAAGATCATTGGCTTAAAGGCTAATTTCAGCGAAGAGTCAGCGGGCACGGAAAAAGTTTATACTCTTGTTTCATCGGATTCCCCTCAAATCAAGCCTGAGGAGTTTATGCCACCTCTGGCAGAAATGGCGTCGAGGGTCATTTTCAGCACTTACCAGGACTGGAATGAAGCATCACAAGCTTTCTCCAAATCTTTCTTAGAAGCCATCAAGCCCTCAGAAGAGATTCGGAAAATGGCAGAAGAGACGGTGAAGGGGGCTTTGTCCCAAGAAGAGAAAATAAGGAAAATATTTCTTTTTGTGGCCAAAGAAATAAGAAACATCAAACTCAATTTCGGCGAGGGCGGCTATTCGGTTCATGACGCTGGTACAGTTTTAAAAAATAGATACGGAGACTGGAAAGATAAGAGCGCTGTCCTCTGTTCCCTGCTCGGCGCCGCAGGTGTCGAGGCCTTTCCTGTTCTTGCCAACTCTGAGCTGGTGCCCCTTTTTGAGGATGTTCCTACGCTGAAGCAGTTTGACTGTGTCCTCGTCGGCATTCCCCAGGGTGGTGATTATCTTTTCCTCAATCCCTTTGCCAATGACTCCCTGTATGGCTATTTTCTTGAGGGAAAAGGAGCGACAGGGCTCGTCGTTAAACCCGATGGAGTTGAATTCAGGCTGATTCATTGCCTTCCCGGGGCAGGAAGTGTTTCTTTGAATGAGATCAGAGGCGAGTTAGACCTGAAAGGCGGTATCAAGGGAAAGATTTCCTGCGAGTTTTCTGGATTTTTCGACAAGATGGCAAGACAGGAACTCAAGGACAAGACAGAGAAAGAGCTCCAGAATTTCTACACTGAATCTGTAAATAAACTGCTGGATGAAGGGGAAGCTAGCAAGAATTCTCTAAGCGATCCCAAAGATTTGACCAAAAAGATTGTGATTTCCCAGGAATTTTCCGGAGCGAACTTCGGAATCTTTCAAGGAGAGATCATGCTCATCAACCTCCCGCAGGTTCCTTATTACTTCTTCGACTTGCCCTCCATGCCCAGACTTGCGAAAAGGCTTTATCCTTTCCGCCTGAGCGATGAATCCGAGGTCGGGTCGTCTGTTGAGTTGAAAATTCCGGCAGAGTTTAAGCCTCTCTACATTCCTGAAGCTTATTCATTCAAGAAGGATTATGGCGAGTTTGCGCTGTCTTCTTTTTTTGACTCTGAAAAATCAACTTTGAAAATAGTTAAAACTTGCGTCTTTAAGAGGAAAGATATCGCACTTGATCAGTATGAAGAATTCAAAAAAATAATAGATTCATTCGGGATTACAAAAAACAACCTTATTCTTCTCGAGAAAAAATAAAAGGTTGTTTATTCAATTATTTTCGTTTCTCCGACGACTGCGAATCGAGCAGTCAAAACTTCTGTTTTCAGCGAGTCGCCGTGCCTTTGAAACCCGGCTGCTTGCCGCCCACGGCAATGGTGAAAAATCCCGGCTCGACAGCACGCTTGAGATTTTTATTTAGCGGCAATGTGTGATTGTCATTCTTCAAAAGCACGATGGATTCCCGCGCGGCCTGGGGCAGGGCACCATATTCTTGGTCGCAGCTCAAATCGCAGCCGGATTTGACTCCGAGCGCCGCAGCAGGCTTCCCTGTCAAACCGGTTATAAGCGCACACGACGGAATAGGCTTTACCTTCTTTGACACAAGCTTCAATGCAGGCAGATGAGTTTCCTTCAAATCGCGCTCGCTGATTCTTGCGTCAAAACTATGCCTTATCAAAGTTTTCCTTCTAAGGCTTATAACAGAGGCAAAGGCAAAGTGCCAATGGAGGACAGAACCATCCTCAATTCCGTGATGATTGAATAACGGCTTTGAAAAAGGCTTGGCTCCCCGCTCCGATCGGCGGCCTGAGCCCTGCGAGTTCCGCAGGCGCCGAGAAGGGCGGAGAGGGAACGGCGTGAAAAACCTGAACGGGAGCGAGACAGTTTCCTGATCTCTTCGGTGCAGCTGACACAAAATTGAAGAGAAGCACTTGCATAAAAAGCGAGAGAACCAGAGAGGTTTGCTTAAAATTACCACAGGAATCTGTTCTTCCAGGTGGCCCGAACGAGAAAAAGGCCAGCTCCAAGGCAGACAGTGTTTATGAAGAGGTTTATCATTGCTTCCCCGATCCCAAGGAGATAAATTCCGTGCCGAACATTAAAAGAAAGGTCAAGTAGTCCTAAGAAGACAAGGGCCGCGCCGGCCAGAAGCGAGAATAAAACACCGTAAGAAGCCTTCTTCAACAACCCAATCCCACCGGCGATGAGGACTCCAGCAAGACAGATATCTGCAAAGGGGAAGGCTGATTCGAACCCCAGATAAATTTCTTTCAGATGGGGATCTCTGATGCTGACGAGATCGAAGCTAAAGAATGATATCCAGAACAATAGTATGCCTGCAGCTATGGCCAATTCAGCCGCTGCAGCCTTTTTAATTGCCTTCGAAAATTTCATACTCCTTTCTCCGATATTTCAAATGCCAGCCTTTCGAGAAATTTCCAGTAGCTGGCCGATGTAACGCTGCTGGTCCGACCCAGCCGTCGAAGAAAGATTTCTGATTAAAGTTGTGTCGATGGCAATAAGCCGCTCCGAAGTCTGAATAGCAACGCCTGCTCCTTCTCTGACTTCGCCGATTAAGACTGGAGTCCAACCAGCGGCAGCCGCTTCATCCTGAAGATTTTTTTCTTTCCGAGGGCTCACCGTAAAGCAGAGCTCAAATTCGCCATGAACAGCCGCCAGCGCCAGCCAGGCGGGGAGATGAAAAGCTCTGCAGACTTCCAATGCGGCAGGGTGCAGGATGTTGTCCCAATCGTCATTTAGAACAAACTGGCAATGATTGAGCCTCATCAAGGTGTCAACGGTGTGGATAACGCCGTCGCTTGAATCCATGCAGCAACTGCCAAAGCGTCGGATGGATTTTCCCTCTTTTATTCTTGCCAAGGGCTGGTAGAATGATTTGGGGAGATTCGATTCAGGCTTTGAGAAGTGCAGAAAAGCAAAAATATTTCCGAGTCCAGCCGGCCCCGTCAGGTATAATTTGTCGCCGGGTTTGGCTCCGATTCTGCTGATGGTTGATTCTTTGGGGACAAGTCCCACAGCGCATGCTGAAAGGAATAATTGGTTTCCCTGGTTTGTGTCTCCTCCCAGGACAAAAGTGCCCAGCTCGCGGCAGGCATCAGAAATTCCTCTGGCCAGTTGCGTCAGGAATGATTCGTCTCGATCAGGCGGATAGGTGATCGCGGGAAGAATACCTAAAGGTTCAGAACCCACTGCGGCCAAATCCGAGAAATTCACCGTGGCCAGCATCCAGCCTATAAAATAAGGGTCCTCATACAGCCCGCTTGATACCTCTTCCACCAGGGCATCGGTCGTTAGGGCTAGATATTTTTCAAAACCGCCCCCCAGATTGATCAATTCAGCATCAGCCTCATGAATTTTGTTGATCTTAAACGGGGAAACAGGAAAATTCTTGGCTATTTGTCCGATGATTTGGTTTTCTGATATTTCTTCCATCATTGGCATACCCTCAAGGCTCCTTTCAGGAGCCGGATATTTATTTTTCGAGCGAGATAAACTTCGCCGTCGAGTTCGAGTGGCGTCGGGAAGGCCGGGCTAATCTCTACTCTTTGAGCCTTCCAAGCTCTGGTTTTTGGCAAGCCCCTGAATTTCGACCGGGCTAAAGAATAGATTGTATTGAGCCTCTCCAGGGTGTTCATCCGCTCGCAGAGGGCGATAGCAAAAAAAGGGCTTTGCGGCGAGACATCGAAGTCATAGCAGAGATTGCCGCTGAAATGAGGATTAATGACGATGCTCAGTGTGGTGACTTCGGTCTTAACGTTTTTCTCTCCAATCTGGAGTTGGGCCGGGATGTTTTGGGCAGAAAAGATTGTCTTGAGGGCTACATACCAGATTGTCCCCAGGACCCATCTTGATTTCAGCCATTTCACGGCCTTCTCATCGGAATTAAACAGGCAATTGGCTTGAGCGATAATCCCTATGCTGCAGTTGATGATAAAATATTTTCTCTGCCATTGGCCATCAGCGTCCTCGAAATCGACCTGGCCCACATTGTGCTGATGGCCGTGTTCATAATCCAGTTTGAATTGCACCTGGCCGTTGACGCATTTTTCTTTAGAAAATGGCTTGTGAAAGTCGTTGCTTGAGCCCAAACCTATAGCTCCTAAAACAAGCTGACGGCGTTCTTCTTCGTTAAAGTCCATGATCTGGTTGAGCAGGAAATTGACGGTCCCGTCTCCGCCTGCGGCTACAAACACTTTTTCACCCCTCGTGACCTCCCAGTTCAACCTTTGCCTCAGGTCATTCCAATCTGAAATCAACCGGTAGTTGTGTCCCAGGCATTTGCCCTCCAGCTCAGGCCTTGACTTCTTCCATTTTCGAAATCCCTTGCCATTGTTTGCATGTTTATTAAGGACGATAAGCATTGTCTTACACCTGCTTTTCCTCTGGTCTTGATCCCAGACTGAATTCAAATAAAAAATAAAATCCGAAAAAGAAAAAAGCCCAATGGCTTTTTTGGGTGATAATGATCGAGCCGCAGTAAAGAATGAAAGCCCGTACGACATGGGCTATCGGACCGTGAGCTTTATTTTCATCCATGGTTTGGTGGATCCGAACCTGGGCATAGAGGTTGATGATTAGAGCAAGGGCAAAAACCAGGATTCCTACAATATTGATTTGGCGAGAGACGCAGAGCGCAGCTCCTGTAAGTGCAGCCGCCGAGAGAGCGAGGCCATCGCTGTAGAGGATGTTCTTTTTCCAGCCAAAGACAACCGGAAAAGTTCGGTATCCAGTGCGCCTGTCTGCGGAAATATCCTTTAAGTAACCCATCACCACAAAATTGGCATAGGCAAAAAAGACGGCCAAAACTGACAGCAAGAAAGACAGCGAATGGGGTCCGCCCCAATGAAAGATTTCCCCGCCTTGAGATTCTCTCCCAACGAGTCGCCCCATGATAGGAAGCAAAGCGACAATCCAGGAATTCCAGGGCGGTCCGCCCCACCATGTCCTCTTGAACTTGGCATAAAGCAGGAGGCCGAACACGGCCAGAGTCCCAAAGATCAGGACCACTGGATTCAGGAGCCCCAAAATCAAAATTCCCGAGGCCAGACCGACGAGGCTGATAATCAAGACTTCATTTCGACGAATCGTGCCTTTTATAAGCGGACGATAAGGAGAGGAGAGCGCATCCGTGTCCATCTGAAAACAATCTGTCAGGGCCTGGCCCAATCCATAGGATAGAAACAGGGGGATAAAGCCGAGGACGAGTCTGAACAAACTGGGTTCTTGGACGGAAGCCAGGCCGACCAAACCCGCGGCTCCAGAGATAAAAATCAGATATGGTCTCATTGTCGTCCAGTAAGCCTTCCAGAAACCCGGACTCCAGATCCTGGCATGAGCCGAGGCAGCTGTCATTTTTTCTTTGGCTTTTTGTTTTTGGGTCTTCATTCCTGCCTTCCATTGACAATTTAGCTTTTGCCCAGGTAGAAATTGTCATGGAGTTGTTAAGAATTTGTAAAAAGTTTGTTAAGAAGGAGATGCTTGCTCGTTAAGGGCAGAGCTGAATTATTCCCTAAGTAGCGGCCTGGTGAGACAGGTCGGCCCCCCTTCGCCTTTGAACGAGATCTCCTTTCCCTGATATTCCCAAACCTCAACTCCGTTTTCTTCAAGAATTGTTTTTGTTTGGGGATTGCCTGCGAGCATGACGCACTTTCGAGGCGCTATGGCCAGGACATTGCAGCCCATGGTACTGAATTCCGAATCCGGAACTTCGAGAAGTTTGAACCCAAACTCAAGAAGCTTTTCCCGGAAGGAAACAGGAAGGAGTCTCGAATAGACTAAGGCCGTAGAGTAGTCGATGGGGCTGATGAGGGACATCAAGTGGAGGACATCTTCAGGTCCATTCCAGTGAGGTAACGGAACCTCTATGAACTCTTTCACCAGGCCCCTGGCGATCTTTTTCAACTGGCGGATTCCTTCAGCGTTGGTACGGTAGCCTCGGCCCACGGCCAGGGTCTCTTCATTGAGCCAAACCACATCCCCCCCTTCCAATTTTCCTGGCTCGGCAATAGTTCCCAGCACAGGCAGACCGATTTTTGGCAGAAATTCAGCGATGGCTCGAGATTCCCCTTGCCGTTGGGCTTTGCCCATGTTACAGAGAATGGCTCCCTTTTTTGTGATCAAAACAGGGTCATGGACATAAATGGAGTCCAGCGTGGTTTGGTTGTTTTTTGGCAAATAATGGATCTCGGGGATAAATTTCCCGAGCAGCTCCATAAAACGATCATATTCCTCGATGGCTTTTTTGTAATTGGGGGACGCCAGAAAGTGGAGTTTTTTCCACTGAGACTGGATATTTTTCTGGCTGATAAAAGCCTCCCTAGGACGTTTGAGCAAGAGAGATTTTAGAGGGGCGACTTCAGACTGGCTTCCAAATTTCATTTTTTTAATATTTTAGACAATTTTAAAGAAATTAAAAGATATTTTTTATTTTTCTTCTCCTTTCCATTCGAAATTTTTATCAAAAAACCAGATAACCTTAAGCCCTGTATCCTTGGAAATCAAGGTTACCGAAACCACATCTTGAGGCTTTTGCTCGTTGAGCTCGCTTCCGGTTTGGGCCCTTTGGACAGGAAGGGCTACTGGCTTTTAGCTTTGGCCACAACAAGTGGTTGCTCTGGCTTTTTTACTTCCGGAGTTTTTTCCTGTTGAGGCAGGATTGGATATTTTTTTTCAACAGGAAATTTCGGGCGACGTTCACCAGAATCTGAAGAATCCAATTTTTGAAACTCCTTTTCCGGTCGTAGTTTCTTAGATATTTAAACGCCCGAAGAAAAGTCTCCTGTGAGATTTCTTTGGCATCCTCCCAGTTTTGAGTCATTCGGTAAGCCATGGTGAGAAGCGTTTTTCGGTAAGGAATAACAAGAGGCTCAAAGGCATCAAGGTTTCCGGATAGGACCATCTCCACTAGGGTTTTCTCCCGCTCATTCATCCCGATGAGTATATCTTGTCTTTATTATGAATGTTAAGTAGCGGTTCGATTTATCGAACATTCTATCCTCCTCATGATTCATTTCTGGAGGCGAATTATCAGGAGAATATTTGAATTTTTTTTGGTAAACCTGGAAGCATCCCCTAAACCTTTGCTGTTTTTTCTCGTATGAGAATGATGGTATAATGCGATTTATTCATAATCATTCAATTCTAGAAAGGAGGTCTTCAGATGTCTTTATCTTCCAAAGCCCCACGGCAGATCGGAATTGTCCTTCTCGCCGGCCTTTTCTTTGTCACGTCTGCCTTTTCAGCTCAACAGAAGGACAAAGAATACACGGCCAAAATCCTTGAGTACACCACAGAAAAATTCTTTTTAACCGAGCTTGTGGATCACCTGCCTGACTCGTCAAGCGTCCCGACGCCCCTGAAAATTCTGGGCCATATTGTGGGAGCGCCGGATATTCTTGATCACACCAAAGACATCTATAAATACATGCGGGCCCTTGACCAGGCGAGCCCCCGAGTCGAAGTCTTCGCGATCGGCCCTACCGATGAGGGCAAAGAGATGATTGCTGTGGCTGTCACTTCAGAAGAAAACATTCGAAACCTTAAAAGAAACAGAGAGAACATGGCCCGGCTCGCTGACCCCAGAAACCTGAAAGAGATAGAAGCAGAGCAACTTGTTGCCAAGGGCGTCCCCATCTACTGGATTACCGGCGGCCTTCATTCTCAAGAAACCGGATCGCCGGAGATGATGATGGAACTTGCCTATCGTCTCGCTGTCGAGGAGACTGATTTTATTAAAGCCATCCGCAAAAACCTCGTCGTCCTCATGACTCCGGTTCTCGAAGTGGATGGTTGGGACCGGTCTGTGGACGTTTACCAATATAAAAAAGATAACAAGGGAGAGAAGACCCTGCCTCCTGTTTATTGGGGAAATTATGTTCTGCATGATAACAACCGCGATGCCATCGCCATCGGCCTTAAGCTTACAGAAAATCTTTTAAAAGCCTATTTTGATTGGCATCCAATCATCATGCACGACCTCCATGAGTCCATTCCCTTTCTCTACACTTCCACTGGGACCGGGCCGTACAATGCCTGGCTCGACCCTATCACCATCAATGAATGGGAAGAACTGGCCAATGTTGAAGTCAGCGAGATGACAAAAAGAGGCGTCCCGGGAGTATGGACTCATGGATTTTTTGATGGCTGGGCGGTCAACTACGGGTTTTATGTTGCCCTTTTCCACAATTCAATCGGCCGCTTCTATGAAACGTTTGGAGGGACAGGCGCCGATACCATGGTCCGGTCAGTTGGAGGCCAAAGCAGGCGAGCCTGGTACAGGCCCAATCCTCCGCTTGAAGCTGTCAAGTGGTCATTTCGAAACAACATCAACTACCAGCAGAGCGCCTTGCTTTTTGCCTTCAAGCATGTGGCTGAAAACAAAAAGAAATTCCTCAGCGACTTCTATCTCAAGAGTAAAAGGTCTGTGGCCAAGGCGCGCAGCGAAGGACCGGCAGCTTATGTCATTCCGGCTGACAATAAGAGACCTTTGGGGGTGGCCAGCCTGGTGAACCTGCTGAGAAAAGATGGAATTGAAGTTCATTCAGCCAATGCCGAGATAACCTTGGGCAAAGACAAATATCCTGCCGGAAGCTATGTCATCCGCATGGACCAACCCTACAGCCGCTGCGCGGATATGCTTCTCGATATCCAGTATTACAAGCCTAAAGATCCAAGGCCCTATGATGATACAGGCTGGACATTGGGTCCTCTTTTCAATGTCAAAACAATCCGGGTCACGGATACCAAGATTCTCGAGGCGCCCATGAGTCTTCTCAAAAAGGATACAAAGCCAGAGGGCCAGGTCTTGAACAAAGAGAATGCTGTTGCTTTTGCTGTCAATCACAATGCTGAAAATGAGCTTGGCACTTTCCGCTACACTTTGAAAGATGTCAAAATGCTCACCGCTGAAAACGGCTTTATGCAGGGAGATAAGAAATTCAACGCCGGGAGCTTCATTATCCCTAAAGAGGGAAACTCTCCAGATTTGGTGACAAAGCTCGAGAAGGCAAGCAAGAAGCTTGGGCTTTTGGTTTATGGGCTCCCGAGCTTGCCGAGTGTCAAGACTCATGACCTGGATGCGCCTAGAATTGCCCTGCTCCATTCCTGGATATCCACTCAGGATGAAGGCTGGTTCCGGATTGCCTTTGAGAAGCTTTCCATTCCCTATACTTACATTTCAATTCAGGATATCAGGGATGAAGACAATCTTCGGGGAAAATACGACGTAATCATTTTCCCGCCGGTGGGGAGTTTTGGCAAGATTCAGAGGATTGTCAATGGCATCGGCGGTGAAAGTCCCATCCCGTGGAAGAAGAGTGATAAATACCCCAATCTTGGCGGACCCGATTCTCGGGATGATATCCGCGGCGGGCTTGAGATAAAGGGCATCCTCCACCTCAGAGAATTCATCGAAAAAGGAGGACTCTTCATGCCTCTGACGACAAATGCATCTCTTGCCATCGATTATGGCTTAGTGGAGAGCGTATCGGTCGTCAAACCCAAGAATCTCAAGGTCACAGGCTCAGTTCTGTCTGCGGCAATTACTGACCCTCTCAGCCCAATCATCTATGGGTATGAACGAAACCTGGGTGTCTATTTTAGCGGTGAGCCGGTTTTGGAAACGGGGACAAAGGCCATTCTGGGAGATATAGATTTTGAGGAGCTGATAATGGGGGAGACAAAAGAAAGGCCGTCCGGGAGGGGGAATCTAAAAGACCCCGATGTCATTCAAGGAAGGCCTGCCAAAGTTGAAAAGATCTCTGGTGCAGGAACCGGTATCCCGGCAGAATACAAGGAGATGTTTGACCTTTATATGCCGCCCGATTTGAAATCGATCAGAGTTGTCATGAGGTTTGAGACTGCGGATAAACTCCTTATCTCAGGTCTCCTGGATGGAGCCGATGAACTCGCCAATCGAGCCGCTGTAATTGACGTGCCTTTGGGAGCGGGTCACATAGTCTTTTTTGCTTTGAATCCGATGTGGCGACAAGAGACCCAGGGAAGTTTCTTCCTGGTCTTTAACGCCATCCTCAATTACAAGAATCTTGACGCCGGGAGGCCCAAAACTTCTGGTGGAACGAAATAGGTTTTAGAGAATAAGGAGGCTTTTATGAGAAAAACTTTAATTCTTTCCTTGGCTTTGTTGTTTTTGATTGGAAGCTTTTCCCTTAATGGAATCTGCCAGACTATGGATGAGGTTCGGGCAAAAATGATTGATGCGCTGGGCGGAAAAAAGGTGCTTGAGGCTGTTATGGATACAACCATCATTGCGACCATGGAGATACCCAAGATGGGTATCAACGGCACCGTAACCATGTATCAGAAAGAGCCGGATAAGATGAGAATAGACCAGGAATTCATGGGACAGCGGGTCACGCAAGGGTGTGATGGAAAAACAGCCTGGTTTACAAATCCCATGACCGGCAAAGCCGAGCAGATGCCCGAAAAGTCTGCGGCCGAGATGAAACGGCAGGCCTATGGCAATAATTCCCTCCTTAATCCGGAGAAATATGGAATCACTTATGCCTTAACGGGAAAAGCTAAAGAAGATGACAAAGACTGCTTTGTGGTGGAAGAGACTTTTTCTGATTCCCGCAAGGCCACAATCTTTGTCGATGCTAGCACCTATTTGAATTACAAAATTAGAGCAACGACCGTCAATGAGGCAGGGGTGGAAACTGAGGTCGAGACCATTTACTCGGACTATAAAAAGGTAGGCGATACGCTGGTTGCCCATTCCCTGGCCATCAAGCAGGGAGGAGAAGCTTTTGCAAAAATAGCCATCTCAGAAGTGACCTTCAACACGGGCCTCGAGGATTCTTTGTTCAAAATGCCCGAATAAAAAATAGGTTCTCTTCGATTTTCTTTATTTTGAGGGGGGGACCAGCACCACCTTTTCCAGGCGCAAAGCATTATTATTCACGATGGATTTGATTTTAAATCGCAACTTGTGCGTGCCTTCCTCGAGCGCTACGGTGCCCAGAGAGAAAGCCTTTGGAAAGTAGAGGCTTGGCGAAGTCTGGGAGATTCCTGGAATTTGATAGTCATCAACTTCCACGACAAATGTGCTCCCCTTTTCTCCGCTGCAGGCGTAGCTGGCTTGGACCTCATAAGTGCCCGGTTTATCAACCTTAAACTCCCATTCTGGATAGTCGTTGACATTTTGCCAGTTGGTCAGCATGGTTACCTTGTAAAAATAATCCAGGTAGGCCCGCTGCCCCATCTCGCTCTGAATATCCGCAAGGTAAACCGGGAGTTCGATCCGATCGCCGTTTGAAGCGTGAATTTCATAAGGCTCAGCCTGCGGAGGGTCCTGCAGTTCAACCGCGATCACGGTTGCATCTGGGTCGGGAGCTCGATCGGGGAGGCTGATGACGATATCTTTTCCATACCTCCGGAAGTTGAGGAGTTTGGAGGGATTGGCCAGAAAATAGATTTTTTTGAGGTATGTTTTAAGCCCGGGCAGGCGAATTTTTTTATCCTGCGGCCAGCCCATGACATGAATATAAAGACGGTTGCCTTTGACCGTACAGCGTCCGAAGAAGGGGAGGTGCTTGAAGACACTCGCTGTCGTGCCATAGATAGCTTCGCCGTTTACCTTGAGCCATTCGCCGATTCTTTTGAGCCTAGCTACAAATTCAGGCTGGATGATGCCCTCGGATGTCGGCCCCACATTCAGCAAAAGGTTCCCGCCTTTACTCACGGTTTCGATCAACTGGCGGATGAGCTGAGTGGCACTGTGGAATTCCGTCTCATAATGATTGTAGCCCCAGCCGTTGAAATTTATAGTGGCGCAGGCTTCCCAAAGGCGTGGTGTGCCATCCGGGTTTTGGATGCCTGTGGCCGGAATATAATTTTCCGGAGTTCCGAAATCGCCGTGGCCGGGTTCGCGATTGAATAGCCGATCATTGATCAAAATTTCAGGTTTTGCGTCCAGCAATATTTTCTCAATCTCTGAAGCGCGATATTCTTCGCTCTTGTGCTCCCCTTCGCCGTCAAACCAAAGCACGGCCGGATCGTACTTGGTGGCCAATTCCTGAACCTGGTTTTTCAGATAATCGACGTAGCGATTAAAATCAGCACCTTCGGTGGAACGGTCGGTCTCCCAGATTCGACGCGGCAGATAATCGGGATGATGCCAGTCCATGATGGAGTAGTAAAATCCCAGGGGCATTCCTTTTTTGCGGCAGGATTCGGCCAACATGCCCAGGGCATCCTTGCCGTATTTAGAGCTCATGATGTCGTAATCGGTGGACTGGCTGTCGAAGATGCAGAACCCGTCGTGATGTTTGGAGGTGATGATGATGTATTTGACGCCGGCCTCCACGGCGAGGTCTACCCAGTCATCGGGATTAAATTTTGTGGGATTAAAATTATCCACATAATACTGGTATTCGGAGAGAGGAATTTGACAGAGCTGTCGGACCCATTCTTCGCGGCCCAGCATGGAATAGACACCCCAGTGGATGAAAAGTCCGAATTTGGCGTCCTGAAGCCACTGGGTTCGGCTGGACGGAGGTCTTTCGCCAGCTATAAGATTGGAAATGAAAAAAACAGCGATGCCCACGAGCGAGCAGAGTTTTGTCTTATTCATAGTGGAAGCTCCTTAGCTTGATTTCATGCCTATCCCTCCTCAAGCTTATAGCACAGGAAAGAATCGTTTACAATTCAAGAATTGATAGGAAAGATAATGATTAGAAGGTTTAAATTGAGCAGATGGCCGGCTTTATTTTCTTTTCTCCAGGTTTGCGAGTTCCATTCGATACTGCTCCATGTCCATAACAATAGCAAAGATCGTATCTTTGTTTTCCTGTTCTAACTCACCTACGTGTGGATCCCGATACAACTCTGAGTCCAAACGCCACTCGCTGGGTGGGATAAAATTGAATCGATAATATATAAAAAAATTTTGAAAAGGGTAAGTCCACACTTCATCTATTCTGGCTTGAATGTCTTCACTCTCCGTATCCGATCTCGGCGTTGCCTCTATCCAGTGAGTTGAGTCTCGATAATCAATTGCCGCGGGATTGCCGTTCAAGAGGTAAATCCTGGCCCGATCTGTGTTCCAGGGTTGGATTTTGTTCTCTTTCTGATAAATTTTTGACACATAATCCAGCCTTTCAGCGAAGACATCCCTTGCTTCTGATTCCCGGGCTTCCCAAAACAGGTCCTGGAATTTCTGTTTTCCTTCCCGGGATAAATTTTTATAAATTTTCTTTTCGAAATCCTGCATGATGATGTAGTGTTGGGCAAACCAATCGTCTCTTGTCGGGAAAAAATTGATAGAGCATGCGCCCAGGACAAGGAAGGCAAGAACCATTCCTGTTTTTTTCATGTTTTATCACCCCCAGTTTTTACAGTGCTTCTTATTTTATTTAAAATTCGATCCATCTTATTTTCCCAGGGCTTTGAGCACAGCGCTTTTGAGTTCTGGGTTGACTTGGGCGCCGTTGGCCTCGGCCTGGTTTAAATATTTAAGAGCCTTTTCGTACTGGCGGTCCAGGTAATAGAGGGTTGCCAGATTGTTATAGGCATTGGCATGTTTGGGGTCTGTCAGAATGGCTCCCAGATATTGAGCCTCAGCATCTGGGAGTTTCTTCATTTTGAAGAAAATATTCCCGTGAAAATAGAAGTATTCAGCCGGAGTTTTATCAATGACCGGGAGGGGGTTGGACAACCTGTTGTCGATGTCTGAGAGCTCTTTTTCAATGTTTGAGACCCGGCTCTCCAGTTCGCGCCTATCCTTTGACTCGAATGGCAGCTTGCTTAGCCGTTCTTTAAGAGCAGGAAGGGATTGCCTCAAGGTATCTCTTCTCTCCTGGAGCGTCAATATCCGCTCCTGGTCCTGCCTGGCGATTATCTTTTCAATTGCACTATAATTTGATTCAGCCTTTTCCATCTCTTCCAGCGCTTTTTCGAGGTTGCCCCGTTTATAAAAGACTTGAGAAAGAAAGAAATGAGCTTCCGCATGTTGCGGCATCCTCTCCAGGCATTTATCCAATTCTTTTTCGGCCTTTTGGAGGTCTCCCTTCACAAAAGCCTCTTTTCCTTTTAGAAAATCCGGATTGGATATTTTGTATTTTTGAAGAAGTTCTTTTTCTTCCCAGTTGTAGTCTTTCTGCGCATAACAGAGGAGCGCCGCCAGAAAGGTAACCGTCAGAATGAGAGAAATTTTAAAACTTCTGGTTTGAATTTTCATTTTATCCTCCTGATAGCGGCTTATTGAAGGCTGATCAAAATCAATTTTCTCAATGCCTATCTACATCCCCTGCTTTTTAAATTTAGCAGAGGAAGAGCTTGAAGTCAAATTTAAAGAGAAACGGGGAACAAAATGCATCGGCTATTGAGAAAAATGAAAAGAGGGAATCGTTATCTGATGTATCAAGAATCGAACAGCTTTGGAAAATGAATGAAAAGAATTTTAGCGACAAAACTCCATTTCTGATTGGGCAGAGTGAAGCCTTCTTCCAAATCCAGTCTCTGATTGATAGGGTCAAAGACCATGAGGCGCCCGTTTTTATTTATGGAGAAAGCGGGACCGGGAAAGAGCTTATTGCCCAGGCAATTCATTACCGGGGTTTAAGAAAAAATAGGCTTTTCATCGCTGTCAATTGCGGAGCCATCCCCGACTATCTCCTGGAGAGCGAGTTGTTTGGCCATGCGAAAGGAGCGTTCACTGGAGCTTTGCGGGATAAGACCGGACTTATTGAGGAGGCCAATGGGGGAACATTTTTTCTGGATGAGATTGGCGATTTATCCCTTCACCTTCAAGCGAAGTTGCTCCGCCTTCTCCAGGAAAAAGAAATTCGAAGAATCGGAGAAAATCGAACTCGCCAGGTTGATGTCCGGTTCATTAGTGCCACCAATAAAAATATTGAGAGAGAAATCGAAAGAGGGAATTTTAGAGAAGACCTGTACTATCGGCTGAGAATTATCACGATTGAGGTTCCCCCTTTGCGGGAAAGGAAAGAAGACCTCCTTCTTCTGGTGAATTATTTTATCGAAAAATACTGCCAGGAGATGAACCGGGAGAGAGTTCAGATTTCACCTTTGGCCTTAGAGCTTTTTGCAAACTACTCCTGGCCGGGAAATGTCAGGGAGCTTCAGAATGAAATCCAGAGATGCCTCGTTTTCTCTGGTGAGGAAAATTTGATCAGAGAGGAACATCTCTCTCCAAAAATCAATCCCCAAGGCGAGTCTTCCCCGCCGTCTTCTCTCAAATTCTTGGAAGCGAAGGCTGAATTCGAGCGAAGATTTGTGAGTCAGGCGTTGCTCCGCTGCGAATACAACAGAACCAGGACGGCCGAAGAGATCGGATTGACCAGGCAAGGTCTTTTCAAATTGATTAAGAAGCACAAGATTGATGTGCCGTCTCAAAAGATCACAACAAATAAAAAAGAAAAGAGCAATGGGTCGGGAGCAGAATAAGAACCGTAGCGGTTCGATTTATCGAACTTCTTCCTCGTCAATCTTCTTCTTTATCAGCTTTAGAGAGGCCCTTCCTGAAGAGTTCTTCAGCCTTTTCAAGTTTCTTTTTTCCCAATTCGGCGGTCAATTCGAATTTCCGTCCGAACTCCTCGTGCTTCTTTTTTTCTTTAAGAAGGAGGTCATTCAGAGACTCTTTTTTCTTTTTTCCTTTTTCAGTCTTGATTACTCCCTGAGTTTGGCTATCTATCCAGAGAATAGCCCGACAACAGGGGCAGACAACTTGGATGACCTTTTCTTTCAAGTTCTTTGTCATGATCAAAATTTAACAAAAAAAAAGAGAAAAGTGAATAGTCCCAAAATCGATAGAACTAAAAAATTCCCCTAACTTTATTCATACGTGCAAGATGCAAGGGTACAAGCGTTACTCGATGGGTGGCTTGGCCGGTCCCTGTGCGTTCTCGACCAAGCCCACCCACCCTCCTAGGTCTTCGAACACACAGAGACCGTCCAGAGCTCATCTTAATTTTCAATCGATTTTGGGAGTAGTAATCAATGAACAAAACTAGATGTGGCATCTTTTCTACTCACTACTCACTACTCACTACTCACTATTTACTATGGTCAGCTTCCTGCTTGGGTCTCGTCCTCCCTTATTCTCGGCGCCATCGTAAACTTTGTAAAGCCAAAAATGGCCAGAATCACAACCGCTGTGTAGTTCATGACAGCCCAGGGGAGATAAGAGAATGTGGGAACTCCAATCGTGCCGGTGATATAAACTCCTGCCATGCTCCAGGGAATCAAAGGAACGATGATGGCGCCGCTTTCTTCGATGAGTCTGGACAGGTTTTTGGCGGCCAATCCTTTTGCCTTGTAGACAGGAGAAAGAAGCTCCGCAGGAATAATCATGGAGAGGTAGGAGCTTCCCGTTACCAGAGCGCTGATAATTGCTGTGCCAATTGTCACAAGAACGACACTCCAAATTTTTTCAGCGAATCTCATCACCCGGTTCAGAATCACAGAAAGGAGCCCTGTGGCCTGCATGATACCGCCAAAGCTGAAGGCAGTGAAGGCAACCAGCTGAGTTTCCATCATGCTCATCATCCCGCCTCTTGAGATCAGCTTATCCACTGTTTCCACTCCAGTGTGGGCCTGGTAGCCGGTGTTCATGGCTATCGCAATTTCCGTGATTGAGGCTTTCTGGAAGATGACGGCCAAAGCACCAGCCACGAATGAGGAGAAAAGCATGCCCGGAATCGTCGGTCTTTTGGCAATGGCAAAGTAAAAAACGATCACCATGGGCAGGAGAAGGAGAAGATTAAATTTAAAATTTTTTTTCAGGGTCTCGGTAATAAGAGTCATGGTTTCGGATTCAATTCTTTTTCCTCCGTATCTAAGTCCCGCCAGAAAATAGATAAACAGGCCAAAAAGCCAGGCAGGGATACCGGACCAGAACATGTGTTTGATGTGGTCAAAGAGGTTGGAGCCGGCGACAACAGAAGCGAGGTTGGGAATGTCTGAAAGAGGGGACATTTTGTCGCCGAGGTAAGCTCCGGCCACAATCGCCCCGGCCGCAGGAGCAAGCGGGATTCCAAGGCCCATGGCAATTCCGATGAAAGCCACTCCGAGAGTTCCAACTGTTCCCCAGGAAGTTCCTGTGGCAAGCGAGGTGATGCTGCAAACAAGGCAGGCCGTGAGAAGGAAAAATTTGGGCGAGATGAGTTTCAACCCGTAATAGACGACCATGGGGATAGTGCCGCAGGCAATCCAAGAGCCGATGAGAATTCCTACCGTAAGCATGATCAGGATCGCCGGCAGGGCTTTACTGATGCTTGCCACAATGCCCTTTTCCATGTCTTTCCAGTTGAAGCGTAAAATGAGGGCTAGGCATCCGGTAATAAAGGCCGCCACGACAAGGAGAACCTGCGGTCTTATTTTGTAAATGCCGTAGCCCACCCCAAGCAGAAGCCCCATGATAATGAGCGGCGTGAGGGCGACAGCAAGACTCGGCTGTTTGGGCGATTGTCTTTTTTCGTTTTGAGGGTTTTCCATCTTCGCTATCCTTCTGTAATACCTAAAAAATCCCCATCTGCTTCATCTTCCCCAATTTGTGGGGGGAGGTCAGGTGGAGGGGCTCTTCATTGTTCCTGGGTGTCAATAAGGTCATGAGAAATTTACCTGAAAGTCCCTCGTGCGAGGAGTTTGCCCTCAGCCATCATCCGCCTGCCTCGGGCAAAAGAGTCGCTTAAGTTGAAATCTTTATCCAGCAGAATAAGGTCAGCATCTTTTCCTGCTTTGATTTCTCCTTTTTGCTCGAGCTTGTAAAAAGCGGCCGGGTTTGTCGAAAACAATCGAACCGCTCCCTCAAGGGTTAAGATATTTTTCTGGACTAAGTCTTGAAAGTTGCTAAAAAGGTCTTTCCCAGCGGCAAGGGTCAGGCCGACAAGCTTCCCCGCTTTGTCGAAGACAGGAAAGCTTCCATTGCTGTCCGAGCTCACCGTGATCTGGCCGAGCGGCGCTTTCTTTTTGATGCAGAAAGAGACTGCTTCTTTAACGCTCAATTCTGGACTTTCTGGGTCAG
>Ga0315280_10003087_pt1 | contig 26000 bp, 21 predicted proteins | sample YL17G06_40_MG_FD_203697 | JGI IMG/M metagenome (GOLD analysis project Ga0315280, IMG submission 203697) | Sediment microbial communities from Yellowstone Lake, YNP, Wyoming, USA - YL17G06_40 | ecosystem: Environmental > Aquatic > Freshwater > Lake > Sediment | place: USA: Wyoming | collected...
TTGTCGCCTGTCGGCGTCATCCAGATATGCTGGATAGCACCGCTTTCTTTAATGTCAGCCAGCACAAACGTTTGCCCTGCTTCAATAACAACCGAAGGCGAAATCTTCCATCCCTGTCCCAGTTCCCTGGCTGCGTTAGCCCCTGTGCCTTTTGTTGCCATTCCGCCTTTGCCTTTTTCACCTGTAAAGTTTTCCGGACTGGCCGACCGCGTCTTTGCGTTCGACAGCCGGGCCAGATTCGCCATACCCATCTCAAGCCCGTTGAACCTCGCTTTGTGCCCGGCACAGCCGGCTATCAAAAGACAAACCGCCGGAAAACTGAGAATCAACCGCATACCACTGTTTCTTTTTGTAAGGTGCTTACTGAATTGCCTGATTAGTTTTACTGCTTGCCACATAATTCGACCTCCTTAGTTTCTTAACTTTCTTATCTGTTTTCTTCAGTTATTATACTACCTTTTATCGCTGTGCATCTCCAGCAGCTTTTCTTCTGCATGTTTTGTCCACAGCCCGTCATTCAAACACTCGGCGACTTCCGGCATTTCTTTATTGAGGTTGTCCAGTGTTACCAGCCCCAGCCCTTTACAAGACGGGTAAACGATAATCTTGCCCGCTATTGAGCGTTTCTCAACTGCCCGAATTCCTTCGGTGGCGCCCTCAAGGCCGCAGACAGCCGCAACTGAAACGTTGGTGTCCAGTTTGCCGGACTCTGTCTTTTCCAACATTCGTTTCATATCTTCTAATGTTGAGCCGCTGGTCGCAATGAAATACAATTGTTTTTCGATATATTCGTCTAAGTTAATCTCTCCCGTAACGGTTGCCGGGATACCCGCGAATATGTTTACCAGTCCGCGTCTGGCCGCACTTCGCACAGCGGCGGCCACCAGCTCCGGCACCGGCGCCATCAAAGCAGTGTAGTCAAAATCCTCCGCCGGTTTTTCTTTGGTTGGATTATATGCTTTGTATTGCACGTTGTTTTTCTTCGCCAGAGGTTCGGCAACCTTCGAAAGCTGTGCTAATCGTCTGTCGTCCACGTCACTTGCAAAGACGCTCACGCCTTCAACGCCCTGGCAGATATTCCGGATTACGTGCATCATACCCATCGGCCCGCCTGCCCCGATAACGTTAATCCTGTCACCCTTGCGAATCTCGTCGGTTGCGGGGATTGTTTGCATAGATTCTGCCGGGTCCGAACCCATAGTCCCGATTATGCGAATACCCCCATAATGTATTCGCCCCACCGCAGTGACAACGCTTCTGCCAAATTTCCCTCCGCAAAGGACAATGTTTAGAAGACCTTTTGCTGCAACTTTTGCAAATAGCGCTTCGGTAGTTTTCGCTTCACATCCGAAATAGATAACATCGTCATAACCGGCATCGGGAAGCTCTGATATGTTCCCTGCTCTTTTTATTGCCATATTCAGTCCGTTAGGTGCTGCCGACTGTGAAACGTATGTTATCTGAGCTGGCTTACCGTAGCGGTTAAACAGATTCCGCAGAACATCTACGGATACCGGTCTATCTGCAACAATAAGCATTTGTCCATCTGCTTTTAAGGTTGTTCGCTCCCTCGATGCATAGGCATCTTCAACGCACGCCCACGGTTCTACTAAAGCCACAGCCGAACCGGAGAGGTTCTCGGTAACCGGTAAGAGCATCGAATCACCTTCCGGCGAAGTGATGACCCTTTCATCCATCAATACGTATTCCTGAAGTGCCCCTTCAAAGTTGTATCCAAAAGCAGCATTGGCATTGGCGGTTAATATCCATCGGTAGTCTGCTTGAACAAGGCAGCGCTCGCCGACCTTAAAATCCTTTACGCCTGATCCCACCGCCGCAATTCTAACTGCTGTTTCGTGTCCCGGCACCGTTGCCGCTTGTCCGGGAACGTAGCTCGGTATATTTTTGAGTATTCTGGTGTCGATGCCGGAAACTATCTGGCTTTTGCGAACATGGCCGGAAAATTGCTTCAATAATTTAAGGTCGGAAAAACAAAGCCCGACCGCCTCGACCCGACAGAGAATCTGGTGCCGGCCTGGCCTGAAAACTTTTTTCGACCTATTTAAGATAAGCTCATCCGGCCCGATTAACTGCACAGCATATTGTGTTTTTGGTAAAGCCACTTCCATAGTTTTGAGTTTTTAGTTTATTTTTTCTAATATTTGTCCAAGTGTCGCATCAGCGGTTATGCTGCCAAGCTTATCCTCTTGTTCTGGCTTCAGCAAGCTCCCTAGTTCCCGGAAGAATTCGTTTTTCTCTGCAACGCTTTTGAAATTCTTTTTTGCCCATTCGCTGGTATATCCGAGGCCGCATTTTTGCTGGAGCACCGAATGGGCATAGACAATGTGCGCTCCTTTTAAGAATATCGGCACCAGTGGACGCAACTCGTCTGTATCAAAGTCATCGACGAATTTCTGGCCGGGGCTGTTCATTTCCGTCCCGACCACGACAGGCAGGTGCAGCTTTTCTGCCAGTTCCACCACCTGATAGAGATTGTCAATTTTTTCGTTCCTGGCTCCCGGCGTGTAATTACGGTCCGGGATAATGTTAATCGCCGCCGCCCCCGTACTCATAGCCACATCCAGAAGCTCTTCGATTGCCTTTTCGCCTTCGCTGGTGCCGTCCAGCCATGTCAAGGTTGGTATTCCGCCGGCCGCAAGCACAAACTGATTAGTATCGGCTATTTGGGGGAACGACCCCTTATCCGGCAGCACATACCCGACGCCCCCGCGCTTCATAGTCTTAGCTCGAATCGTATTGAGCAATTCTCTGCTCTCAGGTAATTGTGACCGATTGATTTCCTCGCCGAGCTTCTCAGACCAGAACTTGGCAATCACATCTTCTTTGCCAAAGATTTCTTTGGCCTTGCGGGCATAAGCAAGACAAATATGTCGCTCCGTCGGATTGCCGGACGGCGTCAGGACAAGCACATCCCGCTCATAATCCAGTTCAACCGGCCGAAGATATTTGTTCACCCGGCCCATCAAATCTCGATTTCGCTGCTGGGCGGTCCTGCGCAAATTAAGTAAAAACTGTTTTTGTTCGCCTTCCAAATCGGCTTGCGGAAATCCTACTCCCATGTGGTATGTGATACCCGGCTCGCCCGGCGACGTCATCACTCTGTCAGAAAACTCCGGCACATAAACCCGTGTCTCTAACCCCGCGCATCCCTTTAAGCCGAGGAGCCGTGCTGCCTCTAAGAATTCTTCCAGGGCATCAAGCACGTCGAAATCCACCACTCCTGCTACGGCTAATCCCTTCTTGCGGGCTAACCACGCAAACTTGGTCGGTGAATAACCATAAGTGTTGTACGAGAAAAAAGTGTGACAGTGCAGGTTGACATCTGTACCCGGTGCGGGCAGAACAATATCCCCCGCCTTGACCTTTTCGCATAATGCCAATAGCGACTTTTTTCTTTCGGCGGGATTAAAACTATCCAGCTTGCGTTCAATCGCTTCTATCAAAATACTACACCCTTATCATTATGCGTTTCCCCCAAATCCACCCGCAGCGTAACATTAGTTCCTCAATTTTTATTTTTTATCTTCTTATATTGTTTTTCCCACAGCGACGCCTCTTGTGGCTGATACTGTTTTAGCTCAAACGAATTGCGGACAATTTCTCTTGCCTTTGCCAGCGTTTTTATTTGTCCTGTTGCTTTGGCCTGCATCAGGATATTGCCGCTTGCCGTCGCCTCTATCGGGCCAGTAATTACTTTTTTACCGAGGGCATTAGCTGTGAACTGGCAGAGCAGCTCGTTTTGTATCCCTCCGCCGACACTATGCAGTACATCAATCTTTTTTCCTATGATGTCCTCAATTGCTTCCATCACAAAGCGATACTTGAGTGCGAGACTTTCCAGGATTATTCTTATCATTTGCCCTTTATCGCTGGTTGTCTTTTGGTCCGTACCGGCTAAATAATCATTTATCCTTTTCGGCATATCTCCCGGCGCAAGAAACCCCCTGTAATCAGGGTCAATATAGGCGGCAAATGGTTTCGCCTTCTCCGCCATCTCTGTTAGTTCAACATACGATAGGTCGGCTCCTTCCCTCTGCCATTGCCTTTTGGATTCCTGCATCAGCCATAATCCCATTATGTTTTTCAAAAGCCGAATCGTATTCTCAACTCCTCCCTCATTTGTGAACTCATATCCGAAGGTCTTGTCGTTAATAATTGCCTGCGGCACTTCGACTCCCATAAGACTCCACGTTCCTGACGATAGGTATGCCCAATTACCTTCCCCGGCAGGAACCGCAACAACAGCAGATGCCGTATCATGCGAACCGACTGCGATGACGGGAATTTGGCTGCATCCAAGCTCCTTTCTTATCTTGCTATCGAGCTCGCCTGCAACTGTCCCCGGCTCGACAATCTTCGGCATAATGTCAATAGGTAAAGAAAGTTTATCGAAAGTCTTCTTTGACCATTTGCCCGTTCTCATATCCGTTAACTGTGATGTGCTCGCGAGAGTGTATTCTCCAAACATTTTGCCGCACAGGTAGTATGAAAACAGGTCGGCTATGAAGATTAGATTTTTTGTTTTTGCCAGCGCATCCGAATTGCCCAACCGCATCGCAAGCAGTTGATAGATACTGTTCAACTGCATAAATTGCACGCCGGTATTCTCATAGATTTCACGCTTGCTTATCAGCTCAAACGCCTTTTCCATCATTCCGTTGGTTCGGCTGTCACGGTAGTGATAAGGATTTTCGACCAGTTTCCCATCGGCATCAAGCAGTCCGAAATCGACCCCCCAGCTATCCACCCCGATACCGGCAATCTGGTTATGTGCCTCTTTCACCGCTTTCTTTATGCCGGCCTTAACTTCGGCAAGGAGTTTGCTAAAGTCCCATCGCAGCGTTCCTTTTTCTTCAATCGGGCCATTGCTGAAACGATGGACTTGCTCAAGGACAAGTTTATCCGCCGAAATTGAGCCGAGCATCACTCTGCCGCTCTCTGCTCCGAGGTCCACCGCGATATATTTTTTTGCTTCTGCCATAGTCAATCCCTTCACCTACGTCTGGTTAAATGGTGAATGGTTAATTGGCCCCGAATGTTTCTATCGGGGCTACTCGCTACTCACTAACGACTTTTCCTGAACGGATAACACTAAGAAATAATTTTATAGATTAGATTCTGCCCTTGCAAATTGAAAATACTCTGTAGAAAAGACCCGCCGTCATTTCGACCGAAGTGCCGACTCGTCGGGACGAAGTGGAGAAATCTATTCAAAAACAGCCCCGTCCCAAGCCAGGTCGACTGATCGACCGATACTACCGACGCTGGCTCCTGATGGCAAGGTACTCTCGCAGTTTCGACTCAAACACACGCCAGCACCTTTTCCGCTCATCTTTGGTCAGCGGTGATTGCAGATAATAATACCATAGTAGCTCACCGATTTGTTCTTTCAGTTTTTCGCTTGCCTCCGAAACAGACCGTTTGGAGATTTTCGGTAAATCTGTCAGACCTTGAGCATCAATAAGTTGGTTCTGCTCTGACATTATTTTTACTCCTTAAATTGAAACATCAAAAAATCTGTACCTTACGGAGTAAACCTTATCAGAGAACAAATTGACTTAATTTTGTTATTTTGAGGATTTTGTCTGACAGTTTTTAAGCAGCGTTTGACAGAGGCTTTACACGGAAAAGTTTTTGAGGTGCTATGGGGAATAGAAAAATAACAAAATTGATTTTGTTATTTGTTCTGTTTGTGCAAGTATCTTCTGCACGCCATCTCGGCAGCTTTGCCGCTCTTGATGCCCTCGTCTTCTGCGGCTTTATGCCAAGCCGCTTTGTCGTCCATGGATTTTGCGTAGTGGTCATGTTTTTCTTTTATCGCCTGTATCTTTTTGGGGGTATATTTCGGGGGTCTGCCTCGCTTCTTTTTTGTTTTATGCTTTCTGTGGACCGGCTTTTTGCCCGCTAAATCTGCCTTCACGCGGTCGCGCTGCCTACGCAGGTATTGTTTGCAATGGGCAATGATGTCCTCCCAGCTTAACGGCGTAGGGTCTCGGACGTTGCAATTTTGTATTAGGAAACTCTTGATATCGCGACATTCGTAAGACCCAACCGCACACCGGATAATATCAAGCTCCTCTTTTGTGAGCTGTTGGCTAAAAGCAACCTTTTCCGGGTCTTCGCTAATGACTTCGTCGGTGGCCGAGCCAAATCCGAACTTAAACGGCTCTTCCCAGATTATGATTTTCCTACCCGCTGCCTTCTGTTTCATAGAAGCAGTTATCGGTCTAACACGTATCCCGCCGTACAACAACATTGCTACTCACCGTGCAAAAAAAGAAGGCCAGGGGTTAATGATGCTCGATAGATAAAGCACAGGTCTGGACCCACCGTTCGGGTCTCTCGGCCTCTTGCATCAAAAACCTGATTGCATCAGGTAACTCCATAGCTCTTATTCTATCGCAAAGGTGCTAAATGGCAAAGATTTACTCTGTTTTTCCTTGATTTGCCAGCCGGAAACAGGTAGAATCTTTGCAGTAGGAAACAAATCACACATAACCTTTTTAGGAGGAACAAAAATGAAACGGCAATCAGTTCATCTGTTCGTAGCGGTCATACTGGCACTGCTCGGCCCGCTGGCACAAAAAGGTCGTGGCGACTTCATTCTCTGGTATGACGAGCAGATTACAGTCAACTCCTCTCATTCACAAGGTATCCTATACGATACAAGTCGTGCCTTTATCGTCTCAGGCGGGTCCGTAAACAACCTTTACGCCCGCGACTTCAGCACCGCGAACATCTCTGGCGGGTCCGTGACCTACATAGACGCCAACGACTCCAGCGCCGCGAACATCTCCGGCGGGTCCGTGAGTAACTCCCTCTACGCATGGAACTCCAGCACCGTGGGCGTATCCGGCGGGTCCGTGAATTACCTCTTCGCCCGGCACTCCAGCACCGTGAACATCTCTGGCGGGTCCGTGAACATGCTACGTTCCTACAACTCCAGCACCGCGAATATCTCCGGCGGGTCTGTGAGTAACTACATAGCCGCCTACGACTCCAGCACCGTGAACTTCTCCCGGGGGTCTGTGAGTAACGAACTCTACGCCGGTGACTCCAGCACCGTGAACATCTCCGGCGGGTCCGTGAATTACCTCAAGCCCTACGACTCCAGCACTGTTGGTATCTCCGGCGGGTCCGTGACCTACATAGACGCCAACGACTCCAGCACGGTGGACATCTCCGGCGGGTCCATTAATAACCTCATCGCCCGGAACTCCACCACAGTAAACATCTCCGATGGGAACGTGAGGGACCTCGCGGCCTACTACTCCAGCATAGTCACTCTCTACGGCCAGAACTTCCGTGCCGGCGGCGGGCTTTACCTCGAAGGCGAGCGGGTTCTGGGCACAGGTTTCCTGATTTATGAGTGGATGGATGGGACCCGGTGGACGGTGATTATCTCAAACAACGAACCCACAGCGACAATTCTGGCTATCACGAAACCGACTCATATATTAACAATAGATGTTGACCCAAACGATGTTGGAATTGATACCATCACGCCGAGCGTTGGTGCTCACGATTGTGCGGGGCGGGTTAATATAGATGCACAAAAATTTGCAAAATGCCCTGATGTGTATGTTTTTGACCATTGGGACGGCGATGTAACTGATGCTAACTCAGCAGATACAACAGTGTTTATGGATTCAAACAAAACCATCACGGCAGTATTTGTAGATGACCGTCAGTGTGGTGATGAATGTCATCCATATCCCATAGGTGACCTTGATAAAGATTGTGAAGTTACCTTCGGCGACTTCGCTTTATTTGCGTCTCACTGGCTGGACTGCACCAAGCCAGAGTGCGATTAGGATACTGCTCGGCGTGATTTGCCACAAAGGCACCAAATATTAATATCGAATTTCGAAATCCGAAACAAATACGAATGACCAAAATTAGAATGACCAAAACAATTAGTTTTGAGAATTTGAACGTTAGAATTTTGAATTTGTTTCGTGCTTCGTGCTTCGAATTTCGGATTTATTCTCTGTGTCTTCGTGGCTGAAAACCTGTGAAGAAATAGATAAGATGCTTGACTTTTCAATACGAAGCTGGGATTCTATCAAAAACAAGATGTCAGGTTAATCCGCCAATCAGTGTGGCGGATAAAAAGATAACTATTGGCCTCAAGAGGAGAACAGTATTATGGAACTAATTGTCGAACGTGTGGATGTGTGGGCAGCGAGTATTACAGACGAAGCCGGCAGTCTGGCGCGACTGCTCACCGGCCTGAAGGAGGCCGGCGCCGACCTTGACCTCATCCTCGCCAGGCGGGCGCCGGAAAAGCCCGGCACCGGCGTCGTGTTTGTCACCCCGCTGCGTGGGGATAGGGAGGTCGCCACCGCCGCAGAATTGGGCTTCAACGTCACCAAGAGCGTCAACTCGGTGCGTGTCGAGGGAGAGAACAAGCCGGGCGTCGCAGCCGAATTAACGCAAAAACTCGCCGCAGCGGGTATCAACCTCCGAGGACTTTCGGTGGCTGTGATAGGGGCAAGGTTCATCCTCTACATTGGTCTGCACACCGCAGCAGACGCCGTAAAGGCGGTCAACATACTCCAGAAAGCATAGGAGCTTAAGCACCTTTTATAAGTTATCGGGTCTTCTTACTTCTCGGCCTGGGTATCCCGATTATTTCGGGATTGAGAAGAAAACGCTAACCACGAAAGGCGATATTTGGCCCTGTTCTTCCTTGATTTGCAGGCCAGCCGCCGCAGGCAAGTCGAGAAATATGGATTCCGCATTCCGTTTCGTCTAAAGCCAGATTTCATTCCACGGCGGGGTAAATCCGCGTCAATCAGTGTTTATGTTAATCCGCGTCTTCTTTGTTTTGAATCTTGTCCGCCTTCGGCGGATTTGTATTTTGTTCATTCAAATTTGTTTAGGATTTCGAGTTTAGAATTTCGGATTTTCTCTGGTTACTCATCTCCTCCCAAAGTCAAGAAGTGCAAAAAAAGTGTTCAAAAACGGTTAATTTCTTGCAATTTTCGCTCAAAACACGTTCATTTTTGCAAAAAAAACGCAAAAAAGTGCAAAAAATGCTAATTTTTACCCCCATTTTTACCCCAAAAACAAATAAGTCCTATAAAATCACACTTTATACTATCACCAGCCACCCCATTTTTCAAAAAATCCCTCAAAAACACTCTATTTCTTGATTTTTTATCTTTTTTTCTCCCCATGTTGTTGAAATTTCCGCCCCCGATAAATCATGCAGCAATTCAGCACATTTCAGGTGTGGTGATTTGAGCCTTCAGTCAACCGGCAGGAAGAGAGTGAACTGGCTGGAAACGCATCTTTGCCTCCCCGATAAGGTAGAAACTACCGGTAATGCAAATCAGGTCCTCTTTGGTGATGGCGCTTTTGGCCTGTTGCAGCGCTTCCCCTAAACTGTTAGCTGCCTGGCACATCTTGCCCGATATTTCCGTGTATATGTCAGCCAGCTCCTGCGGCGACATCGCTTTCACCGAGTTGCTCCGCGTAAAAACCACCTTGTCGGCCCCATATTGCAAGCTATGCAGCATTCCTCTGATGTCCTTATCGTTGTTACAGCCGAAGATTACCACCATCGAATCATAAGGAATATGCTGGCCTATCGCCTGTATCAGAGCCTGGATGCTTGCCGCATTGTGAGCGCCGTCAATCATAATCCTCGGGTCGTCGCAAATCATCTCCATTCGGCCAGGCAGTGACACCTTATTAAGTCCCTCAATGGCCTTTTCGTTATCTATGTTGTAGCCCGCTGATTTGAGCTTATCCAGCATAGCCAGAGCCAGGCCGCAGTTGATTGCCTGGTGCCTACCGTACAGAGGCACCCGCAGATGTTCAAATTTGCTCGTTGGGGTTGTCAGGCAAATCCTCGTGTGCGGGCCATGCTCCCGCGATGTTTCAAATCGGTGCGAAAAATCAATGTCCTGGCCGGTTACACTGAATGGCGCCTTGACAGCATTGGCGTGGGATTTTAGCACCTGCATCGCCGCCGGCTCCTGCTGAACAGTAATTACCGGCACACCGGGCTTGAACACCCCCGCCTTCTCTCTGGCGATGCTGTCAATGGTGTTCCCGAGCTGGTTCATATGGTCAAGACTCAAGCTGGTTATGCCGACGACCTTGGGAGCAATAACATTGGTGCTGTCCAATCTGCCGCCCATGCCGGTCTCTATCACGCCGATATCAACCGCCTTATCCAGAAAATGCATAAACGCCAGAGCCGTCATAATCTCGAAAAAAGTCAGAGGGTCGGTCTTCGATACCTTCTCAACCGGAGCATAAACGCGGTTCATCAACCTAAGCATTTCCGGCTCGCTAATCATTTTTGAATTGACCACAATCCGTTCGTGCAGATGCACTACGTGCGGCGATGTATATAATCCAACCTTATAGTCGTTTGCCTCGAGCATCCTGGCCAGCATCGTGGCTGTTGAGCCTTTGCCTTTCGTGCCGGCTATATGAACTGTATCGATTTTTTTGTGAGGGTTGCCTAATAAGGATAGAAACTTCTCCATCCTCCTGAGGTCGAACGTCGTAACGTTGTACCGCAGGTGTTGCTCCTTCTCGTAGTCGGTCCTGTCAAACAGGTATCTTATTGCCTCTTGGTAAGTCCTGAAAACCTGTTTGCCCTTGACTCTGGCGACCTTGGAGGAGGTTTTTAACAGTTCCTTTCCGGTTGTTTTTGATAATTTTGCCATGAAAATATGTACTCTATTATATATAGACGTTTAAGTCAACACCCACAAACTAAAAAAATACATCACCATTGCTCAATACGTGAGCATAACACATTGTTAATGAAGAGTTTATAGAAAAACCGCCCTGTGTAATTGTATTTCTAAAAGTATCTTCTGCATCAATACGATTGAATTTTCGATAAGTTTATCTTATGGAAATGCAACATTTTTGCTGTTGCAGGTAGGTTTTTCTACAAAGACGGATTTGTTAGCGTAAATACTCGGGCAAGCACCTATATTTTTACGAATAAACTGCCTGGGAACTGCTTTATCAGCCCCTTTAGCCGAAGTGAAATCAGCCCTGCATTGACACTTCCCGGTGTCAATTGCGTATCCATAATTATCTGCTCTATATGCGACGGCTCTTTATGCAGATAATCATAAATCATTTTTTCATCGCCAATCAGCTTCAACTCTCTTATATCAAACAACGGTTTTTCTCCCTTTGCTGCCGCCTTTCCTGCTGCGTCAGTGACGTGCTCCGCCAGTTGTTCACCGATATAGCCAAGCGCTTCCATCACATCTTCCACGGATTCTATTAGCTTCGCTCCCTCCTTTATTAATTTGTGCGTTCCTTTACTCAACGGCGAATCAATCTTGCCCGGCACCGCCATCACTTCCCGATTGTAGTCCATTGCGGTTTTTGCGGTAATCATCGCCCCCGAGTTCAAAGGTGCTTCGACAACAATTGTCCCCAGTGACAGTCCGGCTATTATTCTGTTGCGGGGCGGAAAGTTTTCCGACAAAGGCTCATACCGAAGCGGCAGCTCGCTGATGCAGGCGCCGCAGTCAGCTATAAGGTAAAATAGCTTCCTATTTTCCGGCGGAAATATGTTTGCCAGGCCGCAGCCCTGCACCGCGATTGTGCGTCCGCCGGCTGATAATGCGCCTTGATGTGCAGCAGTATCTATGCCGAGAGCCATTCCGGAAATTATAGTAAAGCCGGCCGAACCTAAAAAATGTGCCAGCCGGGATGCTTGTTCTTGGCCATACAAACTGCACCTGCGGGTTCCGACTATCGAAATGCACAAATTGTCCTCCCGCGTCAAAGTCCCCTTTACATAAAGGACCGGCGGCGGGTCATAAATGCGTTTCAATACAACTGGATACCGCTCGTCGTTGAGATTGATGAGCCAGACGCCTAACTTTTCTGCCAGTTTCAGCTCGTCGGTAACATCGAACTTATCGCGTGATGCAGCGATGCGTTCAGCGGTTTTGAAGCCAATGCCGTCGATTTTAGATAGTTCGCTGACCGAAGCGCCGAGTGCTCCATCAACAGAGCCGAAGTGCTTGATAAGCTTTCCGAAAGTTACCGGCCCGACACCATCGGCCCTGATTAGTTTGAGCCATTTCTCGATATCAACTGAATTTTGTTGGGCTCCTGTCATTCCTTATATTCTCAAGAACTGAAAGTTTGAGCCGGAGTTTATCTAAAAATTTCTACTTGTCAAGAGAAATCAGCCGTTAGCGGGTAGCGTATGGGGGTGATTGTCATTCCTGCGAAAGCAGGAATCCATTCACAAAAGGTAGGGTAAGTCTGGATTCTGCATTAAGTGTGGAATGACAAGCCGCTAAATCACGAGTGAATTCTGACTTTTTGGTTTTCGGTTTTTGCCGAAGCGGATAGAATAAATTAGGCACAATGTTCGTTTTTTTCTGATGTGCGACCGGGTTTGAGAAGTAAATAAGGTAAAGAAATGAGGCGATCGAAGGTTTTATTGCTGGCGATATTGGTTTTAGTTGGCCTGTGCGTGGAAGCTGCGCAGATAAAAGCTGGTGCAGTAGAATCGGTTTATCCAGAGAAGGAATGGGAGACAAAAAAACCGGAGGAAATCAGACTGGATGCCGAGAAGTTGAAGGCATTCAGCGATTATACAGGCGGGTTTGGGTGTGTGGTGCGGTATGGGTATATGGCTTATACGTGGGGCGATGCGAGCAAACGAAATGATGTCGCCTCGGCGGTCAAGCCGGTCTATACACATTTTCTGTTGAAAGCTGTTGAAGAGAAGAGACTTGCAAGTATCGATGACAGGGTGGCCAGGTTTGAGCCGAGACTTGATTCGCTAAATGAAGCGCTCGGCTATAAAGACCGCAAGATTACATGGCGGCACCTGTGTAATCAAATTTCCTGTTACGGCGTGCGGGAGCGGCCCGGCGATGCCTTCGATTATAGCGATTACAATATGGCACTATTTTTCGATACCTTAATGCTCGAGGTTTATAAGGTGACATTTGAAACAGTTGACGCTGAGGTCCTGCATCCCAAATTGACCGGCACACTCGGCTGTCAGGACAATCCGACCTTTATGGCTTTTGGGACAGAGGGCCGGCCTGGCCGGCTTGCGATTTCGCCGCGCGACTTTGCCCGCTTCGGACTTTTGTATTTGCGCAAAGGCAAATGGCTGGATAAGCAGCTTATAAGTACCCAGCACGTCAAGTTGGTGGTGACATCACCATTACCTGATTTTATCCTGCGGACGGAGGGCAAATCTGCTGAGATGATTGCAGGGCAACGTTCAATCGGCGGAGGCAACAACCAGTGCGACCACAATAATAGTTACAGCTTTGCCTGGTGGGTGAATGGCATCGGGCGGGATGGACTTCGCAACTGGCCTGATGCGCCAAACGATGTCTTTGCGTGTTTGGGACACGGCGGCATACGGGCTATGGTTGTTATGCCGGGCCTGGATTTGATAGTTAGCTGGAACGATACAAAAATCGAAGAAAACAAGATGATAAACCACGCGTTGAAGTTGCTGGTAGATTCTGTGACAGAGTCGAAGGACCGGACCGGCCAAATCATTGTTGACCCTGACCATCCACAATGGTTGAGGCGGAAGGGCGGGGGGTCGTTTTTTATGTGTGGGCCGGGTGACCCAGAGGATTTTCTTTATCGGGGGAAGTTGAATCCGAACGGGACCCGAGACGGCGACCAGATGGCTTTGATAGAGAAGCTAAAAGGAACAGGCGCAAACTGTATTTATATGATGGCGGTGCGCTCGCACGGCGGAGATGGTGACAAAACACATAATCCATTTATTGATAACGACCCAAATAAAGGACTTAATATGAAGGTGCTCGAGCAGTGGGAGGAATGGTTTGCCCAGATGGATAAGAACGGTATCGTTATATACTTGTTTTTCTATGATGACAGCGCGAAGCTGTGGGATACCGGCGACCAGGTGGGTGAAAAAGAGAAGGATTTTATACGCACGATAGTTAATGATTTCGAGCATCACAAAAATCTGATATGGTGCGTTGCGGAGGAATACGAGGAGGCGTTCAGTCCGCAGCGAGTAAAGAATATCGCCGCCCAGATTCGTGCGGCAGACGACTACGACCACGTGATAGCTGTGCACAAACACAGCGGGGTGGATTTTTCGGAGTTTGCGGATGACCTGCACATTGACCAGTTTGCAATTCAATACAATGTTCCTACTGCTGAGGCTTTGCACGAAGGTGTGGTTAGTGCCTGGGGGCGTGCACAAGGAAGATATAATCTCAATATGTCCGAAGCGGCAAACTACGGGACAGGTAGTGAAGCACGCAGAAAAAGCTGGGCGTGTGCAATGAGCGGTGCGTATGTGATGATTTTGCGGATGGATATTGCCGGCACAGCGAAAAGCGACCTTGAGGACTGTGGCCGGCTGGTACGGTTCTTTGAGTTCACTAATTTTAACCAGATGTCACCGCACGATGAGCTAAGATTCGCGGGGACGCAATACGTATTGGCTCTGCCGGGGGATAGTTACATCGCTTACGCCGCTGAGCTAAAAGGCGAAATCGGATTGAAAAATATGACGGCGGGGACGTACGAAATTCGTTGGTTTGATTGCGTGACAGGAAAGCAAGTCATACAGGTCAAAGTAAATGTCGCAGCGGGCAGCCAGAGCTGGGTCAGGCCCGATGGCATCGGCAGGGAGTTAGCGGTATATATCAAGCGTATCGGCGAGTAGGATTATAAATGAAAGGAGTTTTGCGTGATGGGAGCGAAGAGGTTTTTATCGCCGGTGATTGTGCTATTATTTTTGTCACCAGTAATTGGTGAATTATTATCCGGTTCAGCGCCGCCGGCGGAGTTTTTTAATCCGCTTGGATTTATTATGTTGGCGATTCTTTATGGAGGTGGTGCAATACTGGTCCGGGAGTCAACACATAGGTGGGGCAAAGGCTGGCCGACGCTGCTTATTCTTGGGGCGGCTTATGGCATCGCCGAAGAAGGGCTGATGTGCAAGAGCTTCTTTGACCCGAAATGGATGGACTTGGGACCGCTTGGAAACTACGGTCGCTGGGTGGGAGTTAACTGGGTGTGGGCTTTGGAGCTGACGATTTATCATTGTGTGTTTAGTATTGCGATTCCGATTTTGCTTGTTGGGATTTTATTTCCAGCCAGGCGGAGACAGGCATGGATTACCAGGCGGGAATTGTGGCTGCTGTTTGTGTTGTGGGTAGAGAACGCGACATTTATATTTTTATTTATCAGCAAGTATTGGCCGCCGGTTATGCACTATTTGGTGACGATGGCGGTAACAGTTGGATTGTGCATTCTGGCGTGGCGGATGCCGAATCCTGTGTCTGGTGAGAAGAAGAAAGCGGTTCGGGCATTTTGGTTTTTGCCGGTCGGATTTGTAGGGACAATCGCTTTGTTTTTTCTCGTGTGGGTGGTGCCAAAGACGGGTATTCATCCGTTATTTACCATACTGTTGATGGTGGGACTTGCTGTTGTGATTGGATGGATGGTGTTCAGGATGTCCGGTGATGCCGGCTGGTCGGAAAGGCATCAGTGGGCGCTTATATCCGGGGCACTTGGGTTTTTCATATTACTTGCGCCGTTGCAGGAGCTGGATAAGAATCGCATGGACAATACCACCGGGATGGGTATTGTGGGGTTAGTGACGGCGGTTTTTCTTATTTTGCTTTTCTGGCGGGTCAGGAGTATTGAGAAGAGCAGTGCGGGGTCGCAATTGTCGTGCGGTTAGAAAAAGTCCCAAAAGTCTGATTTAGTGATGGAGCGTTTTGAAGGGCTTATGAGAAGCAAAAAGTCGATGGTTCAATTGATTTTATTTGGGGTAGTATTTTGTTATTCTTCGTTCGGTGAAGAGGTCAAATACTCAGTTGAGAGATTGCCGGAGTATGAGGCACTATTCACGAGGGAAAAGGGCTGGACAGGCGCAGATGGAGCATACTCGTTAGCGTTAAGCGATACGGTAACACTCTGGCTATATAGCGACACATGGATTGGCGATATAGTTGATGGCCGGCATAAAGATGCAACAATGATAAATAACACAATCGCACTTCAGTCCGGCAAAGAGCCGTCAAAAGCTTCTGTGAAGTTTTTCTGGCGGACAACAAAAGAAGGAAAACCGGCTGCCTTTATCACGCCTGCCGACGGTGTCGGGTGGTTCTGGATATTTCACGGAGTTGTGGCCGATGAGAAGCTGTATATTTTTCTTATGCAGATAGTCAAAACCGATGAGAAGTCCGTTTTTGGATTTAAAAATATTGGAACATGGCTGGGCGAAGTGGATAATCCGCAGGAGGAGCCGTTGAAGTGGCGGATTAAGCAGCACAAAGTTCCGTACGGGCGGTATTCGCAGGATAGCGAGATGCTTTTCGGCTCAGCGGTTATGAAAGATAGGGACTTCGTATATATCTATGGCTGTAACGAGGAGTGGAAAAAGGGGATGGGCGGGCGAAGTATGATAGTCGCTCGTGTGCAGCCACAAAAAATTGTAGATTTTGAAAAGTGGCGGTTCTGGAATGGCGCTGATTGGGTCGCGGATGCTAATAAGGCAAACGGGTTATTTGAAGGGATAGCAACAGAGTATTCGGTATCCTACCAGCCGGCGCTGAAGAAGTATGTGGTTATTTATACTGAATTGGGGATGTCGAAGAATATCCTGATGCGGTTTTCACCGACACCTGTTGGCCCCTGGAGTGCACCGCACAAGATATATGAGTGTCCGGAATACAACTGGCACAAAACCTATTTTTGCTACGCAGCCAAGGGCCACCAGGGGATTTCCAGCCCGGATGAGCTTATAATTACCTACGTCTGCAACTCCACCGATTTCTGGCAAATGGTCCGCGATGCGAGGATTTACTGGCCACGTTTTTTGAAAGTTAAATTTGACGCTCGTGAAAAATAGTGTAAAAAGAATTCTTGGAGTTAACTTTAGATTATTGGTAGATAGTGAGGCAATTGTTATGGACAAGCTTTATGAGAAGTCGGAGACGGGATGTTGTCCGAGGTTTGAGCCGGGGCCGTGGGATGAAAAAGAGGTAATTTTTAAGGACAGGTTATTTATCAAGGACCACGTGGTAAGTTTCTTTCATATTCCGCTGAACTTCGGCAAAGTAATGGTAAGAAATATGGAGAGGATTGTAAAGGCGGGTGCACTTGCGGATAAGCCATTGATGCTTGTCGATGAGAACTCGCTGTGGGGCGCCGATGTTTATATCGCGGTCAGTAAGACGATACCAGGGACGGAGATGGCAGGAATCTCCGGCACCTTTTTGACAAAGGTTTTTGAAGGGCCATACAGCAATATCCGCAAGTGGGTGCAGGAGATGAAGGCCTATGTCAAGTCGAAGGCCAGGAACATGCGGAAGCTGTACTTTTTCTATACGACCTGTCCGAAGTGCGCGAAGTTTTACGGCAAAAACTATACTGTTTTGCGGGCGCAGGTTTGAATATTTGAGACGAGGCGTTTTTATCTTCGCAGGCCAGATTCCTCGTTCGCCTGCGGCGAACTCGGAATGACAGGGGGTTGCGGGCGCAGGTTTGAGACTAAAACAGAATTTAGAATTCAGAATTGAGAATGTAGAATTTAGAAGCGAGCGGGGGATTAGAAGGTGATTCTGAAGTCTTTGTATTTTGGGTCGGGAGGGATTTCCACGATTAGAGTTTGCCTAATGTAGCCGGCAAAAGTTGTTTTAATATCTTCTGTGCAGTCATCTATATCTCCAGCGTCGCCCTGAGCGAACATCTCAACATTGCCGTCCGGCAGGTTTCGGACAAAGCCGGTCAGCCGATAGCGGTTTGCAATCCTGTGGGCGGTGAAGCGAAAGCCGACGCCCTGCACCTGGCCGATGAATGTTATGTGTCTTGCTACCATAGTTTGTTATGCGTATATCGTACTGCGTATTACGTAAGCGAACCAGCGCAAAATTAAGTTTCACCGGAAGCGCAAAGTTCAGTATAATCCGGCGGTTTGGGAATTTTATCCGCCAGACGTGCGGTGGTTTAGTTGCGGTTGATTATGGCAAGAAAGACAGAAAAGCAGGTTGAAAGAGACGAGCAGATTTATCAGTTGACCACGCTGGTGGCGGGGGAATTCTCGCTCCAGGAGGCGCTGGATAAGCTGGCTGAAGCGGCGGTCAAGATTACCGGCGTGAAGGCCTGCTCGATTCGGCTGTTAGATGAACAGAGCGGCGATTTGAAAATGCGAAGTACGTACGGACTCAGCGAGGAATACCGCAACAAGGGAGTGGTTGCCAAAGATGACCCTGTGATTAAAGCCGCCTTTGCCGGCGAGGCGGTGGTGCTGGATGATATGCGTGTTGACGGCAGGGTCAGGTATAAAGAGGCCGCTATCAAAGAAGGTCTTGTCAGTCAGCTTACCGTTGCGATGCAGTTCAGGGGTAAGCCGATAGGGGTGCTCCGGTTATATAGTCCCAGGCCCAAGCAATTCTACGAAAATGACATCGGACTTGCCAGAGCGGTTGCTTCGCAGTGTGCGGTAGCGATAACCAACGCCAAGCTCTATGCAAGGGCGATAGAAGGGGCACGGATGGCAGAACAAGTCCGGCTGGCAGGGCTTATCCAGCGCAGAATGATTCCGACAAAAGCACCACTGATATCGGGGCTGGATATAGCGGCAACTTATATCCCGTCTTTTGAGGTAGGAGGTGACTTTTACGATTTTCTTAAGGCAGGTGACAGCCGGATTATTGTGGTAATTGCCGACGTGATAGGCAAAGGTATTCCTGCAGCTCTTATGATGAGCTGGTTTCGTGGTGCGGTACACGCCTATACAGACGATTTTCATCAGGTTTTGCGGACGGACGCATACGTGGAGCGTGAGAACAACAGCCCCGATACATCGGGGACTGCTTTCCGCACGAAGAATACGATTAAGCATTTCAACAAAATGGCCTGTGCCGAATGCAGGGATGGGGAGTTCATCACTCTTTTTTATGCAATCATTGACGCTAAAAACAAGACCATTACCTATTGCAACTGCGGGCACGAGCCGACGGTATTGATAAGGGGCGGGAAAACAAGGGACCTGGATAAGGGCGGGCTTGTGCTCGGCGTTGATGCAGAGGCAGATTATGAGATTGAGACAGTTAAGTTAAAAGACGGTGACAGTCTTGTGTTCTACACTGATGGGCTGATTGATGCAGCGAATTTTGATAGCCAGTTGTGGGGCAGAGAAAATATGTTGAAAACTGCAAAGAAGTTTACCGGCGGCACAGCGGAGCAGATGGTCAAAAATATCCTGGTATATAGAAGGCGGTTTGTGGGACTTGCCGAGCAGATTGACGATACCAGTATCGTTGTAGTCAAGGTCGATAGAAGGTAAAAAGGCACAAAGAGCACAGGTGCATAAGTTCAAGAATTAAGAATTTAGAATGTAGAATTCAGAATTCTGACTTCTGTTTCCTGAATTCAACGATAGACGAAATACGAATCCGCCTCCGGCGGACAAGCAACGAGGTTTCGATGGTGGAGTTGGTTATTACAATTGATGGTCCTGCGGCCAGCGGTAAAAGCACCGTGGCCCGGCTGGTGGCCCAGAAGCTGGGAGCGAGCTTTCTCGATACCGGTGCGATGTATCGGGCAGTGACATTGGCTGCAATCAAGGTCGGGGTCGATATGAGTGATGAAAAGAAGTTCTTGGGCGTTATGAGAACAAGCAAATTTCGATTTTCGGTCAAAGATGGAAAGATGACGGTCCGCGTTGATGGAGCTGATGTTACCGAGCAGATACGCAGTCCAGAGGTTACTGCAAAGGCCCGGCATATCGCTTCGGCAGCGAAGGTAAGAGAGAAACTTGTCCAGATGCAGAGGCAATTTGCCGCTGGAGAGAAAAAGATAGTTACCGAAGGAAGAGACCAGGGAACGGTAGCGTTTAGCGATGCGGATATAAAGTTCTATCTGACTGCTGAAACGAGCGAGAGGGCCAGGAGAAGACAGGTCGAACTGCGTGCTCAAGGTAGCAATGAAAGTCTTGAGGAAATACAAAAAGCCATCGAAGAGCGTGATAAAAGCGACGAGAATAGAGCGGTCGGGCCTTTGAAGCCGGCTGATGATGCTATTATTATTGATACTACCAATTTGAATATAGAAGAAGTTGTGGAAAAAGTTCTGGGCTTCGTGAAAGAAAAATGCTTGAAAAAAAGCTGAGAGCAGTATGGTACTGGATTTGTCACTGGGCGTGCAGACTTTTCTGTATTTTATTTTTTCGCTTTCGCGCTTATGGCAGAGAAAACGTCCCTGCCAAAGGGGGTTTTATATTGGTCAGCAACCACCAGAGCTACCTTGACCCGGTACTTTGCGGGGTTGCTTTGAAAAGACAGTTGTGTTTTCTTGCACGCGAATCGCTTTTTGGGAACTGGTTTTTCAGATGGCTGACTTTTTCGCTGAACGCAATACCGCTGCGACCGGGCGAAGCGGATTTGTCTGCGGTCAAAAAAGTTATCAGCAAGCTTAAAGAAGGTAAGGGAGTTTGTCTTTTTCCTGAAGGGACGCGGACGAATGATGGGAAGATTGCATCTTTTAAGGGCGGCTTTAGTCTTCTGTGCAGGCGAGGGCAGGCGCCGGTTGTGCCGGTGGTTATCGACGGCGCCTTTGAGTGCTGGCCAAGACACAAAAAGATATTTTCAGGAGGCCCGGTTACCGTATGCTACGGCAAAGCTGTAGCGAGAGAGCAGGCGGAAAATATCAGCGATGACGAATTTGCACAGCTTTTAGCGGGCACGATGCGCCGGATGCAAAACGAATGCCGGCTAAGACAGGGCAAAAAACCATACGATTATTAACTCGTCGCTCGTCCGCCGAAGGCGGATTGATTTTTACCGCGGAGTTCGCGGAGAACGCTGAGAGCTTCCAATTCTTAATTTTTTCCTCTGCGACCTCGGCGATCTCTGCGGTGATGATAAGGTTCTTTATTTTCCCTCCAGCCAGTGCAAGGCAAGAATCGCAAGGTCAGCAAGGTCAACTTTCTTGTCGTGGTTTGAATCCCCAGCAGGCTCAGTCCGCAGGAATGGATACGTCTGATTCTCACCGATGCCCCAGATTTCAATAAAATCCCAGCCGGCATCAGTAAATGTACTCATTGTTTTCATTTCGGCTGTGGTTTTAGGTGTCCCGCCAGAACTTGTCAATTGACCAGAAGTCTCTATATCCCAGAAGCACTCCCCAACCTTCCCACCAGGATTTATTCCCACCAGCCCACCGACAGCACCAGTTCCTGAAACGCTGCCTGTAGAATAGCAGTCTGTTATCGTGCCGGAATTCATTGCTACCAGCCCACCAAGATAAGCTCCAATTCCTGAAACGCTGCCTGTAGAATAGCAGTTCGTTAGCCTGCCGCTCCCATTGTATCCCACCAGGCCGCCGACATGAGCATAATACCCAGTTCCTGTAACGCTGCCAGTTGAATAGGAGTTGGATACCTTAGTCCAATTTTCTCCTACCAGCCCACCGACATAGACGTATCCCGAAACGCTGCCTGTCGAGTAGCAGTTGGTTATCGTGCCTGAGTTATATCCTATCAGTCCCCCGACGTTCGGCGCCAGCGGGCCGCCAACCGACTCCGTTCCTGTAACGCTGCCTCTCGAATAGCAGTCGGTTATCGTGCCGGAATTGAATCCCACCAACCCACCGACACCATTTCTGGGTCCCGAAACACTGCCCGTCGAATAGCAGTCGGTTATCGTCCCATGGTCATTCTCACCCACCAGTCCGCCGACACGCGAGTTTCCCAAAGCATTGCCTGTCGAATAACAGTGAGTGATTTGGTGATAATTGAATCCCACCAACCCACCGACCACAGAACTGCCCTTAACGCTGCCTGTGGAATAGCAGTTGGTTATGATGCCATTATTCTTTCCCACCAGTCCGCCGACCTCCGAGGTTCCTGAAACGCTACCCGCCGAATAGCAGTCCGTTATCGTGCCGCCGTTACATCCTATCAAGCTGCCAATATAGTATGCGTTTGTGGCATTGACATCGGCATTTTCCATTGCCAGATTCTTTATCTGGCTACCGTTGCCTACATATCCAAACAGGCCGATACCACTCCCAAGAGCAGTAGAACTCCACGTGAAATTCCAAATTTTGTGGTCGTTGCCGTCAAATACGCCGGTAAATTTCGTTGTTGGGTTCCCAATGATGCGAAACAGTGTGCCGGTGTATTCGGCCAGGTTCACATCGTTTACGAGGATAAAGTTTTTGTCCCAGTCTTCTTCATAATTGCCGATGTTGTTTAGGTCTTGTGGCGTAGCGATTCTGTACGGGTCGTTCGGCTCGCCCGTCCCGCCGCTATATCTGGCCTGCGTTGCTCCGACTGCCAGCGAAATGACTATCGCAAATAGAAGGATTGATTTTGCCCCGCTTAATTTTAACCGCCTGCTCATTTTTTTCCTCCTTTCATAGTCGATTGTTTCCGCCTATGGCGGACTTATCAATGAACAATGAACAATGAACGCTGAGCGTTCCGAAAACAGAAACATTATACCAAAACCAGCCCGATATTGCAACAAAAACCTGACAATTAAGCTCGCTTGCCACAGTGCCGGGGAATTGTGCTTGACCAGAAGCGTAGTTAAAGATACCCTTATAAAGCAGTATATCGATGGAATTTGAGACTTTGCTATCGAAAGGAAACTTTATGGAAGGGAAAACAGGTGTAAGAAATAATAAACTGACTCGCAGAGGTTTTATGAAGGCCTCGGCGGCGGCGGCGACAGCTCTGGCAGTGGGGACGGAGCAGATGTTCGCAGCGGGTTCGGACAGGATACGGGTCGGGCTTATCGGCTGCGGCGGACGGGGCGAAGGAGCGGTGAAAGATTGTATCAACGCCGCTAAGGGCGTTGAGCTTGCCGCAATGGGCGACCTGTTCAAGGACCGGATGGACAAGTCCTTAGGGGAACTCAAAAAAGATTTCGCAGCGAACGTAAAGGTTACAGGCAACACCTGTTTTGTGGGGTTCGATGCGTACCAGAAGGTCATCGGGGCCGGCGTGGATATGGTGATACTGGCGGGTCCGCCGCATTTTCGCTCTATTCATCTAAAAGCGGCTGTCGAAGCGGGCAAGCACGTCTTTATGGAAAAGCCGGCGGGGGTGGACCCGGCTGGGATTCGCTCGATAATAGCAACATCACAGTTAGCAGAACAAAAGAATCTGGCGGTTGTGGTCGGCACGCAGCGGCGGCACCAGGCGCACTATATAGAGATTATGAAGCGGATTAAAAATGGCGACATCGGAGAGATTGTCTCGGCCCAGTGCTACTGGAACGGAGGCGATATGCTCGGCTACTGGAAGTGGTACGAGCGCGAGCCGGGGATGTCCAGTATGGAGTGGCAGTGCCGTAACTGGCCGTGGTGGACCTGGCTTTCGGGCGACCATATTGTTGAGCAGCATTGCCACAACATAGATGTTATTAACTGGGCAATCGGGTCTCATCCGGTTCAGGCAATGGGGATGGGCGGCCGGCAGGTCCGAACCCTCGGAAACATATATGACCATTTCGCAGTTGAATTTGAATACCCAAACGGCGTGCGGGTATCGAGTATGTGCAGGCAGATAACAGGGTGCACTGATAGCGTATCTGAAAGACTCGTGGGGACAAAAGGTTCATCATACACAGACAGTTCCATAGGTTACATTGAGGGACCCAAAGCGTACAGGTATGATGGTCCGAACCCTAATCCATACGTGCAGGAACACGCCGACCTCATCAAAAGTATTCGTGAGGGTAAGCCGTTGAATGAGGGCCGCAATGTGGCCGAGGGCACAATGGCGGCGATTATGGGCCGGATGAGTGCATATACAGGCAGAGCGCTGAAATGGGACTGGGCAATGAACGCCTCAAAACTGGACCTTACACCTCCAAAATACGAGTTTGTCGATGTGCCGATTCCGGAGGTTGCTGTTCCCGGTAAGACGCCGCTTGTATGAGAGAAAGGATGACCTAATGAAAAAGAAATTGAATGAAAAAAGACGGCAGTTGTCGCGGAGAGATTTTATCAAGGGCTCAGGGGCGCTGGGTGCGGCGGCGATACTATCAAATACAGGGCGAATCTTTGCAGCAGGTTCGGACAAAATACGTATCGGACTGATTGGCTGCGGCGGGCGGGGTATGTATGATACAACGAACTGTCTAAAATCCGCAGAGAACGTTGAGCTTGTAGCAATGGGCGACCTTTTCAAGGACCGGCTGGATGGTTCGCTGCGGGCTCTAAAAAATGATCTCGGCGAGAAAGTGAAAGTAACTCCGGATTGCTGCTTCGTGGGCTGGGATGCATACAAGAAGGTGGTTGCCCGTGATGATGTGGATATGGTGATACTGACGGAAGCGCCGCATTTTCGAGCAGAGCACTTAAAGGCGGCTGTAGAAGCGGGCAAGCACGTGTTTATGGAAAAGCCGGTTGCTGTGGACCCGGTCGGCGTGCGGTCGGTGATTGAGTCGTCGGCGATGGCTGATAAGAAAAAGCTGACGATAGTAGCCGGTACGCAGATGCGGCGGATAGCGCATCTGGTGGCGATTATGGAGAGAATCCATAACGGAGACCTGGGCAGGATTTTAGGCGGCCAGTGCGTCCGGATTGGTGATGGAATGTTGGGCTGGGGACCGAAAGAACGGCAGAGCGGCTGGTCGGATATGGAGTGGCAACTGCGGCGATGGCTTTTCTTAACGTGGCTGTCGGGCGACTTTATCTGTGAAATGCACGTGCATAATCTGGACGTAGTCAACTGGGCACTTGATGCACATCCGGTCCAGTGTATCGGTATGGGCGGACGGCAGGTGCGGACGGCCCCGGAATACGGCGATGTTTACGACCACTTTGCCGTCGAGTACGAATATCCGAACGACGTACGGATTGAATATATGGGCGCCCAGATTGACGGCGTCACGGACCGCAACGACCAGCGGCTGGTCGGCACAAAGGGTTCGGCATATATGGACTTTGCTAACGCCATAATCCAGGGCGAGAAACCGTTCAAATATGACGGGCCTTCGCCCGACCCATGCATAAGGCAGCACGCGGACCAGATTGCGGCGATTCGTGAGGGCAAGCCGCTCAACGAGGGCAAACGCATCGCTGAAAGCACGCTGACGACAATTATGGGAAGGATGAGTGCATATACCGGTAGAGCGCTGAAGTGGGACTGGGTGATGAACGCATCAAAGCTGGACTTAAGGCCGCCGAAGTATGAGTTCGGTGATTTGCCGATGCCTCCAGTTGCAATTCCCGGCAAGACGCCGCTTATCTAACAGGCGGGCACATAATTGCTATTTGCTGCACCTGGCAAAACAGTTGAAAGGTGTGGGCCAGATCACTTTCTATGAAGGTTTTAGTTGCGGATAAGTGCGGGTTCTGCCACGGGGTTAGAAGCGCCATCAGCATGGCTGAAAAGATACTGGCGCAAGAGAAGAACGTCTATAGTCTTGGGCCAATTATCCATAATAAAAACGAGGTGGAGAGATTGGCAAAGGCGGGACTGAAAACCGTTGAAAAAATTGACCAAATTGAGTCAGGGACAGTTATCATCCGCTCTCACGGTGCTGCTCCTGAGCAAATAAGAAAACTCAAAGAAAAGAAGCTTAATGTTGCTGATGCTACTTGTGTGTTGGTTAAAAGGGTGCAGCGAATAGCAGGTCAGCTCGAAAGGGATGGTTACAAGGTCGTAATCATCGGCGAGGAGAACCATCCTGAGGTCCGGGCAGTTGTAGGCTGCGGCAAGGATGTTATTGTCGTTGCTGATGAAGCGGATTTGGGTAAGCTGCCCAAAAACGCCAAATTAGGTATTGTCTGTCAGACGACCCAGAGCCCGGAGCATTTTGGCAAAATGCTTGGTATTATAGGTCGATGCAGTTTTAGTGAGTTAAAGGTAATCAATACTTTGTGTCAAGAGGCGATAAAAAGGCAGGAATCGGCTGTCCAATTGTGTAAGCAAGTGGACATAATGTTTGTGCTTGGCGGCCTGGATAGCGCTAATACACGGAGGCTGGCGG
>Ga0315280_10003088_pt1 | contig 25988 bp, 28 predicted proteins | sample YL17G06_40_MG_FD_203697 | JGI IMG/M metagenome (GOLD analysis project Ga0315280, IMG submission 203697) | Sediment microbial communities from Yellowstone Lake, YNP, Wyoming, USA - YL17G06_40 | ecosystem: Environmental > Aquatic > Freshwater > Lake > Sediment | place: USA: Wyoming | collected...
GGTTCCCCCCGTCGGAAAAGCCGACGGGGCCCCCCTCCGCTACGGGGGCTTGAGGACGGCCTAAGCGCCGCCCCTACATTGTCACTTTATTTATTGCGTTTGTATTAGTATATTTCGTCGGCTTTGTTCTTAGCGCCATCTAAAGGGGTCGGAGCGGCTGAAATCCGGGACGAGGTGTTCGCCCGGCTCGAAACCCTCCGGCTGGACGAAGAGGCTTTCGAACCCCAAATCCTGAGCTTTCTTTAGGACGGTCTGGTATTCGTCCGAGGACAGCGGCCTCTGGATTTCTGGAGGCGCGTTGAAGCAGGGGTGATATTGGCTCATGAGGCTTAGAGGGACCGAAAGAGGAAGATAACACGCCAGCCAATCCAGGATGGCCAAAGAATCCGCCGTTTGTCCGGGGAGAATGAGATGCCTGATGATCAGGCCTTTGAGGGCGATTTCCTGGCTATCGAGGACAAGCGCCGGCTGCTGGAAGAACATTTCCTGAACAACAAGATGGGCATGGGAAAAGTAATCGGATGCGCCGGAAAATTTGCCCGCGACTTCCGGGGAGTAATATTTCAGGTCCGGAAGATAGATGTCGATGATCCCGGCCAGCTTTTCCAGGACGTCCGCTTTTTCAAATCCGTTCGAATTATAAACGATGGGGATATTCAGACCTTGGCCAAAGGCGAGTCTCAGGGCCCTGAGGATGGGGAGAATCAAGTGGGTGGGGGAGACGAGGTTGATATTGTAGGCCCGCTTTTCTTGGAGGTCGAGCATCATGGCGGCGAGCTCTTCGTCGGTGACCGTCCGGCCCTGGGCCAGCCAGGAGAGCTGGTAATTTTGGCAGAAAAGGCATTTCAGGTTGCAGCCCGTAAAAAAGATCGTCCCGGAGCCCGGCCGCTGTCCATCGTGGATTTGGCCGGCGCCCGTCGGTGCGCCGCGCGCGCCGCTGACGACAGGCTCCTCGCCGTAATGAAGCAGGGCGTGCGAAACGGAAGCCCGGGTGCCGCTCCGGCAAATACCCAATTCGCCTTCTTTTCTGTTGACGCGGCATTCCCGGGGGCAGAGCGTGCAGCAGGACTCGTGGCCGGACAGATATTCGAGTGCGCGCTCAATTCGAGCAATTTTCTGATGCGTCATCGGACTTTATTTTAGCATAATCGGGGATGAAGTTGAGAGGCACGGCGTATCCCTGTCCCCGCGAAGCTCATCGGAAGCCTTTCCTTTTCTTGACAGGCTGATAGGGGATAGTATATAAGCCGTTTTTCATCGCCGTAAGGAGCGGACATGGAGCTGCTGAAAAAACTCTTTGATTTCGTGATGCACCTGGACGTCCACCTGAGCGCTCTGATCCAAAACTACGGCCTTTGGACCTATCTGATCCTGTTTGTCGTCATTTTTTGCGAGACGGGGCTGGTCGTGACGCCTTTCCTCCCCGGCGATTCTCTCATTTTTGCGGCCGGGACCTTTGCCGCGGCCAAGGCCCTCAAGGTCGGGTGGCTGTTCCTCGTTTTGAGCGCCGCGGCCGTCATCGGGGATACGGTCAATTATTGGATCGGCAAAATCATCGGTCCCAAAGTCTTCCACAAGGAGAAAACGCGCTTCTTCAAGAAGGAATACCTCGACCGGACGCACGAATTTTATGAGAAGTACGGGGCCGAGACGATCATCATCGCCCGGTTCGTTCCCATCATCCGGACGTTCGCGCCGTTTGTGGCCGGCATCGGTAAGATGTCCTATGGAAAATTCCTAAGCTACAATGTCATCGGCGGCGTGGGCTGGGTGGCCGTATTTACCTTCGGCGGCTACTTTTTCGGGAACATCCCGTTCGTGAAAAAAAATTTCTCCATCGTCATTATCGCCATCATCCTGATTTCGCTCGTCCCCGCCGTCCTCGAGTTTCTTAAACATCGAAAAAAGAAGCCCGACCGGAAGCGGGGCGCATCGACTCGCTAAGAGTTTTTTCCGTTTGAGATTTTCAACCCGTTGAAAACGGGGGCCGCTCAGACGCGCTGTTTTGAAAAGCCCGCAGAAGCCAGGCTCTTGAGGGCCGGCAGCTCGAGCGCCCGATAATCCGTCATGTCCGTGTGCAGGGGAGTGATGGAAATAAACCCCTGATGGGCCGCTTGGACATCGGTCTTCTCGTCGCCGATCAAGGTGGGGCTTCCGCGTCCGAGCCAATAATAGGCGCTTTCCCGCGGGTCTTTTTTTTCGATGATTTCCGGGACATAGCGTTTTTCGCCCACGGTCGTGATTTTCGCGCCCTTGATGGGCGGCGGCGGAATATTAATGTTGAGAGTGATCCCTTTGGGAAGGCTGCGCTTGAGCAATTGTCTTGCCGTTTTTCGGACAAACCTCACGGCGTCTTGATAATGAAAGTTGCCGTCCCTGTCGGCAAGGGCCGATATCGCTATCGCCGGCACCCCGAAGAAAGTGCCCTGGATGGCGGCGGAAACCGTCCCTGAATAAGAGATGTCCTGCTGACCGACATTCGGTCCCGGGTTGATGCCGGAAATGATGAGGTCCGGCGTGCGGGGCAGGAATTTTTTGAGGGCAAGATAGATGCAGTCGGCGGGCGTTCCATCGACGGCATAGACATCGGCCCTGATTTTCTGGACGCGGAGCGGCCGGCGAAGAGAGAGGGCCAGGGAGCTGGCGCTCTTTTCTCTGTCGGGAGCCACGATGAAAATTTTGCCCAAGTCCTTCAGGCCGCGATAGACGGCCTGGATGCCTTCGGCGAAAAATCCATCGTCATTGGTCACGAGGATCAGCGGCTTGCGGGATACTTTTTTGGAAATCGTCCACCTCGTTCTTTATCGCCACGGCTTTCAATTCTTCCGGCCCTTTTTCTTTTTTCGTTTTGTCCATTTGGGAATATTTGCCTCAAGAGAAAATGGTCGGGACGGGCGGATTTGAACCGCCGACCCCATGCACCCCAAGCATGTGCGCTACCAGGCTGCGCCACGTCCCGACGAAAGGGGATGGAATTATACCAGAAATCGAGAAATTTTTTTAGACTTTTTTTGGGCGTTTTTCGAGCGTCTGGGCGATCCCTTGAAGCTGGTCGCGGACCTGCCACAGGGTCTTCCTCAGCCTGTCCGGGTGGAGGGGTTGGGCGGGCTGCAGCCCGAATTCTTCTTCGATCTTGCGCTTGGCCCCGGCCAGGGTGAAGTTTTGCCGCTCGGTGAGCTCTTTGATGCGGAGAATGATCTCCAGGTCTTTAGGCCGGAATATCTTTTTGCCGGCGCCGGTCTGTCCGGGCTGAATGAACGGAAATTCCTTCTCCCAGTTTTCGACGGTTTCCGGGTCGAGTTTGGACAGGCGGCTGACCTCGTCCAACCTGTAAAAAAGCTTGGCCTGGGCTTTGTCCGGCTTCATCGGCGTCTGGTCTTTTGCTTCTGCCATTAACGTCTTTAAAATCAGTGTTTACGATAGCACGGTATATCTGATTTTTCAACAGGGAAAGTTTTGTTATAATGAAATGACGCTGAATACCATGGGCGGCAAAGAAAAGCACATTCCTTTGGCCGAACGGATGCGGCCGCGGAGCTTCGACCGCTTCTATGGGCAGGACCATTTGCTGGGGAAGGGAAAGATCCTCACACAGCTGATCGAGGCGGACCACCTGGTGTCGCTGATTTTCTGGGGGCCTCCCGGCTCGGGCAAGACGACGCTGGCCTATATGCTGGCCAAGCATTTCGACCTGCCCTACACATTCTTTAGCGCGGTCCTCTCGGGGATCAAGGAAGTCAAAGAGGTGATGGCCAGGGCCGAAAGCCATAAAAAGATGTACGGCAAGCCGATGGTCATCTTTATTGACGAAATCCACCGCTTCAACAAGGCGCAGCAGGGCGCATTCCTGCCCTATGTCGAAAGGGGAGACGTCATCCTGTTCGGCTCGACGACGGAGAACCCTTCGTTTGAAGTGATCGCTCCGCTCCTCTCCCGAACCAAAGTGCTCGTCCTCAACCCCTTGGCGGAGAAGGCCCTGTCGCAAATCATCGATGATGCCCTGGCCGACAAAGATTTGGGACTGGGAGAGCTCGGGCTTAGACTGGACGGAGAGGCACGCAAAATGGTGGTCGATTATGCCAACGGAGATGCCAGGCGCGTGCTTAATACGCTCGAAATCGCCTCGAACCTTGTGAAGGGCAGGACGATCACCGTCGAGGACGTCCAGGAAGCCCTTCAGAAGCGGATTCTTCTCTACGATAAGGAAGGGGAGGAGCACTTCAACCTCATTTCCGCCCTGCACAAGAGCCTGCGCAACAGCGATGTGAACGCCGCCCTCTACTGGCTGGCCCGCATGATCTACGCGGGCGAGGAGCCGCTCTATATCGCCCGGCGCCTGGTGCGGTTCGCCTCGGAAGACATTGGCTTGGCCGATCCTCAAGCTCTGGCCGTCGCGCTGCATGCCAAGGAAGCCTATGATTTCCTGGGCTCGCCCGAAGGTGAGCTGGCCCTGGCCGAAGCGGTCATTTATCTTGGGTCGGCGCCGAAGAGCAACCGCGCCTATATTGCCTTCGACAAGGCCATGAAGGATGTCGAGCAGAGCCCTCAAGAACCTGTCCCTCTTCAGATCCGGAACCCGGTCACAGGATTGATGAAAGAAATCGGATACGGCAAGGATTATGCCTACGCCCACGATTTTGCCTTCGGGACAACGGACATGGAAACCTTCCCGGAGAGGCTCAAAGGGCGCGTCTATTACAAGCCGGGAGCGTTGGGTTTTGAAAAAGACGTCAAGAAGCGCATTGAATGGTGGGAATCGGTCAAGCAGAAAATCAGGCAGGAAAAAGAAGGGAAATAGGGGACTACGCCTCTTCTTTTTCTTTCATGACGTAATAGATTTCCCAGCTCAGGTCGGTGGCCAGGCAGTCGATACAGGAGCTCGGAGTGGTGGCGATCTCGCCGTCGGCAATCCGGTCCTTGAGCATCGTTTTGACCTTTTTTTTGATTTTGTACAGCAAAATATAATTAATCATGGTTTTTCTATCGAAACAATAGCATTTCTTGAAACGCCTGTAAAGACAGATGATTGGGGTCAATTATTGGGGTCAAACCTACTCGTTACGCATCCTTCCCTGGGACACTCTTGGAAGGAAACCCTTACGCAGGGTTTCCTTCCAACGCTCGCTTCGCTCGCTGCCTTCCTTCCAAGGAGCATCGGGCCAGGAATTCACTGCGCCGGAAATTGTGCGTAACGAGTAGGTTTGACCCCAAAAACATGATATGATGAGCGCACCAATCGCCATGAAAAGAAGCCATCCGATCTGGCTGCTCCTAATCGTCTCTCCGGCGCTTGTTTCTTGCGCTCTTTTCAAAACCAAAGCCTCGTCTCCGCCTGGCTCGGAAGTTTTCCCCCTGAAAGAAGAGGGGAGGGTCCTCTATGAAGGAGAAATCAACCGGCTGGTCCAGAAGGCCGGCGGCCGTTTGTTTTTTTCCACGGGAAAAGGCCATCTTTATTGTATTGACGCCGCTAAAAAAGATGTATCCTGGGAATTTTCGGCCCGGGCCGGGATCCCTGCGCCGCCTTGCCTGAGCGAAGGCCGGATATATTTTACCGATGCGGAAAATGAGCTGTACTGTCTGGATGAAGCCGGGATGCTTGTCTGGGAAAAAAAGCTCGCCGAAAAACTATCCGGCGAGGTTGGTCACGGCTCGGGAACGATCCTTATAAGCACGGTCGACGGGAATGTCCTCGCTCTTGATCCCTCGACGGGGAACGAGGTGTGGCGGTTCAAGTCGGAAAGCATCATCGAAACCGTCCCCGTTGTTTGGAACCAACAAATCATTTTTGGAACGGGCGACGGCCGGATCTATTTCCTGGCGCCGGACGGCCGGCGGCTGGCCGCATTCAAGGCCGGAGCCGGGGTCCGGGGTCCTCTTTTGATCGATGCCGATCGGCTGTATTACAGCCTGCAGGACGGCACGTTCAACAGCCTGAACTTGACTTCGCGCAGACGGCGCTGGAAAATCCAGACCGGAGGTTTTTTGGCGGCGGCGCCCGCGGTCGATGAGAAAAGGATCTATTTCCTCAATTCGGGCGACATCTTTTTTTGTCTGAATAAAAAGAACGGTGAGCTCCTCTGGTGGAAGCCGATTCCGTCGCGAAGCTTTTTCCAGCCGGAAATGTTCGGGGCGGAAATCCTGGCGGCCTCGCTCTCGCCGCATCTTCTTGGGTTTTACAAAAACAACGGAGAGAAGTCGGGCTCCTTTGATGCGGGGCAGGAGATAAAATCGAACCCGCTGGGTTTCGATTCCCACCTAGTTATCAACGTCTATGACGGCGAGGCCGGCCGGGGAACCCTGGTTTTTTTAAAGCGCGAGAGCGCCGTGCAGGTTGCGTCTCAGAAAAAATAGTTCGAAAGGAGAGAAAACCATGAAGCGAGAGGACGTCTTGGAGCTTGTCAAAAAGCATTTGAAGAACAAAAATCTGGTCAAACATTGCCTGGCCGTCGAAGCCTGCATGAAGGCCGTCGCCGGAAAGCTCGGGCAGGATGCCGAACAATGGGGGCTGGCCGGGCTGGTCCACGACCTGGATTACGAATTGACCGAGAAAAGCCCGGAGCTGCACACGACCGAAACCGTAAAAATATTAAAGGACCTGGGTATCGAGCCGCCGGTCATCCACGCCGTAGAAGCTCATGCGGGAAAGGCTCCCTGCCGGAACGCGATGGATTGGTCCATTTACTCCATCGACCCGCTCACGGGGCTGATTATCGCGGCGACGCTTATGCATCCCGATAAGAAGCTTAAGAGCATTGACCCCGAATTCGTGAAAAGGCGGTACAAGGAAAAAAGCTTTGCCAAGGGCGCCAGGCGGGAAGAAATCGAGGAGTGCAAGAATATCCCCATGGACCTGGACGAATTCATCACGATCTGTATCCAGGCCATGCAGGGGATCGACCAAGAACTAGGATTATAATTTTATGGTCGCGGGTCCTGTCAGACACTCTTGGAGGGAAACCCTTTTGATGGTTTTCCCTCCAACGGTCGCTTCGCTCCCTGCCACCCCTTCCGAGGAGCATTTGGCGATGACTCTTTCTTTGGATCCCGAAGATTCGATGACCACGCGCGATGCACCAGCACGCTTGCCACCCGCTCCTCATTTTATAGAATCTGGATTTTCGCTCCGAGCTCGAAAAATCGCCCTCGCCATGGGAAGCCGGGCTCGGAATAGAAATAGGCGTCGAACAAATTCGTGATCTTGACAAACAGCTCATACCGATCGAGCAGGCAGGAAACGATCAGGTTGAAATATTTGTACTCAGGGATCCCCAGCAGCGTTTTGGCGTTAAAATCATACCAGTTCGACGCGGACGCGTAGAGGCCGTTAAACCCGACGCGCAGCGCTTTGATCGGGAAAATATTGATATCGAAGTTGAGATTGTGCTTGGCCAGCGCGTCCAGCGGCCGGTCGTCGCTGACGTTCTTGTGGTCAAGAAGCGTATAGTTCACCGTCGCCTCCAGCCAGCCGAATGACTTTTGCGCTTGCAGCTCGAACCCGTTGATGCGCGCTTTGCCGATATTCCAATAAAGACGCGTGCCGTCGGCGAGCAGCTTGGTGTCGATCATATTTTTAAATTGGTAGGTGAACGCGGCCCCGGACACATAAACCCCTTTGTTGAGCACGAATCCCGCTTCGCCGCACGTGCCGGCCTCGCTGAGGAGGTTCGGATTTCCCGAGGATGTGGAATACAAGGAGCGCATGGAGGGGAACTTGGATTTTTGTGAAACCGAAACGTGGAAATCCAGGTCTTCTTGCGGCGAGAACTTGATCCCGATCAAAGGATTGAACTTGGATGATGTCCCTCCTTTGAATTTATAAATTGTATCCAGGCTCACCCCGCCGACGAGCTTCCATTGATCGGTGATCGAAAAATGGTCTTCCACGGCGGCCGAGAAGGTCCCTTGGTCGTATTCGAGCCAAGGGGCATTCACATCATCCTGGGTGCGGGCGATGTCTTTTTCGTAATTCAAGCTGACCTTGAGAGAATTGGACCGGCTGACGTAAAAATCGCCGAGGGCGAAGACGCCGTAAACGGAGTTGTCGAAGGTGCTCTCAAATTGGCGGATGGTCATCGCCGCGTCTTTCCACTGATCCAGCGTGTTGTTGTAGTTGACATAGAAGGCGCGGAAGCGAAGCGTGGAATTCTCGCCCAGCGCCGTGAAGCCGCCGGCGTTGAGCGTATAGCGGTCCCAATCCTTGAACCTCCAATATCGTGCTTTCTGCGTGAACAGGGCTGCCGGCATCCCGTAATCCGACAGGTAAACCCCGCCGTTGACCATGATTTCCGTGCGGGCGGACGGTTGATAATAGACCTTGGCATTGAGGTTGAACCTCTGGTAATCGCTGTTCTTGCGGGTGGTCACGCCGAGCGCCGCCGCTTTGTCCGGATACAGAAAGCCGTCCGAATCCTGGTAGGAGATGTCTCCGACGAGCGAGAAGCTCTTCCACTGAAAACCTCCGTCGGCGCCGACGCTCCTCGTGTTTTCCTCGCCGTAGCTGCCATCGAGGATCAAGTAGGGGGCGGGGCCGGGCCTCCGGGTAATGACGTTGACGATTCCGCCGAGCGTGTTTGGCCCATAAAGAACGGAGGACGGGCCCTTGGTGATTTGCAGAGATTCTATTCCGGCCGCGGATACCGTCTTCAAGTCGAACGTGCTGTAATAGGGCTCATAATCAGGCACGCCGTCGATCAAAAGGGCGATTCGCTTGGCGTCAATTCCGCGGAGCTTCAGCGTATACGTATCCTTATCGCCGAAGGTGACGGTGACGCCCGGAGCATATCGAATGGCTTCGGACAGGTCCAAGGGCTTGTTCTGTTCGAGCTTGGTGAAGTCGATCCGGGTGACTGTCGAAACAGGCTGCTCTTTAGGGGCCTTTCCAACGACCAGGATTTCTTCTGTGATTTTGACGGTCTGCTCTTGGGCTTTTTGCTCTTGAGTTTTTTTCTGTTCTTTTTTTTCCCGCTCCTTCTTTTCCTGTTCTTTCTTCTCTTGGCCGGCCGTGAACCGAGGAAGCAGGAAAAGGGAAAGACATAGCATCGAGCAGGCGATGATCAAAATCGGATTCTTGGGGGTTGCAGTAGAGAATAACATAAGTCCTCCTTTTCAAACACGGAAGGCAAAACCGTTTCCCGTCTTGCCCTATCGGCCATGGGCCTTGGCCTGTTTTCGGACCAGGCTTTAGCGCCCTCTGGCTCGGAGTCGCCTTTAAATTTAGCACAATTGATTTTTGACTTCAACTTTTTCCTGTGTTATAAGTTTTTCTGGGCGGGCGGCCCGCTGAAAGCACCATGAAAATCATTGCCATCGTTGGAAATTCCGGGAGCGGCAAAACACGGCTCATCACCCGGCTTGTCCCCGAGCTGAAGAAGCGGGGAGTGTCTGTGGCCGTCATCAAGTACTGCGCCCACGGCTTCGATGCGGGCGGGAAGAACAAGGATTCCTCGAAATTTCTCGCGGCCGGCGCCGATGGAGTCGCCCTGGTGTCCGCGGGACGATGGGCCGTTCTCAGGCAGGATAAACGGGGTATAAGTTTTTCCGATCTCGCTCGGCACTCTTTTCGGTCGGCGGATCTCATCCTTGTCGAGGGGGGCAGGAAGGACAAAGACCTGAGAAAAATCGAAGTGCTGCGGCGCGGCATATCAGGCGTGGTTAAATCGCCCGCCCGGGAGCTGGCCGCCCTGGTCGCAGATTTTCGAATTCCCAGCCGGGTGCCTGTCTTTCATCCGCGTCAGCTTGAAAAGATCGCCGATTGGCTGGAGGGAGGTTTTTAATATGGAAAAGATACGTGTCATTCTGGAATGTGACGGGAAGGCCATTCCTCTCAACGCGTTTGTCCAGAAAATCCTGGCCCAGACCATCCTGGGGATGGTTGGGTCGCTGGATAAAGTCAAGAAAAACCCACGCCAAGTTTATTTAGCCATAAGGAAGGAGGTCAAGAAATGAAGGATTTTAAGACCTGGATTTGGCTGCTGGTTTTCGGCTCTCTTTGGGGGATCATGGAAGTCGTCGGCGGCGAAGCGTTCTTCAAAAACAACGTTCCTCATGCCTCGGTCTGGCTTTCGGCTTGGGCGTTTTTTATTTTAGGAATTGCGCGGGGAGTTATCAATAAACCGGGGACATCCAGCGTTGTCGGCGCCACGGCCGCCCTTTTCAAGCTGGTGAATGCCGCTCCTTATTTCTGCCATCTTCTCGGGATTTTCTTTATCGGAATGATCTTTGACATCGCGGCGACCCTCTGGCTGAAGAATGAAAAAAAGTATTCCTGGCGCACGGCACTGACCGGAATCGTCAGCGCCTACGGCGGATACACTCTGTTTGCCGTTTTCATTACCTATATTTTTCGCTACAGGTCATGGGTTGCGGGAGGCGCGCCGAAAGTCCTGAACCATATTTTTATCGGCGGAAGCTTGGCGGCGTTGGCCGCGATCGTACTGATCCCGTTGGGGCTCAGGGTCGGAATGAGCAGCGGCGTTTCGTCTGCGCGCAGCCCGCGTTGGGCGACGGCCGGGGCCCTTGTCGCTCTCGTTGTTCTCTGGACGTTGGGCCGGATCATAGGCTGATTTGAGGAAGGGCATGTTCCGGATTCTCTGGAATTCGGCACGCGTCTTTGAATTGTTTCTGGGAATTGCAGGAATGCATTGAAATGGAGAGCTTCGAGAAGGAATTTTTCGCTAAGCATGACCCTAAAATTCTGCCTATAATAAGGGCCGGCGTCGTCGGGATCGCGGGGGCGGGCGGGCTGGGGTCGAATGCCGCCATCTCTCTGGCCAGGATCGGGATCGGTAAGCTGATCATCGCTGATTATGACCGCCTGGAGACGTCCAACTTAAATAGGCAACAATATTTCTGGGCCCAGATCGGGAAAATCAAGATCCAGGCGCTCCTCGAGAACCTCAGGAAGATCAACCCCTTTTCCGAATATGTGGGCCAGCATGTCAAGCTCAGCGAAATAAACATTCCTCGGATATTCAAGACGGTTGACGTGATGATCGAGGCCTTTGACCTGGCGGACCAGAAAGAAATGCTGCTGGAGACCTGGATATCGCATTTTCCTACGAAGCCGATCATCATGGCTTCCGGCCTTTCCGGGTTCGGAAAGAACCAAAAGCTTCGGACAAGAAGGATCGGAAACGTTTATGTCTGCGGGGACGAGGAGAGCGAAGCGAAAGAAGGGATTTCGCCCATGGCGCCCCGGGTCGGAATCGTGGCCAACATGCAGGCCAACTTGGCCGTCGAGCTGCTGGTTAAAGCCAAAAAATAATCGATAACCGGGGTCAAACCTACTCGTTACGCTGTCTCCCCCGAGAAAATTGTGCGTAAAGAGTAGGTTTGACCCCGCCTATACATCCCGCTGTGTCCACTCGCCGTCGATCATCCGCCACATCCGGCCGGTCGGGTTTTTATCCCGAAGCTCGGCAGGCAGGCGATTCGGACGCACATTGTCATAGCAGTGTAGAGCCGCAAAACGAAGAAGGGATGCGGGAATACCGACGGCGGTAAAGCCGGGATGGCCTGAGGCGGGAAAAGGGCCGCCGTGGGCCATCGCTGGTGATACTGTGACTCCGGTCGGCATTTTATCGTTGAGCAGCCGCCCGACTTTCCGGCGCAAAATCGGCTCGAGCAGGGAGTAAAACCGCTCGTCCTCTTCTAGGGTATGGCTGTAGATGCCGGCGGTCAGGTTTCCTTCGAGCGCGGTGGCGATCTCCGTCATCTGGTCAAAATCATCGGCAAAGACCGCCAACGCAATCGTGCCGAAAGCTTCGTGCTGCAGGGCCTTAGGATTTTTTAAAAAAATCTCGCCCGATACTCTCAAGAGCGTGTTTTGGTAGCAGAACCCCGGGCCTTCCAGCTTTTTCCCGCCCGTCATAATTTGAGCGCCGGCATCTTGCATCGCCTTAAGAGCCGCTTCAATTCCGTTCAGGACATTTTGCCCAACCAAGAACCCCGCCGGGAGCTGCTCGAATAGCTTCTTTATCGTCCCAAAAAAACCTTTGCTTTCTTCATTATGCAGGAGAACGAATACTCCCGGCTTGGTGCAGAATTGTCCTGTCCCGAGCGCGCAGGAATTGAAAAGCTCTTCTGCAATAGCTTCCGGTCGCTCTCGAAGAGCACCCGGCAGAATGAAGATTGGATTGACGCTCGACATTTCTAGATAAATCAATTTGCCCGCTTGTTCCGCCGCTTCTTTTAGCCTCAGGCCTGCGGGACGGCCGCCTGTAAATGAAGTTGCGCCGACAAGCGGATGGGCGACAAGCTTGAGGCCGTCTTCAGGACGAAGATGATAGATCATCTGAAATGTGCCCTTGGGCAGGCCGGCCTTTTTTATGCATTTAAAGGCGAGCTCGGCGAAGAGTTTTGTCGTCCCCGGATGCCCGGGATTCGCTTTGGCAATGACCGGATTTCCGGCGGCAACCGCAGCGGCGAAATCCCCTCCGGCCGCCGGGTTGAAGGCGAAAGGAAAGTTGTTAGGACCAAAAACGACAATGCCCCCGCCTAAAGGGGCGTATTTTGAGCGGAGATTGGCCTTTGTATCGATCGTAGCGCGGCACCAGGAGCGCTCTCTTGCCGCTTGGGCGGCCTGGCGCAGCTGATTGGTCGTGCGGGGAAGCTCTGTCGATCGCAGCCGAGGCTCTTTTGGGAGAGCCGTTTCAAGATGGGAGATCTCGACTAACTCGTCGGCATGGCCTTCAATGCTTTCGGCAAAAGCTTCCAAAAAATCGGCGACGCCTTCGGGAGGCGTTTTAAAAAGAGCTTTCCCAGCTTCGTGTGCGGCTTCGAGCGATTCTTCGACTTCTGCGAAGCTCGAAATAGGGTAAGAGTCGTCGAGCTTAGTTCCTTTGGTCGGGTTGACTGCCTGGAAAGAGCCGACGGGTGAAAAGGCTTTCCGCCAAGTCCCGTTGATTAATACAGGTTTCAAAATTTTCGGGCTCACTTTGGTTTAGATCCGGGGTCAAACCTACTTTTTACGCAAAATTTCCGGCGTAGTCAATTCATGGCCCGATGCTCCTTGGAAAGAAGGCAGCGAGCGAAGCGAGCGTTGGAAGGAAACCCTGCGCGAGGGTTTCCTTCCAAGAGTGTCCTCGGGGAGACTGCGTAATGAGTAGGTTTGACCCCAATTATTCAATTGTTAGCCGCCGGAATAGATCGGGGAGATGGCGATTCTGTCTCCATCCGCCAGCTCTTCATGCGGGGCGACGGCTTTTCCGTTGCGGGTGACGATTCGCGGCCGCTGCTTCGGGACGCTAATCAATTCCAGCAGCCTTTCCGCCGTGGTCCGCTCCGGAATATCCATCTCTTTTTCGCTGAACCCGACATCATAGATCAGCGGGCCGATCATCTTGACATGGATTTTCATATCCTATTCCAGCTTCGCGAATTTTTCGGCGACCGCCGCTTCCTGGCTCAGACCCAGCTCATCCGCGGTCTTCCGGGTCGGGATGCCGCGCTTGTCCCACTTACGCATATCGTAATAAAGCTGGAGCAGGCCGTCGTATTTCTTCTCGTCGAGCACTTTTCCCGCAATCGGGCCTTCCGTATCTGCGTTTGAGGGGTCGAAGCAGACGGGCGGTGGATAATCCATTGTCCGGTTCCAATCAGGAAATTCGCGCAGCCAGAAGAGCTTCATCAAACCGTATATCCGATCGCTGACTTTCCAAAAATCGTCGAGCGTCCATCTCAGGCCGGTGATGGTATTGAAATATTTGGAATAATTATCCAAAGGCCAGCCCAGCTCGATCCAGGGGAACCGGCAGGCCACGATAAATTCGAACAGGCCGCCGCGGATTCTCTGCAGCTCGATCACTTTGGCCGCCTTTTCCGGCCCGTAAGATTCCCTCGGAGTCTGGTTGATCTCAAACGTGATGACCCAGGCCTCCTTGTGGTGGGCGCCGATCGCGCTTGTCGCGAACGACAGGGCCATCCCGGGCGTGAACTTGACATTATAGGCAGAAATCTCCATCCCCTTGACCTGCATGGCATAGGCCTCGGAGCCCTTGCCGAATTTTCTGGCCATGCGCAGCGACCCCTGGGCGATCAGGTCGCCGATTCCTTCACGGCGGGCCGCCATTCCAAGCAACTGCTTGGCCCTTTCGGCGTCTCCGAACTTGAAATCGCCGCTTACGACGCCGTGGTCGATGGCATCCGCATAAAAGCCGAGCGTTGCGCCGGCGGAGATCGTGTCGAACCCATAATCATCGCACAGATAATTAAGCGAGGCGACCTGGTCGAGGTCGAAGACCTCCAAGTTGGGGCCGAGCATGCCGATGTTCTCGTAATCGAGCTCGGACTCGTGTCCTTCATGGTCATGGATCGTGATGCCGCAGCGCATGGTGCAGTTCGGGCAGCCATAGGTGGCGACGCGGGCCGCGTTCAGCCGCTCGCCGTCCACCTTCCAGGCGTCGGGGTGATGGGTTTTGCGCATATTCCGGACGGGAAGGGCAGCCACTTCATTGCACCAGGCCAGCACGCCGGTCGTGCCCTGTTTGGACCAGCCGGTCTTCTTGTCGATCTCTTGGACCTTTCTCAGGTCCCCTGCTCCCAGCGTTTTCATGCCTTGAGGATCGGCTTGAGGGATCGGCTTCGTCCCTTTGACGACAATGGCCTTTAGGTTTTTAGATCCCATGACGGCTCCCATGCCCGGCCTTCCCCCGGCCCGGCCTTCCATGCTGCGAACGACGGCGTAAAGAGAGAGATTTTCCCCGGCCTGGCCGATGGTTAAAATGCCGGCTGCCTTGCCGTGCTTTTTATAAAGCCAATTCATCGTGTCATAGGAGCCTTTCCCCCAGACTTCCTGGGCGGGAAGGAAATTGACTTTGTCGTCTTCGATATGAATATACGTCGGGGCGTCGGCCTTTCCCTCGACGATCAGGATATCATACCCGGCTCTTCTCAGTTGCTCGGTGACTCTTGAGCCCAAATTCCCGTCGCCATAGCCCCCTGTCAGCGGAGATTTTGCGGCCACGACGGTCTTGCCCGTGTTGGGAGCCGGAATTCCGGCGATCGGGCCCAAAGCCACGATAAATTTATTGTCGGGTCCCAACGGATCAATCCCCGGTTTTAGCTCATCCCATAAAATTTTAAGGGCAAAGCCCCTGCCGCCGACCCATTTTAAGGCAAATTCCTCGCTGAACGTTTCTTCTTTAACGCTTTTCGTAGAGAGGTTGACCCTGAGAATATTGCCGGTCCAGCCGTTCATACGATGGCCTCCATGAGAGCAAAAATATTATCTATGATGGCTTTATATCCGATACCATAGGCCATTCTTTTAGTCAAGCAGCACGGGAAGCATCAGATATGTGATTTCAAAGAGGCGTTGGCATCGCCCCCCGCCCCCTGGGGAACCAGTCCCGTCGGTTCCCCCCGTCGAAAAATCGACGGGGCCCCCCTCCGCTATGGGGGCTTCGGGGGCAATGCCAACGCCTCTTTGAAATCTGGTAAACAGAGGTAACTGCGGCAATCCTGGACTTCTTGCGTTGACTTGGCCATTTTTGTTAAAATACCTCGCGAATTCGAAGGCTTATTTGGATAAATAAGAGTCCCTCTCCATAAGGCAAGCTACCTTTAAGAATATGAAGAAGATAGAGAATGACGGATATGTATAGGCGGATATTAAAGTCCAAAAGGACAACCTATGGGTGACGAGAATTCGCTGATTCATAAGATCATTCACACGCTCATCGGCAAGCCGCGGAGCCTCAAGGACCCCGGGCTTTTTCACAAGCTGGCGCTCATCCCGCTCCTGGCCTGGATCGGACTCGGGGCCGATGGGCTCTCCTCGGCGTCCTACGGTCCCGAAGAGGCTTTTAAAGCCCTCGGCAAGCATACCTATCTGGCGATCTTTCTGGCCTTGGCGACGGCTACGACGGTCATCATCATTTCCTATGCCTATTCCCGGATCATCGAATATTTTCCCTCGGGCGGCGGCGGCTACATCGTCGCCACCCATACGCTCGGAGAGAAGGCAGGGGTCGTTTCAGGATCGGCCCTGCTCGTGGATTATATGCTGACGATTACGGTGTCCATCGTCTCCTGCGGCGACGCCGTATTCAGCTTTTTTCCGGCTTCTTATCAGTCTTACAAAGTCCCCTTCGAGATTTTCGCGATCATCTTCCTGGTCCTCCTCAACTTGAGAGGCGTCAAGGAATCCGTCACTATCCTGGCGCCGATTTTCGCCGTATTCGTTATTGCCCATGTCATCCTGATCGGCTATGGAATATTTTCCCATGTCCCCCAGATCGGGCCCATGGCCCATGCCATCCGGTCGGATTTCAAGCTCGGCTTGGCGACGCTCGGCGGAGGCGGCATGCTCCTCTTGTTTTTGAGGGCTTTCTCCATGGGCGGCGGAACATATACGGGAATCGAGGCGGTTTCCAACGGCCTCCAGATTTTGCGGGAACCAAGGGTCCACACTGGAAAAAAGACGATGGTGTATATGTCCACTTCTCTGGCGGTCACGGCCGGAGGGATCCTGGTCTGCTACTTGCTCCTGGGGGTCGAGCCCGTAACGGGACGCACGCTCAACGCCGTCCTGGCCGGCAAAGTGTTTGCCTCCTGGAGCATCGGCCGCTTTTTGGCCCTGGTCACGATCTTTTCCGAAGGCGCCATCCTCCTTGTCGCCGCCCAGACGGGATTTGTGGACGGGCCGAGAGTCATGGCTAACATGGCCGTGGATTACTGGTTTCCGCACCGATTCGCCTCCCTTTCCGAACGTTTTAGCATTCAGAACGGAGTGCTGCTGATGGGAGGGGCGGCCATCCTCCTCCTGCTCTATTCCCACGGCTCCATCACGACGCTGGTCGTCATGTATTCGATCAATGTCTTCCTGACGTTTTCGCTTTCACAGCTCGGGATGTCCAGGTTTTTCATCAAGAACAGGAAAAAAGACGCGAAATGGAAAAAGCATCTTCCTGTTCATCTCCTGGGCTTGGTTGTCTGCCTGACCGTCCTCATCATTACCTCCATTGAAAAGTTTGCTCTGGGCGGTTGGCTGACGTTTCTGATCACGTTGATCGTGATCGTCCTCTGCTTTCTGACTCGGGGACACTACAATAAGGTCCGCGGCGGAGTCAGAGAGTTGGACGACCTGCTTTTAAATCTGCCTGTGAAAGGCCCGGTCAACACGGCCCCCGTCAATCCCAAAGAGATGACGGCCATCCAACTGGTCAACGGCTATAATGGTTTCGGGGTTCATACATTCCTCTCCGTGACCCACAGTTTTCCCGGTGTTTACAAGAATTTTATCTTCGTCTCGATCGCCGAGGTGGATGTGGGTTCATTCAAGAGCTCGGACGATGTGTCCTGCCTGGAGGGGGGCGTGTGCGATTCCTTGAGAAAGTACGTAGAGCTGGCCCGGAAACTCGGCTTTGCCGCCGACTTCCAATATGAGATGGGGACGGACATCGTCCAGACCGCCAGCCGGCTTGTCGAATCGGTCGCCAAGAAATTCCCGAAATCCACGGTCTTTGCCGGACAATCCGTCTTTCGCCAGCCGGGCCTCATCCATAGGATCATGCACAACGAGACCGCCTTCGCCATCCAGCGGGAACTGCGCTGGAAAGGGATCACGACGGTTATCCTGCCCATTCGTATCAATATATAGAGGCGGATAGGAACAAAACCTTCAAAATTTCTTCGGAGGAGGATCGGATGCTGGCCAAGAGGCTTCACCGATCTTTAAACCAGAAAATGATCGCGGGCGTCTGCGGCGGCCTGGCGGAATACTTTGATATCGATGTCTCCCTGGTCAGGCTCGTTTTTGTGGCGATTTCCATCGCCAGCGCTTTAATCCCGATGTTTATTTTCTACGTTGTCGCCTGGATCATCATCCCCTCCCAGGTCAGTCCGCCTCCTCAGGCAGGGGAGAAGAACGAGCAAAAGTCTAGTTTCTAATTGACTTAAGGGTGTCATTCCGATATAAACTAATCAGCTTCTGCGCACGGAAATGACCGAGAAAACGGACATCACCTACAAGCATATCGCCCTTGAGGGAGTGTTCAAGTCCGGAAAGGCGAAGTTGGCGAACCTGCTGGCCCAAAAAATCGGGGGGAAAGTCGTCCTGGACAAGACAGAAAATCCCTACCTAAAGGATTTCTACGATGAGAAAGAAGGGGCGGCCTTCCTGGCCCAGCTTGTCTTTTTGGTGAACCGCTACTATCAGCAGGCCCGGCTGGTTCAGAGGGACCTTTTTGAGGAGCGGATCATCTGCGACTATATCTTTGAGAAGGACAAAATCTATGCCTACCAGACCCTCTCCGACGAGGAGCTTGTCGTCTATGAGAGGATCTACGGGGTTCTGGCCGAGCGCGTTCCCAAGCCCGACCTTGTTGTCTTTCTGCAGATTTCACTGCCGACCCTCCTGAGAAGGATCGCCAAGGAGGGGAGCGCTCTGGAAAAGAATATCTCTGAAAAATATCTGCAGGATCTGGTTGAAGCGTTCGATTATTTTTTCTTCAATTATCAGGCCACGCCGCTGCTGGTCATCAAGTCCGACGAACTGGATTTGACCCGTGAAGAGGACGTCCTGGACGTGATCGATCAGGTCGGCCAGATGAAAAAGACGCCCCTGTTTTATGTCCCTCAGAGCTATGCCGGCAAAGACCTGAAGAGAAAATGACTTTACCCCAATCCCGTGTTTAAGGCGGGATGGGGAGAAAGGAAGGACCATGGCCGCAAACAACAACCAACGAATGACAATCCCCGCCCTGCAATCCAGGAAGGCAAACCATGAGAAAATCGCGGCCCTCACGGCCTATGATTTTCCGATCGCCAGGATTGTGGACGATGCGGGGATCGATTTGATCCTGGTGGGGGATTCCCTGGGGATGGTCGTTTTGGGATACGACAATACGATTCCCGTGACGATGGACGAAATGATCCACCACACGAAACCGGTCGTCAGGGCCGTTAAGAGAGCATTGGTCATCGGGGACATGCCTTACTTTTCCTTCCACCTATCGCCGGACGAATCGGTTTATAATGCCTCCCGGTTTATCAAGGAGGCAGGCGCCCAGGGAGTGAAGATCGAGGGAGCGTCAAAGAAACGGCTGAGGCTGGTCGAGAGCCTGGTGGAAGCGGAGATTCCCGTCATGGGGCATGTCGGCTTGACGCCCCAATCCATCCATCACATCGGCCAATTCAAGGTGAAGGGGAGCGAGAAGGAAGAAGCCAAAAAAATAATCCAGGATGCTTCGAACCTGGAAAAAGCGGGCGTTTTTTCGGTCATTTTGGAATGTATCCCCATGGAAGTGGCCGGGATCATCACCGAAAAATTGGCCATTCCCACGATCGGCATCGGGGCGGGGCCGTGGTGCGACGGACAGATCCTTGTCTTTCATGACCTGGTCGGATACTCCAGCGGCTATCTTCCGAAATTCGTGAAAAAATATGCCGACCTCCACGCCGTGATCAGCCAGGCCGTGGGGAAATACAGGGAGGACGTCAAAACAGGCCTCTTCCCCGATGATGAGCATTCTTACCACCTCAAGCCCGAAGCGGCCCGGCTTTTAAAGAAAACAAACAAATGATGAAGATCATCACGTCGATTCCGGAAATGAAAGCCGTCGTCAGGCAGCACAGGTCCTCCGGCCGGACAATCGGATTTGTGCCGACCATGGGATTTCTCCATGGGGGGCATCTCAGCCTTGTCCGGGCTGCCCGAAAAAAGGCCGATGTGACCGTTGTCAGCATTTTTGTCAATCCCACACAATTCGGGCCGAAGGAGGACTTTAAGGCCTATCCCCGGGATTTGGCGCGGGATTGCGCCTTGCTGGAGAAGGAAGGCGCGGATTATGTGTTCCATCCTGAAGCTTCCCAAATGTACCCAGACGGATATAAGACCTATGTCGAGGTCCAAGACCTCCAGGATAAGCTTTGCGGACGTTCGCGCCCCGGACATTTCCGGGGGGTGTGCACGGTCGTGCTCAAGCTTCTTCAAATCGTCGAGCCTCGTTTCGCCTTTTTCGGGCAGAAGGATGCCCAGCAGGCGATCATCCTCCGGAAAATGGTGCGAGACCTGAACCTCAATGTTCACGTCGAAGTCATGCCCATTATTCGCGAGCCGGACGGACTGGCCATGAGCTCGCGGAATACGTATCTAAACCCCCAAGAACGGACGGCGGCCCTCGTTTTGACAAAAAGCCTCGCAGAAGCCAAGACGGCTATTGAGCGAGGCGAGCGAAGGGTAGAGGTCGTCCTCGGAAGAATGAGGGCGATGATTGAGAAAGAGCCCTTGGCCAGGATTGATTATGTCGAAGCGGTCGATGCCCAGGACCTCAAACCTGTGAAAGAAATTCGCAGCGGGACGCTCATCGCGTTGGCCGTTTATATAGGAACAACCCGCCTGATCGATAATATAACGATAAACACGGAGAGCTAGAGCAAAATGAGAAGGACGTTATTAAAATCGAAGATTCAAAAGGCCGTGGTGACCGAAGCCAACCTGGATTACGAAGGAAGCTTGGGACTGGATGAAAGCTTGATGGCTGCCGCGGACATGATTCCGTTTGAGAAAGTCCATGTCTATAATATCACCAACGGCGAGCGGTTTTCGACCTACCTGATCAAAGAAGAGAAAAACTCGGGCAAAGTCGCGATTTACGGAGCCGCGGCTCACAAGGCTGGGCCCGGCGACGAGCTGATCCTCGTGTCTTTTGTGGAATTGGATGAAGACGAGATCGAATTCTTCATGCCCAAGATCATCGTCCTGGGCAAAAAAAACGAGATCAAAGCAATTCAATAAACTTTCAAGCGCCCGCGTTGAGGGCCGCCGCCAGGGACGGCTCATCCTCGATGAACTTCTTCAAATCGTTCATGAAACGCCCGGCTTCCGCTCCGTCGATCACCCGGTGATCGAATGATAAACAGAGGGGGAGAGTCATTTTGACCTTGACCCGGCCGTTCTCCACGCGGGCCCTATCGGCGATCTTCATGGTGGCCAGGATGGCCGATTCGGGATAATTGATGATGGGTGTAGCGGCCTCGCCGCCGATCATCCCCACGTTGGTGATGGAAAACGTCCCGCCCTTGAGGTCGGCCAAGTCCAGGCTGCGGGCCCGGGCGGCATTCAGCATGGGGTGGATTTTGAGCGCAGCGATCAAGGTTTTGACGATGCTCTCTCTTTATTTCGCCGCCCACTCCTTGAGCTTCTCGTATTCGACTTCGCCGCAGACGGCATCGTTGGTTTCGGTGTTGAAAAACGTGGGGACCCGCAGCTGGCCCCCGCATTTGGGCGACAGAATCGGCCTGTAGGAGCGCATCAGGTCGGCATTCTTCTCATCGTGCCATACCTCGAGTCGTTCGATGGACAGGCCGGTTTCCTGCTCCAACTTGTCCACGAGAGGCATCATGGCGCGGCAGTGTGGACATTCTCGTCCGTGGAACATGATATGTTTTTTCATGGGTTCACCTCTTATCCTTTCGGTCTTTTCACGAAAAGTCCGCACCAGCATTCTCCCTTGTCCACGTCTTTATAAGTTTCATGGATCGAGAAGTTGCAGGGGCAGACGATCTTCAAGTCTTCGTTGAAATCTTTGGCCATGAGCCGGCAGGGGCAGTATTTCAGGCCGTGATTGCGCTCGTTGTTAAAAATGCCCTCGAGGAGCAGGGTCACCTTCTCCCTGTTTGGATTCACCATGAATTCGTTGCCTTCGGTGAATTTCTGAATGGATGTTGAGAAATCATCTTTGGTGAAGTCGTCCTCGGCCGCCGCCCCGCAGATTGTTTTGGCTTCCTTGGCCGAAATCTCGACATAGGCATTTTTCACCCTGCAGGTCGGGCAGAGCTCGGGGGGTTTGACCCCGTAATGAATGTCATTGCAGACAAAGCAGCGCCAAAATTTTTTCATGGCAATCCCCCTTAAAATGTCCCGAAGATATTGAAACCGATGCGAAATAAGAAATAGCCCTTGTCGATCATTTGCGCCGTGGGGAGGTTGACAACCCGGGTCCCCCCGAACGCAGGATCTTCAACATTTTTTTTGCCCGATTTCCGGGGGGACCGGACTGCCTTGGAAAATCGTAATCGCGGCTTTCAAGCTGATAATCCAATTCCGGATGGCCTGGATGTCGGTATCCTTGAGCGGCGTCCGATTCAGGGGCATGCGCTTTCCCATGATGTCGTTGTTTTCCGGATTGGCCGGGCGGCCGCCGGCGGGGAGCTTTTCTTTTTTTAAGATCCCTTTGAGTCCGGGCCCTATTTTCCTATCAAATTTATCCGCAAAATGACAGGCGGCGCAGTGGCTATCAAAAATAAGAGCGCCATTCTCGGCGCGGCCAGTGCCGCCGTCAGGCCGGCCGCAAGAAAAAAGACAGCGATGATCGATTTCAAGAGGAATAATGACATCGCTGTTATGCCCCGGCCTATTCCAGACGGTAATTCGGGGCTTCTTTGGTGATCGTGACGTCGTGGACATGGCTTTCCTTGAGCCCCGCCGCTGAAATCTTGATAAACTTGGCTTGCTGTTGAAGCTCGTCGATTGTTTTGCATCCGGCATAGCCCATGCCCGATTTAAGGCCGCCCACGACCATTTGGATGATCGAAACCACGCTGCCCTTGTAAGGGACCATGCCTTCGATGCCTTCAGGGACAAGCTTCGCTTCCGGCGCGGACATTTCCTGGAAGTAGCGGTCCCGGCTCTTGCCTTCCTTCATGACTTCAAACGACCCCATGCCCCGGTAAATCTTATATGAGCGGCCCTGGTAAATGACGACCTCGCCCGGGGCTTCATCCGTGCCGGCCAGGAGGTTTCCCAGCATCACGGACGAGGCCCCGGCGGCGATGGCCTTGGTCACGTCGCCCGAGTACTTGATACCCCCGTCGGCAATGATCGGAATATTCTGCTCGCCGGCGATCCGCCGGACCTCGGCGATGGCCGTGATTTGCGGAACGCCGGCGCCGCTGACGACCCGCGTCGTGCAGATGGAGCCCGGTCCGACTCCGACTTTTAAAGCATTCACGCCGAGCTGGATGAGGTCCTTGGCCGCCTCCGCCGTCCCGATATTGCCGGCGATGAGCTCCAGCTTTGGGAATTCCTTCCTGAGCATCTTGACTGTATCCAGGACCCGCTGCTGGTGCCCATGGGCAGTATCGACGATTAAGACATCGACATTGGCTTCGATCAGGGCGCGGGCCCGATCCAGCGCGTCCTCTCCGACTCCGAGCGCTGCCCCGACCCGGAGCCGGCCGAAGCTGTCCTTCGCCGAAAACGGGTATTGGATCCTCTTCAGGATATCCTTATAAGTAATCAGTCCCTTGAGGTGGAATTTACTATCGACGATCAGGATCTTTTCGATTTTGTGCTTGTGGAAAAGCTTCTCCGCTTCTTCGATAGAGGTCCCCACGGGGACGGTGATGAGCTCTTTGGTCATGACTTTTTCGATGGCCAGGCTGACCCTGTTTTCGAAGCGGATGTCGCGGTTGGTCAGGATTCCGACCAGCGTATTGTTTTCATCCGTGATGGGCAGCCCCGAGATCTTGTATTTCTGCATGACCTCCTTGGCCTGGTAGATCTTGTCCTGGGGTTTCATGCTGATGGGGTCGTGGATCATTCCGCTCTCATGGCGTTTCACTTTGTCCACTTCATCGGCCTGGTTTTCGATGGGCATGTTGCGGTGGATGATCCCCAGGCCGCCCTGCTGAGCCAGGGCGATGGCCATTTTCGATTTTGTCACGGTATCCATGGCGGCGCTGAGGAGGGGAATATTCAGGCTGATATTCTGACTCATATTTGTCGTGACATCCGCATCGGCCGGAATGATGTTGGACTTGGCGGGAAGAATCAAGACATCATCGAAGGTCAGGCCTTCTTGAATATTTTCATCCAGCATGGCTCCTCCTTACTATCGTTTTTTTCGCTTTTTTGGGATTAGGGACCGGGCCTGCCTGACCTTCTGGCCCGAGGCTTGCTGCGGCTGTTGGTAGTACATCGGTGTCTGCCGCCTTTGGGGCATGGCCACGGCCTGGGCCTGCTCCGCCACCGGCTGGATCAGGAACAGATAGCGGACGGTATCGTCCTCAATCCTATCCATCATCGCCTGAAACATGTCGTAGCTCTCTTTTTTGTATTCGATCAACGGGTCCCGCTGCCCGTAACCCCGCAGGCCGATGCCTTCCTTCAAATAATCCATGCCCAGGAGGTGGTCTTTCCACTGGGTGTCAATGACCTGGAGCAGGATGATGCGCTCGAATTCCCGCATATGCCCGGCGCTGAGGAGTCTCTCTTTTTCTTCGTAGACGGCAAGCAAGCGGCCGAGGATCTTTTCCCTGAGCTCATCGAACGTCACGGCTTGCCAATCGATCTTCAAATCGTCGACATTGACGCCGAACTGTGAGCCGACGGCCTTGCGAAAGGCCTCGACATCCCATTCGTCCGGGTCCTTGTCTTTGTTGGTGTATTGGTCCATTTGCCAATCCAGGATTGTTTCGATGAGCTCCTGGATGTACTCTTTCATGTCCTTCCCCTCGAGGATTTCCTTGCGCTGCTTGTAAATGGTCTCTCGCTGTTTGTTCATGACGTCGTCGTATTCCAGGAGGTGTTTGCGGATGGAGAAGTTCTGGCCTTCCACCTGTTTCTGGGCCCGCTCGATGGCTTTGCTGACCATGCGGTGTTCGATGGGCACGCCTTCGCCCATGCCGATGCGGGCCATCAAGCCCGAGATCCTCTCGCTCCCGAAGATGCGCATCAGGTCGTCCTCCAGGCTGAGGAAAAAGCGGGACGAACCGGGATCTCCCTGGCGGCCGGCCCTTCCGCGGAGCTGGTTGTCGATCCGGCGGGCTTCGTGGCGTTCGGTGCCTGTGATGTGGAGCCCGCCCAGCCCGACGACTTTCTCGTGCTCGTCTTTGGTCACCTTGAGAGCGTCGTTAAGGGCTTTATCCCACTGGTCCTTGGTGGCTTTGAGCGGATCCACACCGGCCCTTTTCAACTGGTCTTTGGCGATCGCTTCCGGATTGCCGCCCAAGAGGATGTCCACGCCGCGGCCGGCCATGTTTGTGGCGATCGTGACGGAGCCCATCCTTCCGGCCTGGGCAATGATGGGCGCTTCCATCTCGTGGTATTTGGCGTTGAGGACGACGTGTTTCACGCCCTTTTTCCTGAGCAGGGAACTCAGGTGCTCGGATTTTTCGATGGAGATCGTGCCGACAAGAACGGGGCGTCCTGTCTTGTTCAATTCGAGGATTTCATTCAGGACGGCTTCCCATTTTTCTTTAACCGTCCGGTAGACGACGTCGGAGGATTCATGGCGGATCAAGGTTTGGTTGGTGGGGATTTCGACGACATCCAGTTTATAGATATGATGGAATTCGGGGGCCTCGGTGGCTGCCGTCCCGGTCATACCGGCCAGCTTTTTATACATCCGGAAGTAGTTCTGGAAGGTGATCGTGGCCAGGGTCTGGTTTTCTTCCTCGATCCGGACCCGTTCCTTGGCTTCTAAGGCCTGGTGGAGGCCGTCGCTGTAGCGGCGGCCCGGCATCAGGCGGCCGGTGAATTCGTCGACGATGATGACCTGGCCGTCCTTGACCATGTAGTCCACGTCCCGCTTGAATAGATAGTGGGCCTTGAGGGACTGGTTAATATGGTGGACGAGGTCCATGTTGGCCAGATCATAGAGGTTCGTCACATGGAGAAACTTTTCGGCTTCGGACACGCCGTCTTCCTGGATGGACACGGTCCGCGTCTTTTCGTCCACGGTGAATTGTTTGTCTTTATGAAAACGGCGGACCAGCTGGTCGACCTTGTAGTAAAGGTCTGTGGATTCCTCGGTCGGTCCGGAAATGATCAAGGGCGTGCGCGCTTCGTCGATCAGGATGCTGTCCACCTCATCGACGATGGCATAGTTGAATTCGCGCTGGACGAGGTCGCCGCGGCGGAACTTCATGTTGTCTCGCAGGTAGTCGAACCCGAACTCATTGTTCGTGCCGTAAGTGATATCGCACCCGTAGGCGACCTGCCGTTCGAAATCGTTCATGTCATGTTGGATGGTCCCGACCGTCAG